>ERZ1023858.78-NODE-78-length-17791-cov-7.892930_pt1 | contig 17791 bp, 12 predicted proteins | sample MGYA00380387_ERZ1023858 | MGnify/ENA primary metagenome ERZ1023858 (study PRJEB33179, sample SAMN07449010) | human gut metagenome | biome: Human-gut; feature: Human associated habitat; material: Faeces | host: Homo sapiens | place: India: Bhopal | collected...
AGAACAAGTTCTCACGCCCATATATACCATAAATGAATGAGAGGCTTTCGCCTCTCTCGAAAAGCACAAGCGGAAAAACAAAGAAAAACACAAGGTTACACAGTAGAGGAGGTCTCCGGCCTTTGGTCAAAAGTTACGTATTACAGCCTCCGCAAGCAAGTCTGATACAAACATAGGAGGCTATGGCGTCTCGCCGTAGCCACGCACCCACGAATGCAAACAGATTGAGTATGAGCTGCGGGTTCCGCGGAGCGGGACCTATGTCATGAAACCCACTGCAAGCTGCGAAGCAGCGCAGCTGTGGGTACGTGAGCTCTCCCATCTCTCCCACAAGTGTTCCCCGAAGGGGGACTTACACATCCTCGATAATGTTGATGATGGTTGGTCCCGCTTCGCGGAACCAAGATGGTGATGAGTGCTTATCCCACAGCTGCGCTCCTTCGGAGCTTGCAGTGGGTTTCTGATAGATACGTGTCCCCTCGGGACACGGCGCTGATTGATGACTTGCTATGATAGGCTGCGGGGCTACGGCGAGACGCCATAGCCTCCTAAGTTTGCACTGGCTGCTGGACATCAAATTAATCTCAACGGCGCATCTTCAGTAAACTCAGATAAATCCGTAATCAAAAGAAAAAATCTGTGATACTCCGTGGCATCTGTGGGAGAATAACTTCCTATAACTCCTTTCGCTTGCGAAACTTGAGTAAGCAACAAAAAAGGGAGCGCTTCACAGCGTTCCCTTTTTTAATAATACGATAAGATTTTTCTTTATTGTTTAGTTCTTGTGCGTGCGATAGTTATCTCACCACAATCTTGAATGTCTCCGTACGGTCCTCCTTTGTCGTGGCTTTCACGACGTAGATGCCTGCCTTTGGTACGTTGAGTTGGCAGCGACCGCCGTTTACACTGTGGTTGCTTGTTACCAAAGCACCCGAGATGTCGTATACCACCACTCGCTTCATGTCGCCCTTCAGCGTTGCCACCACGATGGTGTTCTCCGTCGGTGAGAAGCAGTCGATAGTGTTGATATCCGTAGTGTTGAGTGACGACTGGTTGGTGATGTAGTAGCGACCGTGGTCGTTGGCCATCATCTTCACCGTCATGCCGTCCTTAATCTCTGAGAACGTCTTTGTTGTGGCGTCGAAGAGGAAGAGCTGCGAGCCTTCGTTGTTCATCTTGATAAGCATCTTGCTGTTGAGGCTGATGTTCACGTCGATGTCCTTGCTCTTTGGTGCCACTACGCCCACCGGCATCCAGTTGATGTCGTCGGAAGCGTTGAGCGCCACAGCCTGCGAACCGGCTACAGAGTAGACCTGTGCAATCTCGGCAATGTTGCCCTCACCGAGCATCTCCACGTCCTCGCCCTCCACGTAGTCGCGGCTTGCCTCGTCGTTGACGATAAGCTCAGACTGGCTGCTTCTCTCGCCGTTGACGGTGGTCAGCGTTACGGTAGGACGGATGATGAGAGCCTTCTCGCCTGGAGTAACATCCTTGTTGATGAGCATCGTTGCATTGAATGTTACGTTGGCAGGAGCGGTCTCGCCCTCCTTCACCTTTACAAAGAACGCCTGAGTGGGATTCACTATTACGTCAGTCTTCTTGTCGTAGTCCAGATCCACTGGTACGCTGTGGGTCTTCATAACGCCGTTGTCGAGAGTCCAGATGCTGTTCTCGAAGGCTGTGTTAGCCTTGAGGAAGCGATACATACTCAACGATGAGGTGTAAGGATTGCCTACGAGATGGTAACTGTTTTCGCTGTGCAGGTTCTCCTTCAGCGGCTGAGTCATTGCCATTGTCTTGTCTCCGGCAACGTCGCCGAGCAGCATTCGGTAGCTATTAGCGTCGCGGTTGACCGTTACATTCACCTGCTTCTGGCTCTCGCTGTCGTAATAGCTAAACTGGGTGTCAGCCTTCGGCAGACGGATTACGGCTGTAGCGTTGGCGCCCTGTGCACCTGCGGTGTACTTATCGCCCGCCTTTACAGCGAACGCCTGTCCCTTAGTGTACTGCTCGTCCACCTTGTTATATACGTGCGACCAGTAGCCTGATGTCAGGAAGAAGTCGTTAGTGGTCTCTTCCACTGTTCCGTCCTCGTGGGCTTGATAGAACTTTGTGTTGTCCACAATCTCCTTTGCGTCGCCGTCCCAGCTGCGCTGATAAACGGGATAAGCGCTGCGGTCGTTCACATTCTCGTCGTATGTCATCGGCTTGAATGCCTCCGACTGCTCCTGTCCGTTGTTCTTCGGAACGTAGAGGTCGCCGGCGTAGGTCTGCTGCAGCGGTGAAGACATTATGCTCCACGTGTTAGGCGTCAGCTCCTTCTCCACGTATGCCTTGTTGTAGGTCAGGTAGTTGGCGTAGAGAAGCTCTGCCTCCGGCTTGAAGTAGATCTGGTCGCAGAAGTTGCCAGCCCATTTCTCGCAAGAGAAAGTGCCGTTGCCTGTGTCCGAACCGTCAGCTGTGTTGCTCCACTTCGCCACGAAGTCGTAAGCAAAGCTCTTCATCTTCGTTGAGGAAGCGATGCCGTTGCTTCTGTAGCTTATCTCGTCAAGGTTAGGATAAACCTTGCCCTTGTCATTCTGATTAGCCACAGTCACCTTCGTGAACTTCATCGGCATGAATGCCGTTGTGGTGTTATAGTCAGTGTAAGAGTCCTTGAAGATCTCAGCCTTCGTAGAGCGCAGCCAGTTGTTGTCATCGTTCCAGTTTGTGCTGGCAGTTCTTGGCGACGAATTCCATGTGACATACTCGGGCACGATGCACATCTTGATGAATGTCTCGCCCGGACAGCTTGCCATAGAACCGTCTGCGTTGTCATAGCTGAAGTTTATCTCATACCAGTAGCCTTCCTTCAGTGTTTTAGCGGCATTGGGGTTGAAGCGGATGCCTACAGTATTATCGGTTCTGTAGATGGTGTTTGATGTCACCACGCCGATCTCCTGCTTTGTGGAATTGAAGCTTGGGTCGTTGGTGTTAGAGATAAATACCTTAGCATAGTCCCTCATATTTACGCTTGTGGCTCCTTCGATGCCTGTCATCGGCAGATTCAGAGCGCCGTTATTTGTGGCTATCGCCTCTATCTGCGGCAGACCGACACGTACTGTGCGTGCGTCGTTCGGATAGATGACGTTAGGGAAGCCGAAGTTGATGTTCGGTCCGTCGGTCACCACGCGCAGATCCACTAACATCGGGGCAGCACAAATTTCGTATACCTGACCGTTGATGGTGGCTTTGTCTTGCACTGGGATTACAGCAATCTTATAAAGACCCATCTCTTTGGTTTCAAACTTACGGTTGCCCATTGAGTTGCTGGCGTTCAGAATCAGCTGCTTGCTGTCCACGTACTGCTTCAAGAGAGCGTACTGAGTACGGTTATCATTACGGAAATCAGTACTCAATCCATTGTATTCCGGATACTTGGCACGATAAGCGTGTAATGCCTCCAACAGTCCTGATGTAGAGTAAAGCTCGTTCTCTGCGTTAGGCTTTGAGAGGAACCAGTCGAACTTGACATTGTCGATGGTCACCTTACCGCCGTTCACGGGGTCAGCCGTCTCAATCTTAGCAATCATCTCCACTGTTGGAGTGTGGGTGTTACAGTTCACTCTCAGAGCTGTGAGCACGTTACTGTTCTTGTCGGTCAGCTTGATGTTCTGCTCCACCACCTGGAATATACCACTATACGTAGAGCAGACGTCTGTGCTCTTACCCCATACGCCCGGTACATCAGGGTTGTCGTCGCTCGGATAAGCGATGGAGAAGTAATAGTCCTTGCCCGGTACGATGTTGAAGTTGCGGTTGGCGATTACCAAGCATCGGTTGCCGCTGTTGTCGTTCTCGAACATCGGAACGTTAGTCTTGCCACCGGCTGCTGCCGAAGGAAGTACGTATGCTGCATTGTAAGAAGCAGGAATGCGTGCAGTGCCGTATTCGTCGGGGTGTCCGTCGCCGTTATAGTCGATGTTTTCCACCCGTTTTCCTGTAGCATCGCAGATACGATAGAAGAGTTTCGACTCCTTCTGATTCACCATCGCCTGGAAGGTCTCGTAGATGCCGCGGAGCTTCAGCGTAATTTCCTCGGGAGCTGTCTCATAACCTGTCTCGTTAGGACAGAGCGGCCTGTTCTGCAGCACGTCCAGTTTGGATGTCTGAGTGTAGAGGCAAAGGTCGTCAATACAGTAGTCGGCACCCTTTGTATTCTGACACATATTGTCAAGCACAATGCGGAAGTCGGTGTAGTTGTCGGCAGCAGCAGACTTCTGAAGCACCTGCTTACTGTAAATCTGATACCACTTACCGTATTCGTGAGACTTTGTATTAGTCTTAAAGTCGCCTGACGAGAACGACTGGATAAGCTTCTGGTCGGTCACGTTGCCGTTTTCGTCCTTATTGATACCATAAAGGCGGAACATCACCTGCGGTGCAGTTGCGTTGTATGATGCGGTATACTCGGCAACGGCTCCACTAAAAATCAGCTGTGAACCTGTACAGAGGTTAGCCTTAAAGTCGGCAGATGCAATCTGACGGCTCTCGTTCGAAGCGTCCACATACAGGAAGTGTCCGTACTGCTTGCCGCTGGTTTTTGCGTGGGTACGATCGTAGATAGTAGGAGAACCGGCTGCCCACCATTGGTATCCGTTTTCATTATCATACGAAATGCCACGTAGGTTACCCGATTTATAGAGACCATAATCACCGTGGATAGGTGACTTGCTGTGGTGTGGTGTGCTACCATCATAATAATAATCATAATTTTCAAGTTGCGCATAGGTGAATCCGTATGCACGTGATTTGAAGTCGGACGGCTTAAGACTCATGTTGTTCAATGGCGTTGTCGGCGCATCCAATGTCAGATCAGGATTGTCGTCATCGAACGAGATGTCCATCTGCTGCTCATACTTATCCTCAAAATATGAGATCGTACGGTCTACGTCGCCGTCAGCAGTCAGCTCGTCCTTCATCTTCGGATAACCCTTATGTATAAACACCTCAAAGTTGGCAACGGGACACATATAATCGCCATTTGCAGCCCAAGCCACTACATATACAGTCTGTTCGAAGCCTATATCTGTAGGTTTAGAAGTTTTAGCATCATTAGAAACATTATACCAAGTCGCGTTCTTGAGTGCATTTATAGTCAAGTCACAGAACTGAGTCTCGGATGAAAGTTGGCAAAACTTTGTCTTATCCTCATTGTAGACTATCCACACTATCTTGTTAGCCTGCTTCATAGTGGTATTGAAGTCTGCTGCCGTTATCTTCTGACTCTCTGTAGTTGGATAAACCGTCTTACCTACGGTAGTTCTCAAAGGATAGAACCAATAGCTTTGTCCACCAGAATTCTTCATATTTGTACGCAGCGTCATATTTGCGTTTGCGTCCTTTGCACCGAACACGATACGCTTGTTGTCTTCAAGAGTCAGGTCAGCAGCCCTGCTGTGATCACATAAAGCATCCTTGATTCGCTTTGCCAGATATGCTGCAGACTTGATGTGGAAGATGTATCGGATGGAGAGGGTTGGTCCTTTTCAACACGATTTGTATATTTAGGAGTATACTTAGTGCCAATATTTACTCGTTGAAAACTATAATCTTTGTATCGGCTTACGTCACAAGCGATAGTTTCTCCAGCCCAATCTTCTGCATCTGCTCCCGTCGGTTTATTGTATTTGACTCCTGCATAATCTCTTGCAGAATTTCTGAGAGTACCGGCAATAAGTCCTATATCCTTTTGGCTGGTGTAGTCCTTCAAACTATTCAAACTTGTAGAACTTGAATATACTGTCAGTTTGTCCGACTTTAGGTCTGTATTATAGTCATACCAACGAATCCATCCGTAAGGCTCAAGGTCATTGGTTGAGCTTTTCAACCATCCATCAAAAGGCAACTCAAGTTCCATTGTGTTGCGATTTGTCGGCAGATAATAATAGTAATGCCATTCTGCAGTCTGCTGCATGCCGCGGCTGTCAAGCGGCAATCCACTTTGGCCATTCTTGTGGAAGCCTAAGCTCTGCGCATACACACTGCTTGGCGCTGCGGTAAGTGCCATCATCGCAAGGAGCTGCAGTAGCAGTCTTCTTGACGGTGCGGTTCTGTTTATGTTGTTTTTGCGACTTTTCATATCTCAAAAGGTGTTATGTTCGTACTTGTTAAATCTAAAAGTGGGTATGGCAGGAATGCCATACCCACCTATTATTAAATGTTATTCCTTGTTTATCTGCAAGCGATATGGGATTGTTACGCCGTTTATCTCGACGTTGATTTCGTGGATGGCGTATCCCTTACGCGGGCTGATATATCCTTCGAAGGTCTTGGTGCGCTTCTCGAAGTAAGGCTCTTCGTCGTAGATGGATGTGCCTTCTCCTCCTGCCGGATCAGCCTCAAGCGTTCTGATGCTCTTGAAGGTCCAGTTGTTCAGCTCCGTGTCGTCGCTGCGCTTAAAGACGTGCAGCTTCAGATGGAACTCGCCGTACGACTTGAATGTGGCTGTGATGCGGTCGCCATCATAGTTGAGTTCGGGGATTACGCCGATACCGGTGAATACCTGCGGCACCAGCTCGATGCGATAGTCAACCAGCTTGACGGGGATAACCAAGTAGTCGTTTCGCGCTATCTTGCTCCATTCTGTCATGGCGATGCGGTTAGTTACTGTTCCCTTGTCGGTGTTGATGCTGAGAACGAAGTACTTAGGATTGCGGGCGACGCTCTCGTTCACGTAGAACGTGGTCTGGAGATTGCCGCCGTTCTTCACCTGAGTGCCTGACGTGCCGCCGATGCTTACTGTGTAATCCTTGTATGTGGCAGCGTCATTGATGTTCGGCACCACATTGCCCGAGGCGTCCTTCATAGGCAGCAGGCTTACGTTGTTAGCAGCGTTGTCGGTGATGTCGGTCAGCTTGACGCTCTTGATGCTCAGATCATAGCCCGTGTCGTTGGTGAAGTTAAGCTCCACCTTTGCCATCATACGGATAACCTCAAGGTCCACCTGCTGTTTCTTGCTGGTGATGTTGAAGGTCTGCTTGTTGCTCATCGGAATGCCTTTGGCGCTGAGTTGGGCTGTATTGCCCTCCACCTTATAGTATTTGCTTTCTATCTCGGCGGGCGTTGTCGTCATTGTTATTCCGAGTTCTGCGGGCGTGATATTGGCAAACGAATAGAACGTGGCGTTGCCCAATTCGGCTTTCGCCTTGAGACTGGTCTGCTCTACTTCCTCCGTGAAGTCGTTCTTCACCACTATGTCCTGTATCTTGCCGTTCTGGACGATGACAACAAAGCAATTGTGCATCATCTCTCCTTCTCGGGCAGCGTTTGTGTCCACCCATGACGCTCTCGTTACGCCGTCGGAGGTGCTGTAGGAACGTGTCAGCGAGTTAGCCGAAGCGGTGAGCCTTAGCTCCACCTGCATCTTCTCGCCCTCACCCTTCCCTTGGCAATCGGCGTGGTCTTCCTCAAAGCTACATCCTACGATGGCGAGCGTTGAGAAAAGCGCAAGCATGTATGTGAAAATGTTCTTGGCGTGAGTCATCGCTATTTTAGTTTTTGTGTAAATACTCTATGTTGTTACATTATAATCTCAGAGTGAGTGCGCTTGTTCCACTTCAGCACCTTCAGTGTGACGTTCAGTCTGTCGTCCTTGTTCACCGTGTATTCGTAGTAGTGGTTGCGCTGTATGTTGTAGAGTGTGGTAGGATCTGCCACACCGTCCACGTAGTTACAGAACTGCAATGTGTAAGTTCCGTCGTCCGTGCCGTCGCACTTGAGGTTTAAGGTTATGCTTGCCTTCTTGTCAGCAGCGGCTGTCTTGTTGTCATATTCTGGAATGTAGAGCATGATGCTCTCTTCGTCTGTCGTGGTGTTGGTCATCGTTACGGACTGGCTCCACGAAGGCTTTGCGGTAAGCGAACTGCTGAACAATATCTCCTTTGTGTTCTTCGACGTGTTGTAGGTCAGCGGCAGCGTATAGCCCTCTGTGTTGTAGTTGTTGAAGGTGATGCTGCCCAAGGCATAGCCTCTGGCTTTCATGCCGTCAGCCATCTTCACCTTCACCTTAGCGAGAGAGCGGAGCAGGTCGATGGTGCCGAGATTGATCTGCTTTCCGACAACGAGGTCTTTTGTAAGCGTGGTGCCGCCCCACATCGGAATATACTGCTTGGTTTGGTCACGCGGAAGGCAAGCGATGAGATGTTGACCTGCGTGACGTTGTCGGTTCCGCAGTTGGCAAACACCATAATCTTATTGGCCTGCTTGAGCAGGTCTCCTGCATTTTCCCATGTTCCGGTTATTTGGTCTTTTATCACTCTCACGTCCTGCACGTCGCCAATGATGTTTCCGTCCTTGTCGCAGACCTTAATCTGCAGCTGGTCAGCGTTGATGGCGTTTTCGTAGGTATCGCCCGGGGCAGTCGGATTGTATTCCCCCAAGCCGTCGTTTACAGCTCTTGTGTTGTCGTTGACGAAGGCCATCCTGAATGCCACCTTCACATTATCGTCGCCCGTGTCCTCCTTGTCGTAGCCGTCATCGAAGCCGCACGACGTTATGGACAGCAGACCAAACAGGAGCGAAACTGTCAGCGCGGAGGTATTGCGGTTTATTCTAAGCATAGTCAGTTTCTTTTGGTTTTTAGTTTTTGTGTTATTAAGTCTCTCTCCCTTTCGGGGATGTGGCGCTTAAAGCTCTGTTTCGTTCAGCACCACTCTCCAGGAATTGATGAATATGTGTGATGACAGCCAGTTGTTGTTGGCGTCCAGGAAGAAGATGAAGCTGTATTCGTCCTGGCGGTCAAGATATTCCTGATTTGACATCGCCCTGTTGTATTTGCCCTTTACGAGGAGCACGTAGTCGATAAGCGGAATCTGGAAAACCTTCTCTCCCGTCTCATGCTTCAGAACGCAGAGTTGCGGGTTCTTGCCTGTAAAGAGTCGGTTGACGGTCATCTCTGCCACCACTGCCGAAGCCTGTGTGGTTCCTTCAGCGCGTGTTACGGTGCGGTTCTGTCCGACGATGCCGTCATACTTCGACCATGGCACGTAGCGTATTGAGTCTTCCGGCAGCTCCTCGTTGTCTGCCATCGCAGCTCGTGTGAGCGCGGCGTTGTCGAATCCGAGGTAACTGTTGTCGTCGTCGATGTAGAAGTCGAAGTCGTCGGCTTTGATCTGCTTGCCCGATGTGTTCTGGAGCACCACGCGTATGACGTTCGTGTTCTTCATCAAGTCCACTGTGGCAGTCTTCACGCCGAATCCCTCCAGATTGAGGTCAGCCTTCTTCACAAGTCCGTGATAAAGGCCGTTGATGTCATGGTCCAAGGTGCGGCTGGTTCTGTTGATGCGGCTTGTGAGCACGCTGATGTCGTCAGCACGAGTCGCCGTCTCGGGTTTTCCGAAGACATACGATCCTGTGTATCTCTCCTCGCCTTCCGCCCAAACCTTGAGCGTATAGTCGCCGGGCTTCAGCTCGTCCACGTTCATATATCCGCCACGTTTCTTAATGTCCTCCACGCGGTCCTGCTTTTCGAGGGCCAGACGTCCGTTTTCGTCGAAAGCGTAGAGCGTAACGGTCTTCACCTCGTTAGGAAAAGCGTCCGCGAACTTCATGTTCATGTCATACTTGAAGTTGACGCGCAGCGCCTGTGGACAGTCCGACTGGTCGTCCTCCATCATTCCGCACGAGGTAACGGTGAACATCATTGCCATCACAGCTGCGATGGCCTTGAGGTCGCTTATTATTTGGCGCTTGTTGTGTTTCATATTGCTTAGCTTTTGTTTTCTGTTCGTGATATTGTGAGATGGTCTCTTATATATATAATGTATATGTAGTCGTTATTAAGTCTTCTTTTAGTGGGCTTGTCACCTTGTTCAGTGTCTCGCCATGCCGACCTCTCTTTCGTATCTGTCGGCTCGATACCTCCCCTATAGGGAACAATAATCAGCTGTACGCCCTCATTGTGCGGAGCGTCTTTTGTCTGAGAAAAAATATGAGGGAGAGCTTATCGGGTGAGCCGACAGCCTCCCCCTCATATTTCTATTTAGAGTGTCCGGCATCAGCCGGAACAGGTGTCACAATATTATGTGTCAGTAATGTCGTTGTGAGATGTAAGATTACTTACCGAGCTCTACGCCGTTAGCAACAACTCTCCAAGAGAGAACGTTGATACGAGCTGCGAGATAAGTCATAGGATCCTCATCCGGAGTAACGGGAACGAAATCAGTATTCTTGTCGTATACTGCAGTACCGAAACCAGTGATCTTAGTAACGTCAACCTGATAGAAGTGGTTACGAACCATACCGAACTCACCAGTCTTGCCAGCAGCGCCGAGGTGCTTAACTGAAGTCCAGTAGTAAGTCATACCGTCCTTGTAGATAACTGCATTGTTGGCACCGTAAGCAGCATTAGCTGCGTCTGTAGCTACAACGTAAGTTTCGCCAGTCTTCTTGTAAACCACAACACCGTCCTTAACCTGAGCCTTAACCTCATAAGGCTTATGTGCGTCAACTACAAAAACAAGATCAGCTGGGTCAAGAGTTTCGTAATCAGTGCGTGCGTCTGTTGTTGAAACCACCTTGAAGAAATTCTTGTTCTCATTCAGAATGACCTTCTTAACATCATTCTCAGAAAGATACTGAACGCCCTTATACTTAGAAATCTCAAGAGGATTACCAGTAGCATCAACGAGCTGAGCTGCAGCAACATAGATAGGTCTATTGGTCTCTGCATAGCTTGTGTTAGGAGCGGTGTAGTAAACATCACCAATAGCTGTGTGTGTGTAGTCTGCCCATGACTTGTATGTGCCATCGTTATTAGGAGTTGTCTCCCAGTAGCTACGATAGAAGTTAGCATCGTTCCAGTTAAAGCCGATTGTAGCTTCTGTCCAAGTAGGCTCAATTACCTTGATGAGGTTAGCCGTTGTGTTCTCCTTGGCAATACCCCAACCCTTGATCATAGCATAAACCGGAGTACCTGTTGCAGTCTCACCTACCTTGAACTTAGACTCAGTAGCGCCACTTGCAGTAGAAGTAATCTTGGCAGCAACACGCTCTACATAAATGTCAACCGGATCGGCCTTAGCTTCATCTTCTGACAATGCAACGTGACCAGAAATGTCTGATGTCCAAACCTTATCCTTACCATTTGCGTACACAGAGCTTGTCATAACGAAGTCAGAAGCAGTGGCACTCTGACCATTGAAGTTCTGAGCTGTAACAACACCCTCTACTTGAGACTTTGTCATGAAATCGGTAAGTTTACCATCCTCGATTGTCTCAGGATTTACGACAGCCATCATAGACTGAGGATAAGACTGGTCTTTGCCCGAAATTACAAGCATTGAGTTGGTAATGTTTTCAACGTTACCAGTAGAAGGTGTCATCTGGTTAGGTCTAAGTTCCAACCAGTTCGTGCCTTCTGCCAACTTGTAAGGAGCACCATCCGATGTGAAGAAGTAGAAGCGGATTGTGTTGATCTTGCTCTCTGCCTCGGTTCCGTTCTCATAAGTAGCGCCGTCAGCACGTGTACCACCAACACCAACATTGTTGATGTTTACGGCTACATAACTCTTAACGCCTTCCACGTTAGGATTGTTCTCTACAGCGTCTTCTGATGTACAAGCGCTGAATGCAAAGGCAGCAAGTGCCAATGGGAATAATTTAAACTTGTTCATACTTGTGAAGTTTAAGTGATTAATAATTTTTGTGTTTAGTATAAATATTTCTTTTTTAAAGAGTTTCTGTGTTTGGCTTGTCTTTGTGTTTGTGAAGCCGAGTTTAGTTTTTGTGTTGTATGTGTGTCGTTGTTTATGTCTTTTTTATTGTAGGTCTTCGTAGTTCTGCTTGGCAATCTCGCATCCCTTGTCGGAAGCAATCCTGAAGCACTCGATGGCTTTCTCGTCGTTGCCGATGTGCCAGTAGCAGATGCCCCTTGCGTTGTAAGCCTCAGCCGAGTCGCCAGCCTTGTCCAGCTTGCGGAGCGCCTCAGCGAATCTGTCCTCATTGATGTCAGCGCATGCAGCGTTCAGATTGGCAGTCTCGTCGTTGGGATACATGAGCGCTGCGATGGCGAACACCTCGTTAAACTCCTTCGATCCCGGCTCGTAAGTCTGTGCCACCATATACATCTCGTTCTGCGAGAGCAGCTGCGGCTTGGTCTTGATAAGCTCCTTAGCCTCCTCCACTGAGAACGGGCGCACGTTGCAGGTGATGACGTAGTCAGAATGGCGGAGAGCCGGATACCATGAAGCGAGCATTGTGCGATACTCCTCAGGATACTGCGACTTGATGAGCCATTCGCGGCGGTCGGGTTCTATGGAGTTGTCCTCAGCAATCTTGAGGATGGCGCTGCGGTTGTCGAGGTTGCTCTCCTTGACATACTTGCAGAGACCTTCCCAGTCCTCCGGCGTAGCGTTTACGGTGAAGAGGCGGTCGTCCAGATGGACGAGCTGGCGCACGTAGTTCTTCAGCGTAGCGGCACGGTTAGTGGCGAGGTATTCGTTGTGGGCGTAAGGAGCCTCCGGTGAGGCATAGCCATGAATCTCAATCTTGGTGATTGTCATATTGGCGTCCTTCTTTATCACGTTGATGGTGTCGACGATCTTCGCCAGCTCACGCGGGTTGTTGCGGTAGTTGGGATGCAGCTCTGTGCGGTCTACGGGGAAGTCGATAAACGCTCTTCCTGACATCTCGTATGTCTTCTGCTCCACTGCGATGGGCTGTATGAACGCCACCTTGGGCTGTCTCATCTTCTTTACGGTCTCCTGCTCCTGGTCGTCAATCTTGCCGCATCCGCAGAGGTCTTCCTTTATTACGACGTCTGCGGAGCGCATCCATTCGGCAAACTCGGTCTGAGTCTGGTAAGCGAACGTCTGCTCCTTACCGTTCTTCCTTGTCACGTCATAAGCACCGGGATATTGCTTGGCGTCCCTTCTGTCGTACATAACCTTCTGTCTCTTGCCGTTGATGACGATGGGCTGCAGAGCCACGCTGTTCTCTCCCGACTCGATAACCGGCGTAAGGACGATGCGTCTGTTGGCAGGCATACGTAGCGAGTCAAGGCGGAGGTCCATTCCTACGAAGAACTGGTCGTCAGCTCTTGTCGCCTTGATGTTCTCCACCGCCACCTGACGGTCAAGAATCTTGGTCGACCTCTTCGTCTGTGCCGACGCGTTGACGGCGCTGATGGCGAGGGCTGCTGATAGTATAATGTAGTATTTCATAATGGTGGATCTTATTGTTAGTGAAAATGTGTGGTGAATAGTGGGCTGTCTTCTTTATTTTTTTAGAATACGTAGATCAGCTCCACGGCTGCCTTGGTGGGTCCTACATAATTGTGATGTCCCTCACCCTTCTTGTTACCGCACGTCTTACATTCGAATTTCTTATAGTGGATGTAGTCGTAACCCACTCCGAGAGAAGTCTCGAGGTTCCAGTGCTTTGAGAGCGGCCATTGGTAGCCGGCAGTCAGACCGCCTCCTACGAACCATCCTTCATATCTATGGTCCTTAAACTCCTTGAACATTCCGAACGGCAGTTCGATGCCACCAGCGTTGAACTGTCCTCCCATAGCGTGTGCTCCGAGGAACCATCCGTTGAACGTCTGGCAGAACCAGTAGCGGTATTCGGGTTGTACCACCCAGTGGCGTATGCTCTTATTGTCATTGAATTTCCAGGGGTTGATGCCATAGAAGGCCTGAACGGAGTGCTTTCTGCCGGTATGAAGTTCGAGACCGACGTTCGGGGTTGTGGTAGCCCAGTAGAGTAAGTTGGTCTTGAGTCCCAGTTGCTGGGCGTTAGCCGATACAGCCACGAGCATAGCTACAATGAGCAGTCTCAATCTGTATGTTACGTTTTTAGCCATATTATTATTCTATTTAGTTCGTTGTTTAAATGTTCCGTGATAATACGTATCTTATCTAATAATGTAATAAGTGGGGTTGTGGGGCTGTACTGTTGTGTTAAGTCGTCTTCTAAACCTTATTATATACGTTATAGATAGTCGGTTTTTTAGTTTTGCGTCGTTTAGGCGTCTTAGTTTAGCGTCGTCGTTGTGTTGTCGTTACGACTTTGTGTTTAGCGTCATTGTCCTTTTTTATTTTGGACATTGCAAAGGTACATCAAATTTTCGGAAATCATTTGTGAATATAGCATAAAAATTAAACAAATCGTAATTTTCTATGATTTTTTTACCGTTTGAGCGTTTTTCTGCAACATTTTACATGTTTTTCTCAAGTTTTTGTAAATTTAGGCAGGGTAAAAATTTAACAAATCCGTCCCAAATTAGATATTCACAAGAGAATTGGACAATATTTACTGTCCGATTCGTGCAGTAATAAGGAATCGGACACAAGGGAGTTAGGCTTATCCCACAGCTGCGCTGCTTCGCAGCTTGCAGTGGGGTTCGGATGGTCGGTCCCGCTACGCGGAACCTATGGGGAGATGGGAGGTTTGCTATGCCCCACAGCGGTGCTGCTTCGCAGCTTGCAGTGGGTTTCAGACGGTCGGTCCCGCTACGCGGAACCTATGGGGAGACGGGAGGTTTGCTATACCCCACAGCGGCGCTGCTTCGCAGCTTGCAGTGGGGTTCGGACGGTCGGTCCCGCGTCGCGGAACATAGGGGGTGCGATGGGAGATGGCTGTGTCATGTGTGAGATGCACTGTGCCATGTGTAGATGCGCTATGGCATGCGTGAGATGCGCAGTGTCCTGGAGGGACACGTCTATATGAAACCCACTGCAAGCTGCGGAGCAGCGCAGCTGTGGGCATATGCGTAAAACACCACACCACACATGTTCCCCGAAGGGGGACGTATAGGTGCGGTGTGAGATGCGCTATGACATGTGGGAGATGCGCAGTGTCCTGAAAGGACACGTCTATATGAAACCCACTGCAAGCTGCGAAGCAGCGCAGCTGTGGGTATAAGCGTAAAACAACACCACACATGTTCCCCGAAGGGGGACGTATAGGAGCGGTGTGAGATGCGCTATGTCATGTGGGAGCTGCGCTGTGTCCTGAAGGGACACGTCTATATGAAACCCACTGCAAGCTGCGGAGCAGCGCAGCTGTGGGTACGAACGAACTTCCCCTCCTACCCTATCGTTCCCCGAAGGGGGACGTATGGTTATTCATCTGGAAGGAAGTACTGGTCAATAGGCAACCCACACTGTATGTATATATTCTTTAGCTCATCCTTAAAGCTCAACTTGGTGTGGTGGGCTTTTTGACCCTTTATATATTGTTTTATGACATTCTTTTGTGACAAACTATGCGTTTCGCAGAAATATCCTCTTGCCCAACGTTCAAAATATGGGAATAACGAATGGTTATAGGTTAGAAATTTGCTTGTGGATGTTTTTAGGTCTCGCACAAAATCCGCTACAGCTATGTTTGCCGGCAACTCCACCAACATATGGATGTGGTCGGGCATACCGCCTACAGCATGAAGAAAACCTTTTTTTTCCGTGACATATCGCCAGATGTATCTATATAGACATTCCTCGTGGGCGATGTCTATAACTGGTCTACTGTTCTTAGGACGGAATACAATGTGATAAATAATAACTGTGGCGCTCATAGGGTTAATAGTTTGAGGGTTTCTGATGGTCGGTCCCGCTACGCGGAACCTATGGGGAGATGGGAGGTTTGCTTATACCCACAGCGGCGCTGCTTCGCAGCTTGCAGTGGGTTTCAGATAGTCGGTCCCGCGTCGCGGAACCTGTGGAGAGATGGGAGGGTTGCTATGCCCCACAGCGGCGCGGCTTCGCAGCTTGCAGTGGGTTTCTGATGGTCGGTCCCGCATCGCGGAACCTAAGGGGTGTGGGGGGATTGCTCGACCCACAGCGGCGCTGCTTCGCAGCTTGCAGTGGGTTTCTGATAGTCGGTCCCGCTACGCGGAACCTGTGGGGAGATGGGAGGTTTGCTATACCCCACAGCTGCGCTGCTTCGCAGCTTGCAGTGGGTTTCAGATAGTCGGTCCCGCTACGCGGAACCTGTGGGGAGATGGGAGGTTTGCTTATACCCACAGCGGCGCGGCTTCGCAGCTTGCAGTGGGTTTCGGATAGTCGGTCCCGCTATGCGGAACCTGTGGGGTGTGGGGGATTGCTGTATCATGTGTGAGATGCACTATGACATGTATGTGCTGCGCTGTGTCATGTGTGAGCTGCGCAGTGTCCTGGAGGGACACGTCTATATGAAACCCACTGCAAGCTGCGGAGCAGCGTAGCTGTGGGCATATGCATACACCTCCACACTTTGTTCCCCGAAGGGGGACTAACATTGCTTAATGTCGCTGCCTGTATACCGACGGGGGTATTCCTTCTATTGACTTGAAGATTTTGGAGAGGGAGGCGGAGTCGGTGAAACCCATTTCGTAGGCTATTTCGCCTAAGGGACGGGAGCGATCCTCGAGGAGGACACGCTTCGTCTCCTCCACCTTCAGGAAGTTAATCCATGCGTTGAAGTTTTTGCCCTTTACATTATTAATATAGTTGGAGAGGAGGCGGGTGTTCAGTCCCATCTGGTCAGCCACCTGCATGATGGTGATGCTATCCTTGAGGTAAGGCTTGTCGGCACGACCTATCCACTCCGTCACGATGGCGTCGATGGTGCTGTAGTTGCTGTCACGATGGCGATCCTCCTCCGCGGGCTTCGTCTCGGGCATCTCTGGTTGACGGATGGCGAGGTCGGCGGGATCCGGGGAGACGGTGACGTTGGAGTTGTTGTGGGCGGGACGTGGCTTCGGTGTCGGCTCGAAGATGTAGCCGTGGTCCACCTCCATGTCGGCGAAGGCGGGCTTGATGTCCCAATAGACGGTGCGACACTTTATGAACGCCACTGAATTGACCAACACCACTAACGACCTTACCCACATGAATATGTTGTCGAGCATGCGATTGAAGAGGGCGATGTCGATGATGCTGACGACGTAATATAGGATGAGGGAGATGGCGACGGCGATGAGCCAGCGGCTGCGACTCTTGTTCTCTCCGATGTAATAATTGTCGATGTGCTGACGGAAGACGGTTATCTGCTTCGATACGAACCACAGTATGCCGAGTCCCTCGATGACGAGGGTGATGTAGAGCATGTAGCAGGTGAAGATGGCTGGCGGGGTCTCGAGGAAGACATTATATACGCTTGGCGAGAGGGTGAGTCCGTGGAGGGGTATAAACACCAGGATATGCGTCAGCCATATACATACCACAGGCATTATGAACGCTATGATGGTGCGTACGGAGAGGCGCTTACCGTGGAGCAGATAGATGCATGCGGTAATGTCAAAGCAGATGGCGAAGAAGAGGAAAAGTGGACTCGTGAAGTAATTGAGCGGGAGATAGTCATATCCGTTAAGGAGACGGATTATGGTGAAGAAGCTGACGATGCCCTCAAGTAATGAGGAGCCAGCGAGGCACATGCGTGCCATACTGAATGATTCGATCTTTCCTTCTGATGTCTTCTGTGCGGGAGTGAGAAGAAACATTAGGCCTATAGTAAAGCATACGGAGCAGTTAACAACGTATGCAATAAGTGTAGTCGTATCCATAGTTGTGTTTGCAAATGTTTGGAATACAAAGTTATGGAATTTGTATAATTTTCACAATGATTTTACAAATTATTTTTAAGAAATTACAAAAATGAGTTCCGCTTTGCGGAACCAAGAGAGGATGAGAGGATGCCTATCCCAGGTAATCGTAGGAGGCTATGGCGTCCCGCCGTAGCCACGCAGCCACGGACTACAGAGTGTTAGGAATAATATTAGGCAGGGCTTTGACAAAAACCTTTATCCACAATCCGCTTATGGGCGCAAATC
>ERZ1023858.79-NODE-79-length-17744-cov-8.443892_pt1 | contig 17744 bp, 14 predicted proteins | sample MGYA00380387_ERZ1023858 | MGnify/ENA primary metagenome ERZ1023858 (study PRJEB33179, sample SAMN07449010) | human gut metagenome | biome: Human-gut; feature: Human associated habitat; material: Faeces | host: Homo sapiens | place: India: Bhopal | collected...
CAAAGCTTATCGACGCTAACACAACTATCCCTGCTAAGAAGAGCGAGGTATTCTCAACAGCCGTTGACAACCAGACAGCCGTAACAATCCACGTGCTTCAGGGTGAGCGTCCTATGGCAGCTCAGAACAAGTCAATCGGTCAGTTCAACCTTGAGGGTATCGCACCGGCACGCCGTGGCGTTCCTCAGATTGAGGTAACCTTTGATATCGACGCCAACGGTATCCTCAACGTTTCTGCAAAGGATAAGGCAACAGGCAAGGAGCAGGCCATCCGCATCGAGGCTTCTTCTGGTCTTAGCAAGGAGGAAATCGAGCGTATGAAGGCAGAGGCAGAGCAGAACGCTGCTTCTGATAAGGCAGAGCGCGAGAAGATTGATAAGCTCAACCAGGCTGACTCAATGATCTTCACAACCGAGAACTTCCTCAAGGACAACGGTGACAAGATTCCTGCTGACAAGAAGCCGGGCATCGAGCAGGCTCTCCAGCAGCTCAAGGACGCTCACAAGGCAGCCGACGTTGCAGCCATTGACGCAGCCATCGCCAACCTCAACAACGTAATGCAGGCCGCTTCTGCCCAGATGTATCAGGGTGGTGCACAGCCTGGCGCTGACGCTCAGGCAGGTGCTGGCGCACAGCAGCAGGCTGGTGGCGACGCAAAGGGCGACGACACAATCCAGGACGCAGATTTCGAGGAAGTGAAGTAAGTTAGATAACTATCCGAAGAGATAAATAAGAAAAGGAGTGTGACTCAATGAGTTGCGCCCCTTTTTCTTTTGTTAAATATTGATTTTTCTTTCGTTATTTACCGATTTTTACCGTATATTTGCACCATATTTGGAACGTCCCTTAATTTGAGATAAGGTGTCCCTTGTTTCCTTTTATAGGACTTTGTTTAATCTTAAATGAAGATAATATGCCATCTGCCAAGTATGAGATAAGGCGCAAATGTGAGGAATGTGGTGCAGTATTCATCGCAAAGACATTGGAGTCTCACTATTGCAGCAAAGCCTGTACGCAAAAAGCGTACAACAAACGTAAAGCTGAGAATAAGAAAAGAGAACAGATGGATGCAATATTATCCACTGTTCCCAATGGTCGTGACTATATCAGTGTTGCCGAAGCAGAAGCAATGTTTGGTATTTCAGGGAAGACCATTAGGCGAATGATTAAAAGTGGTAAGGTGTCGGCTATTAATTTGGGCGAGCGTCTTACGCGTGTCAGCAAGTCTGCATTGCTGAGCATGGTTCCTCTCCGAGAATTTCCCATTGACCATAGCAAGTCATTGCCCAAGTTTTATAGTTTGGAGCCAGAAGATTGCTATACGATAGGCGAAATATCCAAGAAGTTTGGCATCAACGACAGTACGGTTTATGCTCACATTCGCAAGTATTCCATTCCAACGAGACAGATAGGCAATTACGTCTATGCTCCCAAGTCAGAAATTGACAACCTATATAAAGATGTAGTGAAGATATGAAGAAGCCTTTAGCACATACAAAATGCACTGTGAAACTCCGCAAGTCTGAATATCATGACGAATGGTATCTCATTGTTGAGAGTTATCCTGTATTCAAAACTACTGGTGGCAAGCCCTCACGAATAAAGGAGGCTCTGAATAGAACCATTACTACACCGATATGGGACAAGAACCGCAATGCACGCACTTCGGCAGATGGAGTGGTAACGTACAAACCGAAACGAGATGAAAACGGCATCATTCTTTGCAAATCGCAGCTTGACCAAGAAGCGTGCATCTACGCCGATAAGGTGAGAGCCATTCGTCAAAGGGAGTATGACAATGCTGCACTATATACAGACAGTGAAGCGGAACAGGCTGCACAGAACGAGCGTTCGCAATGCAATTTCATCTCTTATTTCAATGAAGTAGCAGACAAAAGGCATAGGAATAGTTCGGAGTCTATCAATGTCAATTGGCGCCGAGTATATGAGTTGATGAAAATATTCGCAGGTGGTGACTCATTGACTTTTGGGCAGATAAATCTCGGACTGATTGAAAACTTCAAGCTGTTTCTTCTCAATGCTCCACAAGGCGGAGGGAAGTCGGGGACAGTATCGCAGAATACAGCAGCGACATACTTCGCCATATTCAAGGCAGGACTGAGACAGGCATTCGTAGATGGCTACTTGACCATTGATTTAGCAGCAAAGGTGAAAGGTATTCCCGAACAAGAAAGTAGGCGTGAACACCTGACATTGGACGAGTTGAATACGCTTGCACAAAAACCGTGCGACAATCCTATAATCAAACGTGCTGCTTTGTTCTCTGCACTCACAGGCATACGCCATGTGGACATCAAGAAGATGAAGTGGAAAGAGATAGTCAAAGAGGGTGACCACTACAGGGTGAACTTCACTCAGCAAAAGACAAAGGGCGTGGAATACAAACCTATTTCTGCCCAAGCCTATCAGTTGTGTGGTGACAGACGTGGTGATGACCAGTTGGTATTTGAGGGGTTGCCTGCCCCATCATGGATTTCAAAACCATTGGAACGATGGATAAAGGCTGCGGGTATCACCAAGCATATCACATTCCATTGCTTCCGTCATACTTATGCTACCTTGCAGCTGGCCAACGGAACGGACATCTACACGGTGAGCAAGATGCTGGGACATACCAATGTGCGCACAACGCAGATATATACAAAGGTGGTGGATGAAAAGAAGGAGAACGCTGCCGATGCAATACAGATAAATTTGGACAATATCGAATAACAAACATACCTTATTATATATGTCGAACATGATTGAGGTGCTTGCAGAACAACTGCAAGAGGTAAACAAGGTAATAGAAACTCAGGCAAGAGTTAGTGATGTGAGTTTCAAGGATGTGCTTGTCCTTGTCCGCTTCTATGATGAATACAAGAACACCAATGAGTTCATTGATGAAGCGGAGCAACGTGCCCATGATAATGTCGGGGCTTTACTTGTATGCGTCACAAAGCTACAGGGACTTATCAGACGTCTTCTCTCTTTAGATATGTCTGTATGGAATGAGGTGAATTTCGCTTCATTGGAGCAGAGACACTTGAAAGCATATCAAGATAAGTGGAATAGAGCTAAAGAAAAATCAACCAAGTTGTGGCAGGAATATCAATCATTAAGCAACCGACTTGATATGATGGACTTCAATTCGGAAGACTACAGAGTTTTGGATATTCGATGTGAGAAGACAAAGATTGACTATGAAAATGCACACGAGGAGACAGAAGAGTGCTATGCTATACTCAAAATGAAAGAGAAAGATTGTGCTCATGTGCATTACTTTGAGATGCAGTTTTTGTTGCTATGGGCAGCAAAGATGATGGAGATAACAGATGCTATCAGAACAGATGCCAAACGTTTACTAAAGGAGAGGAACGCATGAATGAGGGAGTACTGCTTCTGAAAGAAGTTGCCAAACTGAAGGACATAGTAAGTCTTGGCGTGTGCGTCAGCATCTTTCAAACATGCAATGGCAAGCAATTCAAGAATATGCCTGCAAGCGATTTCTTTTGTTTCCTCAATCTCAAACTGCCCAAGGAGAAAGTAACCACACTGCCTGGCGAGAAACAACGCATCTGTTATATGATTTATGTCGTTTCGCAAACTATTGTTCCTGCTGATTTTGCCAAGACATGGATTGAAGGAATATTGGATTTATGTGGTATCTCCTATGAGTATTATGACAAACACCGCAAGGATGTGGTGTCTATTAATGCCTCAAATAACAATCGGGAATTTAAGGAAATCATCCAAGAAGCTATGGAAAGGAGCACCTAAAGGTCAAATACCCACACATAATCACATATTCCCACAAACTTTACAGACTTTAACTGCTACAAGAAACGCTATTCGCTGACTATCAGGCGAGTAGCGTTTCTTGTATTTGTATATCCCCACAAATACCCCCAAACCTCCACTTGGAAAGAGAACTACCTTTGTATCCAGAAAACAAACATATTTATCAACATGGATAGCAAAAATATCTCATTCAATGACATGCCAAAGATGATAGCTGTCATGTACGACAAGCTCAATGAATTGGGCGACAAAGTGGACAGACTGATGCCCACGGAGAAAAGCGAAGAACCTCAATGGATGAATGTGGCTGCTCTGATAGAGTATCTGCCTAATCATCCTGCTGAGCAAACTGTTTACGGTTGGACAAGTGCGAGGAAAATCCCATTTCACAAGAGGGGTAAAAGTATCTTGTTTAACAAAACCGAGATTGACCAATGGTTGAGCAGTGGCACTTATCGCAAGTCGCAGGAGGAAATGGAGCAGGAAGCAATGTCGTTTATAAACAGCAAGCGATATGGCAGACGTTAAAGAAGAATACATTCGTGTGGGTACATCTCTGTACAAACTGGCACACCAACCTTTAGCCAATGGAACGACAGTATTGCGTCGCATACCATGGAGTTTTGGGACAATCCGTCAAGACTATGGCAAAAGCCACACTCCGCCTATCAAAAAATATGATGGCTTCTGTACTGTGCCAAGTCATACAGATTACCATAAAGAGATAGATGGCTTCTACAATTTGTATGAGCCAATTACTCATGTGCCTGTTGAGGGCGAGTTTCCTGACATCATAAAACTGATGCGCCATATTTTCGGTGAGCAGTTTGAATTAGGATTGGACTATATGCAACTGCTTTATAGGCAACCGACACAGAAACTACCAATTCTGTTGTTGGTGTCTGAAGAGCGCAATACAGGTAAGACGACCTTCTTGAATTTCTTGAAAGCGGTGTTTCAAGACAATACCACATTCAACACAAACGAAGACTTCCGCAGTCAGTTCAATGCTGACTGGGCAGGAAAGTTGTTGATTGTCGTTGATGAGGTCTTGTTGTGCAGACGTGAGGATTCAGAACGTCTGAAAAACCTAAGTACAGCGCAAACCTATAAGGTTGAAGCCAAAGGAAAGGACAGACAAGAAGTGAATTTCTTCGCCAAGTTCGTGTTGTGTTCCAACAACGAGTTGTTCCCAGTAATCATTGACATGGGGGAAACTCGTTATTGGGTGCGCAAGGTGATGAGGTTGGATAGTGACGATACCAACTTCTTGCAAAAGTTAAAGGAGCAGATACCTGCCTTTCTGTACTATTTGCAGCATCGCCCGCTGTCAACCACGAAAGAAAGTAGAATGTGGTTCAATCCTGCGCTCATTCGCACAGAAGCGTTGGAACGAATAATGCAGAGCAATCGCAACCACACAGAGATAGACATAGTGGAGTTGCTGCGTACCATTATGGAGAGCCAGAATGTTGACAAGGTATCGTTCATCCCACAAGACCTTCTACCATTGCTTTCGCTGAATGGAGTGAAAGTAGAACTATGGCATATCCGCAAGGTTGTGAAGGAATTGTGGCGATTGAAGCCTGCGCCTAACGCTCTTTCATACACGACCTACCAGTATGACTATTCAAAGCCGTCAAAGTATGGAGCAATAAACAGAGTTGGTCGTTTCTATACGGTGACGAAAGAGTTCTTATACACACTAAACATATAACTTCTGTTGATTTGTTGAAATGATGAAAAGAAAAGTATATGTACTGTATTTCAAGCATTTATCTTTCAACAAAGTATTCAACAAGCGCTCAACACTTTTTCTTTTCATCAATCATCATTCAACATTTCAACAACTCAACAAGCAAAGCAAGATGAATATATCAGACAACATGGCAATCACAGAGTTCCTGCAAGAGCATGGGTATCAGCCTACATCAGTCAAGGGAAACAATTGGTGGTATTTGTCACCATTACGCAATGAGCTTACGGCATCATTCAAAGTGGATGTGAACAAAAATGTGTGGTATGACTTCGGGTTGGGCAAAGGTGGTAACCTTAGAACATTGGAAAAGTTGCTCCTTTATGATAATAACAAGTGGCAATCTTCTAATCATGTCATTGAGCCAAAGTTTCCTGTAATTCAGAATCTACAGCCAAATAAGAAAGCCGATGAAGCCTTTACAAATGTAACCGTAATGGAACTGACAAACCATTCTTTGCTCTATTATTTGAAAGGTAGAGGTGTCAGTGCAAGTGTCGCGACTTGTTATTGCAAGGAAATCCATTATACAAATCATGGTAAGAGGTATTATGCTGTTGGCTTTGCCAATCGCTGCGGAGGGTATGAGATACGCAATGCTTATTTCAAGGGATGCATCTCTCCTAAGGACATATCTATTATTGAGCATGGTGATGATGATTGTCATGTATTTGAAGGCTTCATTGATTTCCTATCTTATGTAGAACTGCATGGTGACTGTAATGCTGTCGTGCTAAACTCTGTAATCAACATAACAAAGGCTTCGAGTGCTTTGAACAAATACCATAAGGTATATTGCCACTTGGACAACGATGAAGCAGGACGCAATGCGACAAAGCAAATCATGAGGATGTGTATGGGCGAAGTTGTTGATGCTTCATCAGAATACGCCGAGAGTAAGGACATCAATGAATTCCTTTGTAAGAGAATGCCAAGACTATGCTCACGTAGTCAAAAATGAGATTAGAAAAATTGAGAAGTTGTTTCGGGAGCAAGTTTGTGTTTTCGATATACGAAAACGTAACCAATCGGTATATCCGATTGGGCTGTTGCCAGAGTCTGAACGGAGTATCAGACACAGACAACACCCATTGAGCAACTTCCTCCCCGAAACAAGAATAACAGCAAAACAAGCAACAATGGCAAAGCATATAATCAATAACCCAGGAGGTCGCAAGCCTCTTTCCGAAGATGAAAAATATGGGACACCCATACCAGTACGTTTCACAAAGAAACAGTTCATCCGTATTAAGCGCAAAGCTGGAGAGATACCCATCAGTACATACATTCGTGAGGGTGCACTTCATGCGATAGTGAGGCAACCTGTCACAAAGGCTCTTATGAAAGAGATTCGTGACTTGAACAATCTTGGTACAAATATCAACACGTTGGCGAAACTTGCCCATCAATATGGCTTCAATAGCATTGCAGACAAAGCCAATGAAGCCTTGAATGGTGTCAATGCCATTTTGCATCAAGCTCGTTTGAAAATCGCAGAAAAGGAAGTTGAAAATACCTCCTTTAATGGTTAAACGTCAAATCGAATTCAATATGTACGGTAAAATACTTCATGGCTCTTTTTTGGGTGGTCTCGTCAACTATGTTAACGATCCACGCAAAAATGCTACATTGGTGGCAGCAAGTGATGGGATCAACTTAAGCAACAACCAAACTATAACAGATAGTTTCGTTATGTATGCAGGTTTGAGTAGCAGAACTAAGAAACCAGTCGCTCACTTTGTCCTTGCATTCTCTCCACACGATGTACATCGAATAAACAATACGATGCTGAAACAGATCGTCAATGACTACCTAAAGCGTATGGGATATGATGACAACCAATTTGTAGCCTTTCGTCATTACGACAAAGAGCATCCTCATGTTCACATTATTGTAAATCGTGTCAACTTCAAAGGCAAGTGTACAAAAGATTCGCATGAGAAAGATAAGAATATCAAAGTATGCAAGGACTTAACACGAGAATACGGTTTATACATAGCTAAAGGAAAAGAAGCAATCAAGGCACAAAGACTCCGCACCATGGACGCTGTGCGCTACCAGATGATGCATACTGTAAAAGAGTCTTTGTCAGTTTCAAATAGTTGGAAAGTCTTTGAATGCGAGTTGGCAAAAGTGGGCATTCGTTTGCGCTTTCGCTTTAACACCAAGACTAACGGCATAGAAGGCATTTCGTTTACTATCGGTAAAGACAAGGTTGGTAGCCGAATGATGCATGACATATCCTTTAGTGGCAAACAATTGGATGCTTCGCTTGCGTTGTCCTGTATCTGTGAGCGACTTGGCAATCCTGTGACTATTGTTCACGAACAGGCTAAAGCTATGTATGAGGACGCACGACAAGAATGGTATGACACACATAATGGATTTGAAGTTAGTCGTATTGATGATATGTTCCCCAATTTCGATAGTCTGTTTCCATGTCAAGCAAAGGTTAAAATGAATAATGCTCTATATATGGAAGGCGATAATATACCACTTGGCCATGATTTCTTTGAATACTTGTCTCAATCATGCAGTGATGTTTCTAATGCAGGTAATGGCATCATTCATGTTGGACTTTCTGCTCTTGGTACCATACTGTTTCCTCCATATCAATCTGCCATCTCCGCTGGTGGAGGCGAAAGTTCAGCATCAAAAATAGGATGGGGAGATGATGACAAATACAAAAGGAAGTATCACGGTAATCCACATTATTACAGAAAAGGTAGACGATAACAATTATAACCACCAAATAAATGAGCAAACAAAACGACCAACTTGAAGACATTTTGGATGAACTGTCTGTAATCAAAGAAAGAATCGATGCATACAATAAAAAACTTGCAAACATTGAAGCTCTCTTATCCCAACAGGTGTCGAATGAAAGTAAAAAGATAGAATCGGAGAATACCACGCTCGGCATCCCAGAGGGTTGTTTGAAAGAAACAATTCGTCAAGAAATGGAAAGCTATTTCAATGACCAAGGATTATACAATTCTATTTTTTCCGATGAAAGAATCAAACTTATGGGAGACCGATTTATTGGAATGTATGCTGCGGAGTTGCAAAAGCGTTGGAAGCAACTTGATGATAAAGAAGATAAAAGTCGGAAAGAGTATTTCCATAAACGCACGATTCAAGGCATCAACACCATAGCCCAAATGAAAGAATGGGCATCTGAATACCCTCCTGAGATACAACGCACCATACGCTTCATTGGGTTGAAGATTCTTGATAAAGACGAACCAGTAGAGACCACCCATACTATATTAAAGATTTGGGGTAATGCTCTACAAGCCATTACCAATCCGAAACCAGCTCCACCTCCAACTTTGAAAGCATGGTGGCTATACAAGTGGCAGCGTTTCAAGGCGAGTACCGACAAATGGGGCATGTTGCAATGGTACTTGATTATTCTTGGGCTTTCCGCATGTATTCTCTTTTCATGTTTGTTTCAAGAACGTGTTATGAAACGTGACAGGCTCAATCGTATATTTTATATGTATGTCATTAAGGATGAGAACACAAAGAATGACTATTTGAAATTGGATTCTCTGATAAATATTCGTTGGTACTAACGAAAACTATAGAGCGTGTAAATAGAACTGTACTAAATCACTTTTATTGAAGCTTGACACAGTTCTATTTACACTCTCCCTCTCTACTGAAGCAAGACAATCTCTTGTTCAGAAAACCAACCTTTGCTTATAGCCTGATTTTTAACCTTTTCCGAATCACTTGTATACATGACAATTGCAAGTGATTCTTTAGCGCGCGTGCAGGTTACATAAAAAAGTCTTTGTGTTCTATCAACAGAAGATTCTTCTCCAGCTTCAATATGTTTTTTATCAATTTCTGTCAGTTCTTTCACACCAAACAGTTTATCATAACTGAACATAAATCCTTTAGCCTCTGAATCGTCAATAATAACCATTACCCTATCAAATTCCAGTCCTTTGACACCCTGATGAGTGTCAAAGCGTGTACGCTGATTCACATAATCATCATAGCCTCTAACCATGTTTATAGGCAAATCCATCACCATCACCCATGCTTGCAAATCTTCTTCCCACTCATCATTTACATCTGTTGTGGAAAGTATACTTGCCTGTCTTAAAACTTCTGGAACTGGTAATAGTTGAGAATTACATACAACTTTAACCACGTCACGAATCGAATGATTACCATTAACTATATTGCCAACATTTTGAGAATCAACTCTACAACGTAAAAATAAATCAAATGGTTTTTCAGTATTCTGTTTACTAAACAGTGCGGAATATGCTTTTAGTATTTCTAACGCATTTCGACCATCACCATTTATGGAATCTGCTATTGGCAAGACTTCTTTCGTAAAAAAATCTAGTTCTGAAACTTTACCTTGTAAAAATGCCATTTGATATTTGTCAACCTTTGACAATGGACCAAAGAACTGAGCAAAACCTAGCCTACGTGCAGCCATCATGTGTTCTAGAGTCAGAGTTTTAACATCTGCATCAGCTCCGCTCCATTTTGCATCATGCGTTTGATTACACATAATATCCATAATTGTTTGCTCAATATCATCTTTGTCTATCTCATTTTGTTGTTGAACAATAAACAACCTAACCAATCCGTCAGCAGCATCTTCCTTAGGATTCTGCTCCGCATATATATCTAAATCCTTACCAATAGTGTTTGCCAACTTTACAATTCTTTTGGCACATCGATAATTCATCCTCTTAACAGGTTGTTCCCACTCTGATGGAATTATATTCACCATGTTTTCTTTACCATCTGTATAAATTCGCTGTTTCTGGTCACCTAGCAGACCCAAAGTAAATATATCAGAGAAGTTCTCTTGTATCTTAAAGAATGCATCCACGAGTTCCTTTTTGGTATCTTGACTTTCATCTATCAGAAGAATCGGGTATCGCTGCGCGATGATGCGTTGAAGCATTATGTTATCCATAATCATTTGTGCTGAGATTTTTATAACCTCTGCATGATTAAGTGCATTATATTCAGCATTGCTGCCATTGGGGTTATACACAAACTTTTCTATGGCCTTCGCTTTTCCCAATTTCTCTTTCAGATGCTCTATTTTTTCAGCATTTGACTGATATGTCTTCGTCTTCTTGCTTTTTGCTTTTTCTTGTTTTTCATACAACTTCTGAATATCTTCTTGAATATACTGACAATACAAATGCTTTATGTCTGCCTGGTAATACTTTATAGCATCCCATACAAAACTATGAATGGTAGATATATGAAAAACAAGACTGTAATCCAAGCGATTGACAATCTCATCAGTAGCTGCATTCGTAAATGTTATGACAGCCACATTTTTACCTTGCACTAATAAATCTTTACCAATACTATCGCGTATTTTTTTTAAAAGTAGCACTAGAGAATGTGTTTTCCCAGAGCCTGCACCAGCAAAGAGAAAAAAACTCTTTCTTGGAGTTGACAGAATACACTTTTCCAAGGTCTCATCAACTTGTAAATCCTTATTATTTGCCATTATCAAATGTCATTAGAATCCAAACACTTTTTCATCCACTCCAAACCTTCTTGAATGTATGTAGGAGCGATCAAATCATTAAAATCATCTTTATATAAGAGTGAAATTGCAAAATCTGCTTTTTTGAAACCGCTTTTACTTTCTAACTTGTCAAATATTAATTTTTGTAAGTCTTCTGCAGAACAGCTTTTCTTTAACAGATTAGCAATAGTTGTAATAGTCCCCATCTTCTTAAGCCCATTCTGTCTGAATAGTTCTAGGTTTGTAAATATCAAAGCATCCTCAAATGTGTAAGGACATATATCTGTGTATACTTCATTTTCCTTGTTCCACTTTACAGATATGGTTGTCTGAAAGGCAATTCTCACATTATCCACAGTCCTTTCAGCTCCATTGAGTGCCATAAGATCATCAACCAATTCCTTTCCTGGCAGCCAACTATGAATTGAAGGGTTTCCTGTTTTATACCCTTTCTCTTTTGCTGTAATCACTGCCTTTTGTTTCTTTTTTCCTTTCTCCACAATTGTTTCTGTGGCATCAATATCCGTCACTATTAATGTTGGTATACCAATTTTGTTTATCAAACTTCGGAAACTATGTGCATGACGACCATTCACCTCAATAACCGATATATAATATGACTCTAGACCAGCATTAGCCAAGAAACTAGGAACAAGTATCTTTTCTGCTGGTCCCTCAACCAATATTACAGCATCTGCAAAGAATATATCACAATGGGTCAGACGAATATACCTTGTCACAAATTGTTTTGTCTCATCGTCCAAACCAAATGTGTTTGATAGATTCACAACCTTTGATATTGGTATCTTATCATGGGCATCCATTACACGTTTAAAATACCGCATACAATTCAAATCAAGTTCATTAATGACATGGTTTGAATGTGTACTCAGCACAAGTTGGGTATTTAGCCAATGATTTTCTCTGATGGTTTTGTTATTACAAAGTGCCTCAAACGCCTTCCTTACGAACACTTGTTGTGCTTGTGCGTGAAGGTGTGCTTCTGGTTCTTCTACAAAGACCAAATGAATTGGTTCTATATTCTTTCCCTCACTCAATACCTTCAACCACTTTTCTCTAAAGTCCATCAACTTTAGATAAATGGAAATCAAGTTGCGATAACCCAAACCATTGTATTTTTCAGGAAGTGCCAATTCTGCCATTCCTTGAATGGCAAATTGCACCGCTGATTCATGTTTTATTGCTTCCTCTATTTGAATTTTACTTCGTATCTTAATCTCTGGGTTTTGGAATCCTGGGTAATTTATATTCTTCAGTTCTTCTACAGGCATCTCAAAAGTCTTAGTCAGCTTGGCATCGTAAGTTTCGTTAGCTTTAGCGAGTCCACTTACCAATTCCAAATCCTCTGGCATCAAAACTTCTTCTTCAGAATTTGAATTAGAATAATACTTTTGAAACTGCTTCGACAAGGTGTCAATATCACTATCGGATTGTCCTTCAGGGTCAGAGAAGTCTCTTGAAGCCAATATAGTATCAACTCTTATCAGTTCTTCCAAAGGATTCTTTTCAAGGTCATTGTTTGGTGTTACTTGAACCATATCTTCATCAGTTGGTTCTATAGCAAAATCTATGATATAGTATTTAACTTCGAAATAATCTCTAAGATTCGAACCTTTCGCCAAGAAATCACAAAGATTCTTTGGAAATAAATCTGGCGAAGATGCTTTCTTCCATTCTTCCGTAGACTGTAAAGCGATTGCTTTCTCTTTAGTTTCTTTATAGTCAACATATAACCTTTTTACATCCTTGGGATTATATTGGCAACGAACACCAACTACTTTACCATCCCATGTACTTAAAGATGGTATTAAGTGATTAACTCTATATTGTTCCCCATCAGCTACATCTATCCAAATATCCAATGAAGGAACGATATCATCCCATTGATGAGAATCTAACAAGGTATCATCAATAGGGTCATTTGTTAACCATTGATCACCGAGTCTATCAATCAAAGCCCAGTTTGTAGCAGTAAATTCCTTAAGGGTAAACTTCTCGTTGTTTTTCAAAAACCACACGATAGCACTAATAGCAGAGGTTTTTCCACTATTGTTAGCACCTACAAATACTGTTTCTTTATCACCAAAGTCTATATGACAATTCTTTAGTTTTCGAAAATTCTTAATATGTATCGAATGTATTTTCATATGATGTAATTCAAAAAAGTATAATCTTTATAAATCGTTTTACTTTTTGTCTCCAAATAATAGTTTCAGCTGCTTATCAAAGTCACTCATAATTTCACGGTCTTGGATGACTCGGAACTTGTCATATTCAGTTAAAGCCTTCTCAACTGCTTGTTCATGTGTCACACGACCCACATCAGGAAGCATTGGACGGTTGTTTAACTCCATATATCTCTGCAGGAGACTTGACCAGTCTTTCATTGTCATGAGAACATGGTCTTCAGCTCGTTGTTCAGCGATGTCAATGAAAGCATTACTCAGACGATTCAGAGAGTCAACTTCTTTCTCGCTCAGATAGTTCTTGGCTATAGTCACGTCAGACTTGATGACTCTGCCATCGGGAGCATTCTTCCATGTGGTCAATCCCATATGTGGTCGTTTTGCATCTGCACGATTATAAATTATCTCCGCTGCAGTCTGCTTGGTTACTGCATAATGCATCATGTTCTGTACCATCTTAAAGAACAAACGTGTCTCTTCTGAGTCCTTGTCATAATCAGAGCTGCACTCGCTGTATATGTCCGTTATTTTCTGATAGTATCGGCGTTCACTGATACGAATCTCTCGTATACGGTCAAGCAAGTCGTCAAAGTAGTCTGCTCCGAAGACATTCTTTCCTCTAAGTCGTTCATCATCCAAGACAAACCCCTTCGTTAGATACTCTTTCAACACACTTGTAGCCCAGATGCGGAACTGGGTAGCCTCGTAGCTGTTCACACGGTAACCAATGGCAATCACTACATCAAGATTGTACATCATCACTTCGCCAGACCATTTGTCCGAGGGTATTCGAATTTTTCTAATAGCATCGGACAAATGGATTTCTCCGCTTAGGTTTATCTGATCGAGGTGATAATTGATGGTAGGTACAGTTACACCAAACAACTCTGCCATTCTCTGCTGTGACAGCCAGAAAGTATTGGTATCGAACACAACCTGCACTTGCACATTCCCTTGTCTGCCTTTATACATGAGGATGGACGACTCCATACTCCTTGCTGCTATGTCGGGTGTCATCGTCGCAGTGAAATACTGCTGTGCAGCCTTCACCATTTCTTTCTTTTTGTCGGCATTCATAGCCACAGCCATGCAGGCACCACGAGAAAGTCTCATGCTTGTGACCTCTCTCACAGCACCACTCCCCAGTTCAGCCATCTCTGTAATCTCCACGAAGTGCTCACCAATATGATAGCCCTTCTGTGAAGTCCACGCCTGCGCCTTAGCGATGACACGTTCAAAGTTCCAGTACTTGCCATAACCCATCACTCTCGCCAGTTTGCGTGAGTTCCACCACTCCTTGCCATCGGCATCTATCTCTCGAAGTTGTTCAAAAGGAGAATGGAGTTCGGGGATATTGTTTATATCTTGAATTTCTGTCATAATTCATTTCGTTATTACTTCCTAAACTTTATCAACTCCTCACCACTCATAAATATCGGCTGACCCTCCGCATACTCTTCTTTCTGCTTCGCATCCACTTCGTGTTTCTTCTTGTCGGCTTCGATAATTCCGTGAATATCAAACTCTCCTAGTGTTATCTCTTCATCGAAGAAATAGCAGAAATATTTGTCATGCCGTGGGCGCAAATAGCCTTGGCTTATCATCTGCTCACGAGTCAGTTCGCCTGTGTTCTTCACACGAAACGCCTTATACACTTTGTTCTCACCTGCGTTATAAAGAATTACGAACTTGGCGTGCTTAACATAGTCACGGCTCTTCACCACACCGCCATGCGCTTCCTTACCAAGGCGTACATTATATGCATCGTCACGCTTACCTCCTTTACGGCTGAATATCCAATGTAAATGCTCCATGCCGTTCACGATGCCAATAAGAAATGTCGCCTTGGGGTAGTTCTCCAAGTAGTGCATCGTGAGAAACTGCTTCGGTATGACATCATGTGGACGTGCTTCCACTCTCGGCATCACATCCTCTGGTAGTGTTCTTGGGTCCACGCCAAGTGGACACTTGGCGATGTAGAAAGCGTGCTTCAACTCGAACATCACGGCTTCGTTCTTGCTTGCCACCTTTTCCCTAATGGCTGCATCCGCTTCTTTCTCTGGCTTTCGCAGCGCAAGCGAGAAATATTGCTGGTCACTACCTTCTCGGTTGTCGAAAGGATGATACACCTTGCCAAGCACTTGCTGAAAGTTCTCTCTGAGGTAGGCATCGGGATTGACATCGCTCTTGGCAGTCATGGCGTAGAACTCGAAGTTTTCTTTGAGCATCTGTTGGATTTCGATGCGGAACATCCGTCGCACCTTATTGCGCCACTGCACCTTGCTTGCGGAATTATTGCGTCCGTAGAGTGCCACGACAAAGAGGAAGTTTACGTCGTAGTGTGCAAGCAGAAACGTATCTCTGTCAAACAATCTATTCTCAAACTGCCTACTTAGATAATATTGTTGTCTGCGCTTGCCGTCTTCCTTGTCGCTGTCTATGAGTTTGATGTCGTTTTCTGGACGAAGCACGTTCTGGTTGGCGGAGATAAAGAAGTTCGGGATGATGTTATAGCCTTCGGTCACGTCATCGCGAAGCTTCACATGTCCGCTTCTGTCTTCCGCCTTGCCGTCATTGAAGAGGTCGATGTTCCATTGTATCACGTTCCGTGCGTAGGTAAACTGCTTGTACACGGATTCCTTGCCAAGTGAGTTGCCTCGCTTGTAATACTTGGAGTCACCGATGTAGTAGATATTGTCGTCTGTATCGTTGTTGGTCAGCTCCTTGTACTGGTAGAGGTGGTCCACTCGCTTGCCGTCGGGCTGGTCTTTCAGTTCCTTTGGCAACTTCTGGTCACCGGCTATCAGTTCGTCGATGATGGCTTCAAACACGATATGGAAACTCTTCACCAACAGGTATTCCCTTTGGTCTACGTTGAGCATGATGTTGTCGGGACGGTCGAAGAAGGCATAGCACAACTCCCATAGCTCCAACGCCTTGTCGGAGAAGTATTTGTACTTGATTTGTTTTAACCGACGTTTGCCGTAGCCGCTGATGTATCTCGCAAACTTGTCGCCTCGTATCAGTGGGAAGTTCACGTTGATGCTTACTGGGAAACCGTACTTGTCGTGCATGTGCTGCAGGATGCTGTAATAGATAACGAGCAACTCCTCGTCGAAGTTTATCTGCCGTTTCTTGTTGATGGGGTTCAGATAACTCACGTCCTGTCGGCGTGTGCTGCCGATGCTTTCCTGTATTACGGCTTGGCTTCGGCTGATGGTGCGTGTCCAGTTTATCTTGTTGTAGCCGGAGTGGAGGTCCTTCACGATGAACATCACAAAACTCTCGTTCCGCTTGTTCCACTCTTGCAGAGTGAGCAGCACATCGAGAAACGTGTTTGCCCTGCGCTTCCTTGTGTGTCCCATCATCGGGGCTTGCTTGTAGAATACTATGCTCGACTGCCGCTTGCCATCTTCCACTCGGTCAAACTCATGGTCGCGGAACACGGTGATGGCTCGGTATATCCATACGCTTAGGTTGTAGATAAACGTGTGTTCCTCGGTGGTCAGTTCCTTGCAGTCCTCGGCATTTATCAAGTCCTTAGGCTCGATATGCCCGAACACCTTTTCTTTGCCAAACTCGCCTTCCAGCAATACCTTGGGCAGAATAAACACGCAGTCGTTCACGTCGGGGTCGTCGTTGAAGTAGTAGCCTACATAACTCAAACTGACTTTCCCCTCTACGTCTTGAAGCACACCAAGTCCTTTGAGAACATCGTAGACATCCTCATATTCATATTGGTATTCCTCGATTAGTATGCGCATACGCTTATTCTGTTACTGTATTCACTGCCCAACCTTGGGCCTTTGCAAATTTGATAATAAAATCTATGTTGTACTTGTTCCACCATGTCAAAACCTTGTACTTGACTCCATCTGATGATGTTTGTTCTGCACCGAAACATGAGGTGTAACTGCCTGTTATTTCTTCAGCGCGTGCCAATACACCTTTGTATCTATACTTGTTGTCAACAGTATCATCAAATGCCAAATCGCTTTGCAGCTCTGCAAATGTCTTGTCCGAATGTTCGTTGATATATTTCATGACGATGTTATGCCCAAGGTCTTTCTTGGATAGTCGCGATTTTCCGTCAAACGAATATTTCGTGTAGTCGATAGAGTTTCCGTTTTCATCTACATCTACTGCTATGGGAGCATCATCATTAGTTTTGATATTTTCTTCTCCTACCACGCCGACAAGGAACGTTCTTATCGCCTCGATATTCACCTTGTTGTCGCTGCCATAGAACGCATCGAAGCATATTTCAGCTTCTGGTTCGTCACTGACCTTGAATAGTGAGATGTCGCCGTCCTTGAATACATCGTTCCACAGATAGAACAGCACTTTGCCGACAAACTTGTCTTCCGTAATGGTGTCGCTACCCATTGATGGCTTGCAGAAGAAATAACCCAAATTCATGTCGTCGCTACATGTTTCCTTTGCTATCTTCTTGATT
>ERZ1023858.83-NODE-83-length-17372-cov-12.471040_pt1 | contig 17372 bp, 14 predicted proteins | sample MGYA00380387_ERZ1023858 | MGnify/ENA primary metagenome ERZ1023858 (study PRJEB33179, sample SAMN07449010) | human gut metagenome | biome: Human-gut; feature: Human associated habitat; material: Faeces | host: Homo sapiens | place: India: Bhopal | collected...
TGGTGGGGGAATGAAGGGGAAAAGGACCTGGTGATTTTTAATGTTTTAGATTCTTTTACATTTTAGTCTTTTTGGTATAAACGAATAAAAAAATGACATCGAATAAACATAAAGTTTAGCCTAATAATCACTTCATGGATACAAACAGGTATATTGCGGCATTTTGGGGGTTGCAGGAATGATATTTTTTTGTTATCTTTGCACTTGATATTATCAGTAAATGCTGGTAGGTACGTTTCATTTAACTTAAGACGATATGAAAAAAAATGTAGTTTTGGGAGCTTTCTTGGCTTCTTTGTTTGTTACGAGTTGTGCTTCTTATCAGAACACAGCTCCTGTTATGGGAGTATTGGGAAATAACATCAATACTTATGTTGAGGCTGATTTGGATTATGCAGGTGCAAAGAAAGTAGAGGGTGTTGTGGAGACACAGTCACTTTTTGGTATTTCTTTAACTCATAATGGTAATAAGACCTTGAAGTGTTCAAATCGTTATCGTGGACTTGATAAGCGTGAGGCGCAGGCTCTTTATCGTGCCAAGGAGTCTTCTGGGGTTGATATCATCTTAGAGCCTCAGTTTGAGAAAGAGAAGCATAGCTATTTCTTCGGACTTTACAATACTTCAGTAACAAAGGTTGTAGGTTGGGGTGTTAAAGTGAAAGGTATCAAGAAGGATAGCCATTCTAATTAATGATTGATGGTGAAAAAGAGAAGGGCGTGCAGGACTTGGGTTTATGCACGCCCTTCTTTAATCGCTACCAATTTACTCTTTTCTCTTTCCTATTTCCAATACCCAATCATATACCGGTTGTATCTTGATGTCAACCTTATTTTCTGTAATTTGACTATACTCATGGTCTGTGAGCAACAGCAGGTTGGTGCATTTCGTCTTTTTATGAGCCAGGAGTAAGCCATCTATCTCTCGTTTGCGAGTTTTGGGCGAAGAAATATCATACGATACCTGAATAGCTTGTTTCACCTGGTTGTTTTTGCAAACCACGAAATCGCATTCTCCAGAACGGTCGCTCAGGTAATAGATATCATACCCCAAAGGTTTATAAGTTCTTACCAATTGCAGATAAACGATGGTTTCCAGTCTCCATCCCAGATTCTCTCCTGCTAGTGCATTATCTCGCTGATCCATCAAAGAAACATCTATTGGATACACCTTCTCTTGAGTTATCCTCATCTTGCTCTTGGCAGAATACTTCTGAAGCCCCATCAGCAGATAAGCCTGCTTCAAATATCCGATATAATTCCTGATGGTATGTTCCGATTTTATCCCCAATGTGGCTGATAGTTCCGAAGAAGATACGATGACCGGAGCCACATTGAGCAGATGATGAGCCAACTGCTCGAAGGTGGCTTGATAGGTAATCTTGAAACGCTGTTCAATATCTCTTTGCAGGATATTGCTTACCAGATTCTTTACATAGGTTTGGTGTTCGCCGATAATGTGGAGCTCAGGAAACCCACCCAGCTTCAGATAATCATCAAAGGCAACTCTTCTGAATGCCTGTTTTTTGGTGCTCATTCCTTCCGTATCCACCTCCTTCATCATACAATACTCATAAAAGGAGAATGGATATAGAGGTATTTCCTTGCTGCGTCCTGAGAGATGAGTAGCCAAGTCGCTGCTCAGAAGTTTGGCATTAGAGCCAGTTACGATAACATGCATTCGCTTGCGAAGCATGCGGTTCACGAAGAGATGCCAGCCCTCGATGTTCTGTATTTCATCAAGGAAAAGATAATTGAAGTCACCATATATCTTATACAATACTTCCAGAATGTCGTTCAAATCTTCAGCCTGGATTTTAGCCAACCGCTCATCGTCAAAGTCTACATAGGCATATTTCACACCAGCCTTCTCCAATGCCTGGAAGCATAGAGTTGACTTACCGCTGCGGCGCACACCAATCACTACTTGAGCCTGTGTACTGCTCAAGTCGATGAGCGCTTCCTCTGGTCGATGACACAAAGTTTCGCCCCTACGTATCTCCAATTCTTCCTGTTGGTCAGAAAGAATCTGCTCTAAGTTTCTCTTATCTAACATAATAGCTCTTACTTTTCGAGGGCAAAGATAAGAAAAAAATATGAAGAATGCCTTATTTTACAAGTTTTTAACTCTACAGAATGCCTTATTTTACATGTTTTGGTGTGCTTAGAATACCTTATTTTACAAGTTTTGGGGTGTTCTGAATGCCTTATTTTACTAAAAGTTAGTGTCCTTCATGGAAGTATAATGTGACTTTTAGGGAAGTACATACTCAGAACGAAATCACCTTCTCAAAAGAAAAGGTTCCTCTTAACCCCCAAGAACAACCGCTTGTTAGCCTTAAATGCCCGATAAGTACTTTTGCGGAAATATGGGGGTTGTTTTGTGTTGAAAAAAATGTTATCTTTGCATTAATTAATAAGAACATTATATGGAAGATGCAAAGTTAAATGTCATTGTGCTAGGCAATGACCCTCAGTATATTCAGAAGTTTCGCTCAGCGCTGACTTCTATGCAGACAGCAACATCCAAACGGACTGCCATCCAGACAGTTTCGAAGCTGTTGCTGGTAAAGGCAGAAGATGTGTTTGCCTGCAATTTCGATGAAGAATGTCATCTCTGGAATATGCGGATGGTGGATGGTACTGAGTATAAGCTGAAGAAGCAGACCACGGCGAAGATGATACTGGGCATATCTCCCTACTTTGCTCAGATACGTCAGGATAGAATCATCAATCTTGAATATCTGGCAAGCATCGAGAATTACACCCTCCGCTGTACATTCTATCCTCCTTTCGACCAGGAGGAAGCCTTCATCTCCCGCCGCTGCTATAAGGCGGTGAAGGAGAAGTTGGAGATACTGTGATGATTCAGGGGGTAAAGATATGATTGTTTATTGATGAAAGTGAATATTTTATGTAAAAAGTTACGGAGAATATAAATAATCTCCGTAACTTCTTTCGTTTTAAATATGCACATCATGATTACTTGCAGATATATTTCTTGCCATTGATGATGTTGATACCCTTTTGAGGAGCGTTTAGACGACGGCCATTCATATCGTATATCTGACCTCTCTTTGTTTCTTGCCTGATTGGGGTGCCAATTGATGTGTCTACATCCTTTGTGGTGAATCCTATCCTGTATTCGTTGCTGTTTTGAGACCCATTCCTAAGTTTAAGACTACCTGCTGGCACAATCAGCGTATAGTGCGTACTAAATTGTAGAGCCTTCTGGGGTGTTATGGTTGTCTGAGTCTCTGCAGTTCCGTCAGAATGTATCTTTGTTTCGAAATGGCTGTCGACGTATATTTTTGAACCATAGTCTGTTTCTAGCCTAATCCATTGGGAAATAGGTTTGTTGCTCGCATATGATACCGCCTGGTTAAATTGTAGCACAGGCTTTACGTTTATATCCACATCCATATCTCCATCTTTTGGCGAGGAGTTAACCAGCTTGATTTCCGTTCCCCCTTCTATTACTCCATCTCCATCTTCGTTCACAGTTATGAAAAATGTTACAGTTTTCAAAGGCATGTCTATTGAATGTCCGTATTCTCGTTGGTAGACATGGCATGATACCTCCACCCGTCCCCCAGTAACGTACTTGGTTGCTCCTGTAGCCAATATCGTACAATAACTATCGAACAAGGAACCACCACTGGTAGATGTTACACAAATAGAAGGAAACCACCAATCATATCTGCTGACATAATGATTGGAGAAAGGAGTGGCATTGACTTTTAATGTGTTTTCTTCACCTATTTTAAGCGTAGAGTAAAATATCTCTGCCTTGGCTGTTGTTACAAACATAACAAATAGCACTAATAAATAAACTAATCTTCTCATTGTATTTATCTGTTTTAATTAGTAATCTTGTTCTTGCTATAAATGTATTCCAATTTTCATTGCAAATTTAGTGAATTTTTCGATAATCACCTTTCGCTTGTCTGCCTGGAAAGGTTTCAGATATTTGTTTCCTAAAATCTGCTGGATGGCAGCCTTCTTGCCGCCATTATTTTATATTTATGCCATTTACTCTTTCATATCCTTTCATTTGCCCATCCCAATAAAGTTTTCCATTCAAAAGAGTAATCAAATCTCCATTTGATAAAACAATTTTGTTATTAGCAATAACATAGGTATAGATATATCTATCAGAAAATTCTGCAAGATAAAAAGGATATTGAGTATTTGTTTCTTTATAAAAGGCATTATTATTCTTCTTTTGGTATGTCTGAAAACAAATGCGCTGAACAGTATTGGCATTAATAAAATGCCATAGATAAATACTGCTTTCACCACCTCTCCATAAAATGCCGTCTGACCAATAAGCACCAAAATATGAAGTTTCGGTATAATCGTTTGGATCGTAATTATAGGCATCTTTTACTTTTTGACGAACACTTTCTAAACATATCCAATATCCCTCAATACCGGATTTTGTGACCTCAATATCGTCTTCATCCTCATTAGATGAAGATGAACAGGCGGTAAAAGAAACCATTGCAAACAAGGCGATGAGAAACGCCATTAAAGATAATTGTATTTTTTTCATGAGTTGTGCCCGTCATGCCGATAGCAAAGCTTTAGATTATTTTGAATATGGGCGGTATTAATCCCTGTGACTGCTATAAAAGCTAGTTGAAATAATGATATCTAGTGACACCCAAACCATCAGGTTGTCTGGCACAATAAGTGAAACCTCCTACATAATAATTACACTTGTACGTGTCGGAATTTTTACTGACATGCCCTTTATTTCTATAGAAATCTTTGCTACCGCTGAGCAGTATTTTTCCGGAATCTCTATTCACCCATTTATAATAGCTGTTGTATTCCAAGGTGCCGCTTTTCTCGTCAATGGTGATAATCGTAGTTACGGATACTGGAGAAATTGTAAAGAGAGAAGTATCGGAACTTCCAGAATTGCCTCCATCACCTCCTCCTGTTCCATCATCCTCATTATCTTCGTCCATTCCTGGTGTATAAGGTATCCATTCTCCTACGATGTCGGGATAAGTGTATTTGTGGGTTTCCTGGTCTTTCGGAATCATATATGTTGGTGTTTCGGGGGTACAACCCACATAAGAAACTGTGAGATGAATGTTCTTCTGCAAGGTACGTCGATAACCATCCTTGTATTCATAATACAGGTCTCGCTCCAAGACCGAATAATAAAAGGCATAGCAACTTACCTCATAAACGATGTCGCTATTGTTAGTTATTGTATGACTTTCTGTATGACCTAGAAATTCAAGAGATCGAATCTTGTCTTCCGCCAAGTGTCCATATTTGTCACAAAATTTACAACTGAAAGATATTACGGTTCCATCGTTCACTTCTGTTACCCCATAAGTATCCTTATGGTGTTCTACGAAATGAACACCATCAAGTTGCTCTGAATCTTCAGAGTCTCCACTGCTACATGCCATAAAAAATAGATTCATGGCAAGTAATAAATAGAAAAAATGTTGCTTCATAAATGTGCTCATATTCTTATTTACGCTAAATGTATTAATATTTCTCTGCAAAATTAGCTATTTTTTCGATATGTTGCAAACGGGTTTTTCGATGGTTGGGGCTAAGTGGCGGTTTGCGGGTTACAAGCGGTTGTTTATAAGGGGTATGTGGTTTTAGTTTTATGATATTTTTAGCTATAATAAGAGGAGTGGATTCAGTACGAGAGTTTATAATATACGAATAAAGCCCGCATGCAATCAGCAAGATTGCATGCGAGCTTTGTTATTAGACCATTTCTTGATTCTGTAATTCTTGTTATTCAGTGATTCCCCAATCCAACAAGCCTTTTCCTTCCTCGTCAAGCTCAATGCCGAGACCTATTACCTTTCGCTTATCTGCCTTGAATGGTTCCAGATATCTGCTATCTAAAATCTGCTGGATGGCAGCCTTCTTGCCGCCATTGTTTCTCAGCTTCAGCTCTATCACGTAGATGTAGCGGGAAGTTTGTGCGATGAGGTCGATTCTTCCAGTGGCAAGCATGTGCTCCACTTCAACTTTCAGTCCGATGGCATTCAAGATAGTACTGATGATGAGGCGATAGCGCTCTTCCATGTCCATAGAGGCAAGCTTCTTGTTGCTGTAAGGCACGTCGGCAACCAGTGCTTTCAATGTCTTCATGGCATCCGCAATCTGCCCTGTACCCAATTGCCGGAACAGGCTACTTTGCAGACTGATGATATCGCTTTCTGATTGCATGGTCAAGGTTGGCAGCACAACCTCGTAAAGCGCCTGTCTTACTTCCTGGTTTGGAAAACCTAAAAAATAGCCAAATTCATCGCTGCTTTTGATGGTAAGGTAGCCCGTCTGATAGAGGAAGAGCTCAGCGCCACCATTTATTACATCAGAACTCTCAAGAGTTTTGCGTAAAATCGGACAATGTTCAAAATTGCGTAATCGCAATTCCATGTTGTCAACAAACTTCGGCAGCATGGAGGTAGCTCCGGATGAAACCCAGAAACAACTCAAGTCTTGCGTATCAAGCGCATTGAGGAGACTGAAAGGATTGTAGACATCCACCATATTTCGGCGACTGAAATGGTAGCCATCGTAGTAATCCTTCAGGTTGTCGTGAGTTTGCTGCAAGGTCCAACCGTTCACTTCTGCCATTCTTTCCAGTTCTGGCTTGAAGTTCTCTCCGATTTCTTCTTCTGTAATACCGCAAATTGCAGCATATTCTGGAAGGAAACTGATATTGGTCAGGTTGTTGAGTACCGAGAAAAGAGAAATCTGTGTAAACTTGGTAATACCCGTAATGAAGACGAAACGCTGGTATGCATCATCGGCTTTCAGAATGGCAAAAACACTTCTATATACTTCTGTACAACCCTCATGCTCGGGAGTTTTCCACGAGTGTTGGAGAGGAGAGTCGTACTCATCGATAAGAATGGCAACCTTGAGCCCTGTCTGTTTGTATGCCTTTGTGATGATGGCATCGAATCTGTCGGCAAGTTTGGCAGTAGGGTCTGGTATAATGGCATACATTTCCTCGTATTCCTTAAATCGCAGGTTCAGGTATGAATGTAGGGTGGCAGCATTGGCTCCCCCTCGGCTCATGTCAAGTCGAATCACAGGGTGCTGCTTCCATTCCTTCTCCAACTCCATTATTTTCAGTCCTTCGAAGAGATCTTTTCTTCCTTCGAAGTAAGCCTGAAGTGTATCAACAAGCACAGATTTACCGAATCGGCGAGGGCGGCTCAAGTAATTATACTGTTTGCCATTGTTCGCCAATTTCCAGATGATGTCACTCTTGTCTACATAGAGATAACCTTCTTCTCTAATCTTATTGAAAGATTGTATGCCTACCGGCAACTTTCTGCATGCATTGTTTGCCATAACTATTTCTCCTATTCCTGTCTTTAGCCGCAAAGATACGGTTATTTTTTGAATCATGCAAGTTTTTGGCAATTAAAAAGATGTAAATCGATGCTTGTCCCCTGCGACAGCTATAGAAGCTAGTTGAAATAATGATGAGCAGGGGTGTCACATAGTGTGACAGGTATAAAATCCTATCCTTTTATAGTATCATGCATCAGAAAAACGCAATTTTTCTTGGTTTATCCACGGAAAAAACTTACTTTTGCACAAAATAAAGGAGAATTATAATAAACGATGTGGAATGATTTGCTCATCACCACATCATTTTAATCCCATTAGTTATGATAGAAGATATTAATGCATTGACATACGATAGCTTTATTCAAAAGATAAAGACTATCAAGACATATCGCAGTAATGCCAATAAGGAATACAAGGTGGTTAAGGCTTACAAGACCACGTTGGTACTTAGAGATCAGCGCACCAAGGCTGATTTTGAAGTGCCGGCTGTACAAGTTTTCAATGCCATGCAAGAGCTTGGTATTGAAAACTGTACGGTTCCTAAAATGCGCCAGTATGTAGGAACACATGCTGCACCAGCCTCTGCCGCCCTCATTTTCTGGGCTTTCGGACGAGGACAGGTTCAGGCGACCATGAAAAAGTTTGCCGATGTGGTGTTCAGGATAATACGGGAACAGCAAAAACGGAAATAGGAAATCTGGCAAATCGCTATGGTTGTGTATTCATGACATTTTTTCATTTCCTAGGATAACGCCATGTTTTTCCTTGAGAATTATGCCGTTTTTAATGTTTTTTACGTTAATCTCAGGTGGTTGGCAACACAAATGAATGCGTTAAAGTTGGTTATCATGTGCCCTTACCTCTCAATTTTTTTAGCTCAACAAGCACGATTTTCGGACGTTTAAGCACAGTGTGGTGATGAATGGTATATCAATGGGATAATAGGATTTGCTGGATTCATTTTTTTTTATTACCTTTGTACCATGAATTGCGCCTAATCGCATTCTCTTATATCAATATGTGTACATTGTCTAATGTGGCATTTTCAGGAGGTGGAACCCCGCCTCTCCACGTTGGTTTTACCGCCAATGTCTCCCCCGGAAATTCACCAGATGGGGGGTCGGTAAACTATATCCAAGACCCATCAAAAAAGTGGTATGTAATGCGTGCCACCTATCAACGGGAAAAGAAAGCATACTATTACTTGATTGCCGCTGGCATAGAATGTTATCTTCCTCGGCGGCGAACGATGAAAATCGTCAACGGAAGACGGATTCCTATGATGGAATCTTTAATACCTGGCTTGCTTTTTGTCTATACTACTCCAGAAATCATTCATACTTTTGCTAAGGACACCAAGGATTTGCATTTCCTCAATCATTATTATAATCATTTCGAGACGGATTCTTACGGCAAGAACCCGCCGCTTGTCGTGGATGATGCTGCCATGCAGAATTTCATCAGGCTGACGAGTGTGGATAATGAGCACGTGATGGTGGTTCCTGAAAGATTGTGCCATTACAAGAGTGGCGACATGGTGAGGGTGATAGATGGTGACTTCAAGGGAGTGATAGGAAAGGTGGCAAGAGTGTCTGGCCAGCAGCGGGTTGTAGTCGAGATAAAAGGGGTTTGCCTGGTAAGCACGGCTTATATTCCTAGTGCCTTTATAGAAAAAACATAGAAGTTGTGCCCGACACGGATTTAGGGCAAATGTTTATGAGAAAGCTTTATTTATCATTGTTTTGGCTTATGATGGGAGGTTGCCCGTTGTATGCGCAAGTTGCTGATGGTGATGCTCAACCAGTAGTGTATAACCAGAAATATGTGCCGATAGGCTTAGATAATTATCAGTCGGGATTTTATTATTATAATGGTGGCAAGGTTTATACGATGCGTAGCTTCAATGTGGCCTCTGCTGCAAATATCCTTTCCTTGAAGGTAAATCCGTCTGGTTCCTCTTATGCCATCCTGGATAGCAAAAAAGGTAAGAACACGGTCTTTATCTACGATTTGTGGAAGGCGAAGAATGAATTGGCTAAGATTGCCAATGGCAAATATCAGCCGCTGGCGATTTGCTATTCTGCTGATGCCAAGGATCTGTTCCTGATGGGAAGTGATGGCAAGGTGCACGTGTTTGATGCCAAGTCGAATGTTGAAGTGGCTGCCTTCGATGCTTCCGTGCAGGCCAATAGAATGGCGGCCAGCACCAACAATTACTATGTAGCATTGGCGAAGGACAATGATGTGGAGGTGATGAACGTTGAGGCAAGAAGCAGAAGAGCCTTGCTGCAGCAGAATGCAGAAGTGAAGGATGTGGCTTTTTCTGCCAATAGCAAGTGGATGGCTGTATTGACTGCCGACGGACAATGCAACGTGTATGATACCCGTACTTTCCAGGTAACCTATCATTATGAGGCCTTGGGTGCGGCTGAGAGTTGTTTCTTCCATCCGGAAAACAAGTATCTGGCTGTGGTAACGGGCGACCAGCGTGTTGCCATCATCAATCTTCTTAACGAGAAAGACCGCCACTATGTGGATGCGCAGAATCCAGGTGTTACTTATGTTAACTTTGTGAGAAATGCAGACAAGGGTGTTTATCTGGTGTATAATACCAAGAACTCCATCGTGTTCAACCCTGTGTTCTTCCTTTCGCCAAACCGACAGGAAATCTTGAAGAACGAGTTGCAATCAAGAATGGCTGAGTGGATGAAGCGCATGGATGGCGAGAGCCTGGATGACTTTAACGCTCGTGTCAACGACGAGACGCGCATGAAACAGATGCGACTCTTTGAGACGGAGATTGCTACAAGAATGGCAGAAAACCTGCTCACCACTTCCGAGGTGAAGGTAGGTAATTATAATCAGGAAATGGGAATGCTTACCCTCGATTTCAATACCATGCCAAGTATTTATCTCTCTGTGCCGGCTGCTCAGTTGGATGACTTCATGGATCCTGGAGCCTTACAGTTCTCAAATACGAAATACTGTGTGAACGATAAGGATGAGTTTGAGCTTGTCTATACAGAGGTTACCAATCCGAAGACGGGTAATAAGTATGTGTTCGATAATAGAGAGCGTAAGTCTCTGGCTTTCTTGGAGTCTGATGAGAATTTTGTTCCATTTGCCCAACTGCAGACCTCCCAGATGGAGGAACTCAAACTGGAGGAAATCAAGAACAACATCTTGAAGAATGCCAAGGATAAGAACATCATCTCCGACCATACAAGTATTGATGTACGCACAAAGGTGGCCAATGCTACGGATGCTGCAGGCAAGAAGATTACAAATTATGAAGTAGCCGTTTCTTATACCGTGGATGAGGCGTTCTCTTCAAAGGATGATTTCGCTGCAGGTAAGTTCAAGTGCGAGGATTCAAAGGCTGCACAGGCTATGCTGGCTGTGGTGAAGCAGGCTTTGGAGAACGACTTGTCGAAGTACATGGTTGCTGGCAAGCAGGTGAAGGTGATGGTTACGGGTATGGCTGATGCCACTCCTTTTAGCAGAACGGTGGCTTACGATGGATGCTATGGCGATTTTGAGCGTGAACCAGTGTATAAGGATGGAGCCTTGTCGAACATCACCGTAACGAAGGCTACGGGAATGTCAGACAACGACCAGTTGGCTTTCTTGCGTGCCATGGGTGTGAAAGATTTTATCGTGAAGAATATTCCTTCGCTCTCTAACATGAAAACTTCCTTCGATACCAGTATCGATGTATCGAAGAAGTCGGGTAGTCAATACCGCAGAATTGGCGTTCAGTTTACTTTTATGGATGCTTTTTAAATAATCAGGTTTAATAATCAGATTAAATAATCAGGAAAAATGAAAAAGTATTTTTTGATTGTTTCCATGCTCTTGTCGTTTCTGGGTGGTAGTGCTACTGCCCAGACGATAGAGGAGTCGAATGCCTTATACAAGGAATTCGTCCGCCTTGCCAATCAGGGTGGTGACAAAGCTGGAATGTATGATGCTCTTTACCGTTGCTATACAGCAAATTATGCTGTGCTGAAAAAATCGGCAAAGACAAGCGCTGCTTACGGACAGGCTCTTAACAACATGAGAAACATAATCCCTTATCTTCCTAATGCGGCTGCCTATAGCAGCAGCCAGAGGCGACAGGCAAATGCCATCCTGTTTGCCAAGGCTTATGTTGATGTGGCATCGATGTCCGATTTCTCGGGTGAAGGGTATTCTACTTCTCCATCCTTTGCGCAGTTGTCTTATTTTGCAGCGGCTAATCTGGTGAATGCACACCGTTATCAGGAGGCTATTCCTTATCTCAAGGCTTACATCCATTCAGGTGAGGACAAGTATCGCAAGACGGTGTTCGTGAATCTGATAAAAGCCTGTGCGCAATCTAGGGATTATACAGGCGGAATAGAGGTGCTTGACGAGGCAATAGCCAATTATCCTTCCGATTACAACATCTTGTCGTCTGCCGTGAATTTCTGCATCGACAATCAGGACAATGTGAATCTGCAGCGTTATGTGGCAAAGGCATTGGCCGTTCGCCCTAATGATGAAACCCTGCTGAATATTCAGGGAAAACTCTTCGAGGACGGCCGGGATTACGAGAAGGCGCTTGGTGTCTATACCACTTTGCAGAAAACGCACCCTCGTGCGCTTGATGTCATTAAGCACCTGGCTATCAATAATTATAATATAGGTGTACTGAACTTCAATAAGTCGTTGGCAGAGAATGATAAGGGCGAAGCGAAGAAGCAGAAGAAACTCTATATGGAGTATTTCGGTCAGGCAGTAACACAGTTGAAGAACGTGGTCATGTCGGAACCTACCTCCTTGAAATACACACAGGCTTTGGCTGTGGCTTATAACTGTCTGGGTGATAAGGGGCAGCTCGAAGCTGTCAACAACAAGTTGGCTTCGCTCGGTGGCGGCAAGGTGGGTGCCGATTACATCCCTTCATTAATCAGTTTCGCCCAGAATGCAGATGCGCCAGCTTTGGCTCAGACTTCATCTGTAGGTGGAGGCTCTTATCCGCAGTCTACCCCACAGACTTCAGTAGCATCGGCTGCTTACGCCCCATCGGCAGCAGATGAAAAGGAGATTCCTTCTTATTCAAGCTTTGCCAAGAATTTCATAGAAAATCGTATCAACAAATGGCAGCAGAAGGATGCTTACGAAACTGTGGGGGAGTATCAGGCTCGTGTAACGGAGCAAAATCGTGAGGCGAAGATCAAGGAGGTGCAGCGACAGGCTGAGCAGGAATACATCAGTACGTATCAGGGATTGGCCGATTTGAGAGAATTGGAGCTGAAGCCCTACGATGCAGAGAATGGGGTGTTCCTGATTACCTCCAAGTCGTTGGGACAGTTGATAGTACCGGTACCAAGAACCAATAACGAGGCGAGAATCTTTGAGTCGAGCTGGGTAGGCATGCAGTTCAAGAACCCTAAATATTTCATTGATAACGACCATTTGGCTTTGGCAAACCTTACTTTTGTTACTCCTACAGGCAAGCAGTATCAGTATGACAATGAAGCTGCACTTCATTATACCGAGACTCATGTGGATGTGCAGTTTGCTGCCATTGACAAGAATATGCTTGCCTTGAACGAGAGCAGGGGAAGCAAGCAGAAGGTGAACACGCAGAAAATCACGGTGGGCAATTCGGATGTGGATATGAACATTCCTGAGGTGAAGGCAAACAACAGTAAGACCTTTGCCGTGATTATCTCTAATGAGCATTATATGAATGTGGCTGGTGTGCCGATGGCTCTGAACGATGGTTCTACTTTTGCCAAGTATTGCGAAAAAACCTTGGGTATGCCCCATGATAACGTGCGCTATTATGGAGATGCTTCGTATGGAACGATGCTGAGAGCCGTGCGCGACATCAAGGAGATAGCCGATGCCTTCAAGGGTGATTTGAACATCGTGTTCTATTATGCAGGTCATGGTATTCCGAATGAATCAACAAAAGATGCTTTCCTGTTGCCGGTGGATGCCGATGGCACTCAAACGGAGGGCTGCTATTCCCTGAACAAGCTTTATAATGAGTTGGGCTCTACCCAGGCCAAGTCGATAGTGGTTTTCCTGGATGCCTGCTTCAGCGGCGCACAGCGCGATGGCGGCATGCTGGCTTCTGCCCGTGGTGTGGCTTTGAAGGTGAAGAAGGAAGATCCTCGTGGCAACATGGTGGTGTTTAGTGCCGCAAGTGGCGACGAGACGGCCTTTCCATACAAGAAGAAGGAGCACGGCTTGTTCACCTACTATCTCTTGAAGAAGTTGCAGGCTACCAAGGGCAATGTAAGCTTGGGAGAATTGAGCGAGTATCTTACTGATAATGTAAAGCGCCAGTCTGTGGTCATCAATCGCAAGGTTCAGACTCCTTCCACTATTCCGTCAGCTTCTATGGCATCAGCGTGGAGAGACATCAAGTTGAAGTAAATTAATTATTGTGATAACTTTTAATTTTTATAGATTATGGTGAAAAAAGTGTTACTGATGAGCTGCTTGCTTTGTTTGGGCATCCAGCTTGCTTCTGCCCAGAATGTGTTGAAGGGCAGGGTGGTTGACCATCAGGGCAATCCGATTTCGGGTGCCAAGGTGGAAAACGCCAAGGGTTCCGAGCAGACCACTACCGACATGAACGGTCAGTTCTCTTTGGAGACTGAGGGGAATGTGAAGAAGGTGAATGTGTATTACATGGGTATGCAGACGGCGCATAAGAAAGCCAAGCCCGACATGCTGGTTAAGATGGGAGGTATCAACTGGTGGAAGCAGAAGCCGGATAAATATAGCTGGTTTGTAAGTCCTCAGGTAGCTTTCGTTGAGTCAACAAAACCCAATTTTGGTGTAATGGTAGGACGTGTCAAGAACTGGGGCTGGTATGCCAAGGGCATTTATTCTCCGCTGCCTGGTTATGACATGTATTCCGATAATTATAAACAATGGTTTACTGGAGAAGAGAAAAAGGGCTATGCGATGGCTTCTCTGGGTGTTATCCGCCGTTTGTTTTGCCCTCTACAGCTTTATACGGGTGTAGGCTATGGATGGAGACGCATTTCCTGGGTCGGATCTGGCGGCGAGGAGTGCCGTCATGGAGAAGATTGTTACGATGGTATAACCTGGGAAGTTGGTATGCAGCTGCGAATTAAGCATGTATTGTTGAATGGGGGTGTTAATTTCATCTATGATACGGGAGTTGGTAACGGCTTCTTTGATCACTTGACGACTGGTCATAAGCCGATTGGTAATTTTGGTATTGGTTATGTTTTTTAAAAGTTGACTATTATGAAGAGAAATATATTATGGATAGTGGCAGCTTGCTTGTTGTGCTTGGGATTTTCAAGTTGTCAGGAACCTGATGCACCAAGCCCATTGGCACCGGTTTTGCAATTGAATGAGGCTCAGGATGTAACGGCAACAACAGCATACGTAGGAAATTATAGTTACGATAGTGATTCATCTATAGGTGAATTTTATTACTTGTTTTCAACGAACGAGAATTTCCAGGACTCTTTGGTGTATAGTGCCGAATTAAACAGTTTTACAACCATTTACGGTTTAAGACCTAATACCACCTATTTTTATAAATTAGTGGGAACCGATGGAAGTATCAAGGTAAATAGTGAAGTAAGAAGCTTTACTACTTTAAAAGGCTTCTCCATTGCTAAGTTAACTTATACCGATTGGGATGGTGAGGTAAAGGAAGTAGATGAAAGTATGTCTCCATTAGGCCTTTCGGTTGTAGATACAGATGGAAGAAGCACTTGGAATCTGAAGGTAACTTATGAAAATGGCGAATGGAGAGTTCCTGATGAGATATTGGGTAAAGACATAAAGGAGTGTGGAATTTATACGCCTTATCATGGGGATCTTCTAGATGAAGATGCCCTGGGATGGTTAAGGCTTTACACCTATAAAAATGCTAAGAATTCTGTGGACGATGTCCTTACCGGCTATGCATATTTAAAGGATGACAAATCCGTATCGCTTCGCTTATCGCATGCTCTGGCTCGTGTCCGTTTCCATTTTTCAATAGCAGAGGATTGTAATGAAGATAATCTTGAGATACAACGTTTTATCATTGACCAGGAGTCAAGTTCAAAGATTATTCCTACCATGTTCTGGTATAGCCTTTATGGAAAGCTCCAAAAGGTAGAGAAATTTACTGAAATTGATTCTGGAGAGAGCTTTGTTATGACCAAGAAATCTCAAACAGATGTTACCATTCTTTCTGGCGAAACCCGTTCTTCGGGTACTGTTCAGGCAAAGATACAACTTTCCAATGGTTCTACCTATTCTGTACCTATTACCCTGAAGGCTGATAGCTGGAAGAGTGGCAATACCTATGATTATAATATTGTGTATAGCCGAACCGGCCTGACCCTTTCTGATGTTACAGTAAAAGAATGGAACAAGAACGAGAGTGGTGATATTAATATTTACGAGTAAACTGAAACAATATGAAACGAATGAATATATTGAAGGGAATAGCCGTGTCGGCAATGGCATTGCTGGCTCTGGCTTCATGCAGCAACGAGGATGCTGGCAGCCTCTCATCATCAGCCCAAGACAGAGTACCGTTGCAGGTGAGTGTGGAAAATGCCGCAACAAGAGGTATTATTACGGGTACTACTTTGCCTGATGATTGTAGTTATCGCATTTATGCTTATAGCACAAATAGTGAAACCAATTATGAGGCATTGAATAATCAGAGTGGTTCCACGGTTCAATATCAAAAAGGTGTGAGCCGAATAGATGACAATCCAATTTATCTGCCCGAAGATGGCAGTGATGTGCAGGTAGTAGCTCTCTATGGTGGTATTACTGGATCTTATGACTACCTTCGGGTGAACAAGATTGAATTAACAGAAAAAGCCCAGGAAGATTATCTGGTGGGCGTTAACACAAACAAGGTAAATAAGACCAATCCAAAGGCCAATCTGGCATTTACTCATGTAATGAGTCGTGTGACTTTGAACATCAAACGTGCAAAGGATAATACCAATAGCTATAAGATTCCTGAGGTAACAATTAATAATCTTGCAGCTTATGCGTACATGGAGATTGAAGGAGGTTATCCTTATATTTCTGTAGTGGATAATAGTCAAGATTTCAATCTTCCTATAAAGATTGATGATTATGTTCTGGATGATTCCGCAAAAGTTATAACTGCCGATTTTCTGGTCTTGCCAACAGAGCAAGAGAATATTACCGTCAAACTGGATGGCTTCTCGCAGGAAATCAAGCTCCCAATCTCTAATTTCCAAATGGGACAGCAGTATTCCTTTAATGTTGTTATTGGAAAAAATAAGCCTGAAATTACAGAAACTAAGCATGAATTCGTTGATTTAGGATTGCCATCGGGTACCAAATGGGCAACTCATAATCTTGATATGAGCCGTCCTGATAAGGAAACGGCTTCTGTAGAGGATTATGGAAGCTATTGCAGTTGGGCTGATCCTACAGGAGAAAATGTGTATAAAGATGAGAATACGTTGCCATCTGCAATTCCTCCTGTTTCTATTTGCAACTCTGATTATGATATAGCCCACGTACAATGGGGAAAGGAATGGAGTTTGCCGACAAGTGCTATGGTGCGTGAACTTAATGCTAATTGTACGTGGGAATATGTTGAAATTAATGGCGTTAAATGCGGTAAAGCCATAGGGCCAAATGGTAATTATATCATTCTGCCGCTAGGAGGTTGTTGGTTATGGAATAATTCTACTGCTACTGATGAAGGAACTTTAGGGTATTATTGGACAGGAGAATGTCACAAATCTAGTGTAAGCGATAAGTATTATGCTGACTGTTTACAAGTGAATGGACAATATGATTTTATTGTTCGCGCACGAACTTTTCGTTGTTTGATTAGACCTGTAACTAATTAAAAATCGTTTTCAAGGAGGGGGTATTGAATAAATATGTATCAATACACTCTCCTTTTTATTTATATGCATCTAAATTCATCACTTATCTTTTTCCTCTTTTCATCCCTCACATCCCTCACGTTTTCTCTTTTTGAAATATTAACCATTTGATAATTA
>ERZ1023858.84-NODE-84-length-17335-cov-9.965220_pt1 | contig 17335 bp, 13 predicted proteins | sample MGYA00380387_ERZ1023858 | MGnify/ENA primary metagenome ERZ1023858 (study PRJEB33179, sample SAMN07449010) | human gut metagenome | biome: Human-gut; feature: Human associated habitat; material: Faeces | host: Homo sapiens | place: India: Bhopal | collected...
ATAGATGATTGGAAAGTCAAAGAATACAACTAATGAATCCGCCCGATAGCAATCCGAAAACTATCGGGCGGATTAAAAAAATCGTGCATTTTCATCCTTTCAAGGCGATTTTCATCTCTGTACATTTATGGCACACAGAGTTTTTTCATTTAACGGGTGTCGGCACATTTGCACCTTTGACGATTCCCAAACTTAACAAACAAGGGCATTATAAAAACGATGGCAAACACGGAAGAAAGCAAGCCACCTGTCACTCCCATAGCAAAAGAAAACCAGAAAGGTTCTTCCTCTCCCTCCCAGAAGAAAGGCAACATTCCCATTACCGTAGAAGATATCGTCAGGAATACGGGAATAATCTTATGACTATAGGCACTGATATAATTTGCTATCGGCCCACGGCGTGAAACCATACAGATATTACGATACTGACTAAGTATGTAGATGCCGGAATTGACCACGATTCCTATCAGCAACACAAAGGAGGCAAAACCTCCACTACCCAGTTCTACACCTGTTAACCAAAAAGTTAAGAACGCACCTATCACAGCAAAAGGCACTACCGACAGGATGCCCCAAGCCAGGCGAAGGGATTCAAACTGGATGGAACAGATAAAAAACACCACTACTGCCACCAGCAAGAGAAGCCAATAGTTGGAGGTCTCTTCCACAGGATTCTGCCAGTATCTATTCTCGCAGCGATACCCCACAGGCAGAGTCTTATTGAAATGTTCCATCACATCTTTAAGATACTCTTCTATATAACAGTAAGAACCCAACACATTGAAGGCTACATTCAATACGTACCCCTGATTTTTCTTGGGGATGACATTCTTTGCCTCACGCCTTTTCACGCTCATCACCTCTGGCAGTACCACTTCAGATTCACCCACATTCACTTGCTCATTTTCCAAATGCCACAAGTCGAAGGTATTGGAGGTTGTAGGAGTCAGATAAACACCCGTGCCCATCTTACTATCCTTATAATATCCCACATAAACAGGAGACAGTTTGTCCTCTATCACAGGATGCACAGCATTGGGCGACACATCATAGAGAGCAAGATTCTCCCTATTATACTTCATATAAAACTCATCCTCCTGATTCTCATAGCCAGGAGTCTGTATAATAAGATCCCGCACTCGATGATTCTTGCCAAGATAAGCCTCCAAATCTTCAGCTAATCGATAGAGCTGGTCATAATTATACCCCGAAAGAGCGATGGTTTCCGAACGATGCTGCAGGTTCAGAGAATTACTAAATCCACGTTCGCTCACTCCATAAGTAGCCCAATCAGCACCACCGATGGTTATCACCTGGCCTATCACCTTATTCTCCAAACGATAGGGAAAGATACCTTTTTCTGCATCTTTCCGAAACTTTATATCTATGCTTCCCCGACGACCATCTATGCGGGTAACAAACTCTCTTATGTCCTTATGTTTTTTCAGGAGTTCTTCCACTATCATCATCTTCTGGTTCAGTTGCGCCGCCGTACCACCAACAGGCATCTCTGCCAATACATGTAGCACCTTCTCTTCTTGCCGGTCCCTAGGTCGGGCACTCCCCTCTATCACCTTATTGAACAGGCTAAAATGAAAGGGTGCATAGTATAGCAACGCCAGTAACATATAGACTATCCATCTGCGTTTAGAAGTAAGAGCTATGTACGCACAATAGAACCGATTCCACCTTACCACCCATCTGCCATGACGCAAACGCTGATGAAAACTGCTATAACCCAACTTATCTATAACTGCAGGCACGAAGAACAACGCCACCAAAAGAGATGCTACCAAATTGACAATGACCACCCAGGCAAAATCGTATAAATCTTGCTGAAGTTCCTTTGGCAAAAAAAACACAATTATCATGGAACCTATCGTGGTAAGCATAGCCGCCAGGATAGCGAGAAATGCCTTCCGATTATGATAATAGCCATAATGGTCGGTCATCACGATAGTAGAGTCTATAATCAAGCCCATCGAAACGGTGATGCCAGCCAAAGAATAGGCATGCAATTTGATGTGCAACACCCAAAAGGCAATGCAAGCCAACAGGAGATTGACCACCAATGTAGAAGCTACAATAAACAGATACCTAAGATTACGATTGGTGAGCCATACGAAGACCAGCAAGATAAGCAGAGTCAACAATGTTCTCCCCACCAACTTCGACATCTCTTCCCGTTGCTGCTGGGCACTGTCATACGACAAGTGGAAATATATCTTTCGCTGAATTTCCTCCTTTACATGTTCCATCGTCTCCTGTACCTTGTCCGACATTCGCACCAACTTGCTGTCTGCAGGAACATATACATTCAGATAAACCGTGTTTAGTCCGTTAACACGATAATAATTTTCCGGCTCCACCTGCCGTTCCCTCACAAACGCCAAATCGTTGAGATATACCATTTTGCCATTCACTTTCTTCAACGGAATCTGTTCCAATGGCTTAGAGAAGGAATCCGTTGTTAAATGCACGGATATCCGCTCTTCGTTGCCATCGGAAGTTGAATGGTTCACCGTACCGACTATGGCATCCCGCCCCATGAAGTTTCTGATGCCGTCGGCGATGTCATTGGCCGTCAATCCACAGGCAGAGAGATGCTCCGGATTATAGCATACTTCCATATACTTGTCCATCGTTCCTATCACTTCTACCTTGGAAACTCCCTCCAATGCCAACACTTTTTTCTCAACATTGCGCAGCAGATAATCCTTGATAAGCTCAGGCTGCATATCTGCATTCACCTGATAAGTAAGCAGCAAGACATCCTCACGATGAGAGGAACGGGCATTAACTACCTCACCCCCCGACACCGAAGGATAAGATACCCCCTTAGGCAACCGACCATACGACTGCCTCAAGAGAGAAGAGATTTCAAATCGCACTGCCGAAACATCAGCCTGTTCCTTGAGATTGACAAATATCTCATTGCGACCGAAATAAGAATTGGAAGCCACACTTTCCACGCCTTTCAGCGAAGACACCATGCCCTCTATGGGCGAAGTGAGATTTTGCTCTATCACCTTAGCCGACACATTGGGCCAGCCATAGGTGATGGTTATGGTCTTGCCCTGCCGTGGTGTAGGCTCAACACCCACATCAAGGAGAGGCACCACTGCCACACCTATCACCATCAAGACCACAAAGGTCAATATTACAGTAAACGAAGATGTTTTCATTCAGCCTAACCTTTTTTCTTCCGATAAATCACATAATACACAAGAGGTACATAGAAGATGCTAACCAGCGTACCCACTACCATACCTATCAATATCGTCAAGGAAAGAGGAAACTGTATATCAGCACCTATCGCCCCCCTCGACATGAAAGGCAACAAAGAGAAGATTGTGGTGAGCGAGGTCATGATGATAGGCATCAGACGCTCATGCCCTGCCAACTCTATAGCCCGCATCAGTTCCATTCCCTGGCGGTGATGCACATTAATAGTGTCTATCTTCAGGATAGAATCATTGATAACGATACCTGCCATCACGATGATACCAATCATCGACATCATGTCGATGCCCACTCCCATAAGCCACAGGATAAGCAGCACGAAGAAGACATCCACAGCTATTTCTGACAAGATGATGGCGGGTTGCACCATGCTCTCAAACTGGGCTGCCAAAATGAAAAACAGCAACAGGAGTGATACGGCAAGCACCCATATCAATCCTACCACCATTTCACGACTGGAGAAATAATCGCCAGTGCTCAATATCCTGACATCATTGTGACGCTTCTCGTAATCAGAAACAAAGTTGAGCACCTTTCTTACCTCCCTGCTTGAGATATTGAGGGCTATCGGCTCATACTCGCCACCCTCGGAACCGTAGAGATGCTTGTAGTCGAGCACCATGCGTTCCTTCAACAACAGATTGAGCGGCACATCTACTCCCTCGTTATTCCTGATGGAAGCAGACAATATTTGCTCACGGTTGGCATTGAAGTTACCCATGATAACTGGCACATTGCCAGCCCCATGGTTAATACTCAGCACCTCGTTGGTGCCAGCCAGTTGGCTCAATCGGTCACAGAGCTGACTGTAACTGATACCATACATCGTCATCTGCTCCACATTCGCCACCAGCTGCAAATTCTCTTCTGTTACCACAGACGGAATTGAAAGTTCCGGGAAATGAGTGCGCAAAGTATCAGTAAAAGCCTTTGCCTGCTCCACTGTAGGTCGGTGTCCGGTATGATCCTGCAAATTAAGACATAGCTCAGGCTCGCCAGAAGAGAACATCAAGTCGAAAAGGTTTCCGGAAGGAGAGAATGAGACTGAAGCATCAGGATACCTATCCTTTATGGCTGTCTTCATTTGCCGTTGAACATTCTGGAACTCAGAAGCAGACTTGCATTTAAAATACACCAGAGCCTCAGAGGAAGTGATGTCACGGGTATGAAACAGCAGGAAATCCTGCGTTCCCGCCATCGTTGTACTTGTCTCCAAGCACCCCTTTACCCTATCCAAGACCTTCATGATACGGTGATCGTTTTCTGTCACAGAGACACCAGCATTCCAATCTACATACATGATTCCATCCGCATAATTTACCGCAGGCATCATCCTCTTCTCGGAAACCCAATACAAGCCTACCACCCCAGGTATAGTCAAAAGGAAAAATATCAGGCACCCTCGTAAATGTCGATACATCCAAGACTGTACCCGCTCATACCACCCCATTATCAGGCGGTGATGAGGCTGAGTTTCCAAATTACCACTCATACCACCCACCTCAACAGCTAAAGCATGTTGCTTGCGATAAAGCAGACGGAAATATACCGGCAACACCACCATGGCCACCAGTAAGGATGAAAAGAGGGCTATCGCAATGCCCATACTTTGGTCGAAGAACAAAGCACCAGCCATACCACCTATGAATATCAGGGGCAGGAATACGCTGCAAGTGGTTAACACCGAACTCAGCATTGGTGTAAACACCTCGGCGGTGCCCTGACACACGGCATCAACCACTCCCTTCCCCTTAGACAACTTCTGCAGGATATTGTCGATCACGATGATGGAATTATCTACAATCATACCCACTCCAAGAATCAAACCCGAAAGAGAGATGATGTTCAGGGAAATGCCTATCAATTTGAAACAGAGCAAAGTGATAATAAGAGATATAGGTATAGACAAGACCACCAACAAAGCCAAACGCCACTTTCGCATAAAGAAAAGCAAGACCAACAAAGTGAAAAAGGCCGCAGCCAGCAGATTCCACTCCAAATTATGGATAGAATAAGCCAACAATTCCGTCTGGTCTCTTGTCACATCAAACTGCATAGTGGGGTAATTCTTTCTCATATCATCAAGAACCTCATCCACCGCCTTCTGCAAATCGGCCATCTGCGCATCATTCTGCTTGACTACAGCCAGGGTAACGCAGTTTCTTCCATCATGCCGATTGATGTTCCTGCGATAGGAAGACAGTTCTTTGATATCGCAGAGATCCTTTAGCTGAAACAACCGCCCCTGATGGTTGATATAGATGTTGCGCACATCATCAACAGTAAGAACCTGACTGTCAAAATGTACGTTATAGCGATAGATTCCATCCTGCACAGTAAGGGCTGACAGCTGGATATCGTTATTCCTCATAGCGTTCTGCAACTCTTCCATTGTAATGCCAGAAGCCCTCAGCTTATCATCATCAGGCACACACAGAATCTCAGAAGAAGCAATGCCACTCACATCCACCATGGCTGCAGCAGGAAGCTGCTCCAATCGACGGCTAACCACATTCTTCGCAAAATCGCTCAACTGTGCAAACCGTGCAGAAGCCGGTTCTCCCGTTTTCTCATCCTTGAAAGAAATGTCAAGGTAGAAAGCCGGAATATCCGTGGCACTCGCCTTGATAACCTTAGGACGAGCCACCTCCTTGAGCATTCCACCCATCGCCATATCCACCTTCTCATTTACCTCGATAAACATCTGCCCGATATTGGCACCCGCCTCAAACTTCAGCAAGATACTGCCCACATCCATTCTGGCATCCGAACTGACGCTCTTCACCCCTGGCACACGAGCCAACTGACCTCTCAACGGAGCAATCACCTTACTCTCCATCTCCTGCACAGAATAACCAGGCACATTGGCTTGCACAGAAATTTGGGGAATATCTATGTCGGGCATCAGAGATACAGGAATGTTTCTGATGCCTACAATGCCTACCACTACTACCGCTATCAATATCATTGTAACGGCTATCGGTCTGTGAATCAAATACCTTATCATTTCTCTACTTTCTTAGTTTTCACCTTCGTACCATCAGCCAGGTTAAGATTACCAGAAGTGATGACCACATCACCACTATGCAATTCGGTATCCTTGCGCTGACACCCCGTAATGGCATAATAGCCGATGTTGGCATGCACCACATCCACGTAGGTCCACACAGCCTCACCATTCTGATAAACGAACACCACATGATAACCGTCTCGCTCAACGACTGCGTCCTTAGGTACGACGAATGAGCCAGGCACATCATTCTCTACTATAATCCTGACATTCATACCATCCATCAGTTTTCCCACAGAGTTGCTGATGCGAGCTGTAATCCTGATTAGGCCCTTGTCGCTGACCATCGGGTTGACATTGACCACCGTGCCCTTGTATTGTTTTCCTTCATCCACAAAAGGACTTACCAATACCACCTGCCCTACATGGATATTCTTGATTTCAGCCTCCAGCACATTAAACTCCACATCCAACTGACTGTCGTTGATGAGCGTGCAGAGTTTGTCAAGACGTTGGTTACGTTTATTCTCCAGGTCGGCGATTCGTCCTCCGAAAGGAGCTACCAACGTACACTTGGTCAAGGCGTGCCTAGCAGACTGCAACTGATACTGAGCTGCAAAATAACCCGATGACACCTTGGCACGATGCATCACCCCTTCAGGAACTTTTGCAGAAATGCCGTCATACCCCAGTCCTATCAGCTTATCCGCCAAATCCACCTTCGACCTCTCCAAGTCTTTCTGGGCTTTCTCTACATTGAGCAGAGCCTCACTGTTGTCGGTCCTGGCGATGAGTTGTCCCTTCGATACCCGACCACCATTTCTGACATAGATGCCACTGACGATGCCTCCCTCCGAGAACGACAATTCACACTTGGCGATGGCTCGCAACTTGCCATTACAAACCAACTGACGATGAAAGGTTTGCGGACGCAACACGAGTGTATCAACATATATTTCCGTCGATATTGTATCAGCGTTCACCATATCCTGTTCTTCCGTCTGAGTTTTTTGACGGCATGAGCCCAACATTCCCACAATTAAGATAGGCAATAAGAAATGTGTTATCTTATATTTCATCATTATTAAATTGTTTTTATCTACTTGTAAATCTACTATTTTACTATCGCTTCAAAGTCTGCACTCAACGGGCGATGCTGTATCCAGTCGTAAAGCGTATATCGACGCAAGGCATAATAATAGCTCCAATACAACTTCAATTGGCTGAGATATTGCGACTTCGCCGTTTCCAATTCTTGCAGGGCAGTGTTGAGTTCCGTCACAGAGACGTTTCCCATTTCAAATCGTTTCTTGGTGATATCATATCGTTCTCTTGATATTTCTCTTGCACGAATCGAAGTGCGGCATTGTTCTCCCTGAAAGCTAAACTGCAACACCTCTCGCTTGATTTTCTGTATATAGTCACTCGTAGCCTGCTCCTTTCGGGTCTTGGCCAGTTCAAGATTCGACTTTGCAACCATCACTTTACCCTTTTGCACTCCCCAGTCAAAAATGGGCAGTGTAACGGTAACGCCTACTATCTCATTATCTTGCAACCCTCTATAGGCCGCTGCAAAGCCGTCGGCAGTACGATTGAATCCCACCTCGGCGTTCAGCTGCACCTGTATGCCCTTTGCCGCCTTTGTTTTGGCAAGATTCTCCTCGGCAGAAAGCATATTCAAGTCTTGCCCTATGACATGCGAAGAATTTTGCAGTGCCTGCCTCAGCACATCATCAACATTGAGCACCATATCCATCACATTCTCTGGAGGAGTAAGCGCCACACCTTCATAATCAGTGACACGAAGATAAGAAAACAGTTCAAACGAACTGTCCTCCATCTTAATCTTGGAGTTGTTCACCTCCACCTTGGTATTGAGCATCGACAATTCCAGCTGAAGCAAATCGCCCTTGGTTATCGTTCCCAAATCAAGCCTTTTCTTGGAAATCTCATATAGTTCCACCAAATCTTTATACTTACTTATGCTCTGAGCATAGTCAGACTGGTCAGAAATGGCCTGGAAATAGAGTGAAGCTGCATGGATGGCAACATCCTCAATAGATTCCAGATACACCTTCTTAGCCTTTTCATATTCCTTCGGTTCCGTCTTCTTCCTCCATTTCAATTCATTGAAGCTTCTAAACGGCTGAGAGTAAGAAAGTTTGAGAGGCAAGGTGTTGTAAGTTGTCATCTTGTAGTCGAACTGGTCGAGCCGATACAGATAAGACTGCAAAGACAAGGTACCGCCAAGGGAAACAATCTGCTGATCCAGTGATAACGACAGAGAGTTAGCCAGCGAGTTATTATCTACATAGTTAATCTTTCCGTCATCAGCATTTCTCGCCTCCACCTTACTATGGTTGAAATTCATCAAGCCACCCGTCAGACTCATAGATGGCAACAATTCGGCACGAAACGACTTATAAGCCCAGTAGCTGGACATAAAGCTGAACCTAGCCAACTGGGCATCATACGATTTCTGCTGAGCGATGCGAATAACATCGTCCAACGAGACGGATTGCTGGGCATGCCCTATCCATACGGAAGAAGCCAGCAGCAGGAAAACAATATATTTCTTCATAAATCTATTTTCGTTTTAACTTATTTTTATTTGACCTGATTTCTTGATTTAACAAATCTCTAGCCTTGCTCTTCATTTCATCCACAGCAGGAGAAGAAACTTTCTCTTGAAATTCCGTTATATATTGAGCAACGGACACCATCATTTTTTTATTGTTCATTTCCTGAAATAAAAGCATTTTCCTGTACAATGGGTAAATACGATTGGGCATTCGGCGAAACGCTGTGTCATAGCAAAACTCAGCATCGGTATATTGCCTCATCATGCGATAGTTGTTTCCCATCAGTACCCAAAACATCGGGTCGTTGCTTACCAAGATGCCATCTCGAAGCATTGCATTACTGTCAAGATAACGTTGATTTACTTGCAAAATCTTGGCAAAGTCAAACAAGAACTGCTTATTATCCCGACACAAAGGATACAGCAGATAATAGTCTTTGATTAACGATTCATGATCAAATCCCGCAGATTGCTTATATTCTTGAAGAGCTTCCACTCGCTCCTTAGCGACACCATAACAACAAAAAGCCAACACTCCCGCTACAATAAAACACAATGGTCTCAACCAAACAGGCATTTCTATACCACCCATATATCTTGCAGCTCTAGCTATCAACACCATAGCCAACATCTGATAGGGTAAGAGTTGAAAAGGATATGAAAACAAGCTAAAACCCAGTAAGGCAACAAAAGCAAAGAACAATACTCGCTCCTCCCGATAAAGTTTCTTTAAAGATAAACAGATGATAAACAAGCATAAGATTCCTCCTATCATTCCTTGCTCCGCCAATAGCTGCAAAAAGTCGCAAAAAGCAAACTCCGTAGCATCCGCATATTGTGCAAGAGAACGGACATGCCCTGAAGAAGAGAAAAAAGTTTCCAACTGCATGCCATATTCCCCATTGAAAGTACCAATGCCATTTCCTAGCACAGGATGCTCCAGCCAAATGCACACCGACTGCCACCAAAGGATAATACGCCCCATGGCAGATTCAAACTTGATATAAAGCAAAACCAAAGCTCCTACAGCCAATAAGCAAGAGAAGAATAGTTTATATCTACGTACTTCTTTCCTATATTGCCACAGCAGCATCACCGATACCACAACCATGGCACTACGACTACGTGTCAAGGCAAGCATCAAACTTCCCCCTATCAATATCAAACCATTCACCCATAAGGCCATTCTGTTACACTTATGATGCAACAACAGATAAATCGCCATCATCATTCCCATCGTTACTACTGCAGAATAAGGACCAGGATTGAAAAAGCTTCCTGTAACAGGAAAGAAAGGATGACGACTCGTCCCTGCATAGACCTGCCATGCACCAAGCAACAACTCGTAAACAACAGTTCCCTGCAATATCCACCACATATAGTCTTTCCTAATACCAAAACGTACATCAGTGAAACGAAGCACTATATATAATAGGTATAATGAAGTATAGGTCACCACTTCCCTGCAACATGGAGTCCCAGGTTGAAAATATACTTGCAACAACACATATATCCACCAAACGAGCATCAAGGCATCAATCATGCTCCAGCTCATTTTTTCTTTTATGCAAGAGCATATTCCCAAACAAGCACTCACTCCAATTAGGAGCACAATAAGTCCTACTAACAATTCAGACCATCCATAATCGTAGGTCTGAATTGTCAGAACGACAACGCATATCATAAATATACAACCTATAACTTCTCTTGTTCTACTCATTTTATTTTTAGAATTGCATCATATACCCCTCACCAGTATTAGGGTCTCTACAAATAAAACCAACAGGCCGTGGCAATTCCTTGCTATAGAATGCGGTCCACATGGGTAAATCCACTTCATACAGATGGAATACAGGAATGAATGGTCCACGCATACTTTCCTCGAAAAGTTTATACTCTCCAGTAGTCTTGTTGAATCCCCATAAAGGAGCTTGTCTTACTACAGCTTTCCACTTGTTCGCCTTGTCCCAACAAAAGGTCGTCGTTATATTGCGAGTCAAAAGTGTCTCCGTTGAATCACAGCTATAAGCTATCTTGAAGTGTACATTTTCTCCTGTTTGATCATATTTTTGGATTTTTCCATTTCCCAATAGCGTAAAAAGACACCCAAAGGTCTTTACTTCTCCATCTACAGCATACCCTAGCCTATAAAGCTGACGAATTGTAGCATGCTTAAATTCCACAGAATCCCCATCCACAAAACCTTCTCTTATCGGATACCACTTCCATTCATGAAATCTGCATAGAAACAATTCCGGCTTATCCTTCAAACTGTCAGGAACAGCCAGGCGAATAGAATAAGTAGTGCTCATTAAAGAGGTGACATCTGTTCTACACAATGGCTTCAGGTAGCTTTTGGGCACGTTTTCGTCTTCGACCAACCTCAACAAGTCCTTATTGACCTCATATTGATATGCCCATGTACGATAGGATGCCATCGTATCCTTGGCTTCTCCCATATAAGTCAGCTCATCTCCTATAGTCAACCTGAAGGGCTTTGGATTGCTGGCTGTCTTTGGGAACATGACAGAAGAATGAGGCACTTCCGTAAAACGCCAATGTATCTCTATCAATTCACATGGAATTCCACAAGCTCGCATCACCATCGTGGCATAGTTCGCACAAGCCTGACATTCCAAATAGCCAATCTTCTCTGCCTCCTTGGGAGTTAAAAAGCCTTTTGTAATACTATTAAATCGAGTGCTATACTTCACATGCTTACGAATCTGGCGCATCATAAACTCAGCCAAATCCTTTGTATTGGCATTTTCCATCATGGAATCTGTTATCAGATGTTCATACTTCTGTTTAAGATAATCTCGCCACTCCGTCAATTCCTCATCTCCATTCCTATAAGGAAGGATATATCGGCAAAAGTCTGCAAAGGAAACACCTTTAGCCCATGGTTTGCGCCAGGAGTCAAAAGCTAAATCTATATTTTTCTTAAGATATGCTTCAGTTATCGTATCCTCATCCAATACCGGTTTACCTTTCTTTAGATAATAATGAAGGCTATCCATGTAGGCTCGATAGACAGAATCTGAGGCAAACATCATAGGAGAAAGATTGGAAAATTGCCCACTAGCATCCACTATGTTACGAGCCACACCATAATGGAACTTTGAATATGTAGCCAAATATACAGCCGCCTCTCTCTTCAAAGAATCATGGGCATAAGATTCTACTACCTGGTCGTATGCCGTAGGAGTAGAGCAGGCTCCTAACGACATAAATCCAAGTAGAAGAGAGATTATTATACAGATATTATAAAATATTCGATGTTTCATATCAAAACTTTTGATTGCCCAAAAGAAAATGTATAATTTATCTTTCATCACGATACTGAATTGTATTTAGTGATATCAATAGCTCAAAGTTTATGAACTTTTGAGTATTTTTTAATTGAGTTTCAATGTCTCAATTTATGAAAGAAAATTACACCATTATCCTCTTTCGTTAAACCCAGTTTATTGAACTTTGATAATTTATATTTCTTTTCCTTTTGCAGAATCCATGAAGCCGAGGCAAAAGAGACCATAGAACCCTCATGCCATCCAACAGGATTAGTCAAGTATGGAAATCTTTTATCTATTTTTTCAAAGAGTCTTACATTAGTAGCTCTACCATCGGCATCAATTTTACAAATATGGGGAGCCATACCACCAACAGTATCAAACAAATCAAAAGTCAGATACATCTGATTTCCTACATAAGCCAAAGAACCAAGATATTTAACAACACTCCTATTAGTTGTCTTTTCCAGCAGTTCATTATAAGAAATTCCCTTCTTTATAAAGTCTGCATTTTCCTTAGTTTTAAACTGAAACTCACAAAAGTCTTCCATTCCATCCTTTGTCAAACGATATATCCGATAATCAAAAGGATGAACAACTAATAGACCATTCTTAAATCCCACAAAAGGACTGAATGTATCAAACAGCAAGTTTTCATTTTCATTAAAATCATCATATTCTGCTATTACTTTATTTTTACTTATATCATACATCAGAAAGTTCTTTCCACTCTCATTCGCATTTTCTGAAGATAACACCAACGTGTCCTTCCCGTAAAAACAGATATGGGCATACCAATCACTCAAAGAGATTTTCTTTATCATATCTCCATGAAACCCATAAGTATAAATAGCTTTCTGCGCTCTAGCCAAAACATACACTAAAGTATCTTGCAAAGCATAATCATTTATTGCAATATACTCACCATGCCCTTTTCCTACATGTGAAATTTTCGATAAGAACTTACCCTGCTCATCGAAAAAGAATATCTTATCGTGATCCAATACCGATATGATATTGTTGTTCACTATTATCTTTTGCGGAGTTGCCAACAAGCATTCTTTGGCTGTTTCAAGCCTAACAAAAGAATAATTGCTAAAAAAGTCTTTGAGATTGGCACGTTGTGCAACATCTACATGATATGCACATACTCTTTCCTCTGTAGTACTACAAGAAGAAATAGCCAATATTATAAAGAATAATATTGAAAAACATTTCATAATTAATTATATTTTTTTATACATAAGTTCCTCATAACAATAATCCAATACTGCTACAAGGAACTTTAGAGTAATTATTTAAAAGATTCAATTTTTCACAAGTAAACTCCACGCGTCCTGAAAAGGAAGAAACTCATACCTAGGGCACTGCTCTTAGGTAGGTACTTTTGACCTTTAGCACGTTCTTGAACCACTTGTGAAAGTTCTGTTAAAACGCTTTATATAAATCAATACATTCAACAGGCTTACATGCAGATGTCCCTCCTGAAGAACATATCACAACACCATCTATTGTAATATTACCTTCCGCATTAGCTGTCAATATAGTACCACTTAACAATGTTACTTTTCCTTTAGTACCAACATGGATAGTACAACAATCAGTCTTTCTGACATATCTGCAATCCAAACTAGCATCTCCTTGTGATAAAGCTTCAACATTCTCTAAAGCTAAATCACTTTTTGAATTGTCAGTAAATCCAACTTCTAACAAAACATAACCAGCTGCGACGACCACAGCGGTCATCATACCTAAACCTAAAAACTTTTTCATAATCTTTTCTATATTTTAATTGTTTTACGATAAATGCCCTTCAATTTTTCGTTATCTATTGGATTACCAACAAGGATAACATTACCATCTTTATCTAAGAGAAAAGTATGATATTTATTCTCTGTTGGTAAAAATGAATTAACTTTCCGAAACACAAAACCAGTATCCACATAGATAGAACTTTGCAAATCTGTAATCTCCAGTTCCATATCTACATCTTCCATATCCTCCTTTTTAGGAGCCAAGATAAAAACATAGTTAATGTCAACTCGCTTATCCTTAGTCTCTGCTATCAGAGGATTCCAAAACCGAAGCTTACTCAAAGCACACGAACTACATTCTGCCGAATCAACATATACAACCATTGTGTACTTTCCATCCGTAGTCTTCAATGGGTTACGTCGACACTCCATCTGATTAAGGCATAATGCTATCGAACTAGATTTCATCTGCTCAATCTTATCTTTCACTTGCTCTTTCTTCGACTTACAGCCGAATAAGAGCAAGCATATCGTCATACCTATTATAGACAACTTTAACCTTATCATTCTTCTTTTTCTAATATAGATTTATTCCTCCATAATACGCAATGTCCCCATAAAACATATACAAAGTATAGTCACCTTTCAAACTGTCGGGAAGTTCTACACTTGTAGTCCCCATAGCAATCATCTGGGTATATATCACTTCATCACCTCTATATATGTATATAATAATAGGTGAAGCACTAGTCTCAAAGGACAACAGATGATTTTCCAAATAGACTTGTGGTACCCAAGCCATACCTCGCCCCACAGGTCTCCCTGGTTTCATCGGGTTGTCATAAGAACCAGGATACATCGTTACTTTGCATCTTGTTCCAGCTGAAGCTGTTCCAATTAACAGCATACAAGCAAAAGCGGTTATTAAAATTTTCTTCATAACTTTTTTAGATTATTATTTTGGTTGCAAAAGTAGTAAAAAAAAGCATAATTTCCAATTTTTATGAGTACATATAGTACACAACATTATATAAAGTATAGGGTGTCCAGTTCTATGTTCTTAAAAACAAGCTGAAAACATCCCTGTCAATTGTTAATGTTGCGCTCTGACATTTAACGTTTTACGAAACGAAATAGTTCTTTGAAAAATTGCATATCTCGTTGATTTTTAGCATGGGGCAACTCTATACTTGTTACAACAAACACCCAAAAGAAATGCAGGAAGCATTTGCTTTCATCAACGATTATGAATCTTTGTTGAAAGAACTCATGGATGCGTTGGATGCCATTAGGCATATATGTAAAAACAAAGGCTTTTCCTGCAAGACGAGCAAGGAATGCCTGTCATACATAGTTGCTAATGTTATAGGAAATGCTTATCCTCGCCAAGCCCACCTTGGCTTGAAGATGCTGGAGTACTTTCTAAAAGAAGAAGCTCTACTAGCTGATGATATGAATATCTGCATCTCTTCAGACATTATTGAATCTACTTTTGGTATATACAAGAACAAGAAGTCACCGAACAAGCTGTATGGCATAACTCCTTTTACTCTAATGATACCGCTATATCCAAAAGTCGTGAACGAATCCGTTACTAACACATTTAATTTCAAAGAGTGCTTAGTGAGTGTTAAACTTAAGGACATTGATGCCCGGGCTACCGAGCACCTGTCCAAAAACTGGGTGACAGAACGAACCAAAACTCTCAAACAAGTGAGTTAATATTGGAACATAGAACAGGACACCCTATATAAAGTATTATAAAATCTTCACGTAGCTTATTCATTTAGAACTATTTTTTGCAACGAATTTTCTCCGTTTTTATTTACTGTTATAAGATATAGTTCATTTGTCTTTCCTTTACTCATACAAACGACAGGATTTGGCACTTTATATTTCTTGATTAAATTCCCGTTATAATCAAAAAAATAAATAATATCATTTTGATCAAAATTCGGTCCACTTCCCAAAACACACTTATAGAACCCGTCATTTGATACACAGATACTGCCACAGCCTTCAAAAGTATCCTTCATATAAGAAACACATGCAGGTTTTGTACTATAATCTACATCATATACAGCCTTATAAAACCCCTTTACTACATGAGAACTAATCTTACCATTTTCAATATTCAATACCTCGAACACCATTCCTAACCCACTCGATATAACAACATACTTTTGATCTGGAGATACCACGAATGAAGCATCATTGTTCCACAAAGACCAATTACACTCTTTGTCTTCAACCAAAGAAGGATAATCGATATAGTTATCTTGTATCGTATTGTTTTCTACATACAAGATTCGACATTTATCATTATAACCAAAACCAACAAAACTATGATCAGAAAAATACCATACATTATTAAAACGATTAATCAACTTATCCGTAATCTGATGATTTTTCACTATAGCAGGAGTAGCATTACCTTTTAAGAGATCATCAACATTAAACTTGATTGTATTTGTTAGTGTATAGTCATAGAAATAAACAGACTTTCCATCTTTTCCTATGCTAAAATTTTGTGGATTTATCATCTCCCCCTTAGCCTTTCCTCTTTCGCCAAAACTGCTCACATAATCTCCGTTGGTTCGAAGGACATGGGCAAACTTTCCATTCATCGTTTCATCAAAGACAACTAACAAGGAATCACCCAAAACAGATATCTGTTGTGGATCAGCAAAAGAAAAATTAGACGGAATATTTTGCGGAGAAACTTTCAAAGTTTCAACAGAACTCAAGACAGAAGCATCATATTCAATCGGTTTATTCTCTTGATTCTGACAAGAAACCAAGATAGAAACAAACATAAAAACTATAAAAATTTTACGTACCATAACTTTAACTCTTTGTGTATTGAGGCTTGCAATGCAAGCCTCAATAATTAACATTTTCAAATCTAATTAGAAGATAGTACAATTATGAGAACCTGTCATACTTCCTTTTCCCTTAATTACTGTACCACAGATACCACATTTGCGATAACACTTAGTACCAGTTCCAACACAATTCCAACTAGTTGTAGCATCAACTCCAGATAAAGCCTCTACATTTTCCAATGCCAAGTCGGGCATTTCTTCAAAATTCTGTCCTTTCGTAAAAGCATAGGACACAACACTAGCCAAGAGCATTGCTAATGCCAAAAACTTAAATTGTTTTTTCATAAATTATTATTTTTTAATTAATACTTACAGAATCTAGCATCTGTTTCAACATAATTGATATTTTTTTATTCTTCAAAGGATTTCCAACCAATCGTATTTTATTTTCTTTATCTAAAAGGAATACATGAAATCTTGGATCATGTGGTATTTGTGGATTTTCCTTTTCGAAAACATTCGCAGAATCTACTAATACCGGGAAGGGAAATCCTCTTTTTTCTATCGTAGAATAAATATAACTAATATCATTTTTCTTTCTAGAAAAAATGAAATAGTAATTTATATAC
>ERZ1023858.88-NODE-88-length-16964-cov-8.814832_pt1 | contig 16964 bp, 9 predicted proteins | sample MGYA00380387_ERZ1023858 | MGnify/ENA primary metagenome ERZ1023858 (study PRJEB33179, sample SAMN07449010) | human gut metagenome | biome: Human-gut; feature: Human associated habitat; material: Faeces | host: Homo sapiens | place: India: Bhopal | collected...
GTCGATGGAGAGCGTCGGACCTATGAACAGCCGGTCGGCGGTCTGGAACAGCCAGCTCGCCTTCATCTGCGCCTGCCATCGTTTCATGTCGCTGCAGTTGTCATCGTTGTCGCCGTTGGCATATCCCATTCCCCAGAAGTCGGTCGGGAAGGAATAGAAGTAAGTGGTGTAGTCGATGCGCTGCTTGTCGCCGGGGAAGATATGCGTGCCACGGACGCCGAGCATATAGAATCCGACGGTAGACACGTCGCCGAAGAGCGACACGTTGCTTGGCGGCTGGAGCGTGTCCTGCGGGTTGGAACGATAGAGTCCGGCAGCCACCAGACCTATGCCAAGCTTGGTGTCCGTGCTGTAATGCGGTCCGCCGATAATACTGAAGTCGAACCGACGGTTCTTCTTCTCCTTGTTGGCGTCGTTGAAATAGTCGAGAAATCGAGTCATCAGACTGCGCTTCTTCTGCGGCAGCAGTTCAGCTGCGGGCTGTGCATGCACGGCTGTGTCGGCTGCGGCAAGCGTCATGGGCGTTGCCGTAGCCATAGTGTCGACGTGTATGTCTTTCTGCTGCGCCGACATTCCCGTTGGGAAAAGCAGGGAGAGAAGCAGGGGTATGATTGGCTTCATTGTCTAAAGAATAGTTTAGTTAATACACCAGTCCTACGTTGTCCACCCAGAAGGTGTTGCCCACGGTGCCGACATAGGCTCCGCCGTGGCTGGAAGAGAACTGCAATACGAGGTGTGAGGGCGTCTCGTCAGCGTCAGCCCAGCCCGTTTCTCTCACAAGAACGCTCTTGCCTTTGGAGTTTCGGGCGTAATCCGTGGAGCGCAGTCCCATTGTGGAAGCGTCATAGAAAGGCTTGTGCGTGATATTGCCGTAATGTATTTCGTACGTGGCACCGTCTATCCACTTGCCCGTGGTCTTGCTATACTTCACGACAAGCGTTCCGACGCGCTTGGCTGTGATGTTGCCATGGACGTCCTCGTGGCGCTTCTGGAGGAAGAGCACGGTTATGCAGCAGTCCTTTCCTGCCACCGTAGTTGGCTTGGAGAAGCCGGTCTGCTTCACGCGGTTGGCGTTTCCGGGCACCTGAACACGATAGTCATAGCGCAGCGCCTTGGGACGATGCGTGAAGGGAATGCCGAAGTTGAGCGCCTTGGGACCGTCCTTCGTTCCGGTGATAGGCTCTTTCATGTCGCCGAGGAATATGCTTCCAGCCGCCAACACCTTGATGTTCATCATGCCGAGGACGCGGCAAGTCTCGATGTGCGTCATCATCTTGGCGCAATGTCCCGAGCCGTGATGGTCGCGATAAACGGAGTTGTTGGTCTTCACAACGCCCATCACCTTAGCCATGACGTTGCTGGTTCCCCACGGCGAACCGCCGAGATTGGTGTACGGATTGTTGCCGGTAAGGGCGCGTGATGGGCCTATCTCGTAGAGCGTCTTCTTGTTTCCGCCTATCACAGCCGACTCATGTATCTGACGTGTTACCCATGTGTCGAAGTTGCCGTACTTGAAAAGCACGAAGTTGCCGTCTGCACTTGCCGTCAGCGGCATGAGCAATAGGGCGATGGCTGCAATGGCAGCCTTTCTTATTAGTGTCATCATCTTAATACTATTTTAATAATAATTACATGTTGTCGATGGCGCAAAGTTATATAAAAAATGCGGTTGCGAAACTTTTTAGAACACTAAAGTTTCCTGTTTTTAGACATTAATAAGACAATATATCTTAAATATGACTTATTGACCAAAAATGGGTAAATACGTAACATCGAGCATCCATCAAGTTGAGAATTGAGAGTTGAGAGTTGAAAAATCTTGCTTTAAACGGTAAATCCGAACAACAAAACGTTCTTGTTAATAAAATTATGATTATCAAAGGTATTCATAACTCTCAATTCTCAACTCTCAATTCTCAACGTTCTTTATTTTATAAAGAATAAAAAAACTGCATAACCCTTGCTCGGGTGTCTAACGAAAAGTGTAACTTTGCAGCATGACGAAATACAATATACACACGCTGGCGTCTGGTCTGCGTGTAATACATCTTCCAAGCAGCTCACCCGTGGTATACTGCGGGTATGCCGTGGCAGCCGGAACGCGCGACGAAATGGCGGGACGGGAGGAGGGAATGGCGCACTTCTGCGAACACATGACCTTCAAGGGCACCGAGCGACGTGGCTCGATGAAGATTCTCGGCTATCTGGAGAGTGTGGGCGGCGACCTCAACGCCTTCACCAACAAGGAGGAGACGGTCTATCATGCCGCCGTGCTGAAGGACGACATCGACCGCGCCGTGGACCTGCTTACCGACATCGTCTTTAACAGTACGTATCCTCAAGCGGAGATTGACAAGGAGGTGGAGGTGATAATCGACGAGATAGAGAGCTATAACGACTCGCCTTCCGAACTCGTCTACGACCTCTTCGAGAACGCCATATACAAAGGACATCCCCTCGGACACAACATTCTGGGGTCGGCTGACCAGCTGCGAACTTACACTACGGCGGACGCAAAGTGCTTCACCGCACGTTATTACCGCCCAGAGAACTGCGTGTTCTTTGCGTATGGCGACGTCGACTTCGGTCGGCTGGTGAAGCTGTTGGAGCGTGCCTGCGCATTACCGACGGGCACAGCACCGGTGTTGCCCATCGTGGAACGCCGCATAAAGGAGGCTGCCGAGGGCGCCACTCTCCCACCCTACGTGGCGCAAACCTTGGAGAAGCACATGGACACGCACCTCGCTCACGTGATGCTCGGCACCCGTTCGTACGGCATTAGGGACAAGCGCCGCATAGCTCTCTACTTCCTTAACAACATCCTCGGCGGACCGGGTATGACGGCAAGGCTCAACGTATCGCTGCGAGAGAGGAACGCCTTAGTCTATACGGTGGAAAGCATGACGCAGAGCTATTCGGACACCGGACTGTGGGCGGTCTACTTCGGTTGCGACCCGAAGAACGTCAACCGCTGTCTGCGCCTTGTCCGTCGCGAGCTTGACAAGGTGATGGAGAAGCCGCTGAGCAACGCTGTGCTGAGAGCTGCAAAGAAGCAGATACGCGGACAGATTGGTATAGCGTGTGATTCGAGGGAGGCTTTCGCGCTCGACTTTGCCAAGACATACCTACATTACGGCTGGCTGAAGGACGTGACGGCGCTCTGCGAACGCATTGACACGCTCACGGCAGAGGAGATTCAGGCTGTGGCAAGGGAGACTTTCAGCGAGGAAAACCTGACAAGAATGACAATCAGATAGAACAAGAAAACGCCTGCAAAACCCATTTGGCTTTGCAGGCGTTTTCTTATAATGAATTAGTTAAGGCTATTTCTTTACAACCTTCTTGCCATTCACTACGTAGATGCCCTTCGGGAGCTGTGCGAGTGATGTGGCGTTCTTGCGTACGATACGTCCGTCCACTGTGTAGACATCGGCGGGATGCTGGGCATCAATGGTGACGTTATGGATGTCGGTCTGGCAAGCGTCGTCGTAAGCTGCAGTAGACTCACCACCTGCATATACGGCAGAAACGCTGTAACGTGTGGCATCAGCATTGGGGTCGTAGGTAACGGTTGTGGATGTGGCATCGGCTGGCAATGTGGCTATAAGCTCGTCGTTGCGATATACGTTATATCCCTTCAGCTTGCCGAATCCGGCATAATAATAGACGTCGTCAAGGAGCAGACAGAATGCGTCAGCCTCCTTTGTGGTGCAGCGGATGGCGAAGTAGTTGGCTCCGTCGGGAAGTTCGGCTGTGTACGAGTTCCACTTGCCGCCTGACTGCGTGAACGTAGACACCTTCTGGAAGTCAGCGTGGTCGGCAGTCTTGTCCGAATAGAGCACCTCTATGGTCTGCGGATAACGGATGTTCATCATGTCAGGCTGAGCGTTGTTGGCCCAGAAGAGAATGGTCTGTGCCTCACCTGAAAGCATCGGAGAAATAAGCCAGTCATCAGTATCGTAGTAAGTTCTGCCATCACAGCTATACATAGACATCAAGCACTTCTCGCCACTGCGGGGAGCGATGGACGAATTCTGCGAAGTGATGCCCGGCTGGATGGCTTCGGGATTGAATACGATGTACGTATAGTTCTCGCCCTCGTGTGGGAAAGGCATGCCGTAAGACGACCACCAGCCGCCAGTGGTGTTGCCCTTCTTGCCGGTGTAAGTGGTCCAGTCGCCGAACTGATTTACTGTCCAGCTGTCATAATCCTCGAAATCCTCGGTCATGCGCTTGTTGACAGCCTTCGGTGTGCTCCATGTCATGGTGAGCTTGTTGGCAGCCTCATCCTTTGACGAGCTGAACGATGCAGGCATAGGCACGTCGGAATCAACTACCTTTGCATCGGCGTATGCCGTGTTGTCAGCCTTATACTCGTCAGCATCGTAGGTAACAGTGGCCTTGAGAGTCATCTTCTCCAAGCTGCTTGTCACCGGACTGACGATGTCTGCCTTGAACGTCTTCTCAGCAAGAGGCTGCAATGCCTCGCTTACCTTCTGCGAGAACAGCTCCTTGTTGCCGGAAGTCAGGGTGACGGTGTAACCTGAAGCAGCCTTTTCGCCGCTGTTGGTGACGATAACGCTAATCGGGGTCTTCACGCCGCGATGGATTTCGGACGGTGCAGAGAGAGCCACAGAGAGATCGTTGGTGTAAGTATTGCGCACGCAAACGTCGTCCAACTTGAGAATGCCGTAGAGGGAAGCGGTGGCCTTGAAGGTGATGATGACGTAAGGCTCTGACGCCATTGCAGCAGGAATGCCGAATGATGTGCGGTGCCAATCGTCTGCCTTACCGGATACATTGTTATAGTCAACGGTTCCGAGGAGCGTCTGTGTGCCGTCGGGTGTGGAAGCATATACGTCGAGAACGATGTCCTTGTCGGCTGTTCCACTGTGATTGAACGTCACGATGGGCTTTGCGACGCCACCGAGAGCAATCTTGCCCGAGCTGATATCGGCTGTGCCTCCGTTCTTGTATGACGTGAAAGCGAGGCAGTTGTTGTCGCCGTCAGAAGATGTCTGCGTGTTCTGGAGGAATCCCAAGCCGTTCTCTTCGTCAGCGGTAAGCGACCACCAGAGCGGTGCGCCTTCCTCTGTGGTGAAGCCTGAACGGAACGGGAGCTGGTAAGCAGCGCCGGTGATGACAGCCGGTGAGAGAAGCGGTGTGCTCTCGCCCTTGTCGTTCTTTGCAGAGACAGCATAGAGACGGAGCTGCTGAGCGCCCTCCGTTGTGGAGATGTTGTCGCTGTAAGCATTGTCCTTCGGCGAGTCGAGGAGCTGCAGGTTGGTCACGCCACCGTTGGAGCGGGCACGATAAACGTTGAACGTTACGTCGTCCGTGATGACTGCGCCACCGTTGGTGCCGCGTGACGAAGCCTTGTCCCATGTGATGTTTACGGAGCTTTGCTTGTCATTAACCTTCAGTCCGGTGGGCACTGAAGGAACGTCAAGACCGACGTACTGCGAAACAATCTTAGGTGTGCCGGCTCCAGCGGATGTATATGCTGTAACGGTGTAGTTGTTGAATCCGGCTACGGGCGATGCATCCTCGCACGTTAGAGTCTGACCAGCCTTGCCAGCACCGAACTCCTTAACGGTCTGTCCGTCGCGTGTTACGATGGTCTTGGTGATGGCGCCGACGGTGTTGCCAGCCACGTTCTTCTCAGGGAGACGGAACGAAATGGTGGCGCGGAGCGCTGCGCTCGGATCGGGAGTGACGGTGAAATCCTCCACGGCAGCAGGTCCGTTGAGCACGCCGTTGTCGAGTATCTCTATATCGTCAACGAAGATTTTGCCGGTTCCAGCCTTGCTGATGGCGTGGATACCGAGATAGAATATCTGGTCCTTTGACACGTTGAACGTTGTCTCCAGCGTCTTTGCGTTGTTGCTGTCTGTGAGCTTTGTCTCAGGAGCCACCACGTTGGTCATTCCTGCCACAGTTGCCGCATTGCCCCACTTGGCCTCAACGTACTCTGCATAGAGCGACATTGAGTTGCGTGCCTTGAAGCGGACGGTGTAAGAATGGTTGGCGCACAGCTGTACGGGAGGAGTGAAAAGCCAATCGTCGGCTGTCTTCTTTGCGTCGGTCGACTCGTACTGTGCGCACATATTCTTCTCGTGCCATGACCAAGTGTATTTGTCGCTGTTGGCATCGAGTACGGTATAGAGGTCGAAGTCGTTCTCCGTGTCGAACGATTCGTGGTAAGGAGGCTCGATGTTGTCGCCGAAACGCACGGCAGGAGTGCGGCGCTCCTCACCGCGCTTCGTACCGTTTACGGGCGTAATGCCGTAATAGTAATTGCGCAGCTGACGGTCTGTAAAGGTCTCAGAGAATGTCGTGGCGCTTGTTCCGCTTGCCACTGTCATGCCGTCAGGATAGCGAACGACGTCATACTTGAGTGCTCCGAGATAGCCTCCATTGAGCGTTCCGCTGGGCGCTCCCCATGTAACTGTGGACTTGCCCGTCGATTCGTCAATCTTGAGACGTGCGAACGAAACCTGCTTGGGCTGGTCGTAGCCCACATATACTGACGTGGAAGCCTTCTTGCTCTTGCCGGCAGCGTTAGAGAGCGTCACGGTGATGTAGTTCGTGCCCTCGGGAACGGTGATGTCATACGAGGAAGTCGATCCTGCCTTCATCGTTCCGTTGAGAATCTGCTGTGTGCCGGCGTGAACCACGTAGTCCACATTGCCCGTAAGTGCAGATCCGCCGTATGTCTTGGAAGGAGCCACGATGCTAATCTGTCCGGTTGTGGAAGCGCCGTTAAAGCTGACTGAGATAGTAGGAGCGGCAGGTGCTGCTGCGTCCGGAGTGGCCTCTGGAACAGCCAGACCGTAGAACAGCTCGTTGTGAGGGAAGTCTGCCACGAGTGTGGCAAGTCCGGTCTTGAGGTCGACGGTGTAGAGAGCGCCGTGCTTATTGGCGTCGAACGAAGCCCAATAGAAGGTGTCGTCGTCCTGATCAATCTCGCCACTCTGTCCGAAACTCTTCTCTGACGAAGGCGCTACGTAGACTCCTGTAGGACCAATCTTGGTCTCTTCGCCCGTCTTGGTGTCTATCTCGTAAAGGAATCCGTCTGTTGCGACGCCGTAAACGCGCTCCTCCGAGCTGACACCCATAGCCACATACTTGTGTGTGGACGGCGCAATGGCGGTGCGCTCCATCTTATTATAATCGATTACGCCGAACTCGAAGCTGCTCATGTCGTTGGTGTAGAACTGTCCGTACACCTTTCCCGTCAGCTGGCTTGTGGCTGTCTCCGTGGCAAGAAGCGACATTGACGTCACTTCCTCGGGAGCGAATTCAGAATGCCACTTGCTCTCGGTGTTGAGGCAATAGTGAGTGATTCGGAGCGAATTGCCGTTCTTCTTGTAGTTGATAAGATTATACTTACCGTTATAGAGAGAAGAACCTCCGTTAGGAAGCATGTTGCGTTCCTCTTCTGTACGCAAGTCACGGAAGTTGGAAGCGGTGGCGGCATCAAATGCCATGAATCCGTACTCCTGACTTGCCGTAGGCCAAGCATTGGCAAAATACATATAGCCCCATAGGTCGCGCGATGCGGCGCGTGCCGCTGCCTTCAACGGACTGAGGAAGTTGGCCGTGGCAGTCCGTGCGGCGTTAGCGTCCAGCGGAGCCATTCCCGGCTTGCTTACGGACATTGCTGCATGCGCATTTCCTGCTGTCATCGCAACGGCGAGGGCAACAACGGAAGAGTGCAGCATGTGTAGATGTTTTTTTGTCATAAATAAAAATGATAAGAATAATTATTCAATGATTTGTAATAGTGTTAGCTAAACAATTAGGCTTTAACGGCTTATGTTGTATTTCTGAATGCAAACTTACACAAAAAAGACGAATTATATGGATGTTTTCTAAACTATTTTATGTAAGTTTGCAGAGGAAACTCTGAACATAACATATATATGAGATATGGGTACACTGAATGATAAATACATACGCTTTGACTGGGCTATCAAACGCCTACTACGACAAAAGGCCAACTTCGACGTACTCGAAGGATTTCTTACCGTGTTCCTGAACGAAAAGGTGGAGATACTGGAGATTCTCGAAAGCGAAGGCAACCAGAAGGCTGAGGACGACAAGTTCAACCGCGTGGATATCAAAGCGAAGAACTCGAAGGGCGAGATTATAATCGTGGAGGTACAGAACACGAGCGAGCTTTATTATTTAGAGCGAATACTCTACGGGGTGGCAAAGGCCATCACGGAGCATATAAATCTCGGAGATACATACAAGGAGGTGAAGAAGGTCTACTCCATCAGCATTCTATATTTCGACCTCGGAAAGGGTGCTGACTATCTGTACGTCGGACAAAACAAGTTTATCGGCGTACATACACACGACCAGCTGATGGTGAGCAGTAAGGAGAAAGGAACCATCGTGAGAAAAAGTCCTTCGGAAATCTTCCCGGAGTATATCCTCGTACGTGTAAATGAATTTAACAAGGTGGCTGTTACACCACTCGAGGAATGGGTGGCGTATCTGAAGAATGGCATCATAAAAGACGACACCACCGCACCCGGACTGCAGGAAGCAAGAAAGAAACTACTATACTACTCGATGACGGACGCAGAACGCTATGCCTATGACGAGCATATCAACGCCGTGATGATACAAAACGACGTGCTCGGTAATGCACGCGATGAAGGAATGAGACTTGGACTGGAACAAGGAATAGAACAAGGAATAAAACAAGGAAAAGCGCAAGGTGTTAACGAAGAAAGACAACGCCTCGCTAAGACGATGCTCGGAATGGGAGAGTCTGTTGACAAGATAGCCATTTACACCGGACTTTCTAAAGAAGAAATAGAGAAGCTGAGCTGATAAAAGATTGGACCAATAAGAAAAAAATAGGGTGTATCAAGACTGAAGCTACTTCAATCATGATACACCCTAATTATATATTAACGAATATCGTTGGCAAACTAAGAAATTATCTCATTGCGTAGAACGATGCACCGTACTGCGCCATATTCACCTCGAAGAGACCAGCCTCATCGGGTGTTACTGTGATGTGGCGTCCGTCCTGGAGGTTAGCTTGGATGGTGCCGTCATCGTTGAAGCGGAAAATCTCCGTCTTCTTGCCGTTCTGCACCTGCGACCACGAATCCGTTTCCTGATCATAGAGGAACTTCACCACTTCACCCTTCGGACTCTTCACCTCGTAACCGTCCTTCAATGTTGTGACAGCATAGATGAGACCGTCTTTGCCGGTGACGTTCTGAGTCTTGCCGATGTTCTGTGCCATCGGATTGCTACCCGACCAGAACTCTATGGTATTGAGCACAAGGGCGTCTGCCACGCAGCATACTGCATAGGCGGGCGAGATAATGATAAAGATGATTTCGTTGAGGAACTTCGAACCTGTGGCACGGGTATTCCATTTCGCCAGTCTATTGAAAAGCGAGAACGAACCTACACACGAGCTGGTGAGTAACGTAGCGGCGAGAAACATCACCGACACTTTGAGATACTTGATTTTCATAATAGTCGTGGTTTAGATTGTTAGTAATAATGCAAAAGTAGCTTTTTTATTTTATTTATGCCTATATCTATCCACTTTTTTCTACTATTTCGTTACTTTATTGTCAAAATAGCCACAACTTCTAATTCCTAACTCCTAATTTCTAACTCTCATATCCTCTTCATACTGTAATATCCGAACCTGCATCTGAGGCAGTCCTTGCGCTCGCAATAGCGGTTGTGGAGCTGTATGAGCGACTGCGTGTCGGCTGCGTTGTCGGCAGAAATGCCGCACTCGCGCCATAGACGGATGTGGGTGTTGTCCTCTGGGGGCAGAGCCTCGAGAAACTCTGCGGCACGCGCTATGAGCCGTTCGTCCTGACGATGGCGTCCGTAGGCGTGGAGCATCGACACCACGGCATTGATGATTATGACGTCTATGGAGGATGACGAGAGACGCTTGGCTGACTCGGCACTTTCCTTTCCGAAGGTGTAATGCGTGCGCCAGTAGTCGCCAGCTTCGGTCTGCAGCGCCTTGCGAACGTCGTCAAGCGTGGTACAGGCCACTATGTTGCTCAGGTCGGCACGCCGCGAACAATAGAGCGTGGCGAGCTGGGAAAGGCGGATGTAAGGGAAGTTCTGAGGACGCAGACGCATGAAGCGCCACGTATGGCGTGTCATGGAGACAAGATGAAACTTATGTGCAAGGTATTTCCATTCGCATTGCAGACGGACGAAGTAAGGGTCGGCAAGCGCCAAAGCACGCTGCTTGTCGTTCATGGCGTCGTCGTCAAGCAGTCCTGCATAGCCAAGGAAAAGGGCTTCCACCTGAAACGGATCGTCTCGATGGTGCGCCACCTGCATAAACGGCAAGCCGGAAGCCCACAGCTCGAAAGCTTCGCTGTTGACTCCGAAACCGAATCCGCGGGCTATAGTGGCGAAGAACGCCTGCTCCCACGACCCGCCCGCAGCCTTTACGCGCTGATCAATGGCGTCGCACTTGCTGCTGAGACGTTCGGCTCCGCGCGCCCTCATCCATGAATGGACGGCCAGCGTAGGCAGCTGCATGACGGTGTCGCGGCACGGCGGATAGCGGGCGTCAGCCAGAAGGCGCTGATAATTCTGCATCACATGCGGCGGAACCTGCAGCTCCATCTGGGGCGGACGGCTGCCGTCGGCGGTCATTACATCCATGTCTATCGTAGAAGCAATATGCAGCACCACATTGTTGTAAGCCGGATCCTGGTCGTGTCCGTGCAGAAACCAGTCGGCAGAGCGCTCGTGTATCTCCACATTGCCCACCCACAACGTGCCGTCAAGCCGAATCTTGGCATTGAAGAAGTCGGGACCAGAGTGATGGTTATGCAGACCAGGATCGATTATCTCCACGAGTCGTCCGTCCGTAGTGCGGAGCTCGTGGAGAGGCAGTATGCGGTGTTTCCAGATATAATGCAGGAGTTGTTCCATAAGGGTGTAGTGATAATGAGGTGTGAGATTTAGTCGAAGAGCGTCGGTTCGGCGGCGTTGCAGCCCGTCATCGGTCGTCCGAGATGCTGATATGCAAGCGGCGTCACCATACGTCCACGCTGCGTGCGCTTGATGAATCCCTCCATAATAAGGTACGGCTCGTAGACTTCCTCCACGGTGCCGGTGTCCTCGCCGATGGCTGTAGCGATGGTTGAGATGCCCACGGGACCGCCACGAAACTTGTCGATGATGGTGAGCAGGATCTTGTTGTCAATCTCGTCCAGTCCGTACTGGTCGATGTTGAGCGCCGAAAGCGAGAGTCTTGCGATGTCACGGTCGATGCGTCCGTTGCCTTTTACCTGGGCAAAGTCGCGCACTCGGCGCAGCAATGCGTTGGCAATACGGGGCGTTCCGCGCGAGCGACGGGCTATCTCAATGGCAGCATCGTCGTCGATGGGCACCTTCATGATGGCGGAAGAGCGCTTGATGATGCGCTGCAAGGTCTCCGGTCCGTAATACTCAAGGTGCAGATTGATGCCGAAACGTGCACGCAAAGGCGCCGTAAGCAGTCCGCTTCGCGTGGTTGCACCGACGAGCGTGAAGGGATTGAGGTCAATCTGAATGGAGCGTGCTGACGGTCCTTTGTCAATCATGATGTCAATGCGATAGTCCTCCATCGCCGAGTAGAGGTATTCCTCCACCACGGGCGATAGGCGGTGAATCTCGTCAATGAAGAGCACGTCACGCGGCTCGAGCGACGTAAGGATGCCGGCAAGGTCGCCGGGCTTGTCAAGCACGGGTCCGCTCGTAATCTTAAATCCCACGCCAAGCTCGTTGGCAATGATGTTGCTGAGCGTGGTCTTGCCCAGTCCTGGAGGGCCGTGCAGGAGCGTGTGGTCAAGCGGTTCGCCGCGATACTTGGCAGCTTCCACGAACACTTCAAGATTCTCCACCACCTTCTGCTGTCCGCTGAAGTCGCCGAAGCGCAGCGGACGCAGGGCGTTCTCGAAGTCTTTCTCTCCTTTCGCAGCCTGCTCCTGTCGTATATCGAAATCTTCTTCCATTGCTATATTATATTCTGTCCAATTCGTTACGTTTGATTAAAAGAGGATAACGTTCGGGATGTTTGTCTTGTGAACTTGACCTTAAAGTCATCTCCATAAACTGTATTTATCTTTGTATCTTGCAAAGATAGCGATTTTTATTCAGCTATTCATTTATTATGATTATATATTCTGTCATTTTATTTGTTCAATCCATCCAAAACCGCTACTTTTGTCTTTATATACTAACCCTCTAAACCTTCCAACCATTATGCTCGTAAAGACTTATTCTGCTGCTGTAAACGGCCTTGATGTCACCACTGTAAGAGTGGAGGTCAACATCGTGCCGGGCGTCATGTATCACCTTACCGGACTGGGCGACACCGCCGTACGCGAGGGTCGCGACCGCATTGCATCCGCTCTACAGTTCAACGGATATAAGTTTCCGCACGGCGACATCACCATAAACCTTGCTCCTGCTGACCTTCGAAAGGAGGGAAGCTCCTTCGACCTGCCGCTTGCCATTGCCATACTGGCGGCAAGCGGAGCCATTGTCAGCAACTCGCTCGACCAATATATGATGGTGGGCGAACTGGGACTGGACGGTACGCTGCAACCTATAAAGGGTGCGCTCCCGATAGCCATAAAGGCGAGAGCGGAGAAACTGAAGGGACTGATTGTGCCGAAGCAGAACGAGCGCGAGGCGGCTGTGGTAAACAATCTGGAGGTGTATGGCATGAACAACATCATGGACGTCATCAAGCTTATAACGGGTGCAGCTGAATACGAGCCGACCTTCGTCGACACACGGCGCGAATTCTACGAGCAGCAGTACAGCTTCGACCTCGACTTTGCCGACGTGCGTGGTCAGGAGAGTGTCAGACGCGCGCTGGAAGTGGCGGCAGCGGGCGGACACAACCTCATCATGGTGGGCCCTCCGGGTTCAGGCAAGTCGATGATGGCGAAGCGTCTGCCTTCCATCCTTCCCCCGTTGTCGCTCGCCGAAAGCCTCGAGACCACACAGATACACAGCGTGGCGGGCAAGCTGCAGCGCGGCACATCGCTCATATCGCAGCGCCCGTTCCGCGCTCCACACCACACCATCAGCGAAGTGGCGTTGGTCGGCGGCGGCATCAATCCGCAGCCCGGCGAAATATCGCTGGCTCACAACGGCGTGCTCTTCGCAGACGAACTGCCCGAGTTCAACAAGAAGACGCTCGAAGTGTTGCGTCAGCCGCTCGAAGACCACAAGATAACCATCTCGCGCTCCAAGTACACCGTAGAGTTCCCCTGCTCCTTCATGTTCATCGCCTCCATGAATCCATGCCCGTGCGGCTACTTCAACGACCCTACGCACAACTGCTGCTGTTCCACGGGGCAGATTCAGCGCTACATGAACAAGATATCAGGACCGCTGCTCGACCGCATTGACATCCAGTGCGAGATAACACCCGTACCCTTCAAGGACATCTCGAAGTCAGAGCCGGGCGAACCGAGCGCAGCCATCCGTGAGCGCGTCATCAAGGCACGCGACATCCAGACGGCACGCTTCAAGGAATATCGCGGCATCCACTGCAACGCGCAGATGACGGAGCGCATGATTCATCAATTTGCCGAACCAGACGAACAGTCCATCGCTCTCCTGCGCACAGCCATGGAGAAGTTCTCGCTCTCCGCCCGCGCCTATAACCGCATCCTGAAAGTGGCACGCACCATCGCCGACCTCGCCGGAGCTGAAAACGTACAGTCGCAACACATAGCCGAAGCCATAGGTTACCGCAATCTGGACCGCGGCGACTGGGCAGAACGCAGAATATACTAACATAAAGCAATAAAGACAATTAACCATATCGACAATATGAACAATTCAATAGAAATATACCGTTCGCAAGACGGAAGCGTCCAGCTGAATGTGAAGCTGGAGAATGAGACAGTGTGGCTGACACAGAGCCAGATGGCTGAGCTGTTTGGAGTAGATAGAACTTCAATAGTTCGTCATATTCGCAATATATATAAGTCAGAAGAACTGGAAGAATTTTCAACCTGTGCAAAAAATGCACAGGTTCGAATTGAAGGTGAACGACAGATAGTTCGTGAGATTCCATACTACAATCTTGATATGATTATTTCCGTGGGATATAGAGTGAACAGCAAAAATGCTACGGCATTCCGTCGTTGGGCCACAACAGTCCTCAAGCAATACCTCATCAAGGGATACGTCATCAATCAGCAGATAAAGCTCGACCGATATAACGAGCTTAAGGACGTGGTGCGGCTCATGGCACGTGCCATCGGCATGCAGGAGAAAGTAACGAATGACGAATACGGCGGACTGTTCAATGTCATCTCAGACTATGTCTACGCCCTCGACACTCTCGACCATTACGACTATCAGTCGCTCTCCATCCAGCAGACCACCAAGGAAGAGCCGTTCCGCGCCACATACGACAATGCTATGGAAGCCATCAACGCTCTCAAGGATAAGTTCGGCGGAAGCCAATGGTTTGCCAATGAAAAAGACGACTCGTTCAAGAGCAGCATAGGACAAATCTATCAGACCTTCGGCGGCGAAGAACTCTATCCGTCCGTAGAGGAGAAAGCAGCTATGCTACTCTATCTTGTTGTCAAGAACCATTCGTTCAGCGACGGCAACAAGCGCATTGCCGCCATGCTATTCCTATGGTTCCTCAACAACAACCACGTGCTCTATGCCGAGGACGGACACAAGCGCATAGCCGACAACACCCTGGTTGCCCTCACGCTGATGATTGCAGAGAGCCGCACCGAGGAGAAGGATGTTATGGTAAAAGTTGTGGTGAATCTCATCAACAAGGAGAATCAATAAAAGTGAAGCAAGTAATGTAACTACTCAGCACCCCCTATAGATAACTTTTCTAATTCTTCGGCGGTTCCGCCGAATACAATATTTGCATTTCTAACGCTCAATACTCCCAGCTGAGCGCACAACAAAATCTTTGGTGCGAAATTCTTGAGTTTTGAGCACTTAGAGACAACATGCTTAAACACAGCGTGTTATGCGGTTTCCTGACGAATCTCTATGAAATCCGACTCGCAAACAAGCCGTTTTTTACTGCAATAGCGCCACTTTTACACTCCAATAGCGCCACTTTTATCATGCAATAGCGCCTCTTTTACACTCTAATAGTGGCGCTATTGCATGATAAAAGTGGCGCTATTGTTAAGCGTGGGTGCCGTTCAGACAGCAGAACACCGTAAAAACAGCAAATCAGAACTCTAGAATCAATTTTTATTTTGTAACAGGTTTTTACCATTTGTACGATATTTGCATAGTGGACATTAAGACGTTTTTGACAAGAAGACATGAAGAACATGTTTTAGGCAAGAAGGAAATGCTTTAATACAATTCTTAACTATGCATCGGACCATCATTCCGACTATTTTGCGTATCTTTGCAAGATATATCGCTAATAAACTTTAAGCCGAATATTCAACTAACAACATATTCTGAAATGAAACAACTGTTACTTACTCTCGCCGTGGCAGGCATGTCACCATGCTTCATCTACGCGGCGCAGACAGCCAAAACAGCCGTGCAACCCACTTTCACAGAGTGGCACGACACGTACGTGAACAACGTAAACCGTTTCCCAATCCGCACTTCATTCTTCGCTTACGAAACTCGCGACGCTGCTCTCAAGGCAGACCGCAAGGCTTCCGCAAACTATCTCTCCATCGAGGGCGACTGGAGATTCAACTGGGTGACTAATGCCGACCAGCGTCCTACCGACTTCTTCAAGGAAGGATACGACGACTCGAAGTGGAACACCATGAAGGTGCCCGGCATCTGGGAGGTCAACGGATACGGCGACGCGGAATACGTGAACGTAGGATTCGCATGGCGCGGACACTTCAAGGACAATCCGCCTGAAGTGCCCGTGAAGGACAACCACGTGGGATCATACCGCCGCACCATCAACATTCCCGACTCTTGGGACGGTCGTCAGGTGATTGCACATTTCGGAAGCGTAACATCCAACATCTATCTCTGGGTGAACGGCCATTTCGTAGGTTATGCAGAGGACTCGAAGTCGGCAGCCGAATTTGATATCACCCCATACCTCAAGAAGGGCGACAACCTCTTCGCTTTCCAGACATTCCGCTGGTGCGACGGATCGTACTCGGAGGACCAGGACTTCTGGCGTCTCTCAGGCGTGGCTCGCGACTGCTTCCTCTACTCACGTTCGCAGAATGCCCACATTGACGACGTACGCGTAACGCCGGACCTCGACGCACAGTATAAGAACGGCACACTTGCCGTAAACGTAAAGGGTAAGGGCAACGCCAAATTCGTCATTGACCTCATCGCTCCCAACGGCGACATCGTAAGCCGCAAGATTCTCAACACCACGAAGGTGAAGAAGAAGGCTGGCAAGAAGGTTGCAGAGATAAATGCCACCGTCAAGTTTGACGTGGAGAACCCGCTGAAGTGGACTGCCGAGACTCCGAACCTCTACAAGGTGGTGGTGACTGTTCAGCAGAACAGCAAGGACGTAGAGTCTGTACCCGTACGCACGGGCTTCCGCAAGGTGGAGATAAAGAACCGTCAGATTCTCGTCAACGGTCAGCCGGTGCTCATCAAGGGCGCTAACCGTCACGAAATCGATCCCGACGGAGGATACGTCATCTCACGTGAGCGCATGGTGGAGGACGTTAAGCTTATGAAGCAGTTCAACGTCAATGCTGTCCGCACATGTCACTATCCGGACGATCCTTACTTCTATGACCTTTGCGACGAATATGGTCTGTACGTCTGCGCAGAGGCAAACCAGGAGAGCCACGGCTTCTTCTACGACAAGGACGCCATCACCACCACTCCCCTCTTTGCCACACCGATAATGGAACGAAACGTGCACAACGTGCACAACCAGTATAACCATCCGTCGGTAATCTACTGGTCGATGGGTAACGAGACTGCCGACTCGAAGA
>ERZ1023858.89-NODE-89-length-16904-cov-9.083210_pt1 | contig 16904 bp, 18 predicted proteins | sample MGYA00380387_ERZ1023858 | MGnify/ENA primary metagenome ERZ1023858 (study PRJEB33179, sample SAMN07449010) | human gut metagenome | biome: Human-gut; feature: Human associated habitat; material: Faeces | host: Homo sapiens | place: India: Bhopal | collected...
AACCAGTAAACTTTCCTCATTCTTCTCTCAAACACTTTTTATATGCACTTTCAAGGCTAAAAAACATACGTTTAATCCATTTTATTGTTCTTAAAGAGAAAAATATTGACAATACTACATTTGTTAAACATTGTATCATAATTGTTTTTTTCATAGCAGATAACTTGCTCAATTCCTAAAAAAGATTTATTTTTGTATTGGACGTTAACACATTTTGTGCTTTTATTCAGTACTAAACCACGCGTCTTTGTTTACTAACTAAATAGACAACCCAAACGGTCTATTCATGAGTGCATTGTCTAATGCAAAGAACCGACGAGGCGGTAAATTCCTCCTGTCATTGGACTTACCTCCAATGTCCTCCCCGAAGCCTATGGCTCAGATACAGGGGTGTCGGTAGAATATGCCCTTTTGAGAAGACCTATACAATAGAATTCCAATGACCAACTGCACACAACAGACTCAGAATAAATTCTGTGAGACACCTGGCAAACAATGGTTTGTATTGCGTGTCACCTACCATCGGGCTCAGAAGGCTTACGATTCTCTTACCGCCCATAAGGATATCGAGGTGTATATGCCCCTTAGATATACTATACGTAATATCGCCGGTCACAACCGACGCATCGTCGTCCCCTTACTGCCCAATCTGCTCTTCGTATATGCCGACCCAGTGACATTAGACGGTATAATATGGCTTGAAAATAGAAAACCCAACACACAAAACTACATCACATATTACTTCGATCATTTCCGCATTGGAAATGACGGCAAGAACCCTCCCCTCACAGTTCCTTACAACGCGATGATGAACTTCATCCGCCTCACCTCCATCAACAACGAACATATCCGCCTCGTACGTCCCGACCAATGCCATTACCGCAGCGGTGACATCGTGCGAATTATAGATGGTGAGTTCTGTGGCATCACAGGACGTGTGGCAAGAGTGGCAGGACAACAACGAGTGGTTGTGTCTCTTGAAGGAGTGTGTCTGGTGACGACGGCGTATATACCGAGTGGGTTTATAGAGAAGATACGGTGACAGAAAAAAGTGAATCTAAACATTTATAGTGAAAAACTTTGCTGCTTCAATAAAAAAAGCTAATTTTGCCATAGAGATTGTGTTCTGCCATTCCCTTTGACACTAAACAATACTGGCAGTTAGTCTTTTAACACAACAAACCAATGACTGCATTGTCTAATGCAAATACCTCCTGGGATGGTATAAAATCCCACAGCATAGGACTTACCTCCTTTGTTCTCCCCGAAGCTAATAGCTCAGATACAGGGGTGTCGGTAAGGTACGTTCTTAAGCGTATATTCAATAATGACCAGTTGAATAAAAAAATAAAGAATAAGATAGAACAGAGATGATTTGTCTACTCATTGTTATAAAAGAAAAACAATAACATGGAATTATCATACATCATAGCACCATTCTTAGGCGGAGTGATTGGTTACATCACCAATGACATCGCTATACGAATGTTGTTCCGTCCTCATACCGCAAAGTATATATTCGGAATTCATATTCCTTTTACACCTGGAATTATTCCAAAGGAGAAAGGTCGAATCGCTGAAGCTGTTGGTGGTGTTATCAGCGAGAATCTGATGAACAAGGAGGTATTGGAAAAATATCTTCTGTCTGAGGATATGGTTGGAAAAGTTCGCTCTGCGGTTGAGGAGTTTATCGCCACACAGCAGAGAAACAACGAGACGGTATCGCAGTTCTTAGGACATTATCTGTCAAAAGAAGAAATTGATACCATTTCACAGAACATCAACCAAAGCATCACCAAGCAGACTTACGAGAAGTTGGCTGACAGTTCCGTTGGAGAAAAGGTTGCCCACATCGCCATTGACCATGTGGCACAAAAGCTAACCATTGATGGAGCGCAAGAATTGCTTTCTGGCATTGGCGGCGCATTGGGTGGCTTAGGTGGTATGGCTGCAGGACTGTTTGGTGGCAATATCGTTGCCAAGTTCTTAGGTATGCTTCGTGAGCCAGCCGAACATTTCCTTGCCAAAAACATCAACAAAATGCTTCGTGACAATGGCGAGGAGATAGTATCAAATATGATTGGTGGCGAAGTTGACAACTTCCTAAGCAAGTCTGTAAGCAATTTGCTTGAAGGGCACGAAGAACAGTTGGCTCAAGCTGTCAACACTATTGAGTCCATATATAGAAGTATCATTACCGAACATCTGCCAAAGATTCTTCAATCTATTGACATCAGCAAGATTGTTCGGGAACGTATCAACGAAATGGACGTTAATGAGACCGAAAAACTCATCTTTCAAGTCATGGACAAAGAACTCAAAGCCATTGTATGGCTGGGTGCTTTGCTGGGACTGGTGATGGGGAGTATTAACATTTTAATTTAAAAATATGCCAATAATAACATCAGCATTAATAACGGTAAAAGGTGCCATATTTTTAAGTAAAAGCGCAGCAGTAAAGGCCGCAATTGTAAAATATGGGACTACTAAAACGATAGCCGAAACTGTTTCAGTAGGAATGACTGTTGCTACAGCACCTGGGTATTTTGTTGTGATTAAGTCTATACCAACAAATTCCGTTAAGGGATTTACCTAAATTATAAATGGAATGAGTGAAGGAAGCGTAGCAGATTTTATTAAAATTTACCAATCTTAAATATCAAAGTATGAACTGTCCTTATTGTGGGAAATCGGATGATGTCACCGTCTTTTGTGTTCCAACAGCTGCAAAATTGGTAGCTTATGCAAGTCTGTTAGGGTTAGGACCGTTAACGATTCTAACGGCAGGAGCTTTGGCCTTAACGTATAAAGCAACGGGTAAACTTATTTATAAATGCAAGAATTGCAATAAGTACTTTATTGCATAAAAGGTATATGTTTCAATGAATGGAATTATAAGAAATTTCGTAGGGGTAAAAATAATTTGCCATTTTCTATTAACGGGAATATGGATATATTGGGGTATATATGTATATCCCCTTACATCAGGATGGCTTGGATGGGGCATCCTAATAGGTGGAGGAGTTCTATATTTCATTATTGGTGGTATCTGTTTGATTGCAGACCATGAATCGGAATTATCAGATGATGGGCCATGGTGGGCATTAGGTTATAGTTTAATTAATCTGCTTTTGCTTGGAAGCATTATGTATTATACAGGACTATACCCTAGTAATTCTTCTTTCCTAATATGGCCTGCTATTTTTGCTGCAACGACTCTGTTGTTATACGGAGGTAATGGATTCGAATCTGCTTCATTATTAGTATTCGTTTCTGTCTCCTTGTGGTTGTCAAACTGGGGAATCGACAGATGGTACGATTATTGCATTCTGATAGGTGTATTACTAATAGCTTTTATTTCCATAATGGTTTCTGCTTTTAAGTTAGATAAAGAAACCGTATCAGATGTACGATTCTGGTTAATTAATTTTGGACTTTGTTCTCTTGTTAATGTCGGATTATTATCGATTTTGTACTGTAATGGCTTATTCAGTATCAATAATTCTTATAATATTTTATACATAACAATTGGAATTTTCTTATTCTTGTTAGTAGTAAGTACAAGAGGTGTCACAATAGTTTTGTCACTAATAGCGGGAGTTATCTATTGGTGGAAGAACACTGCATTCACATTCTCTTCGTTAATTCCAGATTTGTCGTTTGAATGGATCCATTCTAATTGGTTTCAAATTGCAGCATGGATAGTAGGGGGAATATTGGTATTGGGACTTATTGGATATGTCATCTATAAATTGATACCACCAAAGATAGTATATGTAGATAAATATAAAGAACAGAAATTACCTATGATGTATAATGGGTTAAGTATGACATGTCCGTATTGTCGAAAAACTATGGTTACTGGTAAATATGAGATATCCGCAGTTCGAGGTATTGCAAAGACAACAACCAAAGGATTAATTGGAGTTGGTGGTGTTGGTGCTGGTGCTGCAGCAGGAAGTATATTTGGACCAATTGGCACGATTGCGGGAGCTTGTATTGGTGGAGTTGTTTCCTACTATAATAATAAAAAAATTGATGAGGGTGTTGATGCAATGATAGATTTGTGGAATTACGAAGTGGATGGCGGTAGAAATGTATATTTTAAATGTCCTATATGTGGACATGAATGGGAGGAAACTGAAACATATGGCGAAATTGAACATTAAATTAAATATATGTCACAAATTAAGCAACAAATAGAGCAGATAATAGATAAGCGCAAGCTTACTCGTCTGCCACAGATAGAGAAGGAAATAACCTTCTTGAAAGAGGTAAAAGCCAAGGTGGAAAATCTTGACTCAGTAATAAACACGGTTTCGCACCAGATAAGCACGAAGCAAGGTTCGTATTATATCATGCTTCAGGCTGATCCTACAATGGAGGCACGCTTTATGGCTGTGTCAACTTCTGAGGTTAAGCGGTTGTTAACCGAACAACTCCAGACTTTGGAGAACTTGAAGAAACGTTTTTCTCGTGATGCTGTGCAAATAGCATTTATTGGCTATGAACGCCAAGGAAAAAGTTGTTTCCTTCAGTCTATCTCTGGACTTAACAATAAGGTGATTCCTGCATACAGTGGTACTAGTTGCACTGGAGCCGTATCTGTGATTCACAATGTGGACAAAGACTTGGAAGTACATATTGAGTTTTACGAACATGAGGCATTTCTCAAAATCGTACAAGAAAAACTTCAAACATTCTTCCCAAACAAGTCTTTCACAGTTAGCAGTCTCAATGATTTGAGATACATTGATTTGTCAGGCTTTGTTTGTGATGATCCCCAACTATCTTTGGAGTTCAACAAATTCAAAGATGCATTCATTGACCATATTGATGTTTATGAAACATTGATAGGACATGGAAAGGTCATAACTTCAGATGAAGACCAAATAATTCAGCATGTGTCTCAGTACGAAGAATTCGATTCTATACCTACAGGTGATAATCCTTCTTTGTTTACTCAAAAGGAGAAACTGGATTCCGAAGGCAACAAAATTGCAGTTTGGCAAAAGAACTACTACAAATATATAGCTGTAAAATCTGTTAATATCTATACACGCTTTGTTGACCCTCGCATTGGAGATTCAAAGATTGTATTGGTTGACACCATAGGTATGGGAGATGCATCAAATGCAGAACGCATTGAAGATGAAATGTTCCGAGTATTGCGTGAGGATTGTGATGCCGCTGTCGATGTATTCAAGCCTCAGGCTAATGGCGACTCGTTCAACAAACAGCAGGTTGAGGTCTTGAAAAAGATTGGACGCAGACTTTCAGACTGCGAACCACAGCGTTGGATATATTATGTATTGAACCGTGTTGAAAGTGGCAAAGGGTACAACAAAGAAGTAGTTCCTGCTATTATGCAACAGGTTAAATCAAGTTTCCAAACCATGACGTCAAAGCCTGTGGCAGATGTGATAGACATCAATGCCATCGATACAGACGAGGTTAATGACCGCCTAATAAGCCCACTGCTGGATCTTATCACCAACAATCTTGATGATATAGACTCTAACCTTGTTGCAGAAGCCAACAAATCGAACGAACAACTTTATCAAGAGTATAAGTTGTTGGCAGATGCCGTAGGTAAGGTTGTTTCTGGCAGCATGAAACAAGGCTCTAACGAACTTAAAAAATTCCGTGAGTTGTACAAAACGGATTTGACATATTCAAAAGAGTTGAAGGTTTTGGATAACCAGTACTATGCAGAAAAGGACAAACCTTGCCCAGAGGTAAAAGAGAAGATAGATGAGGTTATCAACAAACTGACAAAGTTGATAGATCGTCCAGACGTGATTGTTGTGGATGTTGAGAAAGGTGAAAAAGCAACCAACGATTTGTTGGAGAAATACTGCAATATATTCCGTAACAGAATTTATGCAGCATTTGACGAAGTAACTACAGACGTATTGTTACCACTCCAAAACAAATTGAAAGATTCTATCATCAATATCCTCTATGAGAATGCACGATTGGGAAGAATTCCTTTGCAGAATTATGCTGTGGAGGATGGTGCTTCACAAGAATGGCTGAAGGCATTCATTTCTGAGAAAGTAGATAAGGAGGCATATCCGCACATGAACTATATGCTCAATTTCGTCCTTGACTATCAAATTAGCATAGAAGGATTGATGGAGTACAATGTGGCACGTTGTCTTGATACACTCGATAAACATAGTCCTGCTTTCAAAACCATGTCTCCTTTGACAGGCATACCTGATGCACAACAAGCCAAGAAGATTTGGAGTGAGATTGTGAGCCGCACATCAGCCATCCAAACTGAAATGCGCAAGTGGCGTGATGATTTCTCTCTGATTCCAAGTCATTCGTTCTATGCTCGCACCAGTATGTTCAGAGACTTGTTGGTAGATGACACAGACACTCACATGTCAGAAGAACTATATAACTTCTATTCGGAAAACCGCATGGCTATTTGGCGTGACGAGTTCGCTGGAATGATACAGGAAAAGGAAGCCTTTGGTAGTTGGAATGAGGAAAGTGCCGCAATAACAAATCTTTGCAAGAAGAATTCATTCATCTTTAAACTATAAAGTACTATGGGGTTATTCGACAAAATAGGTCAGATAATAACAAGGAATTCGTCCGATGCTACTCCGACCTTAAGTATCTGTATGATGGGACCACGTTCTGTGGGTAAAACTACAGTACTTACTTCTATCTTTCATGAATCGCAATCGCAGATATGCGAAGGTTCATCTATATACTTGAAGGCACTTGACAGCAATACCAACATGCTGAATGACTACCATACAATGTTGGTGGATGCTGTAGCTAAGAAGAATGCTTCAAACTTGCCTGCTTCTAACACAATTTCTGAGTTCCAATTTGGATTGGGATTGGCAGGTCGTTCTGAGTCTGTAAAACTTACCATTAGAGATTTTCCCGGAGAGTATTTAACCTCCACCATCAAGAGTGACCGTGAAGATATATACAACTTTATGGCCAACGCAACAGTTATCCTAATAGCTGTTGATACACCTTATTTGATGGAAGAAGGAGGACGATACAATGCGGAAAAGAACAAGGTAGATATTGTCACTCATTATCTCAAAGACAATGTAGCGGCTGTTAAGGACAAACTCGTACTATTCGTTCCATTGAAATGTGAGAGATACTTACATGATGGAAAGTTGCCGCAAGTTTCAGAGAAAGTTAAGGAAACTTATAAAGAACTAACCGATTTCTTTGGACAAAATAACATTGCCAGTTTCGTCACTCCTATCATTACTTTAGGTGGTATAGAGTTTGATTCGATGAAGAACAGTAATGTACCCGGTGATGTTTCCAAGGTATCTGTATTCCGTTCGTGGAATGTAAAACCAGAGTACAAGCCATTGTTCTGTCCTCAGCCACTTTACTATTTGCTGACATACGTCACAAACTATTACGAGTGGCAAAAGAAACAAAAGAAAGGACTCATTGATAGTTTCATGGATTCTATCTACTCATTCATCAAGAATGATTCCAAATTCTTTGAAGAGATGAAAAAGTTGACACGCTTTGTCATCTACAACAAGAATGGTTTCATTCCTTTGACAACAAATTCAATTATAAAAATCAACTAAAAGACGAAAATATGGCAGAGCCTTTAAAAGTAATAATGATGGGAGGCCGTCGATGTGGAAAGACATCTGCATTGGCAAGCCTTTTTGAAGAGATGAAGAACGGTAAAGTAAAAGACTACTTCACCGTATCTGATAGAACTGTTCTAGAAACAAAAGGGTTTGAAACGCAAGACTCGTTGAATGACAAGACCTTGGAATTACAGAATATGTTGGAGTCTAATAAAGACAACAGCAACATATTCCTTGTTGATAAAAATCCAACATCTAACTTCTGGTTATACAAACTCCATCTTCAAATTCCGGGAACAAAGAGAGAAATGGATATTGAGTTCCGTGACTCAGCAGGAGAGTTTTTCGAAGCATCAGGATCTCATGCCCAAGAAACAGAAGAGTATATCAAAAATTGCGATGTGTTTGTAATTGTTGTTGATACTCCTTACCTGATGGGTAGTGTAGATGAATCAACAAAAGATTTGTGTCCAGAATCTATTGACCTTGGAACAAACAGAGTGCAAGATATTCAGAACTTCTTGACCCATATTGATGATAAAGAAGGACAAGATGCAAAAATGGTTGTGTTTGTACCACTAAAATGCGAGAAATGGGCAAAAGAGCCAAACGGCTTAAACAAGGTGACAGCACGCATCAAGGAGGTCTATGGCACACACATCAAGAATCTCTCTGCATACGAGAAGATGAACATCTGTGTGATACCAATGCAGACATCTGGCAATATTCTTTTTTCAGAATTTCGCAAAGCGTATATATACAATAGTATTGATGGCCCAGTACGTTGTTGCAAGATAGATGATGAGACCGTCAGAAAAGAGGATGGAGAAAACGACCTCCCCATGCCTGGTGAAACAGTTGTAGAAGACGGTGAAGCCGTTATCAATGGGACTACACTTCAACGTCCGTATTCATGGTATCAAATCAATCCAAATGACAGCAGTTTTGTTCCAAAAAATTGCGACCAACTTCCATTGCACATTATTCGCTTCATGTTGATGAAGCTAATGGATGCAGAGGCTAACGTCCAACATGGAGGATTACTCGGATGGATTTACGATTTTCTAAGAGATATGATCAACCGCATCCGTGGCATATTTGGTACTATGAATACCGAAGAGCTTAAACAGATTATTGGCAGAATGCAACGCAGTGGCTTGATAAAGGACACTGGTGATGGAATAGAAATTATTAAACGTTTCTGATTATGTTAAGATATTATTCTTATTATTCTGTGGGTGGGTATAAGGATTTTATACTCGGCACAAGTGAAGACAAACAGGAGGCTACTTATTACTTGCCTCTTTTGCCTGTCTTGGAAGAACGTGCAAAGACAGATGAAGATGCAGCAAAGCTATTTGACCAACAAAAAGATCTTCCTAAGATACAACAGTTGTCAGCTGAGCAGCCATTCCATCTACCAGCGTCTGCAAGAGTTCTCTTTTCACATGCAGGATATAAGCTTATTTACAAACATCTTGAAGGAGATTTTTATGCTTTGGCTTTGAGAAATATTTCAGATAACACCAAAGATGAGCATGGGCGATCTGTACCTTTTATGTTTGTTATTACAGGTGATACAAAGCATGATGTTGAGGTATTGAATATCCTTGCTACATATTTTGCTTGCAACATAAAAGGCGTTGAAGCCATTTTGTCAAAATACCTCTTTATGGATATTGATGTAAATGGTTTGAAGTTTGAACTTGCAAAATTCAACTCTTGGGTAAAGGCTGTTGTAGCCAACAATTCTTTAACCATATTGCCAACAATGGATGGAGGAAAATCCATCCATGCACAAATTGGCAATGTCGCACTATTGGTCTTACCAGAAGGCATAACAGAACAAAAAGCCATAACAGAACAAAAGTTAGGAACAATGGAAATAACGTCAGTAAAGGAAATTGAGATATTATCAAAAGAAAATCCTGATAGATTGGTAAAGCAGATTCTTTCTATTGCGGAAGAATTGAAAGAAGAACGCAAGAAGAATGCAACTTTTAAAAAAGGCATGATAGCAGCTGGTGCTGCAGGATTATTTGTCGGTGCGTTTATTGCAAGTTGTTGTCATAAATAGTTTGCATTATGGCAGATGTCTTGAAAGTATTAATGATGGGCGGTCAACGTACTGGGAAAACCTCTATGTTGGCCGGCTTGATTGAGACCATGACCCATGGGACAGTCAAGGACATCGTTGAAGTGAAAGATGTGACAGAGAGCAAGCCTGCCAGTCTGAAACTTATTAAAAGCATAGAATCTTTAAAATGGAATTTGCTAACCTCATACGGCAAGACCTATCTTATTGATGATAGTAAATCTGGAGAATTTGAAGATTTTATGCTACAATTCAGCGTGCCTGGAACAGAAAGTAAAATGAATATTTTGTTTTCTGATGTCAGTGGTGAATACTATGACATGGGACGGCAACATGATGCTGAAGTTCGTGAGAAAGTCAGGGAATACGATGTTTTCTTGATAGCCATAGATACACCGAATTTGATGGAAGCTGTCAACTCCAGCAACAAATTGTGCAACGAAGCGATCAACAATTCTTATAACCACGTCAATGACATTCATACGTTTTTGACCGAATTGGATGATAAAGAAGGTTCCGATGCTAAACTCGTAATATTTGTCCCCCTCAAATGTGAGAAATGGGCAAAAGAGGGAAACATTGGTAATGTTGTTCAACGGGTTAAAACAGTCTATGCCCCAACTCTTCAAGCATTGTCTAAATACAATAATGTAGAGGTTGATATATTGCCTGTGCAAACAGTTGGAAATATTATTTTTCAAGAACAGGCAAAAGCTATGTCTTGTGTACTCAATGGAAAAATTCAAAGAAGGTGTGCCATAATAAACAAAAAGACACAAGTCAGATTTGAAGATGGGACAATTGAAAACATTGACTTGACCAAACATAAGTTTCAAGAAGACAACAACGCTGTTATTCGAGAACATTCGGCTCTTATGGTTCCAAATTCATGGTTTACGACTATTGGAAAAAAATATGAACCAAAACATTGTGATCAATTGGCATATTACATCTTGCAATTTTACCTTGCAAAGGTTCTTTTTGCCAAAGATGTAGAGCGGTTAAAAGAGAAAAAAAACAAATGGAAATGGGGAAAACGAATAGCAATTGCAACAAGTTGCGTATTTGGTTTGGTTGGAGTTGCTGTTACGTACTTTACATCTAAGTATCTAGAAAAGAAGTTTGGTACTATAACATTGGAACAAATGCTTTCTCTTACAAAAAAGTTGCAAGATGGTGGCTATATCAAGCAAAATTTTGATGGGATAGAAACTGTTAAAGAGTCAAAGTTACATGCTATAAACGAAATACAAGTATGATAAGATACTATGCATATTACAATCATGGTGGCTATAAGGACTTCTACGTAGGCAATACTAAGGAGGAAGTTACATCAAAATATTTTTTACCATTGTTGGCTGTTCATGAGCAATCTTTGGAAGAGAATCCAAACGATGAAGCGTTAAAGGAACAGATAGAACACCAAAGACAATTGCCTAAACTTGTCGCATTGTCTGATGCTACGCCAGACTATAACTATCCCAAAGAAGCAAGAGTCTTGATGTCTCACGGAGGATATAAAATCCTATATAAACGACTTGGTTATAAAAATTTTGCTCTTGCCATTAGAGATATACCTGGTCCTAAGGATGTCTATGGCCGGCAGTCACCTTTCAATATGATGTTTATAGGTGATGAAGATGATTTGGTGAGCTTAGATAAGTTAGCCGAACATATACGCAACAATTATTGTCAGTTCTTGGAATTTTTGGGAACACTGTTCGTAAACGACTTAAACGAGAATGGTTTGCGTTGTGATAATGATAGATTGACATCGCTTCTCAACTCTATTATAGAGTGTGACGAAGCTATATCACTCTGCGTAAGCAACCCCTTACATGTACGCATGCTTGTTGTAGGTTGCCCTTGTGACTTGAAGATGACCTTCAAAGAGCAAAACATTACAAAGAGAGATATAAACGTCTGTTTTGACGAAACTGGTAATCTGCTTTTCAAAGCTATAGAAGAACAAACAAATGCAAGGACCAATGCATCAAGCATGAATGTAGAGCAAGAAAGACCACACATACGGCAAGAAGCAACAGACAGAAAAACCATCCTGTCTTTGCATGCCATGACGAACACCCCAAAAATCGAAGATATTGAAAAACTATGGGATTACATCAGAGGCATGGAAAGAAGGACTGTGCAAATGAGTAAGCACATCGAAGAACTTGAAAAAAGAATTACAGAACTTGAAAACAAACGAAATTATGAATAAAAAGAAAACTTTGTTCGGACTTGATTCTAAATCATACGAACATGACTTCGATAAGACTGCCTTAAAAGCGCTAAAGGCTTTGCCTGGATTTGACAAGGTGGTAAATTTCTTCTTGAATTGGACATATATCAAATGGCATATTGTCGAGTTGCAAGGATCGAATTTCCTTGTAACAAGAGAATCATGCCCAGAGCTCTATGACTTGGTGCATGATGTAGCAGATACGCTTGACGTAAGACCACTTCCTCGTTTTTACACGCAATGGGGATATAACATCAATGGTTACACCACGGGCTATAAAGAAGATACTATCTTGGTATTGAATAGTGGTACCATAGATTTGCTTAGTGAGGATGAACTTCGCTATGTGGCTGGTCATGAGTGTGGTCACATCAAGAGCGGGCATGTTATCTATCACACAATGGGTGAACTTTTTAATAGTGCAATTAGCCAAATACCTGTGGTAAGTTCTTTTACAACTCCTATCTATTATGCTTTGATGTATTGGATTCGTATGTCGGAGTTTACCGCAGACAGAGCAGGTCTCTTGGCTTGTCAAGACATTGACGCTGCCATTAGCGGTATCATTAAAATGTCAGGTCTTCCCATCAAGTATTTTGAGAATATGAACAAGGATGCCTTCATTAAGCAAGCAACCGAATTCAAACAATCTTTCAGTGGATTCACAGACAAGGCTATCAAGACATTGACAATTGCTGGAAGTTCCCATCCTTGGACTGTACTTCGTGCCGCAGAATTACTCACGTGGTATGAAAGTGGAGAATACCAAGATATTCTTAACGCTAATACATCATCAGAGTGCAGTGCTTGCCACATGCAGATTCCGGCAGGGGTTAAGAAATGTCCGTATTGTGGGAATGAAGAAGAAATAAAATCAGAATCTTAAATGTTCAACTTTAAAAATTTAAAACTTATGTACGGTTACGAATTCCTAAAAAAATTCCTTCATGAAGAGGGATTTAGAATGAATGATGAAGACAGCATCATCTCATTCAAGTATCAGGGCAACAACTATCTTGTATTTAAGAGCGAGAGCCCTTACTTACAAATCGTTATGATTTGCAATACCAAAAACATTGATACGCACAAATTGCTTGATGTTTGCAATAGTATGAACTCTGACAAGTTCGTCGTAAAGTTTACAGTCGACAATAGCGGAAATGTATGGTGCAGTTATGAATTCAAACCAACAGAAGAAACTTCTTCTGATGACTTTGATACTATTTTAGTACTCTTAGACAAAGCGTCTGACGAGCTGTTTGAAAAGCTAAGATAACAATTTCTATTAATCTTTTAAAGACATTCACTCATGTTTGGTTATGAATATTTGGAAAAATTCCTTCATGAAGAGGGTTTCCGTATAAATGAGGAGAGTTCTTTCTTCTCATTTAAATATCAAGGAAAGAATTATGTCGCCTTCAAAAACGAGGGACCATACCTACAACTTGTTATGATATGCGACACAAGTCAACACCCGAAGTCGAAATTGTTAGAAGTTTGCAACAAGTTGAATAGTGATAAATTTGTGGTGAAATTCATTGTTAATGGCGATGATGTTTGGTGTAGTTACGAATTTATACCGACTCAAAAAACTTCTGGTGAAGACTTTGATACAATACTTATGCTTCTTGACAATTCTCTGGCTGAATTATTTAAGACATTAAGCTAACTATAGAATAACCAAGTTCGGTCTGATTACCCAATCAGACCGAACATAAATCATTTGACTTATGCAATATTTATCAGCAATAGCAGTTGACTTTGGTTCATCCAATACAGGTGTAGCTCGTATTGACCATTTTGAAAATGGTAAACTAACGTACACTACCCCAACATTGCCATATTCTGATGGCTATTATGCAAAAGATGCTTCATGGTTCTTCATTGAACCATCATTGTTGAAAAAAGTGGAAACCGAATGGAGCAACCTTAAAGACGTTGATTTCAGAATTCTGTCTAGAGTAAACAGAACAACAGAAAAGCCCAATATAATTTGGGGTAGACATTTTATACAAGAAAAGGCAGACTTGATTCAGCAAGAAGGATGGGTAGAATTCAAGTATTTCAAAATGATGATATACAAGAATATCCCATACCATGCAACAGATAAAGAGTACCCTATTGAGTTGGTCGTAAAACTTTTTTTGCGGATAATTAAAATTGACTGTTTAACCTTTGAAAGTGCTAAGGCCAAACACCCAATCTCTACAGAACAGATTAAATGGGGCGTTACAATTCCTTCAATTTGGACTGATGACAACAAAAAAATGATGTCTTGCATATGTAGTGAAATATTCGGAGAGCATGTCCGTATATTATCAGAGCCTGAAGGGCCAATCATTGCTGAACGAATCCATGCTGGTGCAGGAGAATTCGTCACTAACCCAGGACATAAATCTTTTGTTGTTGATTGTGGTGGAGGTACTACTGATTTGTGTCTTCTTCAAGACAATGAGATTGACTCAAATGGGGACATTTCATTTAAACTTTTAGCTTCTAGCAATGGTATTGGACTGGGCGGGAACAACATAGACGAAGCGTTTGTGCATTATTTCTTAAAGTTCATAACTAATGGATTAAAACTGGAACAAGGTGGATTTTATGAAGAAATTTCATACGACAAACTAAAGGATATGATATTTACTCCATACATCACATCTTCGATAAAGAATTCTATTGAATTTGAAAATGAATGGTTTTTGATTAAACATGGAAAATCAGAGAGCTTCAAAATACCAAAAAACTATCGTGTATGGTTGATGAACAATGGCTATAATTCTGTAGCAGGTAGAGTCAGGGATATTCTTGCCGGTGATATCGAATTTGGCGGAAAGGAAATGTATGACATTGTTTTTGCTCCTATTTTTTCACAAATAGCGCAAATAGTCAGAAAGTTTCTAACTAACAATTTAAATCTTCTTGGAGAAGATACGAAAAATAATTTCTCGGTAGTATTTGCTGGAGGTTTGTCATTGTCAAACACTTTTCGTGATTTGATAAAGCAAACGATTAGAGATGCTATTGGTTGTGAATTGGGTGAAACAAATTTGGCTATGTCAAATACAGTCTCTGCAAGTATCATGGAAGGTGCATCATATATTCTTTTAAACAGACGTTCTATGCGTAGAAAAGCCAAGTTCTATATATATGATATGTTCTCAAAGACATCTCTGTTTAAATTAAGAGAAGCGTATGGCAAGCTGGGGATAAAAATTGGTGTAGGTGAATTGAACTCCATTGCCGATAATGATGCAGAATTAAATAATGCCCAATATGGGATGATTGCTTTCCCTGTTGCCATAAAAGGAGAATACTTTGTTGACTATGAAAATGATTTTTATGCGCGAAATGAACAGCAACAACAAATAGAAAGTGTTTTCTATTCTTCTGATCAGATGATTGTATTACCGTTCGGAAATATAAAAGCAAAAGAGATAAAACGATTTGTTGTTGACAATACTAGTGCTGATGGGTATCATTGTATCGTTGATTTTAATGAAAGTGAAATAGGAAACTGCATTCACTTTTATGTAACGCGGTTAGATACCGGTGAATTATTATACGAAGAAAACCAACCCTTATAAAAGTACGAAATGGATACATCTCAAATATTAATTATAGTTCTTGTTTTCTTATGTGTAGCCAACACCATAATTTTGGTTATTCTACTTTCATATAAGAATGAGTCTTTTAAGCATCTCATAGACAATAAGTTTTTGCAGGAAAAGCAGCTTGAAAGTATTAAACAATCCATCTCGCGAATGGAAGTAAAAATTGGCGAACTTGAAAATGGAAATAGTATACACAATATCTTGACTGTACAAGAAGAACTGAAGAATTCAATTGTTGACGTTGCCCGACAAATAGAGTCATTATCAAGCGAACTTAACAAAGTTGCAGAAAAAGACAAATCTCCACGAAATGAAGAAGACAAGAAGTCTGAGAAACAGGTAGTAAACATGATTGCATATAATGATGCCATTATAGCCTTTGACAACATCAACCGCAAATTCTATAAAATACGCAAATACCCAAATGTAGTTTTGGGCTTGGCTAATATGTTGAATTTTGGACTTACAGATGAAAAGATAAATTTTGGCAATCTTCCTGATGAAGATAGATCGTATGCTGCAAATTTGCAAAGCGACATACTAATGTTTAACCGTAATTATAGAATAAATATTGTTTCTTATCTTCATACTGAAGGGCTAGAATGGAATGACTGTGTACGAAATCCATATAATAAGCCATTCGATAATGAATGGGACGAAAACATATTGGGCGATGAGATACAAAACGGAACAATTGTTACTCGCATCGTGCAATTAGGTTTTGAATTTCCCAACTCAACTAAAATAGGTAGAACAAAATCAAAAACACTCTAATATGGACATTATACCGAGACGAGTAAGATATTTATTCAAGGATTATTTCATCAAGTTCTCTTCTAAAGAGAAAGTTGACTATAAACTTATGATTTTAAATGAGGCTGAAGATGAAGAAGAAAGAAAGGATTTGGAAGAATTGTTCCAATCAACAGAGGATTATTATAAAACGAAAGAAGAGATAGTCCGTTCTGGTAAAAATCCAGCAGAATTCATGTTTGATTATTACATGAAGCAATGGGATTTGGAACATCCTAATGCTTCTGTTGAAGTACGAAAGCAAGCTATTGCTGAATATGAAGAGATTGTTGCCAATGCAGCAGTAATAGGCTTGGAACAATTTGAGAAAGATGGAAAATTATCTCGCACTATTGAAAAATTAACCAGAAATTGCGAAACGGAAGAAATTAAAGATTCTATAATACAACAGATTTTTTCTGAAGAAGATACAAGTAACGAAGAATTAGAAACAGATAGTTCAATGGAGAATAATGTTGATAACAACACTATTTAAGAACTGACTTCATCTGACAAAAGATAAACGAATATGAGTGATACAAATAATGACTATATAGCATTGG
>ERZ1023858.102-NODE-102-length-16002-cov-9.002383_pt1 | contig 16002 bp, 9 predicted proteins | sample MGYA00380387_ERZ1023858 | MGnify/ENA primary metagenome ERZ1023858 (study PRJEB33179, sample SAMN07449010) | human gut metagenome | biome: Human-gut; feature: Human associated habitat; material: Faeces | host: Homo sapiens | place: India: Bhopal | collected...
ACTATGAGCTCAGCGCACGACAAAATCTTTGGTGCGAAATTCTCGAGTTTTGAGCGGTTTGAGCTAATACGCTTGCGCACAGTAGGTTATGTGATTTTATGACGAAGCGTCATGAAATCAGACTCACTAAAGAGCCGTTTTTTGATGCAATAGCGCCACTTTTACACTCCAATAGTGCCACTATTATCATGCAATAGTGCCACTTTTACTGTCTAATAGTGGCACTATTGGAGTGTAAAAGTGGCGCTATCGTATGGCGTGGGTGCTGTTTGCACAGCAAAACACCATAAAAACAGCTTTTCGATTCTCTAGAATCAATTTTTATTTTGTAACAAGTTTTTACCGTTTAGACAATATTTGCATAGTGGGCAGGAAGGTTACTAAAACAGATATGACTGTACAATCTTCTGACCGTTGAGCCATTTTATTCTGCTCTTTGTCTTTTCCATCTGCCATAGAGATATCCCGAAACGCCTGCCGCGATTATTATGTAAATGGGCGAAACCCCAAATAATGCTATCAACAGACAGCAGACTATGGGTATCCAGGCATTGCGCCATGAGATATTGGCGGTCTTTGCCATCTTGAAGCACGGAGCGGCGATGAGCGCCACTACTGCGGGACGCACTCCCTTGAAGAATTTCTCCACCCATGGATTGTCCTTGAAGTTATGGAAGAACATGGCTATGATGATGATGGCTATGATGGACGGGAGGGCTATGCCGACGGCTCCGACGATGCCTCCCCATACTCCTTTCAGCTTATATCCGATATGTGACGCCATGTCGATGGCGAAAATACCCGGCGTGGACTGCGCCACCACCATGATGTCCATAAATTCCTGCCGGTCCATCCACTTGTTGTTATCCACGAACTCGCGCTCCATGATCGGTATCATGGCATAACCGCCTCCGAGCGTGAACGCACCTATCTTGTTGCAGGTAAGGAAAAATTTGAGCAGCATATATATAATGTATATCTCTTTATGATGTTACAAAAAAAGAAAAACGCCAGACAATAGACCTCACCGGCCTTATCTGGCGTAATTATTCTAATATAAATATTATGGTAATGTCCGATTATTATGAATAGCGCAAGATCTGACCGGGACGGAGACGCATGGTCTTCGAGATATGGTTCAGCTTGCAAATCTTGTCGATTGAAACACCGAGCTTCCTTGATATTGACGCGAGCGTCTCACCCTTCGTTACCTTGTGATACTGCACCTGATCGGTAAGACCAGACGTAGCGCGGTCGTTGGTGGCATAGTCGTTGCGCGAGTTGGATGCGTAAGAAGAGCCGTCCTTCTTTCCGCGTGCTCTTGTAGCAGCTGCCGACTCGCTGTCATACGTCGAGCGGTCGAAAGCATAATAGTCGCCTGTTACGTCCTGCTCACGGAAGTCGAACATAAGAGCGGGATTGAGAGCCACGCCGCAGAGACGTGTTTCGAAGTGAAGGTGCGAACCCGTGCTTCGTCCAGTGTTACCACCGAGACCGATGACTTCACCGGCGCGAACCTCCTGGTTCTCATCTACGAGCTGCTTCGAGAGGTGTCCGTAGATGGTCTCCAGACCGTTGTTATGTCGGATGACGATATACTTACCGTATCCTCCGCCCTCGTATCTTACAATTCTGACTTTTCCTGAGAATGCCGCACGGATGGTATCGCCGATATACACCTTGATGTCAAGACCCTTGTGCTGGCGTCCCCAGCGCGAACCAAAATTACTGGTTATGACGCGGCTCGTGGTGGGCATGCAGAAATGACGAAGGTCAATCTTGTAATGTTCAGGGAGTTCTGTGGCACGGTGTGCATAGCGGTTGTCCCATCCTGCGTAGAGGTCTGTCGCGGGCGACTCCGCCTCTTCTCTCGCTGCGATATTTCGCAACATAATGGTATCGACAGCTGCCATCTTACGGTCTACTGGAGCTTGGCGGGCAAGAAGATCCTGACCATGCACCGGTATGGACGCTACGGCAAGCAGCATCGATATAGTAATCTTTTTAAGTGTCTTCTTTAAATTCATCTTCTTTAGGACTCGTTTTAGATTGGAACGAGTTTATCGCTCCTTCAAAAGGTAATCGTTGAACAAAAAAGGCGTTCAACCACAAGTTTGCAACATGCACATTGCAATTTGCATTTGCGTTGCAAAGTTACGAAAAAAATCTGTCAATAAGGTAGTTTTACGTACCTCATTAACAGATTTTGTAATATCTTTAACAATTAAACTTGCTCATTTTAAACAATTTGCACTATTTAATGCATATCTTGCGCGTTTTGCCGTTATCTCGCACAACGTAGACACCCTTCTTCAAAGAGGCGCCCAAAGGCATCTGACGACCACTGAGATCGTAAATACGGACTTGCGCAGAACCATTGTCTTCCCCTACCCCACTGATGCCTGATGCTGCATCCCATACGGCATTGGCAGCACGACTTTCACCTGTGTTATAGACAGCCTTGACGCTATACGTAACGTCGGTGTCGACTGATTGGTTATCGGTATACTTTGTTGCTGTTATGGGCGATGCGTTAAGACGCAAGCCGTCACGATAGACATTATAGCCCAGAAGCTTCAGACCTGTTCCTGCCTTGCGGTACTTCATGTCATCCACGAAGAGAATGTACTGGTCCTTCGACGTGCAGCGGAGAGCAAAATAGCGTGCTCCCTCCGGAAGGTCGGCAGAATACTGCGTCCACTGTCCAGGAACGGTTATCGTGGAGCCTACCTTCTTGAACGAACCTATGGATTTTCCTTCCACAGAACACAGCACCTCCATCTGTTCCTGCGTGCCGTAATAGTTGTTGTTGGGGCTGCACGCCCAGAAGGTGATGGTCTGCGCTCCGTCCACCTCCGGCGAGATAAGCCAGTCGTCGTTGGCAGTATAGCGTCCGGCACTGAATGCGGCTGCCACCTGTTTGCCTGAATGCGTCGGGAAATACAACGGGCTAAGACTGACGGCAGAGGGGTTGAACACCTGGAACGCCATCGGAGCCTCCACATTGTCGTACTGCACGAAGTCGCCCGAACCGTCCTGAATGCCGAGCGTGGACGCCCCGTCGTTGTCCATCAATGTCCACTCACCGAAATGGCTGATGGTGAAGGGCACGTACGACTCGAAGTCTTCCAGCACATCCTCAGCCTCAGCTCCATTGCTGATGCCCTCCGGCTCACTCCAAGAAATCGCCACCGACTGCATGTCGTCAGCAGCCTCAGCCTTGGCGTCCTTCACGAACGGACGACCGGGAAGGACTGTGACGACAACATTCTTCGACACATTGTCCGAAGCGTCCTCATCCGAATCCCACGCAATCTCAGCATGATACAGACTGGAGAGAGCTGCGTCAGAGTTGGGCGCATCCTTCAGTTCCACGTCTGTGTTCTGCCCTGCGGCAAGTTCGTCAACGTGCGTCTTGCCGACAAGCGTCTCGCCACGATAGAGACAAATGTCGAAGTCGGCAGCGTCCTTGTCGCCCGTGTTGCTGATATTGGCAAACACCGTAACGTCGTCGCCTACGCTTACCTTGTCAATCATGGCGCTTACGTCGCCCATCGTAAGATTAAAGGACAGCGGGTCGTCCACGTTTATCTGGTCAACATAAAGCGGCACGATGGACGTAAGGTCTTCGGTATTGCCGCCCACACCTGTGAAGATGAGCTGCACGTATTCGTACGAACGAAGGTCAGAAAGGCTGTAGCTATATTTCAGCCAGCGGCCGTCGTTGTCTTCACCGTCGAAATCGTTGGGCAGAATATCATCGAGCTGATGGCGCTTGCCGTCAGGAGTGCGCAGAGCCACACGCAGATGATGGATGGAACGCTTCATGTTCCATACATAGAATGTGAGACGCGGATTACGCGTGTCCTTCAGCGTTATCTTCGGTCCGATAAAATCAGAGCTGGCGCCTGTGGTAACCGTAGAGAAGGCTATGAAGCCGTTGTCAAGGTCGGCAGCATCAGCGTATGTGCCGTACTGCATGATGTTCCATTCTGCAAGTGCACTCATCGAGCCGTACCAAGGACCACGCTGCATGCTGCGCTTTGCGAACGATTCGGCATAAGGCACAGCGTAAGGCTTGCCCACGAAAATGGTGTCCGTGGACGCGGCGATGCCCTTGCCCTGCTGCGTGCGCGGCGTGATGACATACCATGCCAGTCGCTGCTCGTCGCCCTTCATTGTCATCTGCTCCGAGAACGAAGGTTCGCTGACCGTGGTGCTCTTAAGCGAGCTGCCATCCACATTGGCGATGTTATACTTCAGAGAAGCCTTGTCTATCAAGCCTCCGTGCTTACCCTTTGATGGAGCATCCCAAGAGGCTGTCACCTGTCCGTCATCTGTGCTACTGATTCTAAGGTTTTCGACAGCAGCGGGCTGGTCCAATCCCACATACGTTGAGACGGTGACCGTCTCGCCTTTGCCTACGGCGTTCTCTGCCGTTATCTCATAGCTGACAGTTCCGTCAGCTGATGGTGTGTCGGTCATCTGGCAGATATCGCCGGGGATGATGTTCGAGAATGTCTCCACCACCTTATTGTCCGTGAGTCGCTTCACGGTGATATGCTTCAGGTTGGCGGTCAGCGTCTCGCCACCCATATTCACCACGGGAGCCTTGAACAAAATCTCCACCTTGCGGTCCGTACTTGATCCAACCGGCTCTGCCTTTGCCTCCGTCACAGCACCCGGACACTTCACCGAACCGATGCACTTCACCTTGAGGTTGTCCAGATACAGATAACTGCCCTCTGCATACAGACTCAAGGCATGCACACCGATGTGGCAGGCACCGTCATGCTTCGGTACGAAGACAGCCGACAGCGTGCGATAATTGACATTATCCACCTTCATAGGAGCGAGAACCGTCTGCGTCAGGCTTGCCGCCTCCGCCTTCTGTCCGGCAGCCACAGCCACCGTCTCACTATAGCCTTCCTCCGCCTTCACGTCCATCGACACCTGATAAACCGAATCCTTGCTAAGATTAAACGCCGGCGTAACGAGCCAGTCGTCATCGTCGAGTCCTTCCTGGCTTACACCGCAGATAAAGCAGTCGCCGAAGAACTGCCAAGTCTCGTCGTCTTCATTGGCATCAATGACTGTCATGGTCTTGGCAGCCACTTCGTCATTGAACGGCTGGTCGTACGGTAGCTTCAGAGCCGAACCCACCTGCACCACATTGGTGCGAACCTTATCGCCGTACTCGCCAGCCACATTCGCAGTCACCTCATAATAATAATATCCCATCTGCAGGTCTGCCACTTCCTTGTCGTCGAAGGATGTGGCGCTGCCATCGTACACCACCTTTGCATCGGGCTGACGCGTGACGGTGTAAGTGACGAGCGACGGATCGAAATAGCCGTCATGATTGCCTCGCTGCGGAGCTGTCCACGACACGCTTACCGTCTGTGCGTCCTTCATTACAGCCTTCGGCGACACGGCATTCACCACATCGCTGCCCGCCCAGAAGTCGCAATACACGAACTGGCTGCGTCCCGCGCTGTTGGTAGCCACCGCTTTCATGTGGTGCATGCCACGTGTGAGCGTCAGCGCAGCCTCAACACCGGCTCCCGCCTGCGACTGTCCTTCCTTAAGCAGACTGCCGTCCATCCAAAGCTTATAGCCCAGAGACGAGGCGATATTGCCGCCGCCAGCCGTACGGTCCGGCATAGCGATGAGTGCCTTGCCTGTCAGCGACGTTCCGGTGAGCGAAGCCTTCAACGACGTTGGACGTGCCGGGGCATTGTCGTCGGCATACGAGCCGGTGGTATAAATACCCGTAAACTCATATCTGTCAGGTATGGTGGTAAGCGTCGTAACAGTTCCGTCAGTAAGATTCACCTCACATATCTCCGGACTCTCATGCGTATAGTGAGGCGTCATCGCCCAAAGCATACGTCCCGAAGGATAATCGAACGTGGCACTCTGCGCATACTTCACCGTCTTGCCAGTCTGACCAATCTCGGTCAGAGCGCCAGTGGTCTTGTCCACGCTGTAGAGCATGCCGTAGATGCTGATGCCGTAAAGCCGTCCGTCCTTCGTGGCAGCCAAGGCTATAAGCTCCTGCTTAAGGTCGGCTATCTTCGAGGAGAATCCTGTGATGGTGTTAAGCGTACCGAAGAAGTAGCCGTTAGTGGTGGCACTCTCACGGAAACATCCATACACACGGTCCGTCGTAGGGTCGTAGGCGAGGTCGGAAGCCACGCTCGTATAGGTGTTAAGATGACGTTCCTCAATGAGTCGCCACCCTGCATCCACGTCGTACACGCGGAAACTGACCGTACCGTCATAGTCGTACGGCGAATAGTCCACCATGTAATAGCGACCGTCTACGTATACGCCGCCACCGAAAGCCGACAGATTGTCGTCCAGCTTCACACTCTTCATCTGCGTGGCATCGTTGGCAGGGAGCGAATAGATGCCGAACGGCGCATCGCTGCCCATGTCTTCCCAACCATGTCCAAAGATCACACTGCCATATATGGTCGGCTGCGTCTGCGCGAAGGCAGAACCGCAAGCCGATGCTATGGCAAGTGTCAGAAACAAAGATTTCTTCATCATGCTTTTCTTTTTATTGACATTACTTTCTTACCGAAACCTTAAACGCGCTGCCGTCCACCATAACGACATATACGCCCGGTTCTGCCTCTACGGTGATATGAGCACCACCGGCTAAGGTACGAATAAGACGACCGTCCACGGAGAACATCTTCACCATTCTGCCTTCTGCGCCGCTTATCTCCACACAGCTCTTTCCGCCGCTTACCACAACAGCAGCTGTCGAGGCATCGTTGATGGCTGAGAGGTATGTGATGGTGGCGGTGTTCGACGGTTTCGACTCGCCCTCTTCGTATGCAGCCGTCACCTGATAAGCATAGCTGTCCGACTGGCGCACGTCATCGTCGATGTAATAGCGCTGGTCGATAGGCTTGGCATTGAGCTTCTGACGGTCGCGATAGACGTTATATCCCACGAACGTAAGATTCTCTTTCTCCGCACCCTTCGCTATATACGAGATGTCGTCAACGAGGAGGGCGAACTTGTTGTTAGAGACGCAGCGGATGGCGAAGTACTTCGCACCCTGCGGCAGTTCAACCTTATACTCGTCCCAACCCTTCACGTTGCTAACGTCGATGGTCTCGCCTATCTTCTTGAAGCTGTTGATGGTCTTGTCCGAAACAGAATAGAGCACCTCCATCTGCTCGGGCACTGCACTTGCGATGCCAGCCTTGGCGAAGAACCTTACAGTCTGCGCCTCACCGCAAAGCTCAGGCGACACAAGCCAGTCGTCGTTCTGCTTCTTTGTGAAGCCGCCGTCGGGCGATGCGCAACTGAAGCTTACGAGCATCTGTTCGCCGGAATGGGCTTCCCACGAGGTGAACGGAATGCCAGCCTGGAGCGAATTGAATACCTGGAATGCCATCGGCTCACCAGAATTCTCGTACTGCAACGGTCCGAACGATTCGCTGAGTGTTATCTGAATGGTATTCTGCAAGTCGCAGTCGTATGTGGTCCAGTCGCCGAAGTCGCTGATGGCAAATGCCTTGTAATCGTCGAAGGTTTCGGTGGTACGCTTCAGACCCAGACTGTTAAGGTCAGGAGCCTGCCATGACAGACCCACATTGCTTTGGCGTGACGAAGCCTCAAGACCGGAAGGTGTAGGATAGTCATTCTTCTTCACACGTACGCTAACGGTGTTCGACGCATTGTTGTCCTCTATCTGGTCGGCAGCGTAGTCAACAACAGCACTGAACTCCACCTTGTCATCATCCACAACCGTAACCTTACCGTTCAGACCAATAGTCTTGGCGCGGTCTGCAGAAAGCGGGTCGCCCGTGAAGCGACTGAACTCCTCACCGTTCTTATACACTACGATGGTGTAGTCGCCGGCGGCCACCTCATTGGCTGTATTATTGCGCACTGTGAGTTGCAGGTCAGCCATGTCGCCAGCCTCAACCTCTTCGGCAGCGGTGAGCTCAACTGCCATGATGTCGTTATCGGCGGCATCTACGATGGCAACATTATCGTAAGCGAAGAACTCTGTAGTGGTATTGACAGCCTCGCCCTCAAAACCGATACGCACATAACGGCAGTCCTTGTAAGGAGTGAGGTCAATGCTGAAGCGCTGCCAACCCACGGCGTACTGGTCAGAAAGAATCTCCTTCACCGGCACAAAGTAGGCATAATCCTTCTGCACGCTGACTGTCAGCTTGTCGCCCTTGCCAGTGCAGTAAGCCCAGAAGTTGAGCGTAGGCTTAGCCATCTCGCTGATGTCCACCTTCGGCGACTCGCTACGCACCGCCTTGCCTGTCTTGTCGGCAGAGAACGACTGCATACCGCCGTCACCGTCCTGTGCCTGTGCTGACGCGCTGCTGGTCATGGCGTAACAGTAAGCCTCGCCTACCTCGCCCTTGGTCACGTTAGTAATCCACGGTCCGCTCTTCATCGTCACATTCTTGAACGACTCTATCATCGGTGCCTTGATGGCTGGACCACCGATTGCCATGCAGGTCTTCCAGTTGCTGCGACCGCCACCCGTGCTGCTCACGGCATATACGCTGTAACCGTTGTATGCCTGACGACCTGCCTTAATTGTCAGCTGGTCATCGTACGATGTCTTGCTGCCAAGGTTGATGTCATTTGGATCGGTGCCCACTGATATATAATATGTAAGGTCGTTAGGATCTATGTAGCCTCCATGCACGCCCTCCGGCTGGTCCCAAACCACATGTATCAGGCCTTCCGTTTCGGCATCCTCGTAAGCCCTAAGGTTCTTCACCGCGCCCGGCTCGTCAATGCCGACGAACACCTTGGCTGTGGTCTCCAGTCCTTCGTTGCCGGAAGCGCCAACTGCATGCACAGCATAAACGCACGAACCGGAGGGCACGCTCGGATCGTTGTATGAACATTTCTGACCTGGCGTTACAGATGTGAGCGTAGTGAGCGACTCGCCGTTGCGCGAGATGACGATGTCCATCTTGTCGGTCAGCGCCGCACCGCCTAACATGCGCGTCGGAGCCGTGAAGCTGAGAGCAGCAGTAGTAGCTCCCTTCTCACCCGGTGTTACCACAAGGTCAGTAGGTGAATCTGGAGCAGAAGCCGATACCTCAGTGATGTTGAGATTGTCTACATAAAGATGATTGCAGTCAGCATCTGAAATGGCATGGATGCCGAAATAGCGCATGCCATCCTCCGTAGCACGGAAGGTGCCGGAGAGAGTGCGGCGGCGAGGCTGATAAGTAACCTCCGTAGGTTCGATGACGATGTCGGTCATGGCCTCAGCGGTGGCGTCAGTTCCGACAGCTGCAGCCACACGCTCCGTGGGATAGTCGTTGACAGCATCGAATGAGAACTTATAAGCAGCTCCCTTCTGCATGTTTATGGGCGGCGTGATAAACCAGTCGTCAGCAGCATTAGAGCTGTTGGCGGTGTATGCAACCATATTATAGTTGCCGTCAAAACTCCATGTCGAACCGTCATCATTAGCGTCAACGATGGTGAAGTCTTCCATTGAAGCACTGGTGCTCAGACCGTTATGATAAGGCAATGAGAGACTGGAGCCTACGCTTACCTCCACGGATGTGGCAGGCTGGCTCTTGAGGTCGCCATTCAGAGCTGTTACCTTATAGTAATACCACGTCATGTCGGTGGACTCTACGTGGTCGACGTATGTAGTGGCGGCGCAGTCAGTGGCGACAATCACGGAGTCGGCAGTCTCGCCCATCTTGAAGCGCGAGATGGCATAGCGGAGGTTGTCCTTATCGAAGTAGCCTCCGTTGACGGATGCCTCCGGCGCCTTCCATGTCAGCGTCACGTCATTGCCCTTTGCCTTCACCTTCACTGAGGTAGGCGGCATAGGCACGTCGTAGCCCACCCACTTGGTGTCTGTGGTCTGCTCGCTGACAGCAGCCGGGCGAGCGGTGGTAGCAGGTATCTCCGCTGTCACGCTGAATACGCTGTTGCCACTCTTTGCAGCAGTGAAAGGAGCGGTGACAGTGGCACCGGGCGCAGCATTGGCGTGTGCCACAGTCTCACCGTTGATACGTACAGTATAAGCGAGGTCGGCAGGAAGACTCTTGTCTTCGACGTCGAGCGTCGGCATTGTGAACGTCACGCTACCGCCGGCGAGCGACGTCATCGTGACGCTCATCGAACTGACTGGCTTGGGAAGAGTGGCGAGGTCGAGGTCCTGCTTGAGGAAGATGGTGGAGAGCTGGTCGTAGGTCTGCTCGCCTTGCCATGTGTCCTCATTAAAGCCGTAATTCACAATCTCCGTGACGTTAGCCGTAGCAGGATTCACCTTAAGGACGTGCGTAGCCCAATCCACGTCGGAATAGGCTGCCCAATAGATGTCGCCGGTGGCATAATCGCACGTGGCACTCTGGAAGAAGGGCAGGATGCTGAATCCGGTGTTGCCCACAACAGTAGCCTTACCCGTGTATTTATCCACGGTGTAGAGTTTGCCTGTCTTAGAAATCGTATATAGTTGTCCGTCGCGATTGAATGTTAGCGCCACCATGCGCTCTGGCATCTGAGCGATGGGCTGGCAAGAATAAATCACAAAGGGATAATCGTCCTTTGTGGTGTAAGTAAGTCTTCCGAGTGTGAGATACTTGCCGGAATAGTCGGCGTCAGAAAAAATGCCATAGATGGCCTGTGTCTCAGGGTCAAAGGCAAGGTCGGAGGAGATATCCGTAAAAGCGAAACCCTGACGTTCCTCGCCGATTGTCCAGTCTGCTGTGTTGTAGCCATAAAGATGGATTGGGAACGTAATCTTCGAGTTGTCCTCGTTCTCCTCATAGTACGACGACCAGAACTTTCCCTGTGCATAAGTGGCGCCGCCATAACATTTCACATCGTTGCCGACGGGGGTGAACACTGTGGGGTTGGAAGAATTGAAAGTGTAGAAACCTGCATCGCGGGATTCGCTTGCCGACACATAAGTGTAAAACTGCAGGTTCGTAGCAGATTTACGAGGATTGTCCGCCATCACTCCTAATGACGACGAGGTAAGAAATGCCATTGTCACAAAGGACCGGACAAGGGCAGTAAGGGGTAAATCTTTTTTCATAATGACAAGATTTTATCTGATTAACTGAATTTCTGCTCAAATATCACTTAATAACGCAAAAGTATAAAAGATTCCGCAGAAAAACAATAAATCAGTGATATAAGTTGAATAAAGGCGTATATATACAAAATTGCCACACTTCGGCAGCATGGCTCCCATAGCGTGGCAATTACTTATCTCAATTTTTCAATCTCTTCTTCTGTAAGTCCGGTATAACGCATTATCTTTGATATTGGCTCACCATCCTCAAGCATCATCTTAGCAGTTTCGGCACGACCCTCAGCACGACCCTCAGCACGACCCTCAGTAAGGCCTTTCTCAAGACCCTCAGCAAGGCCTTTCTCAAGACCCTCAGCAAGACCCTCAGCAAGGCCTTTCTCATGACCCTCACGTCTTCCTAAGAGTGCAGCCCCTTCAAGCGTGGCATGATAGTCGCGCATCACCTTCAAGCTCTCATCATATTTTTCTCGCTCGTCCTTGCTTAAGGCGGCGATGTCTGTTATCTCGGAGAGCTTCTTGAATACAGCATTGCGCGCCTGGAACGGCATTCTTTCAAAAGTACTCATGTTCTTTAAGATGTAAATCCAACGTTCAAAATCGTTTTCGCATTCATCCTCTTCATTCTTTGTGAACAGAGGAAGCATCAAGTAGATAAATCGCAAGCGATCGGAAAAGACCGTATTGTCCTTCATATCCATCAGGGCGATGTCCGTACGGAACTTCGTCGGCGTACCGTCTTTCATATCATAATTTAGCAAACAGACAGTATAGACTGGTGCCAGACAGTAGTTCCACTTAACATTCGTGTCACCCACCGTACCTTTTACGCCTTGGTTGACGATGTCGCGCGAGGCATAATAGATGGTTCGGTCTGTAAAGAATGGCTGATAGCGGTTCTGCATCTCCACGATAATGTGCTCACCCTTGTCTGTAGTGCAGTAGATATCATAGATGATACCTCGCATTTCAACCAATTCCGGCAATTGTTCTTTATCCTTGAAGACGAGGTCTATGATATGATGCTCGCCGTCAAGGAGGTCATTAAGGAACTTTATCAATAAGTCCTTGTTGATTTCCTGACCGAAGATTTTCTTGAATCCCCAGTCGGAGAATGGATTAATGAATCTTGGCATAGGCTATTGTTTTTTGCAAAAATACAAAAAAATCCCCAATATGCAATTATCATAAAGCAGAAATAACCCGCTCTCTCACGAAATGGCTGCCCAGTTGATGTTGGTATCGCGCAGTTCTCTTAGTCGTCGCCATAGCATGGCATATTCCTTTGACGTGCAGGTGGGGTCTGCGTCTATTATCTTCTGTGCCTCCTGTCGGGCAAGCTCCACAAACTGTCCGTCGCGTGCGATGTCCGCAATCTTAAGGTCGAAGGCGATGCCGCTCTGCTGCGTTCCTTCGAGATCGCCGGGACCGCGAAGCTTGAGGTCTGCCTCGGCGATGCGGAAGCCGTCGTTCGTGTCGCACATTATGTCGATGCGCTTGCGGGTAACGGCGGAGAGCTCATAACCTGTGACAAGGATGCAATAGCTCTGCTCGGCTCCTCTTCCCACACGACCGCGGAGCTGATGGAGCTGGGAAAGGCCGAAACGTTGAGCATCAAGGATTACCATTACGGAGGCATTGGGGACATTCACACCCACCTCTATGACGGTGGTGGCAACGAGAATCTGCGTCTCGCCACTCACGAACTTCTGCATTTCAGCGTCTTTCTCCGCCGACTTCATCTTGCCGTGCACCTTGCTGATGTTGAATTCAGGGAATATCTGACACAGCGAAGCATAGCCTTCCTCAAGGTTCTTCAGGTCCATCTTCTCGCTCTCGGAGATAAGAGGGAAGACGATATACACCTGACGACCGAGGTTTATCTGCTTGCGGATGCCGTTATAGAGCGACGTAAGTTGCTTGTCATACTTATGTATGGTCTGTATAGGTTTGCGACCCGGCGGCAACTCGTCGATGACACTTACATCAAGGTCGCCATAGATGGTCATGGCGAGGGTGCGCGGGATGGGGGTGGCGGTCATCACGAGGATGTGGGGAGGGTTCTCGCTCTTAGCCCAAAGGCGCGACCTCTGCTCCACTCCGAAGCGGTGTTGCTCATCGATGACAGCCACACCAAGTCGCTGAAACTTGACCGGATCCTCCAATACGGCATGCGTGCCGACGAGTATCTGCACCTCGCCGGAGATAAGACCCTCAAGCACCTCGCGACGCTTCTTTCCTTTCACGATGCCCGTGAGGAGTTCCACTCGGATGCCGAGACCGCGAAGAAATTCCGTGATGGTGGTGAAGTGCTGCTCGGCGAGGATTTCGGTGGGAGCCATGATGCACGCCTGATACCCATTGTCGAGGGCGATGAGCATTGTCATCAGTGCCACAAGGGTCTTGCCGGAGCCTACGTCGCCTTGGAGGAGACGGTTCATCTGTCGTCCGGAACGCATGTCGTCACGTATCTCGTGCATCACACGCTTCTGCGCACCGGTAAGACTGAAGGTGAGGTTATGCGAATAGAAGTCGTTGAACAGCTTGCCTACATGCTGGAATACATAGCCGCGATACTTGCGTCGGTGGTCTGAGGCATAACGCAGGATATTGAGCTGAACGTAGAACAGCTCTTCAAACTTCAGACGGTCACGCGCCGCCTTCATCTGCTGCGGCGTCTTGGGATAATGTACGCAGCGCATCGCCTCATCGCGCGAGACGAGGTGAAGCGGTTTGGTGATGAAGGTAGGGAGGGTTTCGGGGAGCGGGTCCTTCAGTTTGAGAAGCATGTTCTTGACCGTCTTCTCTATCACTCTCGACGTGATGCCCATCTTCTTCATGCGCTCCGTGGTGGTATAGTAAGGTTGCATGCCCATTTCGGAGAGCTGAAGGTCGGAGGCCCGCTCCATCTCGGGATGGGCAAACTGGAAGCGTCCCTGATAGACGGTAGGGCGACCGAAGACTACGAACTCCTGCCCTACCTTATAGTTCTTATATATATATTGTGCTCCGCTGAACCATACGAGGTCGGCTACGCCCGTACCGTCGCTGAAGTGACCGACCACTCGCTTCTTACGCGCCGACATCTCGAACTCCTCATAGCTGAGCACCTTGCCCTTTATCTGCACAAAGGGCATATCGGCGGAAAGCTCACGAATGGTATAGATACGACTGCGGTCGACATACTTATAAGGGAAGTTCTCAATAAGGTCACGCCATGTGGATATCCCAAGCTCCTTGCTCAGGATTTCCTTACGTTGGGGGCCCACACCGGGCAGGTACATTATGTCTTGCGAGAGTATATCCATATTGGGATTTAGGAGTTACGAGTTAGGAATTACGAATTACTGTTTGCAGATAAAATCCGCAAGGAGCAGGTCGTAGGGTGTTGTCAGCTTGATGTTCTCACGACATCCTTCCACCATCACCACCTTGTGTCCGGCAGCCTCAGCCACCGATGCGTCGTCGGTGAAGGCTTCGCTGTAGGGCACGTCGTAGGCACGTTTTATGAGCTGGATGTCGAAAGTCTGCGGAGTCTGGACGGTGCGATAGTCGGAGCGCAGCACGTTATGGCCTCCGTCTTCGCCTGCCACGTAGCGCAGCGTGTCGGTGACGGGCATTACGGGCATGGCTGCTCCATGCTCACGCGCTGCCTCATAGGTGCGGGCTATGACGTCCACGGTGACGAAGGGACGCACGCCGTCGTGAATGCCCACCACACCAGTGGCGTCATCCGGAACAGCGGCGATGCCGTTCTTGCATGACTGGAAGCGGGTGTCACCGCCGTCCACCACAGTATGCTCCACGGTGAAGTGATATTCCTTGCAGAGCTGACGCCAATATTCTTGCTGGGCGTGAGGCAATACGAGGATGATACCGATGGCTTCGCTGTACTGACGGAAACGCTCTATGGTTCGCATCAGGACAGGCTTACCGTCAACGGGGAGGAACTGCTTAGGCAGATCGCCGCCCATACGCAGTCCCTTTCCTCCTGCCACTATTATTATATAGTCCTTGTTCATACTACTCGAACATCATGCCTTTTCTCAGATCACTTACCACTTTCTCGCCCTTGAGGATGGAGAGGAGGGTAAAGGCATACTCGAACGCAGCTGCCGGACCCTTGCCCGTTACCACATTACCGTCGACGGTGACAAGTTGGGCTGTGTAAGTGGCGCCCTTCAGTTCGCCTTCAAAGCCGGGATAGCAGGTGGCACGCAGACCGTCAAGCAGTCCGAGATGACCGAGAACCATCGGTCCGGCGCAGATGGCACCGAGGAGTTTGCCATGCTTGGCATGTGCGAGAAGAGCATTGCGCACACCTTCGTGCTCGTCAAGATTCTTGGCGCCGGGCATACCACCGGGAATCATAAGGAGGTCGGCATCAGAGAAGTCGGCTTCCTCGAAGCGGACATCAGCCTTTACATATACATTGTGGGCAGACTTTACCATGTCAGATCCGTTGATGCTGACAGTAACCACGCCTACACCTCCACGGCGAAGGACATCAACAGGAGCCAATGCCTCGACATCCTCGAAGCCATCAGCAAGAAATACGTACACTTTTGTCATAATATGTTGTTCTTTAGTTTGCTTACCTGAGGACGTCTTCGGGACGGAGCGCAATACACCGAACGGATCGGCGATGCGGGCGTCTTCTTCGTCCTTTTTCTTCAGCGAATAGAATCGTGCCATAACGTCAATAATTAATAGTTGGGCATACTTTTTAATTGTATATGCAAACTTACACATTTTTTTTGGTTCTGCAGCTTTTTGAGCTCTCAATAATTTTTTAATAAATTTAATTTGTGAGACTCCATATAAAATATTATCTTTGCATATAGAAATACTGAAAACACACAATATTAACTTTAAACAAAATAACAAAATGGAAGAAAACAAGAACCAGCAGCCCCAGGGTCTTCAGATCGAACTGAAGC
>ERZ1023858.103-NODE-103-length-15984-cov-10.862829_pt1 | contig 15984 bp, 17 predicted proteins | sample MGYA00380387_ERZ1023858 | MGnify/ENA primary metagenome ERZ1023858 (study PRJEB33179, sample SAMN07449010) | human gut metagenome | biome: Human-gut; feature: Human associated habitat; material: Faeces | host: Homo sapiens | place: India: Bhopal | collected...
TGTTTCATCTATGCGGTACTTGGTCTCGTTCTAGAGTTTCGATTTCGATAGGTTCTGTTGTTCAGTTATGTATTTTTTTTTATTGATAATGAGATGATGTAGATCTACACCTCGTATACTGATGCGCACGGGGAACAGGAACTGCTCATTCTCCTCAAAGTCCACATCCACAATAGAGTCGCCTTGCTCTGAAGCCTGCCTGATAGCAGACTGACAATTACGCTTGTGCAACGTAATCACACCGTCAGCATCCTTGAATCCTACCACCTCGTCTCCAGGAAGCGGATGGCAGCAAGAACAACGCTTGAAATCCAGCTTCGGGCGATCCAGGAAGTAACTGCTGAGACAGCGCTTTGCCTTATATGTTAGCACATGATTCAGCCAGTCAGCCTCAGGCATTGCATCCTCAGCAGTGAAAATCTCCACACAGTCGCCACGATGTAGCACTGTCTTTATAGATGACAACTTGCCATTGATGCGGGCATAAACAGCATGAAGGCCAATATTGGTGTGTATCTCGAAGGCGAAATCAAGTGCCGTTGCATTCTTTGGCAACAAGATTGAGTCTCCCTTAGGCGAGAGTGCAAATATGTTGTCGAAATAGAATGTCGCTGTCACTCCGTCCATATAGTCCATCTCTTTGGTATGGTAAGCCATGTCCTTTAGCACCGCCTTGAATTTTTCCAACCAGGCATTCTTATTGTCCTCAGTACGTTCTGCTGCGCACCCCATACGATTGTTGCGCACCATACGTTCCGACGAGATATGAACCTCTTCCCACTTGCCCTGAGTATTGAGCAACTTCACATGAAAGCTCTGATATCCGTTGTCCTTTGGGATATTTATGTAGTTTACCACCGAGCATGGACGCTCCTTGAAATGGTCTGTCAGCACCTCATAGATACGCAGACTCATTTTCTTCTCTTCCTGCAAACTTTCCACATTATATATAATACGTATATAATGCTTGCCATCCACATGATGGAAATCACAACCCTTGTTCTGCATCTTGCGCCAAATGCTGTAATGCGAGCGCATGCGCAGTTCTATACGTGCGTCTATGCCATTGGCATCCAATATCTCCTGTGCCTTAGCGATAAAAGCATCCACATCAGCCTTTTCAGAGACTTGCAATTCCGCCAGCTGTTTGTCTATCTTTTCATACTCCCGTGGACATCGATAGCGAAATGACAGATTCTCAAGTTCTGTCTTCACCTCATACAGTCCAAGGCGGTTTGCCAGAGGAGCATAGAAATACTCTGTCTCCGATGCAATGCGCATCTGCGAATTTAGGCTCTTCACATCAAGAGTCCGCATATTGTGAAGTCGGTCTGCCAGCTTTATTAGTATGGCACGCACATCAAACTCCACCGACGACAGTATCTGACGGAAGTTGTCTATCTGTTTCGACTGGTTGTACTTATCCTTCTTCTGCTTGGTGACCACACCCACAAGAAAGGCAACATCATCTCCAAACCGCTTACGTATATCATCTATCGTATATGGGCAATCTTCAACCGAATCATGCATGAATGCAGCCATCACAGAGTTTGCTCCCAACCCCATTACCTCTGCCACAATAAGAGCCACTGTTACTGGATGAACGATATATGGTTCTCCGGTTTTCCGTTTCTGGTCTTTATGTGCATAAGCAGCAAATTCATACGCCGAGCGAACCTTCTTCATCGTCTCCTCGTCTTCTCGTTGGCCGAGTATCTCAAATATACGAAACACTTTTTCGCGTATCCGTTCATCGTACATCTTCTGCTTACTCAGTTTATTGTCCTCACCTGTCATATCCACAGCCAATTCCTCTGCCAACATATTTATCCGATTGTCAATATAAAAGTTCTCATTTATATGACTCTCAAATTCCCTTCTCGTGCTTTCGCCAAGCTTCTTTATGGCTAACAAGAACTTTTTGTGGTTTATCAGCAGTTCTAAGACATCAAACTTTTCATATTCTTCTTGTATCTTATTTAATTCTGAACCTGCAGGAGACGCCATAAGCGCCTCCTTTGCATTTGCATAATCGGACTTGTCTAAATTTAGAATTGTAGCCACACACATATAGAGAGCCCATCCATTTGAAATAAGATTTTGGACAATATTGCATATTGGATTGTTTGAATGACACTGCGAGTCAATATTCCTTGCCTGTATTATCTGCCTGTTGGCTTCTTTTATTATTTCACAAATGAAATACTCAAATTTGTCGTATTTGTTGTTCATAAGCTTTACTATTTTTTTGTTATTCAAAAGCAAAAACGGATACACAGTGCTTACTCTCTAATGAGTCGTACTGATTTACGCCCCACTTTATTTCCATATCTCTATCTCTGGTCATGAACGCATCGATGAAGTCATTCACAGCTGACATTTCTTCCATATCTATACCTTCTCCTTCTTTGAAAGATAAAGAAATAATTATTTTTGAGAAATTGTCAGCACCATGTACACGAACCTCCTCCAAAATCCTGTCAAGCAATTCTTTAATCGATGCGTCGCCTTCATTTCTGACGGCAAACAAGGGACGATAATTCTCAGCAAAATACTCAAAATCTCTCCAGTCAAGGTTTATCATTCCGTGATGCAATACAACATCATAGATGTAGCTCTTGGCAATCTGCCACTCATGTGTAAATAATTGTACCATTTTTCTTCTTTTTTAAATTTGTTACTACCTGCTAAAACAATCATATGCATAAACCGGTTATTTACAACAGGTTACGGTTCTTGTTTTATGTTTACGGATGCAAAGTTAGTGATTTGGCTTCAATCAATAAATCTAAAATTTTTATCTTTATCTATCAAACGTCACTTTTTTTCAACAACACTCTTAAGTCACTGATATTAAGCTACTTCTTTATTTTTACAGTTTTTATGCACAAAAGGAAATTTTCCAAATACAATTCAAACGAAAAAAACGCCTCCAACTCAATACTGCTGAAGACGTTTTATCAAAGATTCTACTATCATTTTTATTTTTGTAACAGACTATCAACCCAACCCAATAATTCGTAAGTTCCACGACCTAAATCTATATACACCTGCATATCCATTCCTATAGAAAACTCCTTCGTCTTGATATTTCTTATTGGCGCATACAATGTCCAGTTGGAATTGTTAGGCATAACATCTTTTATCCCATCTCTTATTTTGCTATATATATTATGTAGGCTATTGTCAAATCCTTCTGAAACAATTAGTTCTTTTGCGATAGCATCATATATGTCTTTATGAATACTCCACTCTGGATATGATTTGTCTCCTTTCAGCAAAGGCATTCCTTTCTTACACAAATAGAGAATGAGAATATAGTATGACAACTGACGTTTTGACAATCCCACCTCAGTCAGCTCACTAAATTTCAAGACGCATTGGCTTTGACGTTTACCTTGAGGTTTTATTTGAGGCTTACCGTGAGGTTTATTTGTATTGTTCACTTTTATCAACACTTTGTCATATTCCTTGTCAAGTGCAAAATAAAAGTCAATCAATGTACGTTGAAAGCTCCTTATATTAAATTTCACATCCGTATTAAAGCTGTCGTCAACATGAACACTATCCACCAAACTGCGATACTTACGTATGAAGTTCTGAATGGTGTCCTGTATTCTATACCCATCCTTTATTGGCAGCTGCAAGAGGTTGAACACCGTATGTCGCGTGTTGTCTTTGGGCGCCACCACAGTCGATTCGTTTATCTTAAACAACAAGGATGGCGGAAATGTCTTCATCTTGGCACCTTCTTGCATTATTTGGCATCCAAATATAGACACTCCATCACTCGTCAGCTTAGCCGACAAGTTGTCAACCACATCCTCTGTCGCCCTGTTTGGATACATATATTCTATGATATTTCCCAAGAACTCTTTAGGATAAGCCATCAGCTGTTCTTGTATTGCAGGAATATATATGTATGAGAATCCATACATCTTCATGATACTGCTGATATTGTCATAATATCTCCGGTTTTCTTCATGCAGTTCTCCTATGTGCTCGTTCTGACCGTCATCGATATATATCACTTCCCACTTAGCCAACTTGATGCTTTTGTATTCATAATCAAAGAAATGTGCCTCCTGGAAATCATACGCATATCTGAATGCCAAGCATATCATTGCTTCTTCGTGAGACACATTACCGTTGATGCCAGCCACCTTTATCAAGTCATCATAAATCATGCTATACAGATTAGGTTTGTCTTTCTGCTTCTTGGCTGCGGCTATAATCTTATTAATGGCAGTAGCCAACGACATCTTATTTACATTCCTAAAGTGAGATGGTGTCAAACCATACTTATGCTTTATTTCCTGCAAACCCGACAATTCCGACTCATATACAATTCCATCAGCATTTATCAAGTATGTAGTCAAAACAGCTATAGCCGTCTTTGTATTATCATCAATATAAAAGTCCATATCTTTCTTTTTTCGATTTGTTTTTATTAGTTTATGCTATAAAGAGGAGATATGTAACCACTTTTCCTTCATGGCATCACCTGTGAGGTATCTATATAAACTTTGTTGTCTTGCCTCTCCAAAGGTCGTCTGCAACATGGAGGATGACATCATGGAGTTCGAGGTCTGTCTTGAAGAACTCAGGGATTGCATCATAACCCACAACGGCTCCAAGGATGTTGCCCGTCACGGCTCCAGTGGAGTCGCTGTCACCCTTATGGTTGACAGAGGCTATTATCGCTTTCTCAAAGTTGTCGAAATTCTTAACCGCACAATAGACAGCAATAGCAAGAGTCTCTTCCGCAACCCAACCTTCACCAATTGCTTCGATGTTATCCACATCCGATGCAGGCGAATCAACAAGACCGAGAGCCTTGTCGGTCAAAGCTCTAAGTTGACTGATGCTCGCACCTTCATTTGGATAAAGAGAGAGCAACGTATCGTAGCCTTCGGACAAGTAAGCCTTGAAGTCATCCTCTGTGGGACTGTCCTTCTGCAATATTCTGTAAATAACGTGTGCTTCCAATGCTGATGATAGCCAACCGAGAGGATGCTGGTGGGTTATCTCAGCAGCATCAGCCGACAACATATCAACATCCTTTATGCTGGAGATACGTCCTTCAAGAGGCTCACCTTCGGGCGTGTCTCTCCACACAGCACCATAGAGTGCCACTGGAGCTGTACGCATGATGCCGCCACAACCTTTACTATTGTTGTATGGGTCTTTACCTCTAAGAATATCCTGCAAGGCAGTAATACATGTTTGGCCTGGAGCACGACGATTGTTGAGTTCAGGCACATCGCCAATCCAGCAATCCTTATGACGACCAGATCTCTTGCCTATTTGTGTGTAATACCATTCAAGATATGCCTCGCAAATAGCATACCTGGGAGCTGTGCCCTGCGCTTTTGCATTTAGCAAACCACAAGCAGTGAACAGCGTCATCTGAGTGTCGTCAGAAATCCATGCCTTGCTGCTATTTTCTTCATCTGGCAACCACCACTGGGTAGTATCCAGTCTTGTGATACCATTCTCGCCATACCTTTTCTGTATACCCATGTACGAGTTGATGAACTCAACAGGATAGCCGAGCGCATCGCCAACAGCACCTCCTATAAGAGAACCGCGTATCTTATCTAATTGTTTGTTTCTATCCATGTCTATAAAGTTTGTTCTGTCCATAGTTTTAAATCTTTTCGTTATACTGATTATGTTATCATTTGCTAAAAGCGTTGTTTCCAGTGCAAACAAAACACACCTTATTTATATTGCTCATAATTCCCCGTTTATATTGTCCATATATATTTATTGTTTATGACTATATAGAGGAGAAAAGTAACCACTTTCCATCTTGAAACGTAGTTAAAAATTGAACAGCAAACTAACTCCAATGCTGCATGAAGTCTTCTACATATAGTTCAACGTCTTCAAATCATATTGTCCTTTATAGAACTTATCAAGAACCTCTTGAAATACATCATTCGGTGATACTGCGTCAAACAGAGTCATGCAAGAACATACCTTCATTGCATCAAGTCCTCCAAATATGTCAACCACATCCATATCTGTATGTACTAACAGAGTTTTGGTAATGGTTCTCAAACGTTCGCCCAATACTGGATGTTTCAGATATGCTTCAGCCTCATCATATCCACTGATACCATAATATTTAGCATTATAGCTATGTCCAAGTATAGCAAGCTGCGGGAAAATAAACCATATCCAGTGAGAACGCTTCAATCCGTCTTGCACTTCTCGTAAAGCTTGCTCGTAGTAGTGCGACTGCGCATCCAAGAAGCGTTGCAGATTATACTTGCCCACTGACCCCTCATCTTTGTTGGCCTTTATTTCCTTTGACGAGTGAAGATTGTAGACCTCAATATCCTCTTTGAACACTTTATTCTCAAACTCCGTCATTATTAGTCTTAAATCTGTTGACAGATATTTCTCAAACTCATTTGTCCAAGCATTATCTTCCTTCCAACTATTTTCGCCTGCCATAAAGATAGAGCATGCTATAGCAGCTATAGTATCAGAATCACCACCAATGGAAATCGCATTCCTAACGCAATCCTCAATGCTTTTACTCTCAAGATAAGCGATAATAGCTTCTGGCACACTTCCTTGACAACTAACATCAAACTTATAAGTAGGACGAATATCATTGAGAGTTCTATCTAAGTCGTAACCGAATTGTTCCTTGACACATTTCTTCGTCATCGACTTACGAGTTTCCAACGAGCTCTTTGTTGCTTTTTTATTGACATATACAGCCAAAGCTACTGCCTCAGCACCCTTTATTCCTTCAGGATGATTATGGGTAACACTGGCAGTAATACGGGCAAGCTTGCGAGCTTCCGATTCAGATTCTGCAAACAATCCCACTGGGCTTACACGCATAGCACTACCATTACCCCAACTGTTATATGGATGAGGTGAAGATGACATAAGCCATTGAATAAATCTACCGCCATAGCCAGCTCTGATATGTACACGTCCAATTTTCTGCATACACTGAACTAATCCTGCCACACTATGAGAATAATCTTCCATCAGCCATTTAGCTACAGCCAATGTCATTACTGTATCATCTGTATATCTTGTTCCAGTAGTAACAAGTGGAAAATCCTTTGTCTTTACATTATTCCACTCATAATAACTACCAATGATATCACCTAAAACTGCTCCTAACATAACTTTCTGTTTTGTTAATTAATATATTGCTCATAATTCCCCGTTTATATTGTCTATAATATTTTTTATTGTTTATGACTATATAGAGGAGAAAAGTAACCATTTGTCGCCTAAAATGTTCAGTCCATATATTGCATCTGGATACTTTTGCTGCATCCATCTTAACACAGCCTCGCAATCTTCATCATCGCCAAAGTAGTTCTCTATCAGAGGAAATATGCCATACCTCAGATAGATTTCTATCTCCATTTGTGCAAGTTGTAAAGGAGGGGCACTGTCTGTATGATTGGTATGTATCATCCCTATAACAGGCTTGTCCCTTCCAAATAATTTATCCATTCTCATGCTTCATTCCCTTTATCATTGTTTTTTGTCTATGATCTTTCAAGACAATATCACTTGTCAATATAATCATATCCCGCTATAACCTTACGGTTGCCATGCTTGTCTTCTATATAGAACGCTATGTAATACTCACCACAGAAATCTGTATGTATGACATAGTCATCTGTGGACTTTAGAATCTCCTGTTGTGTAGCCATGACACCATATTCCACCGCTTCTTGCTCCTCAAATATTATCATGCCAGAGAACAGCCCTTTGTCTGAGCCATGTCCAAGTAGCATGATTCGTTCTTTTGTAGAAACATGATGCTACAAATGATCCATTTTTTTATTAGAGCAATTACTGCTAACCATATTTGCATCCTTACCCTCATATAAAGCAGAGAGTACAGAAGTCGTTCTGTCTTTTGGATGTATAACTAACATACTTACTTCTCGTATTTCTTCAACATTTCCTTTACATCACCCATTGGTTGAAAAGGCACGATGATTTCCAAGTCCTTATTGATAATGCAATAAGCATTCTCTTCGTCATTATCTTCCATTCCGAAACCATCCTCATCAGCAAAGTAGCGTCCATCGGGATATACTGTCCAGCAGATGGCACAAACACCATTTCTGAAATTGTCATATCTGCCGAACCAATATCGAACAGATTTACATCCATTGAAATCAGGACATCCCTTATATATTGCATCAAAGTCTATCTCGTTATCTGTCACAAGAAGGCTTCCGTCTTCACTTACAAGTTGCCTTGTCTTACCAGTTTCCTTATTGATGATGGTGTAACTTCTTCCTTCACCACTAAACACTGCCATATTCTCACCTATATCGTAGGCATCCTTTAAATTATTCTTGTCCATATCCGTAAGTTTTTATTTGTTGTAATAATTTTCCCATCTGTAAATTCCACTGATTACATTCATGTCCTCACGAAACTTTTCCATGTTAGGAACATTCATGACTGAAGTTGATATTGTCTTCAATGCTTTGGTTCTATAATCAATGGTCTCAAATGTAACTTTGACCTTTTTGTCTGATAGGAAAGAGTACGTTTCCTTTTTCAACACAGTACCATACCTGCTGATTTCTTGCTTATATGCCAATAGCCCGTCTTTAATTCAGAAACATTCAATCAATATTGCCGTATAGTTGTCATCTCCTTGTTTCTTACAAAGGAAATCATAAACGTCAAGTATCTCTTCCAAGGATTTGTCATCCATCATCCTTGCTTGCAAAATGTCAGGAGCCATGCTTTTGTATAGTCCATCCGAACAAAGTAAAACTCTGTCACCAGTCTGTAGTTTGATTTGTCGGATGTCTGGTACTGCCACTTCTGGGCGGTAAGAGAAGAAGCACTTGGCAACAATCTCCCATCCGAAATCAAGACGGATATGGTCTTTCGTCTGATAAAGCAATCCTTCACCAGGTCTTTGTACATAACAACGACTATCACCAATATGTGCAATGGTTGCCACATCGTTCTCAATGCTCGCCATAACCATGGTCGTACCCATCTCCACATGATGAAGCTCGGACGACTTTTTGTCAATAGCACAACTCGCTTTCTTGCAAGCAAGTTTCACCTTTGAGTCGCAATCTGGCGTATCAATGTGTTTCTTCCAAAAGTCAGATATAGTATTGCATACCGTTTCACTGGCAGTCTCTCCAAAGGAATGACCACCCATGCCATCACAGACTATTCCCATAAACCTGTTGTTTTGTGGCATATCAATGACCTTGTAAGCATCCTCGTTATTAAGCCTTCTACCAGTCTTGCTTATTGTTGTATATCTTATCTCCATATTACGATTATTTTTAGTTTATGATAGTATAGAGGCAAATGTAACCTCTAATCTATCTGTAACGTAATATTTCCGACAATATTATATTTCAATAATATGGGAATCTTGGCTTGCTGTGTCATATTGTTCTATCAATAATATACTTGTGTTTGATACTTGATGTCATGTTCATCGCAATAATAGCAGATCTCGCTTTTCATGCAACTCCCATGTTTTTTGAACTTCTTTTTTAATGATTCGATAAGACTATAGTCGTCAGATGCGTGCAAAGACCTCATCAGACGATTGGTATTTGCCACATCAAAGAATACGAAAGACTCAACCTCGCCGTCTCTTGAATATTCTTTCTCAAACTCACCCATATCTTGCTCGGTAATGGTGAGTTTGCCATCTTCTATTTGTGCATAGATTCCTGTGAACTCACCATTCGTTTCATGTTTGTAGATAACCTCTTCCATAATTTCCAAGTGTTAATATTTAGACAACCATTCCACAAGATTATTCACGATGCCATTGGCTAAATCCTTTGAGCCATGAGTTTGTTCATTCGGTCTGTTGATGATTACAGCCAAGACATAGCGAGGTTTCTTTACAGGGAATACTCCAACAAATGCCGTTTCTGCCAATTTACGTTCCCCATTTTCAAGTTCTTTGCCTTGATAGTTGCCATATACTCCTGCTATATCCACTTTCTTGGGGGCATAAGATGCTTGTATGCCTTTCCCTTTGTTCAGACCAATCAATACCTCTTGCAGATATTTACGTCCCAAAGGCGTAATATTGTCAAATGTTTCCTCTGTAACTGAGTCCCCTTGCAAAGTCGGGAATGTCAGAGTGTTCTTCTGATAGGCACCATTAAAGAGCGCAGCCAATTCCATGGCATTTGTTTGCTTTTCGTCACTTGTCATTTTCTTCCATATACCAAAAGCATTGTCGCCACGATTTACCAAGAGTATCTTGAACATAGCCACGTTAGATTTATGTGTCAATGCTTGGCGACAAGTCATTACACCATAACCGCCAGACCGCCAGTTATGGTCACGAATGCTGATGCTGTCACCTATATTATATATGCCACCGCACAAATCCATCATGTCATTGAGTGAACCATTGATATCTGCCAACATAGGAGTAATGCCTACAAGTGTCAAAATGCGAGGACTACATGCTTGTTTCAATAGCTTGCCCTCTGAATAATCATCTCTATCCTTCTCCAATGCAACCCATGATTTCAGTCTTCCTGTTTGTGCATCTATAACAGCAATCTGTCCGTATGTTCCATTCAACATTTTCAACCCCTCAGACAAAACATCTTGGCATTTTTGAGTCATCACGCTATCTATTGTCGTGCATTCATCAAGTTTTGCTACATATTCAGGATTGTCCATCCATACACCAACAGTTTGATTGTTTTCTCCAACCACGCCAATGGTGCCACGCTCAATCCCTTTTTCTACATAGAAGTAGAATACCTCAATGCCATCTTCTGACACATAACGACGTGAGAAACCTGCAACATCTAAATCTATCTCCGTTACATTCTCATGCTTCTCCAAGTCATAGATACCCTGTTTGCCACCTTTTGAAACAACAGCAAACTTGGCAATGCTACAGGTGTCTATCTGTTCGCATTGTTCCAATGGAACTTGGGGAATATGCTTTTTGCCAAATACGTCTTCTGCATCAATGGTATCAGCAACTACCACTTCTTGTGCAAAAGAGTTTTTACTCCCAAAGGAAAAAGCAAATATAAGCAATCCTATCTTGATGTTTTTATCTGTATTCATTTATTTAACAATTTAATTATTATTGTATTAATTCCATTTAGCTAAGCCTATTAGTTAATAATGGAACCAGCATTTTTACGAGATGTCATTATCTTCTATATCCTCATCTGTAAGCAAGTCTAACTCTTGGGATATTTCTGACATCTTACACTTACTTTTTATCGTTCAAAATAAGAGAGTGGAAATGTGACTCAATTATATCAAAACATAAACACAAAAATACTACGTTTGCTTTTTAAGCTATCATCTTGACTGATACCCCATTTTATTTCAACATTCTCGCTAGCTATTTCATCCATGCTATCGCTTAGTCCAAACATTTCATCCATCATAATATCTGTATCTTTTTGATAGGATATAGAAATTATAATACTTGAAGGCTTATCAGAATAATGATTTTTGGCTTCGTCCATTGCTTCCTTTACAAGGTCTTTGACAGGCGTATCTCCTTCATTCCTAATTGCGAGCAAAGGGATATTTTCATTTGCAAACGTTTCAAAATCATCCCAATCAAGGCTTATTACTCCATCTCGCAACACCACCTCGTAGATATACATCTTAGTGATTTGCCATTCTTTAGTTATCGTTTGTACCATATTTTTTATCTATTAATACTTTTTGTTTCCATAAATTTTTTCTTCACATACACTGAGTATTTCTTTCTTGAAATTCTCTTCTGTGACTAATCGCTGAAGTTCCTCTATGGTTTTGCAAGCCTTTACGAAAATGGAATGGTTCTTCATAATGCCATCTTTCCCTTTAAACATAAGCGTTATTGCAAGAGAATACAAAGATGGTTTAATATCCATTCTCATAACAGAGATGCCCATTTTCTTTATCACACCATTATGAGTTTCCATATTCTTTGTGGCATTAACCATCTTGTCAAATGGCATGGTCTTATTTAACTCCATGAGGAAAGTCTCATCATGCAACACTTGACTGACAAACTTTATATAGTCGTCTATGTTATGCAACAGACATACTGATGTGCTATTGTGTATAATAATATTTCTATCCATCATATCTGATTTTTGTAATAAAAGAGGTGTAAAAGTCTGGTGCTCTATCATAGTTGGCTCCAAACTTCACCTTTTTATTTTGCATTCTTAATCCACCATTCCTTAATTGCCTTGTTGAAACGGACATTCAATCTTGAATATTTCGTGTCCACCCATGAACGTTTTCTCCCTACACGTTCAGCAACCTCTGTAGGAGCTGTGTCTTCTATGAAACGTAACGTCCAAACGATACGTTCTTCTTCCGTCCATTTCAATTTTTCTGGGATGGTATAGAGAAATTCTATAACCTTCTCTTGCAATTCTTTTTTGTCCAAGTCAACACCTAATACATCAGCCAAAGGGTTGGTTTCATTCTTCCACTCTTGCCATTGAAAAAACTCTTTGGTAAATTCCTCAGAGACTTCGATATTGCGAGAGGATTTGTCACGCAATACCAGCTCCTCATAGCAGCTATCGCTACGAATAAGACGATCCTTCAAGTCAGCTTCTGCCTTCTTCTGGATTTTACGCAAGTCTTCTGCGTCCAAGCCAAATTTCTTAATCATGATTTCCTCTTCCTTGCGCTCCACTAATGTTGCAGAAAGCACATCCTTATACAATCCGTTTGGCATCATGTCCTTGATGATGTATTCCCACATTTCTGGTGCAACAGACATCCCGAGTAGGCGAGTGTTACCTACTGTACGCTCACGATAGACATTGATAATCTTCATATCTTCAAGGTATCTTATCAATTCGTGTTGAGCCACCTCGGCAAGCCAACAAAAGAAGCTGCTCTTGCGTGAGTATTTATCAAGTACGCTCCATGTACCATTGTTCCAAAGGAAGGTATAGAGTATATCACCAAACTCTTCCACAGATACATTCACTTTGTAAGTTTGCTTAATGTTTGAGAGTATCTTTGAACGGAAACGACTGATATTGCAACCGTATGGATTAGTTCCGTAGAAAAACTTCTGCGCAAACAACTGGTCATTTGATTTCAAACGACTGATGATTTCGTCTGACTCCTCAATATTGGCTTCTTGCCATACCATCTCTCGTGTCAACGCACTCAAATAGCAGCGGTGTTCCATTTCCGTGGTAAATTCACGGTTGTCTGCAACAACCTTATCCAATATCTTCTGTACCAGTTCTTCATCACATGCAGAAAGTCTCTTTTGCTTGCTTTCAATCTCCAAGCGCACAACCTCTACTTGTCCGAAGAGGGTCTCTTTATTTGTAAAAACGTTTGTCTTCATACCTGTTAAAATTTTCGAAATTTTACATACGAAAACCGACCTTTACATCGGAATTTCCAATGCAAAGGTCGGAGTATTTTAACAGGTAAGCTGTTCTTTGTTATATGAACAGTATATGTATTATTTTATCTTTGATAATCAAGGTATTACATTTTATTTCTTAATATTTTTAACACTAAACTAATGCCATTAGCTCATCTGGTAAAATGATATGCTCTGGCAATACTGCAAGATGTGCCGTTGTATCTTGTAGTAGGAATGGCTCTGCTGGTTCTTGCATTCTCTCACAGGTATTCCCTACATCTTCTCGAATACTTTTCAGTACAGTGTATAATCCCTTTTGGCGCATTTCACCTTCGGCATTGTAGTTCTTCACCATATCTGTAAATACTGTCTCACCATTATAGCCATATATCATTTCATACAATTTGCCAAAGAGTTGCTTATATTGCACAATATTTAACGTATCTACTTTCTCACCGTTCTTTTTACGGTCTATGAGATAAATGAGGTAAACCACAAAACCTGCACTACGACTAAAATGAACCATCAGTCTTTCATCCCCTCTGCTAAGATAGAGGCGATAATGACCATCATTCTTTCGCTTCACCCCAACATTTTTTGCTTTGCATACCTCCAAATCCATTGTGGATGTTTCTGCCAATCGCTTCGGATTGACAAAATTGTTCATTTTTTCTTGTAGCTTTGGAGATTGCTTCAAAAAGAACATGCGCATCGTCACAGGGTCTATAATACTGAATATGAAATCAAGCTCTGCTTCTATCTTTGGGTCGTGGGTCTTATGATATTTTTTGAGGTTGTCCAAAAGATGGTCATACATTTCCAGTCTTTGTTTATGTGTAATGACTCCTTTTATTTCCAAACGTTCTTTGATTGAAGCAGTGGAAGCAGCCATACCAAACGATGGTTGCATCGACTGTCCTACCAAAACTGCGAAATAGTTGGATTGGAAACGTTTGTCTGTTATGGCATTCCTCGCAAGTTCAACGAACTCATCTGTATTATCTTCAACAAACGAACGGAGTAATACTGCCATATCAAACTTGGCTATGCGTTCTGCCGCATAAATCAACAGATTGATATTTTCAAACAGCTTATCATTGTCAGTCTTAGCAACGATAAACCGCTTCTTTTCATTGAAACCATGTGAGGCTAACTGTATAAGAAAATTGTCACCATGCTGTTCGATACGTTCCTTTATCTTGGGGTGATTTTTTAACTCCACATTCTGGACGACCTCCAATTCATAGGTGTTGTAGTAGTCATCGCAGTCTGCAATCTGCTTGAACTGCTCCATGATGTTCACTGCACGTTTGGCTATGTCTGCCTCAGGATCGGCAATAAGATAAAGACAGTTATCGGCAAATTGCCCTACTGCACACTGTTCTTCAATCAACTCGCCAATACAAGGCTTGTCTATAGGGTCATTATCTATGATTTTCATCTTCTTGCGCTTTTGATAGTTTGTATTTTAAGACAGCTTGCTTAATCAGATTACTGTCTGGCAAATCTTCTATTCTATATCGTACTGGCTCTTGTGGAGAATGTTCCAATTCGTCAAGCAACTGATACCAGTCTGTCTTCAGTTTCTTTTTATGTGTAAAGACAAAGGTGGGCATAATCTGTTGCACCATATTCATCATCTTTGTACCGTTCACTATTTGCTGTTCAAGATAGTGCCTTCCACATTCCACAATGTTTTCTCTTATTTTTCCATCGGGGTGAGTAATGCTGTATTTTTGTGTGGATAATGCGTACTTGAACTTTCCTGTTGCCAAGTGATGTCGCTCTGCATATAGTCCGGCGGTTAGATCTGCGGCCAGCTCCTGCATCCAGCGTTCACTGCAAAAAAGCATAAATTGGTACCTGTGAAGGGCTTGGTGAGCCATCTCATGAACGAAACACAAAGTGAAAGCATCTTTGTTGTTGATGCCCACAGTTCTCAGCATTTCCAAGTTGTATGAAAGCTCACATTCCCCAGCTTTGTCGCCAAGCAATACCTCCGCAAAAGATTCACATTTGCCATTTATTTCAGGTACAGGCAAGCTGAAAAACGATGCCACATCAGCAATGATACGCTGAATATCATCTTCCGTGACTTCTTCCTTGTCATAAAAGATGGCATTGAATACATTTGCTTCGTGGCGACGCATGTATTTCATCCATTGCTGATGGTCGTATTTTTTCATTGGGAACTTTTTATTGAAAAGAAATCATCTCAATATAAGTATTCCTATATACATCTTTCATCAATGAAAGAGCTTCATCATTCGTATACTTTTCTATGTAAATGGCATTAAAATATGCATATGTTGCTTTTTTAATAGATTTATACATTATGGATTTGTTTGCTAAATCTAATATGTTTCGCTTGAATATATTACTAATTTTAGCATATCTATTAAAATTTCCAAAGAACGTTGGTATCTTCATAAATCCCACTATTTTTTCTGTTGTACAAATACAATCATCTATAAGGCAATTTATCATTTTCCCTAATTCTATGTTTCCTTGAATTGGCATCTCTTGTTTATACATTTCTCCAATTTTTCTGACACTATCATTTATATATGGTATTCGTAAATTGAAATAATTTATTAAACAGT
>ERZ1023858.114-NODE-114-length-15686-cov-39.851257_pt1 | contig 15686 bp, 14 predicted proteins | sample MGYA00380387_ERZ1023858 | MGnify/ENA primary metagenome ERZ1023858 (study PRJEB33179, sample SAMN07449010) | human gut metagenome | biome: Human-gut; feature: Human associated habitat; material: Faeces | host: Homo sapiens | place: India: Bhopal | collected...
AAATCATCATCCAGTTTGCCGGATGGGAAATGAAACGAATGGAAGAAGTATAAACATTTTAAGTAAGGATAGTTGAATTTGCATTCTTACAGAAAGAAGAAATGATGAAGAAGATATTATATGGCAGTGTATTCTGCATTTGGTACTTGATGTCTCTGCTGCCGCTGAGAGTGCTCTACATTCTCAGCGATGGCTTATTTTACCTTATTTATTATGTGGTAAAATACCGCCGCCCACTGGTAAGAAAACATCTCTTTGACTCTTTCCCTGAAAAAAGCGAGGCAGAGCGCATCAAGATAGAGAAGGAATTCTACTCCTGGTTCTGCGACTATATCGTAGAAACCATCAAGCTCTTCACGATGAGCAAGAAGCAGGTGATGAAACGCATGCAGTTCATAGGTGCAGAGAAAGTAAGAGAATCATGCCAGAAAGGCCAGTCGTGCGCTATATATCTGGGACATTACTGCAACTGGGAATGGGTTACCTCCCTGCCTCTCTGGGCTGGCGATGACATCACCTTCGGACAGATTTACCATGTGCTGGAGAATCCCGCCTTCGACAAACTCTTCCTGTATCTCCGCAACCGCCTGGGTTCCATCAGCATCCCTATGGCAGAAACCCTGAGAAAAATCGTAAAGATGCGCCAGGAAGGCAAACAGATAGTTATCGGTTTCATCGCCGACCAGGTGCCGTTCTGGAACAACATCCATTACTGGACAGACTTTCTGCACCACGACACCCCAGTATTGACAGGAACGGAGAAGATAGCCGTAAAAGCCAACTTCGCCGTATATTACCTTGATATGCAACGGGTAAAGCGAGGCTACTACAAGGGTGAATTCAAGCTTCTGACAGACAAGCCAAAGGAATGCAAGGAATTCGAGATTACCGAGATGTATTTCCGAGCCCTGGAGAAATCCATCCAACGCCAACCAGCCTTCTGGCTCTGGACTCACAATCGCTGGAAGCGAACCCGTGAGCAATGGCTGAAGATTGTAGACCCAGTGACACATAAGATGAGAACAGAATAATAATATCCAGTAAAATATAACATCTATATTAAAGAAATATGATTTTCGCAACAGACAAGGGACGCATGTGCAACAATATCCTGCAATATGGTCATGTTTACGCTTGGGCACGTGAGCATGGCAGGAAGTGCGTATCCATGCGTTTCTGCTATAAATACCAGTATTTCAAGATATGCCACACCCGTTGGCACAACTTCCTAACCTACGCAGCTGCCAAGTATGCTGCCAAGTGGGGACTGATAGCTACCGTGGATTTCAACGACATAGCCGAAGAGGCTATTGAAAGAGATGCTGCTATTGTAGCCCGTCATAAACATGTTCTGATAAAAGGCTGGTGTGTTCGTTTCTACGAACTCTTCATCAAGTATAAAGTCGAAATCATAGACCTCTTTTCCTTCGACAAGCCTATCCTGGATAAAACCCAGGCCTTCATGGGCAAAAAGAAGATTGATGAGATTAGGCTTGGTGTGCATATTCGCCGAGGTGACTACAAGACATGGCATAATGGGAAATACTATTTTGAAGATGATGTATACCAAGATTACATTCAGCAGTTCCAGTCGCTGTTTCCTGATAAGCAGTTGACGGTGTATATCTGCAGCAACGATCCTGCCCTTGACAAGTCATTCTATCGGGATCAGCTAAAAGGTGCCACCATCGTATTTCCACAGGGCGGTCAAGAAGATGACCTATGCCTGCTTTCGGAATGTGATTATCTGATAGGTGCTCCAAGTACATTCTCTCTGGTGGCAGCCATGTATCATGATCTTCCGCTCCTATGGATAGAAAACAAGGAGGATAAAATCTCCTTAAACTCATTTGATAAATTCAATCAATTATTCCGTAATATAAGATAGAATAGATATGAACCATGTTTGGCTAGCATTTAGAAAACTGTTCTGCACTATCTGCTCTGCTGTCATTCCTAACAAATCTTTAAGGCACAAAGTAAGATATGCACTTAATCCACTCAACGACAAGAGAGTGGAACGATATTTCCTGCGCAAATATGTGATGCCATTGAAAAATGACTATCACCATTTGCCTATTGAAAAAAGCGCAAATGAAAATATCGAATATATTTGGCAATGTTGGCTGCAAGGCATAGAGCAAGCTCCAGACTTGGTAAAAATGTGCTTGAACTCTGTAGAAAAATACAAGAAGAGCAACCAAAAGAGAATCATCATTACGGCAGAAAACTTTGCTGACTATTTGACCTTGCCAACAACCATCATTGAGAAATGGAGAAAAGGAAATATCAGCAATACACAGTTTTCTGATATTTTACGTATCAATCTCTTAGCAAGATATGGAGGTTATTGGATAGATGCAACTTGCCTATTAACCCAATCTACCCCCGAATGGATGGATAAGCAACCACTATTCATGTATCATGCGTATGGGGAGTTTGCTTTTACACAAATACAAAGTTGTTTTATGCATGCTAAACCAAACAACTATATAATGCAAGCATGGTGTTTGCTAATGAATACGATGTGGCTTCATGAAAAGAAACTACTACATTATTTTCAACTCCATCTGATGTTCAAGGCTCTCATTACTTCAGACTCTAAAGCAAGAGAAGATTTTCAGAAAATGCCTGTTGTTTCTGAGAAAGAGACGCAAGCTTTGATGAAATTCATCTTGTCAGGAACACCAAACAACCAACAAGAGTTAGCAAAAATCAAAGAAAAATCTTTTATGCATAAACTCACCTACAAGAAAGAGATTCCTGATGAATTCTTCTTATTCTACAAGTCAATAAATTAAATAAAACATCCATTATGAAAAAAATAAAAGTTAGTATCCTTGTATCTACATACAATTGGCCGGAAGCCCTGGAACTTTCGATAAGAAGCATGTTTGCACAGACCATACTTCCAGATGAGATAGTCATTGCAGACGATGGTTCCACACAAGACACAAAGGATTTAATAGACAAATTAAGGAAAGAAACGACCATCCCTATCAAGCATGTATGGCATGAGGATAAAGGCTTTCGCAAAACAATCATTTTGAATATGGCCATAGCCCAAATCACAGGCGACTATATCCTGCAAGTAGATGGAGACGTGGTACTGTCATCACATTTCGTGAGCGACCATCTGGAGCTTGCAGAGAAAAATTATTTCGTATGCGGAAGTAGAGTTAAGCTTTCTCCCGAAGTAACCCATCGCATCATGGCATCAAAGAATTTCAAGCTGAATATCTGGAACATGCCAACAAGTTTTCTGCTCAACAGTTTCCGCTCCAAACTCTTACGCCATTATATGGCCTTGAGATACGCCAAGAAGATAGACCATCTCCGCGGCTGCAACATGGCCTTCTGGAAAGAAGACCTCATCAAAGTAAATGGCTATAATGAAGACCTCATGCAATGGGGACATGAAGATGGAGAAATCGCATTCCGCCTTCACTTCGCAGGAGTCAAGAAGAAAGCTTTGAAAATGGGTGGCGCCGTGTATCACCTCTACCACAAAGAAGCATCAAGAGACAATGAGCAACGCCATTTCACGGAACTCGAAAAAGTTAAGAAAGAACATCTGTCCTGGTGTGAGAACGGTATAGATAAATATCTCAGATAACAGATAAACTCTTTTAAAAACTTTGCCTTTGACAAATAAGAGCATCAATCAAAGGCAAAGTTTTACAATTCTATCATCTGCAGAATCTAATGAAGATTATAATTTATTTTATACCAAAAAGCTCGCAGTTGAAACCAAAGGTAAAACAATAAATTATATTTTTGTGTTTTAGCCACATCCTGTAGCGTATGATAAGCTCGTTTATGCCACATTTCCAACATTTCACTTGACCCCATATCTATAATATTATCAACTAGAGCCTTATATTTAGAGTAGCAAGATTTATATGATTCCTTTTGACTTGCCAATCCACCTACCCTTGGCGAATAATAATAAAGGACATCAGGTATTACTTTTAAATATTGCGCCTTAAGACAATATGCCAGAGCAAAGATTTCATCTTCTCCCAAACAAATATTCTCATCAAAACGCAAATTATACTTTTCAATTAAATTTCTCCTAAAAATTTTATCGAAAGCATAACCCAAAACATTATAGCCTGTATCATTCTTACACAAAGACAACATTAATTGTTCTTTTTCTATTTCATTAACAGCACATTGCCTTCTCAATGATAAACTCATAGAACTTTCATCATTATATCTAAGAAAAAAGCCAAAAAAGAGAACATCAAATCCCTGCACTTGCTCCATAAGTGTGGCCAAATAATCGGAAGTTACCCAATCATCAGAATCAACGAAGCATACATACTTACCTACACTTTTATCCAATCCAACATTACGAGCCGCACTAACTCCCCCATTTATCTGGTGAGTAACATGGATACGCCTATCCATCAGAGCATACTCATCACAAATAGCTCCTGAAGCATCAGTACTTCCATCATCTATCAAGAGCAATTCAAAACTAATAAAAGTTTGAGACAAGATGCTATCAATACAGCGTCTTAAATATTTCTCTACATTATATATAGGAACTATTATACTTACATCAGGTATATACTTACAAGATTTTTGATTTATAATCGATTGCGATCTTTTAATTATATTTTCAGACTCCATTATACTGTTTTTTATTTTTTTCTATCACTTTTGCAACAATCAACATTTGGTACGTACCCATCAACAAGGCATAAACAAGCCCAGGCACACCATCACGCCACCCACCTTTTAGAATATAAGCCTTAAACATACGAAACACTGGACGCAAGAATAGTTTACCAACACCATATTGCTTGTCCTTCCGGCGCTCTACCTCATAGTCGCTATAGGTGTTGTTCTTGCGCATGATGTCGGCAATGCTATCGTTGGCAAGATGCTCGAAGGCCAGCTCTTCCCTGTTGCGGGGAACCCGATATACAACACCATCTACTACCGGCGATGTATGGATTACCGGCGGCCAATGGGTCTTGTCCTTTCTGAAGAAGCGCAGAATGTAGTCGGGATAGCTGCTGTGCATAAAGCGCCCCATGAAGTAATTCTTTCTCGGGATACTGATGCCATCCGGACACTGAGCCTCAGCAATCTTCGCATAGAGATAATCATGAAGCGCCGGCGTGACAAGCTCATCAGCATCCACAACCAAGACCCAAGGATGGGAGGCTGCATCTATCGCAAACTGGCGTGCCGGTTCTACTATAGAAACTCCTTCCTTCTTGAATGTTACTATCTTGCACCCATAACGCTGGGCTATCTCAAGCGTGTCGTCCGTGCTTTCCATATCACAGATGACTATCTCATCAAAGTCCTTGACGGAGTCTAGGACTCTCGCCAGGAACTTTGATGCGTTGTATGTATTGATAACTACAGATATCTTGTTATTGTTCATGTCTCTTTGGCTATTGATACTTTACGTTTATCTTTCTGGGGGGCTACCTAAGATTCTACTGTTGTGACTGATTGCCAACCACCAGTTCGTTCTTCGTCATTCTCTCCATATACGACTGGATAATGGCCTTCACCTCGCGCTCCATGGCTTTGCGAACGGCAGGTTCCTTGTCGGCAACATTATTCTCCAGCAGCAGGTCGGTGCGGAAACGATAGAGTGCCTTGGTCTGCTGACCATCCCACTGCAAGAGATAATCGCCCTTTACATACTGATAGAAACCATTGTTATAGTTCACCGCCCAAGTATCCTTGGCTGGCGTGGTAAGCAGGTCGATGCCGAAGCCCACATACTTCTTGTCATAACCCAGATAGCTCAATACCGTAGGCATGATGTCTATCTGCTGGGCAATGGCATCACGCATGCCCGGCTTGAACTCGCCGCTAGGGTCGAAGAAGATGATTGGCGAACAGAAACCACCCAAATCGGTCTGATAATAAGCATGGTCGCTCAGGTTGGTATGGTCGGAAGTTATCACAAAGAGGGTATTCTTGTACCAAGGCATCGTCTTCGCCTTGGCGAAGAACTTACGCAAGGCATTGTCTGTATAACGGATGCACTTATGGATGACGATACCCTCTTCTGGGAATACTTTCTTATACTGTTCTGGGATTACATACGGATGATGCGAAGAGGCGGTGAAGAGTGCTGTCATAAACGGCTGCTTCATCTCGCCCATCTTCGTGGCATAGAACTGCATGAAAGGCTCATCCCAGATGGCCCAGGTTCCATCAAAGTCCTTGTCGCCACCAAATCGCTTGTCGGCATTATATTCCGTACGACCGAAATAATCGGTGAATCCCGTGGTGCGGGCAAATGCCTGAAATCCCATAGAACCATTCTCTGCTCCATGGAAGAAAGCTGAATAATAGCCTTTCTTCTTCAATTCGCCAGCCAAGCCACTTACATTGTTCATGGATGCCGGGGTAAGGAAGAACGGCTCCACAAACATCGGGATGCTGGAAAGGATACTAGGCATGCCGTCGATACTCTTTCTGCCATTGCAGTAGGAATAAAGATAGGTGGCACTATGCTGCATCAGGGAATCGACAAAAGGAGTATATCCCTTGTATTTGCCGTTTTCCAGCCACTTGTTGAAGCCGCCGATATACTCACGGCCAAAGCTCTCGATGATGATGACCACCACATTCTTCTTGCGCTTCACGAGCGTATCAGAAGGGGTATGGATAGGAGAATAGATGGCATTGAGCTGCTTCTCCGTATAGTAATCAGGCACTACGAATACTGGCTTGTCGATGGTACGGATGATGGAGAACGGAGTATTCAGTACGATGGCAGCCTCCTGCGGACGGTTTACATACTGATTGGCATTGCTGATGGTGATAGGGCGAACTGCCGTGGTGAAACCTCCACGCATACCTGCTACGCAGAAAGGTACGAACACCGCCAGACAAAGAAGATGAACGCCATAATAAGTCAACAATCTCTTTGGCTGATAAGGACGGGAAGCCTCAACTGGCAACTTGCCCTTTGGCATGCGATAAAGAAACCACAAGCCTGCTATCAGGATGATGCCAATCAGCACCAGATACCAATGGTTGAGAATCTCAACACCAAAGATTCCACCCAGATTCTTCTCGTTTCTAAACTCAGAGAACACGGTAACCGTGGTACGGCGCGTGGTGTATTTAAAATAAACACAATCCACCAGATTGGCTATAATGCAGATGGAATTGCAGATTACGAACACCCACTTCGCCATCTTCTGATACCAGTTCCGCTCCTTGTAATGGATAGGGAAAAGCATCAAAAGCGCATACAGGGCATTGGTATAGAGAATGGCAGAGGTATCAAAATACCAGCCGCCATGAAGCATCTCGCCAAAGGCGCCCCATGTCATCGCTTCGGAAAACACACTCCAGTTGGTCGCCAGGAAAACCAGGCGGCATATCTCATACACCACATAAACCAGCACCATATTGATGACGAAGCACAAAGGCGCTGAAAACAAGTTTCTCTTCAGTTTCATCTTTCCTATTTCTTTTTTTATCTTTGTTCTTTTCTTTTTTTCTATTTTTCTATCTCCCTTTCAGTAAATTCCCTTCTACTTTTCTATCTTCCTTTCTGCATAATCCCTGGTATACATCTCGTAGATGAGTTTAAACCATATCAGCACGCAAGGCAAGGCCTTCAGGGCGTAAGGCTGCACATAGTTCTTGCGGATAAACGCAGGGAAAAGATCGGATGGCGACATGCTCGTCAGGATAAAGGCAAACACCATCAGGGCAATATCCCAGCGGCTACGCTTCCATGGAGCCGTGATATACCAGATTGCTACGCCCAGGAGAGCGATGATGTAAGTGCTCGATTCGCTGCCCGTGCTGAACAGGACTACAAACATCAATACCGATGCCAGGAAAGCATAGCGGAAGGCGATGTTGCCATACTGCCTGATACGCAGATAAGGATAACAGAACGCCAATATGCCCGGAACTATCAGCCAAAGGTCGGAATAAGTGGCAACATGCGAAATCTTGCGCACCAAACCGAGCAAGGACTGGTTCTGAGCACAACTGAACATATTCTCCATATTCTTGCCCGTAAGGCTAACGTGCCACTCCTTATACTGGTCGATGATATACTCCGGACTGGTTATCGCCATAGGCAGGACAAAGAACAGGGCTGCCCATCCTATCAGTGCAGCCACAAACTTCACCTTGTGCTTGGAAAAGAAAAAGAATGCCAGCCCCACGATGCCATAAAGCTTCACAAAGGTTCCGATCATGATGAAGCAGGCGGCCGTAATATCCTTTTCTTTCTCTACGCAATAGAACGAAGCGATGATGATGGCGGCAATGATGATGTTAAATTGGCTCATAAACAATGCCGTGAGCAACTCATGGGCACAGAACCAATAGCAGAATATCTGCTTGCCCTGACGCAACGGCAGCTTACGGATGGCTACAAACAGGGCCAGCGTCATCAGTATATGCCAGAACAGCAAACCCAACGGATGGGGCAGCACGGCAAAAGGAGCAATGATGATGCTGAAGAACGGACCATAGTGGTTCGAATCGAAAAACTCCGAAGGATACTGGGCATACAATGATGTCTGCTCCCAAGCATGCCAGAAAACATACTTGAATATCAAGAAGTTATTACACTTGTGGATTTTAGTCAATGCAGACACCACACCCAGAATCAACCAGAGTCCCAGCAGGGTGCGAGGGTCGCTAAAGAAAGGGCGACCGAAAAAGCGCCTGATACCTGCCAGCCACTGGCTATTCTCCATTTTTGTACTATCCATTCTATCTGTCTTGTTATAAATTACTTTATTTAGGGGGCAAAATTACGCAAATTCCACGTAATTAGCAAATAAATCCATATTTATTTTGAAAAATCAGTTTTTTAATATACCTTTGTCCCAATAATTAAAGAAAAAACAAAAAGATGAACATAGGATTCGATGCTAAAAGAGCGGCACAAAACCGCACGGGATTAGGCAACTACAGCAGGTTTGTCATCAGGATTTTGTCGGAGAAATTCGCCGACAATCAGTATCATTTATATACTCCCAAGCCTCATCGCATGCCCTATCTCCAGGAGATACCAACACTCAAGCACCTGTTTCTCCATTTTCCGCCCCAAGGAATATGGAGCAGGATTCGCTCGCTCTGGAGAGTTTGGGGTATCACAAAAGATATACAAAAGGACGGCATCCAAATCTTCCATGGCTTGAGCAACGAGCTTCCGCTCAACATCGGAACTCCCGAGCAGCGAAAGATGAAGGCTGGCGGCAAGGGATGCAAATACATCGTCACCATTCACGACCTCATCTTTATCCATACTCCCCAATACTATCATTGGATAGACCGGCAGATATACAACTTCAAGTTCCGCCGTGCCTGCCGGTGTGCCGACCGCGTGATAGCCGTCAGTGAATATACCAAGCAGGAAATCATGCACTATTACCATACTCCGGAAAGCAAGATAGACGTGGTTTACCAGGGCTGCGACCCAGTTTTTTCACAGGAAATAGAAGAAGGAAAGCTGCAGGAAGTAAAGGCAAGATACCAGCTTCCCGATAAGTTTGTACTCTATGTGGGAAGCATCGAGGAGCGAAAGAACCTGATGCTGGTGGCGAAAGCCATGGCAGAACTGAACAGAAGAAACAGAAGTCAGGGAAATCAGGGAAGTTTGGAAAGTCAAGGAAATCAAGGAAGTCAAGGAAATCAGAACCAGGCACAGAATCAGGCGGCAGCAGCCATTCATGTGGTAGCCGTGGGTCGCCGCACGGCCTATGTTGACCAGATACAGGATTTTCTGAAGGCACAGGGCATAGATCATCTGTTTCATTTCTATCATCAGGTGCCTTATTCCGACCTGCCATCATTCTACAAATGGGCATCCACCTTTGCCTATCCTTCCAGAATAGAAGGCTTCGGCATCCCGCTGCTAGAAGCCATCAGCAGTGGAGTTCCTGCCATAGGATGCACCGGTTCGTGCCTGGAAGAGGCTGGCGGACCAAACAGCATCTATGTGAATCCTGATGATGCGAAAGGCATGGCTGATGCCATCTTACGCACCTGCACGGATGAACCCCTAAGGCAGCACATGATAAGCGAAGGAAAAAAATATGCGCTCAATTTCTCGGACGAGAAACTGAGCCACGACTTGATGAAAGTTTATGAGAACCTATCAGAATAAAGGTTCTCATAAACTTTCTATTGTAATCCGATTCTTTAAGCCAGCCCTTTATATCCTTTCTTCGATAAAGTATCGAGGACGGCGCTTCACCTCGGTATAAATCTTGCCGATATAATTACATGTTTGAAATGCTGATATTCGGACTTGGTATATTTGAACTTAAGCTTGCAACCTTAGAGCCTGAACTTGCAATATTACCCCAATAACATCATCATCGTTTTCATAAACAAAAAGAAATCCTATGAATATTCAAAAATTGAAATATAAATTCCATAGCGGAAAAAACAGCAAACCCTGGTATTACATCAAGGAATACGCTCGTCTGTATACACCTGCCTGCATCTTGATATGGAGGGGGCAGCATTTACTTGACAAAGCCATCAAGCAGCTCAACAGGTTCTTTAAGTAACAATAAGATGCCTGCCCAAGTGCTGGCATCTTATCTTTGATAAAGTTTCATAAATAAATGCCACTAGCATATCGACTTTCAAGAATATTTCGTAACTTTGTACTCAGTCATTGCAAAAAGTAAAGAACTATGGTAAGAGAAAGAAAAAAGCGAATCTATCGCAAGCGAATACCTTATGGTATGCAGAATTTTGAGGATGTGATTGAAAGGGATTGCTACTATGTAGACAAGACTCCTTTCATCGAGGAAATAGAAGACTCTAATATGTACTTCTTCTATATACGCCCTCGCCGATTCGGCAAGAGCCTTACCCTCTCCATGCTTGAAAATTACTATGACATCAACAAAAAAGACAAGTTTGATGAAATTTTTGGCAAGCTCTATATTGGTGAGAATCCAACTCCCGAACATAATAGTTATCTCATCATCCATCTCAACTTTGCCATTATTGTAGGCGGACTGGACGACTACAAGCATGGCATGGACAATTATTGCAGGACGCAGTTTAATTACTTCGCAGATGTATATTCGCATCTCTTACCAGAAGGTACCAAAGAAGGCCTCAACCAACAGGAAGATGCCGTCAACCAATTAAACTATCTTTGCACCCAAAGCAAAAAATCTGGTCAGAAGATTTATCTCTTCATTGACGAGTACGACCACTTCACCAATCAGATTCTTGCTCACAAGGAGCATGAGCAGAGATACCGCACACAGACCCATGGCGAAGGATATCTAAGAAAATTCTTTGATACCATCAAAGGAGCAGCAGGCGATACCCTAGCACGTGTCTTCGTAACAGGCGTTAGCCCTGTAACGATGGATGACCTGACAAGCGGATTCAATATCGGCACCAATTACTCTCTGGCACCAGAATTCAATGAGATGACAGGATTCACAGAGGATGAAGTAAGAGATATGCTGGGCTATTACTCCAGTGTGTTGCCGTTCAATCACAGCGTGGATGAACTCATCAAGGTGATGAAGCCATGGTATGACAACTATTGCTTTGCCGAAGAGGAGTACGGAAAAACTACAATGTACAATTCTGTGATGGTACTTAACTTCTTAGACAAGTACATCCGCAACAACTACGACATTCCTAAGAATATGGTAGAGAGCAATGTACGTATCGACTATGACAAGGTACGCATGCTTATCCGTCATGACAAGGAATTTGCTCATGATGCCAGCATCATCCAGCAGTTGGTAACCCAAGGATTCGTCACAGGTAAGCTCGTGGAGAATTTCCCTGCCGAGCGCATCAACGACCCAGACAACTTCCTGAGTCTGCTCTTCTATTTCGGCATGGTAACGATAGATGGTGATTACAAGGGAGCCACCAAGTTTATCATTCCAAACGAAGTAGTACGAGACCAGATGTATACATATCTCTTAGACACCTACAAGGAGAACGATTTGACCTATGATAGTTTCAATAAGGGGAAATTAGAGTCTCAATTGGCATACGATGGCAACTACAAGGCATACTTTGAGTTCATCGCCGACAGTCTGAAGCGTTACTCTTCTCAGCGTGACAAGCAAAAGGGAGAAGCATTCGTGCATGGTTTCACCTTGGCGATGACCAGCCAAAACCAGTTCTATCGCCCTATCTCAGAGCTAGACAACGATGGCGGCTATGCCGACATCTTCCTCTCTCCGCTCTGCGACATCTACAAGGACATGGTGGATAGTTACATCATCGAACTGAAATACAGCAAGACCAATACCGCCGATGAGCAGCTGCAAGTTCTCTTCAAGGAAGCCTCTGCCCAAATTTGCCGCTATGCCAATAGCGACATCGTCAAGGAGTCGGTCAAGACCACTAAGCTCCACAAACTCGTAGTTATCTACCGAGGAGCAGAAATGGTAATGTGCGAGGAAGTAACGGAAGAATAAGGCTCAGGAGAGGTTGTCTTATCCACGGACAATCTCTCCTGAGCCTAAATTACGTTAACTTCCACACTCTTCTCTTCAGCCACAACGCCAAGATAGGGTCACTCATTTCCAAATGTTTAGGGGCAGGTATCGTAATCCGATCTTTCACCATCAAGGACTTCTTAAGGCGAGTTACTCCAGCAACCGGTCTATTCCATATTTCAAGTCCTCTTCTGTTGCTACAGAATCATCCTGTACACGCAACCATACAAACCATGCCAACTGCTGTACATAAGAAGAATACCTGTCTGTTACCTGACAGATTTCACGAGCCAACTCTTCCGAGATATGCTTGCCGGTAGATTCGAAACGCTTCCACCAATGAAGTCTTACCCATACGACGAGGCGAAATCAATATCGTATTCACTCCATACGTAAAGTTCGCCTTCAGGCGTTCTGTTTCCTCTCTACGGTCGGTGAAGGAATCTCCCTCCACACGAACACCGAATACAAACGGAGCTTCTTTACTTTTTCTCATAATTACTACCTTATTTTATACTATACAGCTTTTCTTCTGCAAAGAAAATGCAAACGAGCGCAATGAAAGCTGGCTTTCAAATTGCCGAGTGCAGCTTTTCTTCTGCAAAGATAGCAAAAAAAAACAAATTAAACAAGGTTGTTTAAAACAATGTTGTTTAAAGCCATCTTTTTTTGCAGAAACAGCGATTCTTCGTCTGATAAAAACATAAAGTTTCATAAATTATACCCTAGGGTATAATACCTTTGGGTATAATTTTGTAACTTTGCAGAGAATCAAGACTTTAAGTATATGAACAAGATACCATTCGAATATGGTTCTATCGCTGAGAATCCATTCTACCGTTTTGGACAGATGATGACATTGAAGAAGATAGCCAAGGAATACTGAATTCTGCTTTCTCATCGGGACACGTACGGCAACAGAGGTAACAGTTAATCCCCCATCACACAGCCTTCGAGGTGCACCGTGCGGGAATGAACTGCCGCGTAGATATGGTAAACTCCGCATTATTACTGTTCTCGCTCTTCATCCTGCCATGGAAGAAGTTCTCGAAGGTCCGATTCCTGGAGAATGCGAAAAAGGCTACTCCACTGCAGGTGTTCACCTGGCTCGCCTTCCTTCTGGTGCTCTTCTTCTACTGCATCTTTTATACTCTTTCTTCTATAAAATATCGAGGACGGCGCTTTACTTCGGTATAAATCTTGCCGATATAGACGCCCGTGATGCCTACACCCGTGGTGATGATGCCACCGATAAACCACATGGAAACAAGCAGGGAGGTCCAGCCCTGCGTGGTCTTGCCCTGGAAATGCTCCACCAAGGCAAAGATAATCATGATGAAGGCTACTAAAGTCATCGCCAAGCCCAGGAAAGTGATAAACTTCAATGGTGCCACGGAAAACGAGGTGATGCCATCGATACTGAAGCTCAGCATCTTGGTGAGCGGATACTTGCTCTCACCTGCCTCGCGTGCCTTGCGGTCGTAATAGACGAATCCCTCTCGGAAGCCCAGCTGGCGGACGATGGATCTGAGGAAGAGATTGCGCTCGGGATACTGCATCAGCGCCTTCAGCGTGCGGTTGGTCATCATGCGGAAATCGGCATGATTGTAAACCGTCTCCTTATCCACACTCTGCATCAACTTATAGAAAGCCTGGGCAGTGAATCGCTTGAAGAAGGTATCGGTCTTGCGCTCCTTGCGCACACCATAGATGATATCCTTGCCTTCCTGCACCTGGCGCACCATATCCACAATCACATTCTCATCGTCCTGCAAGTCGGCATCGATGCTTACCATCGCATCGCAATGATCCACAGCCGCCTCCATTCCTGCCCAGAGGGCATTCTGATGACCACGGTTATGAGATAACTTGATGCCATGCACATACCTGTGCTCCTTGGCAGCATCCGAAATCATCTGCCAGGTACGGTCACGACTTCCGTCGTCAACAAGGAGCAATCCCGTGTCGGCGTCAGTCTCTTTCTTGATGTTTTTTATCAGATTGCCAAGCACCTCCAGGGTTTTCGGCAACACTTCTTCCTCGTTGTAACAAGGAATCACTATTAATACTTTCATACCTTCTTCCTCTTTCACGATACTTAATCCATATAGTTTGCAAAGATACGAAAAACTATCAGAAACGCCAAATTATTTGAAGACTATCTTGTTCCTGAATTTTCCGATACCTTGAAATTCTTTTATGATTCCTTCCAAACTCTTCTCTTGAGCCACAATGCTAAAATAGGGTCACTCATTTCCAAATGTTTAGGGGCAGGTATCGTAATCAGATCTTTCACCATCAAGGACTTCTTAAGGCGAGTTACATTGGCAGCAGTACCCAGACGATAGGTTTCCAATATTGCCGTCTGGGTGAAACCGGTATGTACTCCATTGGTAATGGCATGCAAGAAATTCATCTGATAGGCAGAAAGGTCTTCGGTCTGCTGGATAAACAAGGGCTCACAAGCATCCAGCAACCGGTCTATTCCATATTTCAAGTCCTCTTCTGTAGCTACAGAATCATCCTGTACACGCAACCATACAAACCATGCCAACTGCTGTACATAAGAAGAATACCTGTCTGTTACCTGACAGATTTCACGAGCCAACTCTTCCGAGATATGCTTGCCGGTAGATTCGAATCGCTGACAGATATACTCCACCCAGTCTTTCTCGCTAATCTTGTTCAGATAGAAGAAATCTCCAAAGCGATAGAATGGGTAACTGGCATTCTGGAACATCTGTTCCATCATGTGTTTCTTGCTTCCATAAAGGCAGTAAGATACATGGCTCTGTAATTGCCATACGCTACGGAGCTTCTTCTGGAAGGTCAAGGAATCAGGGAAATCGCCTATCTGCTGAAATTCATCGATGCAGACTACGATATGACAACCTTTAGACCGAGCTATCATTTCCGGAAGTCTCAAAACCTCTTCGGTGGTATTGTTACCTGTATTATACTCCAACGCCAAAGAGAAATCAGTCAAAGGATCTTGCCCGATACTGATTTTCGGAACGAAACGGCTTAAGAACACCTTGGCATTCTCCATCCATTCTTCCCATTTTGAAGAAGTAGCCCGAACCACGGCCGTGGCAAAAGCATTGATAAAATCATTCTCAGAGCGACAGCCAAAGGCATCTATACGAGCTATCCTGATGTCTTCGCTCTCTACAAGCGAACACACCTTATCCACCAATGAAGTCTTACCCATACGACGAGGTGAAATCA
>ERZ1023858.116-NODE-116-length-15490-cov-9.064464_pt1 | contig 15490 bp, 11 predicted proteins | sample MGYA00380387_ERZ1023858 | MGnify/ENA primary metagenome ERZ1023858 (study PRJEB33179, sample SAMN07449010) | human gut metagenome | biome: Human-gut; feature: Human associated habitat; material: Faeces | host: Homo sapiens | place: India: Bhopal | collected...
GTCCGTAGGCTCCCGTTGTCAATGATGTGAAACCGCCCATAGGCTGTTCTATCGTTCGTAATATTCCGGTTGAGGATGGAGTGTATACAAAGGCGTATCGGTCGCGTACAGACCATGCAGTGGCATAGACAGAAAAGCTGATACTGTTACTCGGTATGCAGGTGTAAGTCATGCCATAGTCGAAACTCTTGTAGGGCTTAAGGGTAGGATTGCCAGTATAGCTCATTAACGGGTTTGACTGTATGACAGCTTCGCTACGGTAAGACGAAAGTGGCACGGAGGTCATGTAATGAAATTCGGCTGAGATATGATTCTTGCTGTTGAACGAGTATTGAACCGATGCATCCGCCCAAGGTTGGGTGGAATGTTCGATGGTTTGTTCATACTTCGAGTGGTCGTAATTGTATCCCACACCTAAATATATATAGTATTTATTCCTTGAAAGAGAATATCCCAATCCCGGGCCTATACGGTATGTAGTGAGTCGGTCGTGCATGTCTGTAGTTCCTGAATATCTTGTCGAGCTACTGTAAAACAGACCCTGGCAGAAGATATTCAGACTTCCATAGTTGCCGAACGAGTGGTTGAATTGCAGTCTGGCGCGGGCAGAATGAGAATTGTCCTCGGCATAATTTGGAAATTCAGCGGCACCCTCCCTATAAAGGCTTGATTGCCGAGAATGGGTGTAGGAGTAAACTGGGTTGAAGTTGATGGTGTTTCCATTTCCTAAGATGAAATTCCAGTTGCCCGAGTATGACAGCGAGTTCTGACGCATGGATTCGGTCTTGTCGAAGTCTGTCAAGTCAATCTTGTCGGAATTAATACTAACATTTCCTGTCGTGTTATTGATAGGTGTATGGTTGAAAGTAGCTCCGATAATGTTGCTGATGGTGATTTTATTAGTATTGTAGACAACTTTCAGGGTAGGCCACAATAATCTGTTGTGTCTATCGGCAGCTATGACCGATTCTGTCCGAATGAATGTCTTTCCCAATCCGTCATTCTGAGGAAGTCGGTAAGTCTCAATGCTTTCTGTGAAATCGTGTGTTGATTTACTATACGAAGCTCCCAATCCCAAATCAAAGGTGAATCTCTTTGACTGGAATTTACCAAAAAGGTTAATCTGACCGTCATTGGCAATAAAGCGTTCCGAGCCTAAAGCTTTTAAATATCCTCCATATTCATACCGTTTCATGATAAAGTTCACGACATGTGCATTGCCAAGAAATCTTGGGTCGGATGGATAGTCATAGTATTCAACCTTTTTGACATCAGTAGTCCTCATATTCTTTAAATCATCGGCAGTAGCAGGAAGCCAGTCAATGAACACTCCTACAGGCTTGCTGCTTACGGTGTTTATCTTTGTGCCTGCTCCAAGTGCCAGCTGAGGAATCGCCATGCGGTTAAGCAAATCTATTCCGCTTTGTGAGGCATTTTTCTGTTTAGAAGTAGGAAAATATGTTGAGACAGAGGCTGAGATGTTTTGTTGCTTCGCATTTACCACAACCTCCTCCAGTTGAATTGATAAGGAGTCGTTGGTTTTCACCTGTGCCCTAAGAGGCGAAGCGAATATGTATATCGCCACCAATATGGCGTGTTTTGTTATTTGAGACGTTTGTATCCACATATAGACATTCTTTCTTCAAATTCCATTAAAAGATATTCATTCAAAGGTATATCCAGTGTTGCTAAAGTACAGATTTGATTACAAAAGCCATTATGCTCTGTGAGTTTTTGGCTACATGGACCCATACAGCGTGGAAGTATCTTGCATTTGAGACAATGCGGATTTTCAAAAGTAGCAAGTCCCAATCTGCTCGATTGTTTTATCTTATCCCAAATAATGTTTCCATCTTGGGATAGTTCACCTTCCTTTTGTTCTGGAATTAGGGTTCGACCGTTGCATCTATATAGACTTCCGTCATAGTTGACAATAAAATAGTTAACGGATTCTGCTGGACATGATACTCTTTTGTTACCAAAACATCCATGACTGACATAAAAACCTTGGGAAATTAACGAATGTATTGTTTTTCTCAACAACATACGTTGTTCATCATTCACAGAGTCTTTAGTCTGCCATACTCGTTCTAGATGAATCATTATGGCAGAACGGTCTATATCGCCTAAATCTGCTATCAGCTCAGACAAATGTACTAATGTGTTGTTGTCAAAATTTATACGAACAGTTATTATAGGCTGTTTATAATTACCGATATTGAAGATGCCATCAACTATTCCTTTGATGGCTTCTATTATGTCTTCATATGTTGGTTTAGTATCATTTTTTCTGATTCTTACAATATTGTGTTTCTTACGATTGCCATCAAGTGTTATTTGAAAATATGGATTAAGTTCTTTGAGCATATCAATTTCTTTGCTACCTATTAGTGTGGCATTTGTGACAAAAAATGTTTGAAATGATTTACCCGCATCCGTTACAACCTTTTTCAATCGCTTGGCCAAAGGGTATGCTATTTCTTCAAAACCAAGCATAGGTTCTCCTCCGAAAAAAGCAACTTTAAAAGAATCAAATTCATTGAGTTCTACACGTTTTTCTATTTGGCGAACAATTCTATCTTGTACTTCTTTACTCATGAACGAATTTGGAACATGAGACTCATAGCAATACCAACATTTTAGATTGCAGTCCTGAGTAGGATATACCATCATAAAATGCTCTCTTGAATTAAATGCTTCCTGTTTGTTCTGAAATCTTATTTCAGAAAGCTCATCACGATTTGAGTCAATTATAAATCCGAGCTCTTTGAGCTTGGAGAAATGTGTAGGATATGCAACTTCAAATGTTTTTTCCCATTTAACATTGTTAAATAACGCATCAATCGGATGAGAAAGTGCAATAAATTGGTCTGTAAAGGAATTATAATAGACAATAATATTCCCTGCTGGAATTCGAATGTTATAAATGCTTTTTTTTATCATAAGAGTATAATGGTTAATTGTTAGTAAAGGAACCGGCATGAATAAGCATGATCTTAATCATGCCGATTCTCAATTTGTCAGTTAAGTAGGCTTAAGTTTGGCGAGTGGGATTTTGCTTGACTGTTCCTGAAGTTTCATCTGGTTTTTGACAACCCATGCAGCCTTCTCCACAACCGCCACCACAGCCGACACCACATCCGGCACCACACGTAACAACGTTTTGACCGCCATTTACAACCAATAGTTCGTCGTCTTTCAAAACGATAGCATTGAGAAATTCAAAAGGTTTACTCATTTTGTTACATCTTTTTAATTAATTCTACTCGTTTCGCTTTTCGAATTCCGCGCCTTTTCCCAGTGTTGTCTGTATATAATTACTGTCAACTAATTATATTCTGAATTATATGTCTATTACACCATAATAAATTGTATTGTCCAACACAATTTCTATTGAGTAGGAGCCAACTGGCAACCCTGAAAGATCAAACAAACCTTTTCCTTCGTCATCTACTGCAAATGTTTCATTCATAACAATACAGCCTGTTTCATCTATTATACCAATATTAGCTTCGCCCACAAACCTACCTATATTTACAACAAGTTTATTCTCATATATACTTGCTACAACTATTGGTTCTTCTGTTCGTGTTCCTAAATGGGCTGCCTTTTTGTATATAGTAATATTTTTCGCTTTAGGAGCACACATCACTTTCGCTTGGCTATAAGCAGAAAGCATAAACAGGAAAAACGGCATAAGCAATTTTACTTTCATATTTTTTACATTTAAAAATTATTGATTATTTACTGCAAAATTACATTGTATTCCAACTCTATCCAAACAAAGCAGGTCTATTTCTTTATAATCAATAAATATATATATTATTTTAATTATCAAGTATTTACAAATGTTGTCTTCGTTTTTATAGGTCTAAAAATTCTTTGTCCTTTCATTTTTAGAAGTTTTCTATGTAATAACGCAATGAGAATTTTTCATTTTTTATGCCAACTTTATCCTTGTATAAGAAGAGCTTTTGCTTAATAGCCTTTTCACTTACGCAATAGATGGATGCTAATGTCTTTTGCGATAGTTTTAAACGCAACAGCATCATGAGCTGTAAGTCGGTCTTGGATAAATTCGAATGCTCTTGCTTAAGTCTCGACACGAACAAGTCCTCTACGCTATCCAAGAATACTTCCAACTCTGTCCAATCACTTTCTGAAAGAATTATGCGCTTATTCTCATCAGGTGCTGCGGAATTTATTTTTTCAACGACTTCTATCTTTTTCAACAAATAGTTGCGCATTATAGACAATTGAATATCCTTATGTGAAAGTTCTTCCAGATGCAATTTCTCCAACATCTGCTGTTTTTGGTTCTGCAATTCCCGTTCATGTATTAAGCGAGCCAGTGTCCGCTTCCTATACGCCCAGTAAGCATATACGACAAATGAAAAAATGATCATACCTAAAAGTATAGTCAAGCCAAATACCCAACGCTGCATTTCTGCCTTTCCCTGCATTTTTGCTCTTTCGCTTTCTTTCTTCAATAAAGAAGCGTAATAGGTGGTTTTGGCTAGTAATGCAGTACGGTACATCTCTTGCAAGTTACTACATGCAGAATCACTATGTATCTTAGCCATCTTATAATCATGAGCTTTCATTGCTGCTTGGCTTTGCATATCAAATACCGAATAACGGTCTTCTGCTGTTTTGGGTGTTGCTTTTTTCAATATAGCAAAGGCTTGGCTTATGGAATCTACAGAGATATAGGCAGAAGCCAGCGTCAACTGGCATGAAAACCTGTCTGTATCTTTTAAATCATAAGCTTGTAGGGCATAATACAAACAACTGTCATTTTCTCCCATTTCTTCGAATGAACTAGCTAAGTCTTGACTTACATAAGACAACAGACTATTATCACCAGTAAGCATCGCCAACTTATATGCTTTTTTCTCTTCTTCCAGAGCTTGTTTCAAACTGTCAACAAAAAGAAAGTTTTCGCCTAATCTCAAATGAGCTGCCACCTTATTATATATAGTTGCATTTGGCATTAAATCATACATCTTAACCAAAGTTTTTGCATATTCCAATGCTTTATAAGGTGACAACTGCTCTTCTATTTCAATTAGTTTGTCCAATGCCAAACATTTAACATCCATATGATGATAGTTATCCGACATTGAAAATGACTTTTCTAAACAAGCTTTTGCCTGCTCAATACTATCACTAAGCATAAAGCATTTTCCCATATAATATAATGAGGTTGTATAAAGCGAATCGTCTTGATGCTCATTATACCAATCAAAAGCAATACGAATCAAAGAGTCGTTATCCACATCCAATCCCGACTTGTCTTGTGCCATATAATAAGTAAGGGCATACTTTGCCATCTCCTCTTTTGAAAGTTTTCTTGTGTTTATATGGCTTAAAAATGCCAAGGCACTATCTGGGTCAGACTCTGCCAAGGCATAAGCTAAGTTTAATTCCTTTTTATGACTTTTATGACAAGAAACTAATATTGATGCCAATATAAAAGTCAAGATTATGGGTATTGTTACTCTCCTCATATTGTAAATATTGTTTTAGATGCAAAAATACAATATAATTTTCAGACAGGGGTTAGTGCAAGGTCTAAATCTTTAAAAGCAAACAGTTGTAAGAATCTACTGACAATCAGTATAATACATAAATAGACGTGAATTTTTTAGTCTAATTTCTTTTGATATGTATATACTAACATTGCGCATTCGCTTAGGATTAGTGGAATTTTATAACCAACAGTAACTAACAATAGTTCGTTAAAATTTGAGTATATGGCTACGCGGCCTTAGGCTGCCAGCCAATGAGTTCTTTGACAATCTTACTAATTAAAGTTCGGTTCGGTCGGCATCGGGACATGTCGAAAATTAATTTCGTATAGTTTGCATTGAACATCAACGACTTAACTTTTGCCATGGAATTGTCCATGCCATTGTCTTTCATGAAGACCTTGGCGGCATTCTGTGAGGCGAACGATGCGTTGAACGCAAAATCCAACTGTCTCTTGTGTCTTGCCTGACAATCCATAAGTCCCGTAAACTGCTTGCTATCGCGATATCAGAACTCTATCTGGAAACGAGTGCGGTATGTCTTCAATACTTCCTCACCCGTCATTGAGAGTTTTGTCGAGAAGAACAATGGGCACGCAGCATCATGCACTTGTTGACATGGAATTAAGATTTGATTAACACATTTATGAATGTAAGGTGACTTGTAGGGCAAACGGTCAAAGTTTGATGAAAATGTAAAATATTACGGATGTTATTTGTATTCTCCGTAACTTTTAACACGAAACATTCTTTATTCTCAACAAGTAGTTGTATCTTTGCACGCAAATAAGAATAACATGAATAGAAATACAGTCATTGACACGCTAAAACAGCGAGGTGGATTCATAACCACAGGTGAAGTGAAAAGCCGTGGTGAATATGAGCAGCTTCGCCGTGCAATAGAAGATGGAACGCTTATGCGGCTTCGTAATGGTGTCTATGTGGAAATGTCAGCGTTGGCAAACAACATGATAGATGTGGAACGTATAGTTCCGCATGGAGTCCTTTGCTTGTATAGTGCTTTTGCTCATTATGGACTTTCCACACAAGTGCCTTCCGCTACTTGCATAGCCATTGAAGCCAAGCGAAAGGTGCGTTTGCCAGACTATCCTCCTATTGATCTCTATTATTGGAAAAAGGAGAATTTGGAGTTTGGTATAATCAAAAAGAGTATATCTAGTTATGATGTACTCATTACGGATATGGAGCGAACGGTCTGTGATGCTGTTAAGTACCGAAACAAGATAGGGCTTGATGTGTGCGGTGAGGTGATAGACAACTATCTCAAAAAGGAGAACCACAATATATCTCTACTCCATGAATACGCACAGAAACTAAGAGTGAAAAATATAATGACTACATATTTGGAGACAAGACTATGACAAAGAATATAGGGAAGTCCATTAGGACACGTTTGTTGAACCTCGCTAAAGAGGAGAAGCAAGAGTATATGAAAGTGTTGGTTAGATACTTGCATGAACGCTGAATTGGTACATTCCGAATGGAAGCGAAGTCAAGAATATTTGGACAGAACGTCCATTTACATTTACTGATTGTGCGTAATCCAAGAGTGTTAGCGGCTTCATTAATGCCCAACAAAGACACTCCTTCCGTTGTTGCAAAGCAAAGTTTTGATAGAGAATCCATAGTGTATTCTCTACCAAAAAAATTGCAAATCATCTGCAAGCAAGCTGTGCCGCACTGCATGGAATCGTGTTGATAAGTAACACTTATTTTCTCGAAATTCATTTTTTACATTCTATCACGTTGCTCCTTTCCTGCTCCACTACCTTTATATTTATTCTTTATAGAGTTAAAGCGATAATTTATGGTTAATGAATACTCGGTTGTCGAGAAATTATGAAACCTTATTTCTCGCATAACTCCAGAATAAAGTCTACTGTTAGAATCCCCTGTTCCAAACACATTGTAGGCATCGAAATATATAGTCAATCGACGTTTAAACAAGGATTTATAAATAGACAAATTTGCACTAAAACATCCTTTATTATTATAGGTGGCCTTATCATCCCCAGTTGTTTGCACATTTATACCTAAAGTAGCCGTAAGGAATTTTGTATCAAATGTATTGGTCATACGGATATTAGCCATCAGATGTCCCAATTTATGATTATCATGAGTATTCATATTAAACCATTGTTTTTGAACCATCATTCGACAAGAAGGCGTCCATATACCTATTTTAGGACTAACATTAAAAGAAGCCGTAAATAAATTAAAAGAATCCCAGTTTACTGATTGTATCAGAGCTATTTGATGATTGTTTTTATATGGCTGAGAATATAGCAATAACGGGTCTGAAACATGCGAGAACATCATGTTTAAACTCATCCATTTATATGATATGTCATAATTTACGTTACGACTTATTTGTGCTACAAGATATGGATTTCCAGCCTCGTAGGTATATTTATTATAATATTGAATACTATTTCTCATTTCATAGTACGTTGGTCGTTGAATATCTGTTCCATAACCAAATTGCATCTGCCAATTACCCAGTGGCAATGAAAGCATAAACGAGGGAAGGAAATTCCGATACACATGGTTTTGCTTGAACTTATCAGATTCATTTTCATGATAGTTATAGTTTAAAAGCTCATAGCGTAATCCTAACTGAAGTTTTAAGGCTCCAATGCTCCTACCATACTCCATATATCCGGATCCCAATGATTCTTCTATATGCCCATATTTATCTTCAAGAATATCTTTTGGCTGGACTATATATTTATTGTCACGATTACATTTAGAAAATTCTCCCCCAACAGAAATAACACCTCCAAAACAAGGAATTGTTACCAGCAACTTTGAAGCAATAAGGTTATTCTTTGTCTTGTTTTTAGAATCCACAAAAATACTGCTCTCCTCTTTTCCTATTTCTTGACAATTTTCTTGAGTCTTAGAATATTCATTATTTTTGTTCCAAAGCCAATCTATGTTGAAATCAAAACTTACTTTGCCAATTTTCCCAACATAATACATATTGTTAATTACTGAAGATAGCTGTTCTTGAGTCCATATTTTGCTATATGAGTTTTCTGTCAATTGTTGGTCATTAAACACAGTTGACTTCATATTCGTAAAGCCTTTACTATTTGGCATACGATTATAGCTAATGCTTGTTCCTATATAATTATTCGAATTTATTTGATAAGTAGCTTCCAAACTATAAAATAGTTGTTGATATCTACTTTCATCTTCGATGCTGCTTAATTGATTCCAAGTATTGTCAGAAAAAGTGAGCTGTTGCAATTCCTTATTGTTTTGACGATGGCTCTCCCTTGCATAAAGAGTAGCTGAAATGCCGAATCTACCTTTGAGGTAATTCAAATTTAAATGTTCAAAACCACTCGTACGATTATTTTCATTAATCGCACCATAACTTCTTACATTTGCACCAAATCCTTCTCCTGCTTTTTTCTTCAGTGAGATACGTACAACAGCTTTTGTACTTGCTTCATACCTTGCTCCTGGATTGTTGATTACCTCAATAGATTTTACATCTTCTGGTTGTAAACGTTCCAATTCTGTCATGTCCCTAACGAGTTTTCTATTTATATAAATAATCGGCTCACCTCGTCCAAAAACTTTTATTTTATTTTCTTGAACAATCAATTGTGGTATTTTATCAAGTAAATTATAGATGCTGCTTGTTTTTTCCAAAATCGTACCTTGAACATTTGTTATGACACCACCATCTTTCATAATGGTCTTTGGTAGTTTCGACTTAACCACAACAGTAGCCAAGCCATGAATATCATCTAAAAGCGTTATTTCTCCAAGGTCAGATTCACCATTGTAATCAAAATATGAAGTATGAAAACCAACCGAAGAAAACTTTAGGACTCCATAAGACTTTACATTATTAATAGAGAAACAACCATCTTCCATACTTGTTGTTCCAGTTATAAATGATGAGTCTTGAGCGTTCAGTAAAACTACATTGACATATGGCAATGGTTTACCTTCTTTATTCACAACTTTTCCGATGACACCTTGTGCCATTAGAAAAGTTGAAATAGATAACATGCTAAAAAACAAAACTATTTTCTTTATCTGCATTGTTCATATTTGTTTATTAATGATTGTACTAAAAAGTCAATTTTTCATGATTCTCCATGAATAACAAACATTTACTCGTCATTCAATGTCATTCCTTTGAATAAATCAAGTTTATCCATATTCGATTTTGGTTTAACCTACACTTTATTATTAGCCTTTCGGTACTTGCTCCTTTTGCCTGTTTGGTCAGTATATATAACATTGTCGACTCTGTTATAATATTTAGATTGTGCAAAAATACAAACTTTTTTCGAATTAGTGTTTACTCTTTGGAATGAAAGATGATATGTTGGCAATATTTTATTTATTTATGAGTATTTTTTTTGCATTATGTTCGCGGCTTGTATGTCTTGTATAACAAAATGACACGAGATATGCTTTGTTGTAAACGAGCGTAAAGTAAATGCTATATCTCATACGATTTCCATATCACGCCCAATGATAACTGAAAGGTGAGTGTCAACCACAAGTAGTAGGAGGGTATGGTATCCTTGCCATACCCTCCTACAGATTGCCGTTCATATATAAATATAAATACTTACTTATCCCAACTGGCTTATAAAATCTGAATAGCGGCTTATTGTACTCCAGTCTGTAAGTCGCTATTGCTTAGTGTTCTATCACGTTTGATGTCCACCTTTTTGCCCTTGCTAAATGAGTAGAATATATTTATTCCAAATGAGCGTGCGGTGATATAATTGTTCTGCCGCATAAAACTGCCATCTTTCATGGAGGTGGTAGTGCGTGACAGGATATATTTCTCAAATGGAGAATTAGCCACAATGGATATGGTTAGTTTGCCTTCCAAGAAACTTTTAGCTATGCTAAACGAGTATTGGTTTAATGTGGTCTTCTTTTCCCAAGGATCACAAAGATTCTTGAACATTCCATAGCTTGCACTGAAATTCCAGTTGTGAGGAAAATAAAAATCCATATGAGGGGCAAAGGAATAGTGGAATTCTTTTTGGTTCAATCCCATCTCCGATGCTGTCAGCCAGCGATGTCCAAATTCAGCAGAACATGATGTGCTCAGCCATTTCCAAGGATTCCATTGGGCGTAAACACTAACAACTGCGTCATCCGTTTTTCCAAGATTTTCATACGTATTCGTCACAATATCTCCCTCTGTCTTATTGTATGGCAGTATAGGGTTGTTGCTATGCTGATATTCTGTGGATGCAGAAAATACGCCGTTTGTGAATGATGTTATCAACTGCAAGTCTATGGAGTGAGTCGTTACAGGGTTGAGTTGTGGATTGCCAACATTACGGAAATAGTCTGTCAGTTTGCCATTGAAAGGGTTTAGCATGCTAACGGATGGTCGTGTCAGACTTTCCGAGTATGTCAATGATATCTGGGTGGAATTGGATGGTAAGAAGTATACATACGCATCGGGTAGGATATTGGTGTTGTCGCGTTTGTAGTTAAGCTCTGGGCTCATCGGCAGTTTCATGCTGATGTGGCTTTGTTCCAACTGTATGGCACCTCCCCAATAAAACTTACCGGAATATCCTTGGTAGTTGGCTGAGACGTTGTATATTCCCATGTTGTAGCGCATACGGTCTATGGCATTCTCTTCGTCGGCATAGTTGTAAGTGGAATTGGTGCGTCCCAATCTAAGGATACCCTTTGCTTTTACTCGGATATTATGGTTTTTCGCCAATTTGATGAGATAGGCCGATGTTAGTGTATGTTCACTCATACCACCATCTGTGCATTGATTGGTTTGGCTTTCGCCTTGTTCGGCATCATACGATGTAGTATAATAGTGGCGACGGTCTGGGTTGTATGTATAACGGTAGCCCAGCATAAATCGCATCTTGTCAGGTGAAAGTCTACTATAGTTGCGCCAGATAATGTTACTTTCTATTGTGCCACTCGTGTTTTTATTCCTAAGGCTGTATTCTTTGGACAATACTCCTGCAGTATAGTCTTTTGAGTTGGATGTAGTGTTCACAGGAGTAATATTACCATTGATGTCTGCATACAAAGTATTGATGCTATCCATTCTCCATTCCAACATACCGCGCAGGGTGTGAGATTGCCAGTTGCCGTCTCCTTTGCTTTCTTGGTGAACATCAACCGACTTTTCGCCAACAGAGTTTAGCAGATTATAGTCTATTGTGTAAGGCTGATGGCGCTGGCCGTTTAGACTATAAGCGTAATCCACAGAAATATCCACATTCTTTTTCTTAATGAGCAATGTTATGCCATCATTGGTGGTTGGTTGTGTGGTGTAGCCCAAGGCTGATGACACAGAGATTCCATCGACATGCTTTTGTTTTGTGCATATATTTAGAATGGTGACACCTGGTGATACGTCATATCTCTCAGATGTGTTTGTTATTACCTCAACATGGTCTATCTCGGTTGCCATCATTGATGACAGTACAGTCTTTATGGAGCGTTGGGCACTTTCGTAAGGTCTTCCATTCAAGTAAATCAAATAGTTTGACGTGCCACGCACTTTCAAGGTGCCGTCGGGAGAAGACTCTACGAATGGCACTTTGTTCAAGGCAGTGAGCAAATTTTCATTTTTCACACGTGTGTCTCCCTTCATGTTATAGGAGATGCCGTCTTTGGTAAGTTTGTTGAGTTGTGCGTGTCCTTTTACCACAACATCATTCAGCTGTATGGATGAAGGTTGTAGCCATAAAACAATATTATTAGTTTCCTCTGTACTGGCTATAGCTCTTGAAATCGGCTTGTAGCCTATTGCCGTAGCGTCAATTCTAACAAGGTTTTCTTTTGGTCCAAGAGTAAAACAGCCGATGGAGTCGGTCATGTAGGATTGGGTGGTAGAGTCAGAGAATGTCACTAATGCAGAAACGTAGCCAATGGGCTTCTTAGTCTCGGCATCTTTCACCGTGACAACTTTCTCTATTGCCTGAATACTTATGCAAAGACAAAGCATGAGTAATGTCAATATCGTTTTGCTTTTCATAATTTGTTGTTTAAACATTTAAGTTTTTCTATGGAGTACCATTGCGTGTGCCTATAGAAAGAGAAGCACAATTCGTATTTATAATATTTAAATTGTGCAAAAATACAAACTTTTTTCGAATTAGTGTTTACTCTTAGAAATGAAAGATGAAAAGTTAACGATATTTTACTCATTTGTGTGGAATTATAGCATTATGTTCGTGGTTTGTGTGTTTTGTATTACAAAATAGCACAAGATATGCTTTGCTGTAAACGAGCAAAAAGTAAATGCTATATCTCATTTCTGTTTTTTATCCCAACTGGCTTATGATTCGGAAATTTTATCTACCTTTGTAACTTCAAAGTATAAACTAACGTCTAAACAACAGATACTAAATAAAAAAATCATAAATATATGAAGACATTGCTCAGTTCGCTTCTTCGTGCTGTCAGTGCAATAGCCGTAGGAGCATTGCTCGTGAAATATCGTGAGCAGACAGTAGAATGGATCACCATTGCCATAGGCGTGTTGTTCTTTGTGTCGGGTGTATTCTCGTGCGTCACTTACTTTGTAGCGCGCGGCAAGAGCAGCGACCTTGAGGTGTATGATACAGATGGAAAGCGTCTCACATCTCCACGTCCGGTGTTTCCTATAGTGGGTCTTGGAAGCCTTATCCTTGGCCTCATTCTTGCCGTAATGCCCACGGTATTTGTCACATATCTTGTGTATGTGCTTGCCGCCATACTTATTCTTGGTGCTGTGAGCCAGTTTTTCAACCTTATCGTTGTCTCGCGCATAGCCCGCATAGGCTTCTATTTCTGGATTATGCCCGCGCTTACCCTGCTCATAGGACTTGTTGCCATTATCTCGCCAAGCTCAATAGCTACAGCTCCGCTGTTTGTTATCGGTTGGACAATGATGGTGTATGGAGTTGTTGAAGTGCTCAATGCGGTGAAGATTTACCAGTTGCGACGTTTTGTGGAACGCAGTTTGACAAAGACAGAGGAAAAAAAATAAACTGATAACAATAAATTATCAATTAATAATTAAAAAATGTGACCCCGTTGGGATTCAAACCCAAGACCTTCAGAACCGGAATCTGACGCTCTATTCAGCTAAGCTACGGGACCTTTATGTCTGCTTATTCTTTAGCAAGCGAATGCAAAGGTACAAAATTAGTTTTAATTCTGCTACCAACCTACAGCTTTTCTTTTTCTTTGATGAGTCCTTCTTCCTTCCCCATTTGTCCAATAATTTGACGGTTGTGTCTAATTATTGGACAATACATACTATAAGGTTCTTATTCTAATCGTTTGATTATCAACGAAAATATGCTTTTGGCACAGCCATTGTCCTTATTATATAAAAATGAGGAAGATTATGAAAAGAATAGTAATACTGATAGGATGGATGCTTCTTGCGTCTGGAGTCGCGGCACAAAGCTGGAGCCTTGACGACTGTATGAAGTATGCCGTAGGGCATGCCACGGATGTGAAGCGTGAGACTATCAATGCTCGTCAACGCAAGCAAGACTATCATCATGCCGTTGCCGCTTTCTTGCCAACCGTCTCTGGTGGAGTGCAGGGGCAGTATGCTTGGGGACGAAACATCGACCCTGAGACTAATACATATAATAATGTGACGACATTCAACAACTACTATCAGCTTTATGCCGAACTGAATGTGTTTGACGGTTTCGCCACCATTAATGCTTTCAGGCAAGCCCGACTGAGCCGTGACTATTCGACTACGGCGATGCAGAAAGCGCAGGACAATATGGCCATTGACGTGATGCAGAAATACGTGGATGCTGCATACGCAGAGGCAAGCATACGGATAGCAAGCGAGAAGCTGGACGAAAGCCGACGTATGCTGGCAAAGACGAAACGCCAGTATGAACTTGGTGAGAAAGGACGCCCGGATGTGGTGCAGATGGAATCGCAGGTGGCTGAAGACGAATACTGTCTTACGCATCAGCAGAATATGGCAAGGCAGAGTCTGCTTGCTTTGAAGTCGGCGATGAATTATCCCGTCGGTGATGATCTGAAGTTGGACATTCTGTCAAGTGATAAGGAGGAAAGCCTTTCGTCATGTCCGCTGACTGCTGAAGACAAGCAAAATTCGGAAAACATCTATCAGAGTTTCCTGAATATCTCTCCCGATGTCAGGTCGGCAGAATACGAAGTGGAGCGGGCACGATATGACTATAAGATAGCGAAGGGCAGACTGCTGCCATCGCTCTCGCTTACTGGTGGCGTCACCACCAACTATTACAAGAATCTCTCTCTGAAAGGGCAATACGATGGATTTGCCTCGCAGTTTCGCAACAATCGAGGCGAATATCTCGCATTGACCCTTTCGATACCTATTTATAATAGCGACCGTTGGCACAGTATGAAGAAGGCACGCAACAACTGGCAACTGGCTCAGGTGAATCTCGAAGAAACCCGTCGCAAGCTTCACGACCAAATAGCCCAGGCAATAATGGATGCGGAAGGCTACGCCAAGGAATTGCATCAGATGCAGAAGAAGGTAACCTCTGATTCGCTTGCCTATCACATGTCGAGCCGTAAGTTTGAGGAAGGAATGCTTTCCACCTTCGACCTTCATACCTCAGCACAAACTCTTCTGGAGAGTAAGATAAAGCAACTCCAGATGCAGATGCTGCTCGTCATAAAGCAAAGGTTAGTGGAATATTACAAAGGAGAAAAACTGATAAGATAAGTTATGGACATAAAGATAGTAAAGAAGAAATATCTCGTGCCCCGCAAGTATTGGGCATGGATTGGCGGAGGAACAGTTCTCATTGCTGTCCTCGTATGGTTGGGCTTGAGCAATTTCTCTTCCACGTTGAAGGTGGACAGAAAGAGCTTAAGCATAGGAAATGTGGAGCGAGCGCAGTTCAACGATTATGTGTCTGTTGACGGACAGGTGGTGCCTATCTCCGTTGTGC
>ERZ1023858.118-NODE-118-length-15375-cov-9.304047_pt1 | contig 15375 bp, 14 predicted proteins | sample MGYA00380387_ERZ1023858 | MGnify/ENA primary metagenome ERZ1023858 (study PRJEB33179, sample SAMN07449010) | human gut metagenome | biome: Human-gut; feature: Human associated habitat; material: Faeces | host: Homo sapiens | place: India: Bhopal | collected...
TAAATTTGATGATTACTGATGCAAAGATAATACTTTTCCTTTGTTAAATCAAAGACTACGCCTTGATTTTTCACAATCAAGGCAATTTGTTTGATTTTGGTGATCAAAAATAGCTTACATTCTAAAGAGAACCTTTCATTATGCCAGTCAAAGGGAAAACATTGATTTGTAAAAATCAAACATATACCCTTGATTTTGTGTGATTAACACACCAAATCCAGCTATGTCCTTTGGTCATGGAAATCATTAGTCAATAACTTAATTCGTTATGGTTCCGCTTATAAGGAATGGATGTTCAATGAGGGCTCAATGTTCAATACCACTGAACAAAGACCCTTCATTGAATAACCACCAAATGTTCTTACCGCTTTTTCCCTCGCAGCAAATCATTTAGATCCTTATACTCACGATACCTTGCCGACTCATCCTTTACCTTTTCCCCGAACAGTCCGACAAATGTCTCCACTGTCTTTTGTCCGGCAATGTCGTTGTCGAGATAACAGTGGATTTCTTTGTATGGGTCCAGAAAATCCATAGACTTTCTCAGGTTGGCAACAGAGTTCATCACTAACACATCAACTATACCGTCTACACATATTTCCGTATTGCCTTGCTTGCGCAATGTCATATACGACAGAAAATCCATAAAGCCTTCAAAAACACATATATGTTCCTGAGTCATTCCGTTGGTATGATAAAAGACAGAAACATCCTTGTTCTTGATACATCCCTTGTAATAGGGATTGCGTACCTCAAAACCACCAGATTTGTTTGGAAATGCGATAGCAAAATATTTCTTATTTCTCAATGTATAGTGAATCTCCTTGCAGAAAGTTGTGGCGATTCCAATATCAACACCTCTTGATTGGAGATAGGATGTTAGGGCATAGTTCCTTAGTGGCATCACTCGCAAATCAATCATATCATCTTCTAATTCTACGCTTGTATACGATGGACGCACCTCTGTCTTTTTCTCTTTTACCAGACCATTGCTATCACGTTCTATCATAGTCAGAACGATATGTATGTCATTTGTGTTATACATACGTTTGCCCAGCTCTATCAAATCACCGCCTTCTGCAATTCCAAAGTCATACCATTCATGGAGATTGTTATTCACTACAAACGATGGTGTTTTCTCTTCACGCAATGGTGAGCGGTACCAATATTGCCCTCTTCGCATTTTGACATGGGTATATCCTTTTTTTTCAAGATAATCCACTATGCTTATTTTCTTAGCTTCTGAAATATCCATTACTATTACTTGCTTTTTATTTCATTTTTACTACTTGTCAATCACTTTGTTTACTTCACTTACTATAGGCATGCCCATAAAGTAAACGAAATTCTGAAGTGTTTTCAGATAGATTTTTCTGTAACCCCAGTTTATGAACTTCATATTCCAAATTCACTTTATTTGCTTTATCCTCTATAGGCACACCCGTAAAGTAAAGTGTTTGCTAAAGTGTTTTATTTGTCCTCCTCAAACAGTTGCACGTTTGTTGGAATTTCTCCATAATAGAACATCTTGTCGTATCGCTTCACCAACTTCAAGTCGTTCATCAAGTACTGCAACACCTTCACCATCACACTTCGACCTCGCTTGAACCCTATAGCCTCGTATGCAGGTATCATTGCCTGAATGGTTTTCTCAAAGCCCTTGATAGGCTTACCTGCAAAGGCTGATACCAAAGCCTCTTCATGCTGTTCTATGGTTAGGTCGGTATATTTAAGCGGTGCGCTTTTGCTATGTTCGTCCTCAGAACTATCATAATTGGTTGCCAGTTCTGGCAATCCCTGTTCGTTTACAGTGAATGCAAACGGCTTGAACTCTTTCTCTCTGATGTGCAGTGCCTTTACCTCACTGATGTTTGGGTTATTGGTATTCTTGCTGATAACAAGCACTGTTTCTGCTTTGTTGTTCATTTCGGTTCCAATATGACCACGCACATTATTGTCCCCCTTGTTCAGGTGGAGCACACAGTGGATATGGATATTGTATTTGGATGACCATTCCATCATCTTGTTGATTACTTCTACCGATTCAGCTGCATTGTTGATGTCAAGGAGCAAGTCTCTGATTCCATCAATGATTACCAGTCCATATCCTTCGTTATGGCTCAGTGCATAGTCAATAACCTCAATCCTTACGGCAGGTGTGTACTCTCTCAGACAGATGAAGTCAAGGTTCTCGTTGTCCGTAGCTGTTGAGAGTCCTGCCAATTTCAGAATACGTTCCAATACATTGTGGCAATGATAGCGGCTCTGTTCCGTATCTACATAGAGGATACGTCGTTTGCCCTCTGGCAGACTGGCATGATAGTTCAATACCTGACCATTTGCCAATGATGCTGCAACCAATGCTGAGACGTTAAAAGTCTTCTTCGCTTTCGCCTTACCTGTCGAAGCACTGAAATTACCCAAAGTCGCTATTGTTGAGTTGTCTATCCATATTATCTGCGGCGGCGTACTATAGGTATCGGTCGCCTTTATCAGTGCGTCCTTCAAAATCTGTGACAGACGCACATTCTGTAGCTCTTCGTTGATTATCATGTAGCTGTTCTCTTTACTGCTTGTTTCGTTTGGAGTAGCGTACCCTCGCAAAATAAGGCACACGCTTGTTCTTCTTCTGTTCTTCTTCTGATGCTGCATTGGCTTCTTCACGTCCCATGCCACAGCCTTCATCACCAATGATATTTCCCAATGTAGGCACGTTGTTCTGTTTGAGCCAGGCATCCAGTTCCGTCTTGTCAAAGTACAGCATCTTGCCTCGTGGCTTGTAGTGCGGTATTTCCTTACTTGATGTCAGTTTATACAGCAGACTTTCCGAAATGCCGAGATAAACACACGCCTCCATAAAGGTCAATACGTTCTTGGTTGTGTAGATGTTCTCCTCTAATAGTGTCAGACGTTCCAATAGTCCCTCTATAGGCTCCAACTTTTGGAGCAATGTTTCTATGGCGGTCACTCTGTCATTGAGTCGTTCCATAAAAGTTGTTCGGTTGTTCAACATCGTTGTGCTCTTATTTTGTTTGTTCGTAAATGTGGAAGCGTCCTTCCGTTAGCTGCATGCTTTCGGGGTGCAAAGGTATAGTGGCTAAGAGGACGATGAAAGAAAAAGACCATGACAAGTGCCAATTGTAATGGTACCTGTCATGGTCTTCCTTTCACTTACTATACGTTACTGCCGTTTTTCATCTGTTTGGCTATGATTGTTCTCATAAATTGATACGTATAGGCAACTACGGACACCCTTTTCTTTGTCACAGAAAGTCCCATACATACTTACACCTTATTATATTGAGGGGCGTAGCGTTGTTATTACCTTTATCTCATCCTCTATGCGCTTACTTGTTGGCGTAGGTTTTCTTTTTATGTCAGATAGCGCACTCGACAGGGTTGTTGCACTTATTGGCTTCCCGGTTTCCCTTGACAGCAGATGTCCACCGTTCTCCATTGCTTTCTTCCAGTTCCAGCCAATGAGGTTACCCTCCAATAGGGCATTGAATAGCACAGCTACATTACGGGCGTTCTCTACTTTAAGGCTGAAATTGCTTTTACATTCCAACAGGGATTGCATGTCGTCAATCGATACCTCTGATACACAAAACAGATGATTCGTATTTGCGCAGTGGGCAATGCGAACCATCTGTTCTTTGGTCAGGTGACAATCGAAAGATAGCGGACGCTTCGTTTCTGAAACGTCCTCATGAGACATGATGTTTGGTGGAGGGGCATCCGTCGTATCAAAGACGTTTTTCATTTTTATGCAGTCCTCCAATGTGAATGCGTCACTGTTGAATAGATGTTGTGCAAGGTCATGGCGTTCCATTAGAATGCGCTTGGCAATGTTGTGATTTCTCCTGTGCACATTCTTGCAACCCACCTTGTTGCAGTTCACATGCTTGTGGCAGCAAGCAAAGTCCTCTACAAAGCGTTGGTGTGTCTTTACGCCATTTGTTACTTCATTCCGATAGCCAAATCTTGCTGCCAGAAGAATAGTCCATAATCCGTGCAATTCGTCCTTGTCGTTCACGAAATGTCTGTGTACTGTTTGCCATTTCTCAAAAAGAGAGATGACCGCCAATTTTTGTGGTCATTGTTCAATTAATTATGATGTGATGTAATAACGCAAAAAACTCTGACCACTGATGTAGCCAGAGTCTTGCGTTTGATTGTAAAATTTCGTATTATGTTGTGTCTCATAGTTACCTAATCGAATAGACCGTTAACTAAATTAACAGCCTCGTCCTTCTTCTTGTTAACGATTTTGGCGTACACCTGTGTCATTCTCACGTCTGTGTGCCCTAACAGCTTGGAAGTTGTGTACAAATCCGCCCCAAGCGTCAGCATCATTGTAGCAAACGTGTGTCGGGCGGTGTGAAAGGTGAAATGTTTGGTTATACCTGCTGCCTTTGCCCACGGTTTTATCAGTGCATTGATGCATGGAACTGAAGGCAAGTCAAAAACTTTTTCCTCAGGTCCTTTCCCGTTCTGCATTGGCATCCATTTTATAGCTTCCGATGAAAGAGGCAAGTATATCGGTGCTTTTGTTTTCTGCATGACAACTTGCAAACGGTATTGATTGCCATCACAGAACACATCCTTCCATTTCAAGCCTATTACGTCACTAATGCGCAATCCACAGAAACAAGAGAATAGGTACGCACTCTTTACTGCCTCGTTTTCCATTGGCGTGGTTATCAACTTTCGCACCTCGTCAATTGTCATATATTCACGCTTGCTTTCGGGCTTCTTTATTTTGTCCGCACTGCTGATCTTTGTGAATGGGTTTATCTTTATCAATTCATCCCTAACCGCAGCGTTTAGCGCCCCATTTAACACACGATAATAGTTACAAGCCGTACTAGCGGCTATATGTTCGCCTTGTATAGTTTTGTACTCGTTCAAGAGATAGTCAATGAAACTTTGGCAGAAAGCCTTGTCAATTTCATCCAAAGTGAACTTATCGCCAACGGTCTCTTTGATGATACGTATAACAATTCTTATCTGTGGAGCATCTTTCTTTCCACGCTTGGCTTGATGTTCCATGAAAGTGTTCAACCAATCTACAAGGTACACCTTTGGCTTCTCTTCTTGTTTCTTGATGCCCGCCTCGCCATTCGTCATCGCAATGATGCGTTGCGACTTTATGGCATTGGCGGCAATCAGCGTAGCTTGATTCCGCTTGCGTGCTTCATCGTCCGTTTCAGGAATGATGTACATCTTCAAGTACTCATACGAACGTTTGCCGTCTCTGTATATGTCCAGATACAGGCTCTTATTTCCGTTGCTCAGGTCTTTCATCCTAAGACGGATTGGCTCTTTGAGCTTTGATGTTTTCTTGTTTCTTGCCATAGCCGTTTCTTCTTATTGATTTCGTATTGCAAAGGTACTAAAAATCCCCGAAAACGAGAAACAAACAAGAAACAAAATACGCACAAAAAAGGAACAATTAAGTGCAGAAACGAGAAACAATTACATAACACATTATCGCATCATAAATGCTGAATATCAGCTATCTACATTTCATTTCATTAGCTTTTGTCTTCATTTATATGTCTTGCTTTACAAATTCTGCAAGATTTGGTGCTAAAGCGTTTCAGAATGTACATAATATATGTGTTGGACAAAATCGGATTAAGAAAATGAAACAGTTTATAATTACAGCCGACGATTATGGTATGTGTTCCATTGTTGACAAGGCAATAGATGATTGTGCCTCGGCTGGAATCCTTACAAGTACAAACGTACTTGTAAATCAAGAGGACTTGGAAGCAGCAAGAACTTTTAGAAAGCGGTTTCCTAATGTATCAGTTGGAATGCATTGGAATGTTACTGACGGCAAGCCCGTTTGCAACCCTAATGAAGTTAGTTCTTTGATAAATCCTTGTACAGGAGAGTTTTGGGGAGTGTCAGAATTTATAAGTCGATTTAAATCAGGAAAACTGTCCAAGGATGAGCTCCGTAAAGAACTTTTAAAGCAATATGAGTTGTTCTGTAAATTATGTGGAACCGCTGATTACTGGAATGTACACATGAACTCATCGTTGGATTTTAAAACGTTCCCATTCTTTAATTCTATTGCATTAGAACTAGGTCTAACAAAAACAAGAAATTTTCAACGAGTGTATATTTCTCCATCAGGTGTATCAGGGGGAATAAGAAGCCATATTATTGAATTTGCTAAGAAAATAGTATTTGATTATTGGTTTGGGGTCGTTATTCGTAAAACAGGGACAAAGATGCCAGATGGAAGAATGATGTATTTTAATTCCGAAGACAAAACTACAAATATTGATAACATAGGCAAGAATGTCCAATGGGGAAACAAAAATCTAGTAGAACTTGTCATCCATCCTTCGGTATCTCCAGAACATCATAATTTTGGAACACTAAAAGAGGTTAGAGTAGCGGAATGGAAAATGTTTTCTTCTGCATCCACTTTATCTTATTTTAAAGAGCAAGGCATTGAACTCGTAAATTTTGAATCTGTAAAATAAGCCACATGACAACTATTCATTTAATGTTTCATGATGTATTTAATGCATCTCCTAATGAAAGTGGCTTTTGTGGAACAGGTCCAAATCTATATAAAATAGACAAACAGAAATTTTTGTCTTATGTAGAATTGGCCTCAAATAGTAGCCAGGATTTCATATTTACCTTTGACGATGGTGGAGTTTCCTTTTACAATGAAATAGCACCAATGTTAGAGAAAAAAGGGGAAAAAGGCATTTTTTTTATTGCTACTAAGTTTATCGGGCAAAAGGGATTCCTAACTTCAGAACAGATTGTTGATTTAGATAGAAGGGGGCATGTAATAGGTTCGCATTCACATAGTCATAGAAGATTATCTGAATTAAGTGATGAAGATATTTTTGAAGAATGGAAAAAATCAAGTGATATACTAAGTTCCATTTTAAAACATCCTATTGAATATGCTTCAATTCCTAATGGATATCAATCTGATTCCGTAATAGAGATGGCAAAGAAAGCAGGATACAAGTATTTATATACTTCTATCCCTACAACAAAGATTAAAGACAATGGCAATATTGATTTGATTGGGCGTTTTGTGCTGACAAAGAAATCCACTTTACATCACGTTCAAAAATTACAATCTCCATTGTTTAGAATTGCGCTTAGACAACGTTCATTTTTGCTAATGTTACTACAAAGAATAATGGGGTCTTATTACAAAAAAATCAGAAATTTAATATTTAAATAAAATGAAGAAGTACAAAATAGGTTATACGACTGGCGTTTACGATATGTTTCATATTGGACATCTAAACATACTGAAACATGCCAAAGAGTTATGTGATTATCTTGTTGTTGGTGTTACAACAGATGAGTTATGCTATAAGCGTAAGCACAAGTATCCAATCATCAACGAAAAAGACAGGATGTCTATCGTTGAGGCAATACGTTATGTCGATAAGGTTGTTCCGCAAACTGACATGGAGAAAATACGCCCTGTAAGAGAAATTGGAGCAGATGCAGTATTTGTAGGATCGGATTGGAAAGGAACAGACTCTTGGAATCAGTATGAAAAAGAGTTTGCAAAAGTAGGCTGTACCGTTGTGTATTTAGACCACACAGACGGCATTTCATCAACAATTCTAAGAGAGATACTAAAAAAATGAGAAATTTAATGCGGGCTAACTTGAAAGATGATTATAATATAATGCAGCTTCAAAACTGCATTCTTTCAATAGCCGAATATTTGGATTCTTTTTGCAAGCAAAACGACATTGACTATTGTTTGATGGGAGGAAGTGCTTTAGGTGCGGTAAGGCATCAAGGGTTTATTCCATGGGATGATGACTTAGATGTCTTTATGCGCCCTGATGAATACAAACGCTTTCGAGAACAGTTCTATAAATGTGGGGATACCAGTAAGTATTATTTACAGGAATGGGGGGCTTGCGAAGGAATGGTTTCCTTCGCAAAGCTCAGACTTAACAAGTCAACATTTATTGAAAAAGATTTAGAACGATTTGACGTTCATCAGGGAGTATACGTTGACATATTTATACTTCATACGTGTCCTAATAATAGATTGAAAAGATTGAATCAATATTTTTGGGCAAAGTATCTGGTAGCAAAAGGCGCAGCAAATCGTGGATATTCAAAACCAGGAGTAAAAGGTATAGTCTTAACACTGTTAAAAGTGTTGCCTAAGCGATTCTTGATTAAATATGCTTTGAGTAACATTTATAAATATGAAAGCGAAAAATCTGTTTTCCTTTGTCATTTTATGGGACGTGCGGGATTAACAAATGGTCTTTATAAACGACAATATTTTGAGCGTACAAAAAGATTGCCTTTTGAAACGATTGAATTGAACGTGCCATATAAAGTGGAAAACTATTTATCCGATAGATGGGGGGATTACATGAAAATACCACCGTTTGAAGAAACCTTAAAATATCATCATAGTTGGAAATGGAGTGCAACAGATAGTTTTCCTTGTTATAAGGCTAATGGTGAATATAAGGATGAGAAAATTTTATTGGCATGATTGATTATAAAGTTGCAGTAATAATACCTACCCTTAACGAGGAAAAGTTCATAGCCCGTTGCTTGGACTCTATCATTTGTCAGTCATATCCGTTCAAAGACATGGATGTAATGGTGGTTGATGGTGGAAGCAAGGATCGAACAAGGGATATCGTGGAGAAATATAAAAGAGAGTATCAGAATATACGATTTATCCACAATCCTGGTAAGATACAATCAATAGCATTTAATATAGGTGCAAGGGAGTCTGATGCTCCTTATATCGTGCGTTTGGATGCACATGCTCTATATAATAGAGATTATATAGAAAATTGTATCAATGGATTGGAAACAGATAATGCAAGAGGCAATGTGGGAGGTCGCTGCATAATTCTTCCATTTAATGATAGCCTATGGGCAAAAACCAATGCCATATTGAATTATTCTCGTTTTGGAATTGGTGGCTCTGCATTTCGGGTCGGAATGAAACCAGATTATGTTGATACTGTTCCTTTTGGTGCATTTCCACGCTCTGTTTTTGAAACTGTAGGAGGAATGCGTGAAGATCTTCCTCGTGCAGAAGACAATGAGTACAATTCTCGTATCCGCAAAGCAGGATATAAAGTATACTTTGATCCTAAGATTGTAAGTTCTTATTATGCTCGTCCAACTTTACAAACTTCATGTAAGCAGATGTTTGCTAATGGAGAGTCTATAGGGCACTTGTTCTATATAGATAGGGAGTCTATAGGTATGCGACACCTTGTGCCTCTAATGTTTGTAATATGTATAATGTGCGGTGCAATCCTTTCATTTGTATGGTTACCATTTATGTATGCATTATTGGCAGGGTTGGGATTGTATTTTTTCTGCGATATATTGGCTTCAATAATGGCAGCAAATGAACACGGTTGGAAATACCTATTACCATTGTTTATAATGTTTTTCTGTGTACATATCTCTTATGGCTGGGGAACGATAGTTGGACTCTTTACAGGTAGAAAACTGAAAAGGTAATAAAATATGGGCAATCAACGAAATGCTCTTCTTAATCTAAAACCTAATCGTAAGATAAATGGTTGGAAACTTTCCAAACGGCTTGGCTCGGGAGGAAATGGCGAGGTTTGGATGTGTAGAAATGACAAAAAAGAAGAATATGCCATCAAATTCTTTAAGTTTGGTCGTTATGGAGCTGCTTATGAAAGATTTAGAGATGAGGTAATGTTTATGGAGCAATATCAAGGTGTTCATGGAGTGTTACCGATAATAGATAAAAATTTACCTTCAAAGAACAAGAAAAATGTTGATGCTAATACTCCCATATACTATGTAATGCCATTAGCACAATCTATTGAGCAGGAAATCAAGAAGTTTACTTTGGATGAAAAAGTAGCAGTAATACAGATGTTGTTAAAAATGCTTGTAGATTTGCATCAGAATGGAATTGCTCACAGAGACATAAAACCTGCAAACATACTTTTCTATAACGGAGAATTTGTATTGTCTGACTTTGGACTTGTGTACTTTAACAAGAAAAATTTTAAGACACCTGCAGGGAGAAAGATAGGAGCTAAACAGACTATCTCACCGCAAATGGAAAGAGACGCACAGATTGCTGATAAGTTTAAAGCCGATGTGTATTCAATGGCAAAGACTATTTGGATAATTCTCACTGGAGATGATTTCTCTTTTGGAGGTCAGTATATCGCGAATTCGGAAATAGGTTTGTCACGCAGACTCAAATGTGACAAATATCTGTATCCATTAGACAAACCACTCACGCAGTGTACTGATTATACAGAAAGTAACCGTCCAACAGCAGAAGAGATGGCAAAAAGATTTGAGGAATGGATACAAATAAATAATAGTTGGAGTAAAGAGAATCTGATGCAATGGAGAGAGGTGCAAGAGCAATTATTCCCAACAATAATACCTATTCATGCAGAATGGGATAATATCGAAGACATTGTAAATGTACTCAGACTATTAGGAAAGTATGAAAGTCTGAATCATATGTTTTTTCCGGATTGTGGTGGGTTGGATCTGACGAGTGCTGCCATTTCATACGAAACAGATTGCATAGAACTTATTTGTGACGGACTTATTTATATTGTAAAACCAAAGAAATTGTCTTTTGAGTTTATCAATGATGAGACAGAATGGAACTATTTCCTTTTAGAGACGGATATACTCAAACCTATTGTTCAACAAGAACAAGATGAGTATTCAGAAGAATTCTATGAAACATCTCCTGCGCAATATATATCACTTGAAGAATTTGAAAATATGCCGAAGGCCGACATTGATAGAATTAAGCCTCGGCATATATGTCGATATCTGAAAGGTTCATTTGTTTTCTTTCATAAGGATTCTATCTATAATCAAAAAGTCTCAAAATATAGCGGTGAGCATGATAAAATGTCAAGTAATGATTTTCACGATGCAATATTGAAATATGCGCAAATGTATCATGAATGTAAAATATGAAAACCATTATGCGAGACAAAGATACAGAAGAAAATATTATATATCTCATTCGCACAGCCTTAGGCAACAATAATACGTATGACCTCCCTAAACGTACTGATTGGGAGAGAATATTATTATTGTCTCAAAAGCAAGGTGTTCGTGGCTTGGTTTACGAGGCATTAGAAACGATTAAGCAAAAAAATATTGATGTCAAGGCGTTTCCCCAGAGGTTGCAAATAATGCAGTGCTATGCTCAGACAGTACAAGTCGAGAAAATGTATGCAAAACATCTGTCTTTGACCAAGGATATTGTAGCTCTATGGAAAAAACATGGCATCAAGACAATCGTTTTCAAAGGTATAGCACACAGCCGCTATTATCCCCAACCAGAACATCGGGAGTTTGGTGACTTTGATTGCTACTTGATTGATGGACAAGGTAGATGCGCATATAAGCAAGGCAACGAAATTGCTCGGAAGAATGGTCTGATAGTAGATGATGATTGGTACAAGCACTCACACATCGCCTATAAACAACTTACGATAGAAAATCATCAGTTTTTCACCTCTGCGCGTCGTGGTGGAACGGATATGGCTCTGCATAAATACATCGTAAAGTTGATTGGCGACGGTAGCCAACTTGAAAGGATTGACGGAACTGACATTTATGTGCTGCCTTTGGAAGCGGAGGGGTTGTTTATGCTTTACCATTCGTTGACGCATTTTCTGGTAGAGGGCATCAATCTTCGACATTTTGTAGACTGGGCTTGCTGGATAAAGGTAAATCAAGACAAGTTGCAATGGAAAGATTTTTACGTGCAATACAAGCATTTCCGTCTGGACGGATTTGTGGATGTGTTGAATACTATCGCAGTAAGATATCTTGGGGTAGAATTGCATGACAAAACAATATTTGCTGATAGCAAATATGCCGAACGCACAATAGAGAGTGCCTTGTATGACGATTCTGCTATTTATAATCGTAGTAAAGGTCAGTGGTATGAGCGTTTCCATGTGATAGGAAACGCATTTAAATATTCTTGGAAATACAGAGATGTGGCTCATTATAGCATGATTGGCTATTTATGGCAGTTTGTTTATGGATTTCTAAGAAGAGGGGAAGAGGATTGAGTGCACCCATATTATATAGCACGCAGAGGTTATGGAAGAAGAGTTTTCTTTGGTTAAAGTTGCGATATTTCCTTCAACAGACATCGAAATACGCAAGCGATTGGAATCTGGAGTATTTTCTTTCGAGAAGGGCTCTAATGTTGACACAATGAGGAATTTCTGGGGAGAGAACATCTCCATTCATGCCATTGTCGGAAAGAATGGTTCAGGAAAGTCCACATTGTTTGATATCATACTCATGCTGATAAATAACTTCAGTTATTATGTCTTGAAGGATACTTGGAATAATCCTAATACATTACCACTGAAATTTGTACAAGGGTTGTGTGCATATATGGTATTCAGAATAGGGAAAACTGAAGGAAAGATAGATTGCCATAATGACCACATCAAGTTTGAATTTGGTGAGAAGAAATACGCTTGGGAATTTCAAGAAAATGATTTATCAAGTGATAGTATGAAAGGATATCGTTTGATGAATCATAAACTTAATGATGCAGAAATATTAGAAATAACAGAAACGTTCTTTTATACAATTGTCATCAACTATAGTCCTCATGCCTATTTAGAAGCGAATTATCAAAAACAGTTCCAGAAACCTTGGACAAACAGAGCGTGGATTGCTTCATTGTTTCACAAAAATGATGGGTATAAAGCACCTTTGACGATAACACCTTATAGAGATAGAGGTGTACTTGATATGCAAAGGGAAAACTATTTGAACCGGGCAAGATTAGCAGCATTGCTCATCTATTACAGCAAAATGGGCGCATCTTTTATAAGCGATTACAAACTGAACAGAATCGATTATGTGATTGATGCGCATCGGCTTTTCAACAAGTTTGACATTAAGAAGTTCGTAAGAGACCCAGAAGAGTATGAGGCCGTCAAGGAGAATTATAATCAACGAACAGCACTAATACTTGATGCGTTCAAAAAAATATTGAGCAATGAAACTTCCATTGCTAATGACATCTTGGTGAATATGGATGTCTCTTGGTCTAAAGGGGACGATGATACTTTGATGTTATCTTATTTGTATTTGGTGTATAAGGTTATTTCTGCGGCAGGTACCTATCCATCTTTGAAAGAATATTCTGCACTCGGCAATGACTTAATGAATGTCTTTAATGGATATGGGTTGTCATTAGACGGTCTAAAGGCATGGGAACGAAAAGACACAAAAGGACTCTGCGATTTACTAAAAGCAGATTCGCATATTACGTTGAAGATACGTCAGACCATAAATTTCATCCGTTTATGGAAGAATATATATGAAACAGAAAAGAAGAAGCTGGCAGAAAATGCTTTCGCATACGAAGAGTATGCTTGCCATATCGCAGAAACATACGATATGTGCAAACTTGATAACATAATGGAAACGTTGCCACCTCCATTCTTTAGTCCTACAATATTTATGGATATTGTAAGAAATGGCTCTAAAGAGAATGATACTCCAATAGATTTAAGTTTGATAAGTGCAGGACAATTACAATATGTTCATACAATGAGCAATATTGTATATCACATAGAGAACCTTCTTTCTATAAAGGAAGAAAGTCGTGTGAAGTATCATTGCGTGAATATTATGATGGATGAAATCGAATTGTGCTATCATCCTGAATACCAAAGAACATTTGTTTATGAATTGGTAAGCACTATAAAGCGTTTAAAACTTAATGAAAAGTGCGGTATCAACATAATGATGAGCACTCACTCACCTTTCGTGTTATCTGACATACCTCAGTCAAATGTACTGTATATAGATGAAGGCAGGGATGTAAGCAAAGAGCGTGGAATAAACACATTTGCTGCCAATGTTAATGAATTGCTAAACAGAAGTTTCTTCTTGAGTAATGGGTTTATGGGAGAATTTGCAAAAAAGAAATTGGAAAGTCTGATAAACTATTTGACAAGTCCAAAGAATGATGATTACTGGACTGAAGAAAAGGCAAAGCAAGTGATTGAAATGGTTGGTGATGAAGTAATACACTATCAATTAAAGGAATTGTATCGTAAGGCGTTTGGCAACACGGATAGTTATAAGAACTGGATATTGCAGGAAGCAAGGAGATTAGGATTGCATCAATGAGAAGAATACTTATAACTCTGCAAATCAAAGACATTGCCAGACAATATGCAAAAAGGTTAGAAAATGGTGATGATTTTACAAAAGGCAATGCACCGAAAGATAAGTTAAGATTGTTAGCCAGTGCGTTGGGAAAGTCATCAACGAGGATAAGAATCTTGAAAAATAAGGCAACTTACAAAGGAGCATCGTTCCTTGCTCCAGCAAAATATGTACAGACTATATTGAACAATTACGATGGACTTAATAATTTGTTGCCTTCGCAATACGATTCTTTTATAGGAGACAAACTTAATAGCATAATTATTGGTGAAAAACCGAATGATATAAAAGTAAAGATTCGAAAGAAACAAGAATGTTCTTTATCTGATTTGATAGTAGAGGCTATGGGGTACAGCAAAGTGCAAAGTAGCATAATGCCAAAATATATACGAGATTTAGGAATTAAAACCTGTGTGTATTGTAATGCGCAATTCGCTACTACTGCTTCATTGCATACAATAAAGATATCAAAAAAAGGTGCCTTGATTAAGAATGAGGCTATGGCTTGTTATGAATTAGACCATAATAAGCCCAAATCAAAATATCCTTATTTGTGTACGAATTTCTACAATTTACAACCGTCTTGCAGTTCATGCAACAGGCGAAAGGGAGACAGAGAATTACAGTTTTCCCTATACTATGAAGATATACAAGATGATAGTAGTCGCCCAGTGCATTTTGCATTGAATGGTGAGGATATTATTCGATTTCGAGCGACCAACAAATGTGACGGCATCAAGGCTTTTCTATGCAATAATAGCAAAGATGTTCCACCTCCAATAGCAGATACAACATCAATTGCAGGAGAACTGAATACAAAGTTGGGGATACAGTCTGTTTATGATGAGCATAGTGATGTTGTTGAAGAGATACTTTGGAAACACAAGATTTATTCGTCAGGATTGATGTCTGCACTAAGTAGGCAATTACCATCACTTGGTATTACTGGTTTTGACATAAAACGTTTCATTTTAGGAGGATACTTTACACGTGAAAGTGATTTTCTGAAAAGCCCTTTGTCTGTTCTGAAAGATGATGTGTGGGAACAATTGGATAAAAAATAGCATAACTATAATAAATACAAATTATGACAATGAAATTGCGTAATGTGCCTTTCTCTCCGCCTGATATGACGGAGGC
>ERZ1023858.121-NODE-121-length-15213-cov-30.217509_pt1 | contig 15213 bp, 1 predicted proteins | sample MGYA00380387_ERZ1023858 | MGnify/ENA primary metagenome ERZ1023858 (study PRJEB33179, sample SAMN07449010) | human gut metagenome | biome: Human-gut; feature: Human associated habitat; material: Faeces | host: Homo sapiens | place: India: Bhopal | collected...
TGCGGCCCTCCGCTTTGTTTTCGTCATAATTCCAAGCCTGATGAAAGATATCGTATGCCTCGTTATCTTTGCTTGTATCATCGGCTGCGGTATAAACCAGGAGGTTCTTGGTAACTTCATCCTTTATGGTAAGGTTGTCATAGACCTCTGGTTCATCCCTGTCGGTTGCAGCAAAGTTGATAGCTGTCGTTGTAGGGATATGAACAAAGGTACCCATGTGCTTGGTGTCCTGGTTGTAGGCATTGTAGTGGAAATAGTCTTTCTTGGTATTTCCGTAATATGCATCAGTGCGGTATACGCGGTTGGTCATGTATTTATTCTGCTGCGATGCTATCCTGGCAGGATAATCTGCTGGAGTAAACTGCAGGTTCTGTCCCCAGAAGAGGAAGTCGTTCATCTGTTCACTACCATTCTTGTTTTCATTGAACAGAGGCAGGTAGTTGCCTGTGCGGGATTCCTTTTCTGTACCTGTTGCAGCCACGTATCCCTGTGCACGTGCCTTGTCGATGGTATGCGTCTTGTCATGACGGGTTTCTGTCTGACCGTAGTTTGGCTGGTCGCTGTCCTGGCCTTTACGCAGATAGGTAATACCCGTATTATTGCCCGTGATTTCATCTGTTCGATGAGCGTACTGATAGTCGCCGTTGGCATAATAGTCGTATACATACTTCAATGCCCTCTTGTCTTCCTCCTTGTTATGGCTTGTGCGGGCACGCAGGTAGTAGCCATTCAGATCGTAGGCAACCTTGCCGTACTTGAAGTCATCGTGTGTATAGCTGCTGTTAGCCTTGCCATCCATTCCATATACGATAGGAGTATCAGGGGATGAGGCTGGAGCATACTCAAAGCAGCAGTGGTATTCACCTGTAGATGAGGTTCCCTTTGTATTGCCGTTCGCAGCGATACTTCCCGTAGTCAGACCGAGGTTGTATATTTTGCCTTGGTTCTCTGAGAAGAGTGACTGTTTTTCGCCTAATCCTTCTATGATATGGCCGTTACCATGCAATATGCCCTTGAAGATGACTTTGCTTCCGTCATAACCTTTAGGAATGGTCAGGTCGCTCTGGAGGATGAACTGGGCATTTTCTTGTATCTTTGTCGTATCCACAAAGTTGATGAATGCCGTCAGGTCGCTGGCATCGTTGATGTAGATACGTGGATCTGCGAAATATGATTCATTCTTGGCACGTTGGATGGCTTCCGAAAGATGGAGGTTTACGCCCGTCTTATGAGGATCCATCTGGTGATAGTTGTGAACCACGAGGGTATCACCTGGTGCTATGTTCACAGGGAACACCGTCTCCTTGATACCAGTCATGGTGACGCCCAACTGCACTCCGTAGCCATTCATGAAGTAGTAGGCAGGGATGTCGAGATAGTCGGTAGTCTTGTCGTATTTGGCACCTGCGAAGAGATCGTTGCGGTCCTTGTCTATCTTGTCTCCCTGCTTATAGGTGTCTTTCGATGTCGTGGTTGCAAGCAGCCAACTGCTTCCGTCTTCAAACTGGATGTCGCCCTTGTTATCCTTCACGAATTCTCCATTTTCATTCTTCTTCAACTTGCCAATGTGCCAGAAGTAGCCATTCGGTGCGAATGCCTGGTCGGCGGAGATTTTCACCTTGTCCTTCTTCAGGCGAATCATTTCGCCAGGAAGGGCACAGTTGTCGATGGTGATGCCACCCGTGAAGTTAGGTCCCTCCACATACTCGATGGTAAGGTAGATGGTGTAGGTGTAGTTCACGGCTTTGCCATCCTTGTCTGTCTTTTGACTGCCATCCTCGTTTAAGGCTGGTGATTCCAGTACGAGGGTAGCCTGGCATTTCTTGGAGAGATGTGCCTTGTAGTACTCTGGGGTTGCGTTATTCATGTTGTTGTCGTACAGACGGAAAGCAATCTTGGCATCGCCTCCCTGGATGGTATTATTGAATACATCGGTCTTATAATAAATATTATCATTCTCCTTCTTTTCAGACATAGACAGGATGGCAGAAAAACCTTTGTCGGCTTTATCCGCCTGGTCTTTGGAGGTAGCACCTATAAAGGCGGTGGTATCCGATGCGCCCACGTAGAGCTGGTATTGTGTTGGTGCATATTCCTCCAAGTCGCATTGGTAGTTTTTCTTCTGTTCGCTGTCGCCAACGGGATGTCCACTTCTCATCTTCCAACTCTTGATACTTACCTTGGCTCTTGGCTTCAAGCCGGCAAGGGCGGTAAGACCATCCGAGTTGTCGTTGTCGAAGTGGATCTTTTCCTTATAGGTATAACCCGTAATGTGGGCGTTGTAATAATAGTTGTAGCCCGTTACGTACCAGTAGTGGATGTCCATCTCTTTGTCAGGATCCTTGTCCTTCTCCAGACTGTAGAAACCTTTTGGCGAACAATCATCTACGATGAAGCGGTTGTTGCCTATCTTGTTGGTGTAGTTCAGTGGGAATACGAAGTTTCCGGTTGTTTCGAGGAAGTCCTTGTCCTTTCCATCTGTACGCTCATGCACGTTGTCGGCATATACATAGCCTCCACCTTCTCCTGGACGTGCGCTTATCAGGTTCATCTCTATGATGCCGTGGATAGGACCATAGTAGATGATTTCCTCCATCTTCTGGGTTGTCTTATTGATGATTTCTTGCACGTTCTGAATCTTCAGGGCATAGCCCGATGCGATGCCCACCATGTTCTTTGCTGTACCATTGTTACGCTCCTGGAAATCAGAAAAGTCATGCTTGTCATTATATCTGTCGATATAACCCTGCTTCTTATTCTGGTATGAGATGTTGTCGGCTGCTGGCTTGCCATTTTGGTCATGCCAAGTGTCTGAGAACTTTATGTTGGAATAGACGGCTCCTACATAGTGGATGTTGTTGGCGAGTCCCATAAAGTTGCGCGCCTTGTTACTATACTTGAATTTGGGTGAAGTGCTGTTTTGCGTCTCTGGTTCACCTTCCAGTTTTCCGTCAGTACCAGCCTTGACCTCATTTCCCACCATCTTGATTTCTCCCACACGTGCGATGGAGTAAGGAGTCTTGTTGATTTCGTTGACGGTATAGTCGCGTGCACCGAGCAGTGAGAAGCAGTTGTCTTCCAGTCGCAGAATATCAAATCGCTGGAAAGTGTTGATGATTTTCGGGTTGTCGATGGTATGGTTGGCAAAACCGTAGCCCGTGATGTCTGCACTACGGAAGCCCTGGGCATAGGAGAGGTGACCATCGCCGAAGATACCACCCTCGCTGTCATACTCATAGAATACGTTCTCACGGCAGCCAGGCTTCAAGTCATCTGGAACTTCGTTGCCCTTGTAGTACTTCACCATCTCGTAGATGAAGCGATAGGTATACTGATTACTGTTCGCATCATCGTAATATCTGTAATAATAGCCATAGAGGTCGGTACCATTCGGAAGATTGATTTCCTTCATGTCCTGCTTGGAGATGGTAATATGCTCACTGGTCTTGCTGTCGCCTATCAGAATCAGGGTATTTCCTCCGAAACCTGCCGTAGTACCACCAGGAAGCGCCTTCAACTCTTCCAGATGTTCTGCACTGTTGGCAAAGGCTTTATCTACATTGAAATCCTTCGTCAGCTTCAGTACCGTAGTGTTATTTGCCAGCACGGATGTGCCCTGAGCGAGGGAATATCCTCCGCCATAAATCGCTTCGTCGATATTGATATGTACGTTGTCCCAACCCATAGATGGCTCCTTGGCAGCAACCTGGCTGAAATACTTACCTTTGTTGGATTCTGTTATCTTAATTGGGGTACCGTTATCTATCGCCACGATGTCATCATATACACCCTGCGAAATCAGCTCACTGGCAAGCAGATGAATCTCCTGCTTGATGGTTGGAGTCTCGATGGTTCCATCATTGTTCTTCAAGTCAAGATTCTTCTGGTCGGTACGTTTCAGAATAAACTTTCCATTCTGCAATGGATTCACCTGATAGTAGGTAGGATAACCCACCTTTACCTGGGTTGAACCATAGACATAGCCAGAATAGGAACCGCCGGTTACAGAACGGAAGACGTGACCATTGAGGATATCCACATCGGTAAGTCCGATGACATTACCCTGCTGACCGCCACCATAGATGAAGTTGGCTGATACACCGGAAGCGGAGAATTTACCGTTATCCATCTCTGGTTCTTTGCAGCTGATGCTATCACCCATAACGATGCGGGTATTGCCATATACGTAACTCTCCATACCATATCCGGCACCATAGATGTTGAGGCTGGCGTATTCTGGATTGGTAGCCAGATATTCGTTCGATTTCTCCAGTTTTGCCAGATCCTTACCGGCAAGCATGTCGCTCCTGAGGTCGATGGTTACGTCGCCTCTCACGGTTCCCGTCTTGTAGCAGCCGCCATAAACGCATCCGCCCTGGTAAGCTTCATTGTTTACGATGGTCGGTTTAAACTTGTTCTTGATGGTCAACTTGATGAAAGGGTCTGTTGAATGAGCCAGACCGAGCAGATAACCGCCTTCGTGGGTAACCTCTCCCTTATAGTCGTAGTTGGCATTGTTGCAGCCACCCACAATCTTGCTGGTGATGGTGAGACCTTCTGGGAAGGTATAATCTACCACCTTTCCTGTTGCATTAGGATAGATGTTCATGTTACCGCGGTTTCCGCCACAATAGAAAGAACCGATGGTACAGTTGGTCAGGTTCTCGCCCCAAGCCAGTTCGCCCTGGATGTTCATCTCTACTGGCTGGAAATAGAGGTCGATGAGATGAGGATAAACCAGTGGCCGCTGTGCTTTCTCTGTTGGCAGATAAAGAATATCGATGTCATTGTTGGAAGGATCATTCTCCCAGTCGATGGTATCGGCTAGGTTCAATTCTTTGCTGGTATCATAGTAATCGCCATTCAACTTCTGGAACTTGTTCATGAAGTTGTTGTCTTCTGATGCCGTGAAGAGTGCATCGCCGTTACAGCCCATGAATACGCTTCGGATGTTGACATGGCTTCCTATCTTGAGTTTCACGCTACCTACTGTTTCGACAGATGACGTTGCAGCTTCTTTTACTTTTACTTTCAATACCGTAGCAGAGTTACCTCCACAATATACATCGCCCTTGATGAGTACAGAATCGTTCTCATTGTTACCCATAATCTGGATATTCACCTTGTTGGTCATCGGTCTCCATGAGTTGATGTTCACCATCTTCAGGGCATCACTTGCTGCCTTATGTGAAGGCATGTTTTCTCTCATCGGTACGGTGAATACCAATGGAGTGGTTTCCGAATTCGGGTCGTTCGGGTTGAGCGGATAGTTCTCGTTGACGGTTACCTGGGTATTGCCCTTTCTGTCTAAGGCATAGAGATAGTCCCCGTTTCCGGCACCATACACGTCGCCGTAAATCTTACCGCCATATATATTAATATGTGTACCGGAGCCGTTGTTGTCAGTAAAATCACCATCCTTAACGCTTACGTTAACATAGCCCGAAACATCGTTTCCGCCGTAAACATTGCCATGGATGAAGATGGCTTTGTTGCTATTTTGGGCTGAAGACTTTCCGATATTTACTGCGGTACTATCGATGACATCACCCATCATACCGCCACCGAAGATGTCATGGCAGTCAATAGCCTTGATATTGACGGTGGTAGAATTTACAGAGTTGTAGAATCCGCCACCAAAGACTCGGCGACAGAAGATACCACCGGATCCTTCTACGTGGGTATTGCCCACCACCTTGCCGGAGTAGCCACCACCCACGATGTCCATCACGGAAAAACCGCTCAAGAAGTGCCTGTATTCTTCGCCCTTCTTGATATCGTCTACGTGACCTTTGTTGTTATTTTCTTCCATGTTGATTTTCACATGGGTATCACCCTGAATGACGGTATGTTCTCCATAGCCGCCACCGAATACGCAGAAGTGAGGGGATCCCACCTTATTATATATCTCCTTCCATGCCATGGTTTCGAAGAATTTCTTATTCACTCCATATGCCACCTGGGTACTATCATGCAGTAATCCCTTTTCCATGGTGAGATGGGCATCTTTGCCTACCACGCATGCTATGTTTCCACCGGCATAAATGTTGTGGTTAATTTTGAACTTCAAAGCCTGGTGGTTGTACTGTGGAGAGTAGGTGATACCTTCAATGATGCTTGCCGGTTCCCAGGAACGGGTATCTGCCAGCCAGTAGGAGGTGAGCATTGCCTGACCGCCCTTGATATATACATAGGTGTTACCCTTTACGTCTGCCGAGGTGATGGCAAGAGAATCCTGGCCATTGACGATGATGCTGTCGCAGCTGCCCAAACCTCCACCGTAGATGCCATGACCTATTTTTCCGTCATAGAGGGTGACGAAGGTGTTGCCGTAAACTGTTCCGTTTTGGCAACCACCATAGATTTTTTCCATCAACAATGGTAGCATGGTAGGGTTTATGGTGGCAGCAGGATGCGCCATGTTCTTATCTGAAGAAGGATCTTCGAAACCGCCTGTTTCTCTCCAATATGGATAGGTGATGACTGGGCGGTCTATCAGTAATTTTGTATTGCCATAGATGGCACCCAACTGCTTGGCGTTGGCACATTGGGTGACAAGGCGGCCCTTGCCGCCAGCGAATACCTGTGAATAGATGCCGGCACCACGGAGGTTGACAAGAGTAGAGTCTAAGACGTTTGCCACATCGCCTCCACCATATACGCTTCCGATAATCAGGGTACGGTCTATCTCGATATTATTGGTATTTTTCAATGTCAGTTTTCTACCATAGATATGTACCTCTGTTGCCTTTACGCTTGCCATATCAGGGAAGTCGATGTATTGTCCATCCTTCTTTACAGACTCCACTCCGGCACCGCCGCCATATACGTTCTGACCGACAAAGCCCGACTTGATGAATATCTTGGAGTTGCCACCTACCTTTCCGAAGTCATAGCCTTTGCCCGTGGTATATTCTCCGAAAGGCACGGCACCGAGACCTGCACCATAGATATTTTCGCAGAAAAGCTGGCAGTCGGTTTCTACGTAGGTGTTGCCTGTTACATATCCTGAGAAACCACCACCATGGATGGTCTGGAAAGAGAAGCCCGGTACACCGAGCGTCCAAGCCAGACGACTTACGCGATAGCGACGGAAGGTTGCCGGGTCGTTGTCTGTACCATCGGTGTTGCCGCCATCCACACTACCATAATATTTTTTCTTTTCTTCCTTGGAAACTTTCTTGAAATCGTTATAGAGGCTTGTCTCGAAAACGGCGTATGTCTTTAAGTCATTAATCTGACTGAGATAACGGAATTTCGCCCCGTCGACATTGATGACTCCATCGTTGTTTATTCTACTTCCCGGCTGTGCATATACTTCCGCCTTAGCCACCTTGGTGTTAGCACCAAAGCCGGCACCGAAAACAGAGAACTGAGGGTCGGCTACATTCTTGGCGCTGATATACCAGCAGAGCCCCGGCAGGGTGGTAACGTCGAACATACTGAGCGGTTCACCGTTCTTGTCGGTGATATCAGCCAGAGGCGAGTGGTTGATTACTACGATAGCCTCACCGGTACTATCTCTTACCTTTGTTTTATCTGTATCGGTATAGGTTCCAACCAAACAGGCACGGTTGCCGCCACCATAGATATTGTTGTTTTTCTTGAAGCTTCCAGAAAGAATCTTATCATTGGTAAAGCTGAAGAAATCCTTAGTATCCTTATCTGTCAGAATTCTATTGATGGCAGTCTTCGCCTTTCCTTCTGGAAGTTCTTTGATGTTTTTTGCCTTCAGGATATCTTCTGTTATCTGCTTAAATTCAGTAATGGAGTTACAGATTTTCTCGCTCTTTCCTTGCGCAGCCAGCCAGGTTGTGATATTGCCGTTGATATCAGCATTCTGGTTCCATATCCAGGTTCCGCCATCTATCTGTACCTTGGTGTTGCCGAGGATGTTGGCATAGGTAGCCACGTTCTGGGAATCCTTTTCTCCGAGTACTTCTTCGGTATCTTTATCCTCATTGGAGATAGCCACGTCTCCGTAACCGCCACCGAAGATGTCACGGCCCAGCATACCGCCCTCGATATGCACCAGGGTGTTGCCATTTACTGTACCATAGGCACAGCCGCCATAGATGTTGTACCAGATGGATGGCACGGTATTGCCATAATAATCGAGTGCGACGGAATTGATGGACGTAACAGCCGTATTGGCTACGTGAACGATGGTGTTACCATTGATGCGCCCTATCTGGTCATAATGCTCTGCCGAATCTCTGCGAAGTCCCTTGCCGCCACCGAATACGGAACCGAAGATGTCGCCGCCGATGATATCCACCAGGGTGCGATAGTTCTTTGCATCGTATGATTGGGCTTCATTATTATTATCGATATCTCCTGTTTCTTTGTTAATGTTGGAATAGCTTTGTGGCTTTATGCTATAAGTCTGCTTATATTTTTCCGGACCTACATTCGCTATATCTCCACCGCCATAAACCTTACCATAGATTTTTGCATCTTCGGAAATCTTAACTATGGTATTGCCGATGACACGAGCCACGTTGGTGAAGTGAATGCCATTAGGAGTCTTTGGCGCCACACCGGCACCACCGCCGAAAACATCGCCATAGATATTTCCGCCTTTTACAAAAACCTCTGTACGTGAATCTTCGTAAGCAATATCTCCTATCTGTCCCGTCGTGTTGTCTTTATCCTTGTAAGGGTCGCCGAATCCACCGCCATATACACGGTGCAGGAAGGTGTTGCCATCTACGGTCACCTTAGTGGTCCTTTTTACGGTGCCGGCATATCCACCACCCAATACACCCAGGATGGTGAAGTTAGGAATACCCTTGGAGTTGTCGAAAACAGGGATGGTAGTCTGTCTGACTTTCCGGCGGTTGCGGGGACGTGCCATCTGTTCGGTATCGTCATCCACCTCAGCATCATAGTTGCCATATTCTCCTTCCACATTCACCGTCACATCGGTATTGGCTACGGTGGTGTGTTCACCATATCCTCCACCGAATACCGAGAAGTGAGGGAATTTGTTGTCGTTATACGAATTCTTCCATTCTTCTGTTTTCAGAAGGTCGAATGGAGTCATACCCTTCAGTACCTCTACTACGGCTGTGCCTCCAACATTGCAGGCAAGATTACCACCACCATAAATGTTATGAGGGTTCAGGAAATGTTCCTTGCCGTCTTCCACATCGCTGGCATAGAAATGAGATCGGGTTGTATCGTTCCATACAATGAATTTATTCTTTTCTGCATCCCATATCTTGTTCCAGATGACATTGATGGAGAAACTGTCTTTTGGCTTTCCTTCATCGCCTTCTTTCTGTTCGCCGAAGTCGTGTGCCAGGTTTACGTAGGTATCGCCTGAAACGTCGGCATAGGTGAGCGTGGAGTCGGTGAGAACTGTGATATTACCCTTTCCACCACCGAATACCTGACCGGCAAAGTGAGCGGCATAGATGTTGACATTGGTATTTCCCTTTACCTGAGCCAGACTTCCACCGCCATAGATATCGCCGTAGATATAAGGTGCAGTTAAGGTGCTACCGGTAAAGATAACGTTGGTATTACCCTTTACCAGACCTACAGAATTAGGAGTCTGGGTGTAGCCGTCGTTTTCCTGATAAGTAAGATTTGTAGGGCGTTTCGCACGTCCGTTACCGCCAGCGAAGACAGAGCCACGGATGTCAGCGCCATCTCCGATAACCACGTTGGTAGCATCTTCTTTTCCGTTGTCTACCACAGCCATATCGCCGCCTCCATAGATGTTCTTATAGAATCTACCGCCATTGATGGTGACGTTGGATTTGCCGTAGATGCGAGCCATATCTGAGAGGGTAGTGATGGTGCTGGAACCTATTAATTTGGCATCTGCTACACCATATCCGCCTCCGAAGATAGGGCAATGGAAGATTCCGCCTGTGATATTGAGTTTTACATTGCCATAGGTCTGACCAAGGGCAGTATAGTCGCTGGCATTACCGCTATATGGATTGGAAGAATAATATCGGTCGGTTCCACGTCCACCTGCAAAGATACCATTCTTGCAATGGAAGGTACCGCCATTGATGGTCAGCGAAACAGCAGCATCCTTGGTGTTCCCGTATACATTACCGCCCGTCTTACTTGGAATACCTTTGTTGGTCCACAATCCCGGACTCATATATCCGCTACCTCCGGCATAGATACCGTCAATCTTCTTGTCGGAAGAACCGAAATTACCACCATTGATGATAATCTTGGTATTGGTATCTCTTGGATTCACAACTTCATCTTTATGTTCGTCGGCGTTATAGCATGTATAGCTTATCAAGTTGTTCTTTGCCTTATCATACGGACCGTAAAGCATCACTTCTTGTTTGGTGTTCCAATATGCGATTCTTTCATCAGGAGTATGGTGAGTATCAGTTCCGATACCATTCATACCACCTGCTCCTGCACCAAAGATACCGCAGAGGATTTTGTCTTTTTCTTTGTTGCCTTCAGGTAGAATCTTGAAGGTTCCGCCATTGATGGTGATGTTGCTGTAGCCATAGAACGGGTTGTTGATTCTTACATCGCTCGTATGACCACGCCCCATACTACCGCCATAAAGTTCGGTAACGACTACGCGGTCGTTATCATCCTTGAAACCATCGATGTTCTTATATGCAGAATTGGCTGGGTCGAGCAGAATGTTGGCTCTCCCCATGAACGTATTCAAAGGAACATTATATGTTGTCCCTTCATAGTCCAGAGTGAATTCGCTTTGTGCTCCCAGTGTTCCGTTAACGATACGAGCCACCTTACCACTCCTGATAATGATATCCGCATCGGCATACATCGCACCTTCGTGGTTTCCGGCTAGGATGATACCGGCATCATAGTCGTTGGTTCTATCTACACCATTAATGGGTCTCCTCTCGTTGTTGTCATCGTTCCATTTTCTGTCGATATCCATGGTGATGGTACATTTGATAGGCTGGGTTGGAGTTCCCATTACACCATTCAACTGTTCTCCCTTTTCGTTTTTAGTGATAGTCTGCCGTCCACCTACGCAGATGGCAGAATAGAATCCCGACTTGATGGTGATGCAGAACCCCTCTTTACCATGAGGCATGGAACGGTTGAAGGCTGCTATGCTGTCTTTATTGTTCAAAGGATAGAAGCGGCCATCGTTGCTGAAACCGCCGAATATCTGCATAGGAGTGGTTACGGCACCATCGATGGTTCCGTAGTTGGTAGAGTTTTGGTTGAAGTTCGTCATCTTGATACCTTCGCCCATTTCCAGGTTGTTGTATTGGCAGAAGATGTTCTTGTATGCATCGCCTCCTCCGTTGTTGAAGGTGACATGCTCAAAGCGGGTATCCCCCCAAAGAGGTAAACCTTTGTCAAGACTGGTTATCTCGATGCAGGCATCTGTATATTCCGTCTGATTATACTTTCCGGTAATGGTAACGTTTTTGAAAAGTGGAGATTTTTTCGCCTTGCTCCACATTTCTCCGGTAAGGATTTGCTTACCGATGTTATTTTGGGTGATGTTGAAGCCGTAAATCTGGTCGTTGGTTACTTCCTTGCTACTCTTGCCCATCAGCACGATGACGTTCTCATCCCATGAAGCCTTGTCAGAGAGCTTGCTGTAAGCTCCCTTCCAGGTGAGCATAGGTTTATCTGCCGAATAACCATATTCAGCAATCTCTATATTATTTTCTTCCTGTTTCTTTATATCTTCAGATAGTATTGTGGCTGGTTGCAGATAAACCACCGTTGTGGCATTCACCCATTTGCTGAATGTATAATCGGGAGATAAGACTACCGTGACGTAGCATCTGAATTTATCGTTGTGGGTGGCTTCTGTAGGACGGATATAGCTGGCTTTTGTTTCTCCAGCTAGCTCACTTTCACCCTTAAACCACTGGTACGTAATCTTCAGTCCCAATTTATCATTTGTGTATTTTTCCTCAGTATCATTGGTTACATTCACAGTATAGGTAATGCCGTTTGTGGTATTTGTAGAAAGAGATGCCTCTACATGAATCGCCTTTACCAAAACGGCATTGGTACGTGATTTTCCATCGTTGGCATAAACATACTGATCGTATAGCTGGCGTGGAAGCGAATAGGTACTGCTGGCTGTTTTTATCGGCTCCCAATTGATATTGTCGGTAGATACATACCAATTGTATAAGGCAGTAGAAGGTTCTGTGTTCTCTCCTTCATATACCTTCAGCATATCTTCTGTCCCTCTGTTTAACTTGAGGTTGATCGAACTGAAAGCAAACTTTCCGTCAGCATAGGTCCAGGTCTTCTTGTCGAGTTTGTTTTCGTTAATCCAGTCATTGTTCAGTTTTGCAAAGGCAGTTCCGTTTTCAGAAATGTCTTTCTTTAATCCATAGTTATAGCTGTTGGTTCCACTTACCTCGTTATCTGAAGTGTAGAACCATGTATTCTTGATGTCATTAGAAAACTGATTTGGATTGTTTTTGTCGGCAAAGACAAAGAGACTTCCTCTGGTTATCTTACTAGAAGTAGTCTTGGTCTGGATTTGCGGACCATGGAAATAAAGATGAGTTGGCAGAATATCTGTAGAATAGGTTCCATAGATACTTGAATAGCCAATGCCACCCGCTATGGTCATCTGACCGGTGAATGATGAGTTTTCCTTGTGCATGTTCAACTCTGTATCGGCAGAGATATTGAAGATTCTGAAGTGACCGCCATTGTCAACATATCCCACGATACCGCCCACACGGTAATTGCTTTTAGATACATATTTTTCTCCGTTGTCAGTAATCTTAGAATTTCGGATAATGATATTGCTGATTTCTGCAAATTGAGTCAAGTCGGAGGCTACCATACCGATTTTGATGACAGAACTACCTTGCGGAATATATCCTTTTTTCTTCTCAACCTGCGCATCTTCAATCACCAGGTTGGTAACTGTAGCATATTCTTCCAGTTTTGGACTCCTGGTGTTCTCTGGGTTACCGTAAAGTCTTGTAAATAAACCCCATGAAGCCTCTTTCCCCGTTTCGTTATCCCATTCTATATGCATATTTCTGATGGTATGTCCATCGCCATCAAAGATGCCGGAAAAGTATCTGTCGGAGTTACCTTTGGTACATTTGGTAGAACCGATAGGTGTCCAGATACCATGCTTCAAATCAATATCCTTGGTCAGTTTGAAGTATTCGCCTGATTTCATTACCTTACTGCTTCCCGTGTTCACATCTTTAGCCAGCTTCGCCAATTCAAGGTCTGTACTGATGATGAAAGGCTCTTCTTTCGTACCCTCTCCGCGAGCATATTTTTCAGCATAGAATTTCTTGCCGTAGTATTCGTTACCGTAAACCTTTGGCTCCACATCGAAGCTGAGTCTTTGGGATGTCTGGTTGGCATCGGTATAGGTCACCTCTACCGTGTCGGTCTTCTGGCTCATCTCCAGGGTGAGGGTTCTTGTATCGTTTGTGATACCTTCGTTTATCTCCTTACCGCCCACTTTCCAGGTACACTTGCTGTTTTCTTCTGGTAGGGTAAACGAGATGGTTCCTGCTACGAAGTCACAAACTTCAGTTAAGTCTTTCTTTTCCAAGGCTTGTGCCCAGGTTGTCTGTATGCTCATCACCAGAAGGGTAAGGAGCAGTATCATGTTTTTGCGTATTTGTCGTATCTTAGTTGTTTTCATCTTTCTTTTCTTACAAATCTTATTTGTCTTTTCTTACAATTCTACTTGTCAACCAATAAAAAACCACTCCAGGCATCCTGATCTGCCAGCACATAGAGATAGCGGGGCTGGATAAGAATGTTGATAGGATATATGGTTGCCGTACTCTCGGGTTTGAGGGTCTCGAAATATTGTTTGTCAAGGATAATAGTTGATGTCACGTCCTTTCGGGTTATCACTTCTTTCTCATCTGCCATCGTTACATCATAGGTGACGGCTATTGTCGGTACGAATAGAGTGGTAGATGGAGCATAAAAGGTGGCACCCCAACGGCGAAATTTAGTATCATTGAGGTTGAGAGTGTCGTTGGCAGCCGGCGATGCTGGGTTTTCTGCATCTTTATCTTTAGCAAGTGCTATCCCGGTGGTAGCATCAAATCCTGTTGTCTGCAAGTCTGTCCATTTGATGGCTTCTGCCGTCCAGCTGTTTTCTTTGAAGGTATAGCTGCGGGAGAGGGTTCCTCCCGTTGGCAATGTACCGTATATCTTTACGCCTTTGATGCGGAAGTGGCGGAGCTTGTTCATCCTGGTATCCAACTGGAAGTTGAGATAATAGCCCGTCATGGTCTGGTCGAACTTCATTTCTACCACTCGTTCAAAGGTCTTTTCTGTTCCTGCGGCTGTGGTTCCTTCCTTATGTTCGGGTAGGGCACAGATGATGGGTGCCAGCTTTAGGTCGAAGAGGATAGGAGAATCCTTGCCGTTAATCTGTGGTATGGTGTAAGGGATGCTGAGCACATAGGTGCTTTCAGAAGTTGATGACTTCGTCAGACTGGCTTGCGCATACTGCGGCATATATCCGAAGAAATCGAAGTTGTTGCTATTATAGTCATCCCATTTTCTTTCAGGATTCGTCTTCCAGTTGCCACTTTGTGTATCATATTCAACTGTTTCGTTGTTGAAGATGGCATGATTTGTGCCTTCTGCGTTATAATAACCGAAAACGCCCAGCGTCTGAGGATGTCTGCTAGCATCATATCCTTCATATACCTGGACACGTGTTTGGTTCTTTTGCGTTTTTACGGCAAAAGTGATATAGTCATAACTGTCGGCATGTTGTATCGGCAAGTCGCTGCTCTCACAGGCGTTCATGCCTATGAGAACCATTGTCAGAAGTGTATTGTATAGTTTTTTCTTCATATTTGGTTTGCGTTACCATCCTCCGGTACCGCCTGTATTCTGTATAGGAGCCGATTCTTTCCATTTCTCCACCTGCAGATTGCTGAAGGAGATGACCGTACCGGCTTCTGTTATTTTAAAGATGTATGTATATTGATAGCCTGCCTTCCATTGCATATATTCTGCCGGAATGGTGGCTTTAGATTTCTTTCCGTCTATGGTGGCGCTGATGATGTAAGCGCCCTGCGGTGTGTCACTGTCTCCCAATGGTGGAACGTAATACCATTTCTTTCTTTCAGTAGTCTGATGATTCAAATCTGCATCTTCCTCGTAAGGAATGGTGAATTTGAGGGGCTCAGTTCCAGTTTCTGGAGTTACCCATTTATAGGAAGCTTTGGTTCCTGTTCCTGTAATAGGGTAGCTGACGATGAT
>ERZ1023858.126-NODE-126-length-14852-cov-6.956680_pt1 | contig 14852 bp, 14 predicted proteins | sample MGYA00380387_ERZ1023858 | MGnify/ENA primary metagenome ERZ1023858 (study PRJEB33179, sample SAMN07449010) | human gut metagenome | biome: Human-gut; feature: Human associated habitat; material: Faeces | host: Homo sapiens | place: India: Bhopal | collected...
GTCAAGAGGTATTGGAAAAGCCGTGGCTTTACGACTTGCCAAACGGGGCTTCTGCACGATTATCAATTACTTGAACAACCATGAGGCGGCGGAACAGGTAAAACGGGAAATTGAACAAGAGGGCGGCTATGCTGAACTCCTGCCCTTTGATGCGTCTCAGCCTCAACAGATAGAGGCTGCCATAGACCAATGGGAATCTGCGCATCCTGATGAGTGGATCTCCATACTGGTAAATAATGCTGGCATCAGAAGAGATAATGTCATGTTCATGATGTCCAACGATGACTGGCACGATGTTCTCGACACCAACCTCAACGGGTTCTTCTATATCACCCGCAGACTCTTGAAGCACATGATGCCCCGCAAACATGGCGGACGTATCATCAATATGGCTTCGCTCTCAGGTATCAAGGGAATGGCTGGACAGGTAAACTATAGTGCTGCAAAGGCTGCACTCATCGGAGCTACCAAGGCGCTGGCACAGGAGGTGGCGCCCCGCAACATCACGGTGAACGCTGTGGCTCCGGGATTCATCGCTACAGACATGACAAAGGAGTTGCCCGAAGATGAACTGAAAAAGATGATTCCTGCGGGAAGATTTGGCAAGGCAGAGGAAGTGGCTGCCTTAGTTGATTTCCTTGCCTCTGACGAAGCGGCATACATCACAGGAGAAGTCATCAACATCAATGGGGGGCTCTACACATAATATATATATACTACAAGATAAATGGAAAGAAGAGTTGTCATTACAGGAATGGGTATCTGGTCGTGCCTTGGCACAGATCTGGATACTGTCAAGGAATCATTATACGCAGGAAAATCGGGTATCGGAATCCAACCGGAACGATTGGAATACGGCTACCGTTCGGCTTTGACCGGTATAGTGGAGGAACCTGTCATTACCAAACAAATGCTCGACCGCCATACGCGTGCCGGAATGTCTGAAGAGGCTAAATATGCCTATATGGCAAGTGTTCAGGCTTTTCAGCAAGCCGAGATTTCGGATGAGTATCTCCGGGAAAATGAGGTGGGATGTATTTTCGGCAACGATTCTTCTGCCAAACCTGTCATCGAAGCTGCTAAAATCATGGATGAGAAACATGATTCTGCCATGCTCGGATATGGCATCATCTTCCAGTCGATGAACTCTACCGTCAACATGAATCTCAGTACCATCTTCCATCTCCGGGGAATCAACTTCACGGTCAGCTCGGCATGTGCCAGCGGAAGTCATTCCATCGGTTTGGGATATATGATGATCAAACAGGGCTTGCAGGAGATGGTGCTCTGTGGCGGTGCGCAGGAAACCAATTATTACTCCATGGCTTCCTTTGATGCGCTCAGCGCCTTCTCTATCCGCATAGACGAACCTGCCAAGGCAAGCCGTCCTTTCGACCGAGACCGCGATGGACTCATTCCAAGTGGTGGAGCTGCCTCTCTGGTACTGGAGGATTACGAGCACGCCAAAGCACGAGGCGCCAATATTCTTGCGGAAGTGGTGGGATATGGTTTCTCCAGCAATGGTGGGGGTATCAGTCAGCCTTCAGACGAGGGAAGTGTCGTCGCCATGAGCCGTGCGCTGAAATCTGCCAACGTGACGGAAGAGGTTTTTGACTACATCAACGCTCATGCCACCAGTACACGACAGGGCGATATGTATGAAGCAATCGCCCTCGACAGAATGTTCAACGGCAGGCATGCGCTGATTTCTTCTACCAAGGGAATGACCGGGCACGAATGCTGGATGGCGGGAGCTTCGGAGATTGTTTACAGTACGCTGATGATGCAGAACAATTTCGTGGCTCCTAACGTGAACTTTGAAAATCCAGACGAATATTCCGAAAAACTCAATATTGCGACAAAGACGGTAGATACGGAAATCAATACCGTACTGAGCAACAGTTTCGGTTTCGGAGGAACCAACTCGGCTCTGGTCATCAGAAAATTCAAGGAATAACTATTTCTGAAAAGAAAAATAAGCAATCATTATGAATCTATTCAAGTCAGAAAACGACCGCTATTCACAGGAGCAGTTATCTGCCCGTGAAGCTCAGCGACAAGCAGAATTCATCGCATGGGGCCCCGTCATCTTCCAGGTTTCCAGACTCATGCTGAAATGGGGTATTCTGGAGGAAATCAGAAACAGTCTTCATGGTCTGACCCTGGAGGAACTGGAAGGGAAAACCCGCCTCTCCCAGTATGCGCTCAAGATTTTGCTGGAAGCTTCGCTTAGTGCTGGTATCATTCTGATAGACAAGGATTCAGACCGCTATACGATTTCGAAGACGGGGTGGTTTCTGCTCACGGATGCTGCTACCCGGGTAAATATCGACTTCAATCATGATGTGAATTACCAGGGATTGTTTTATCTGGATGAAGCCTTGGAGACCGGAAAACCTGCCGGGCTGAAGACTTTAGGCAACTGGCCTACCATCTACGAGGGATTATCTCAGCTTTCTCCGCAGGTACTGGAGAGCTGGCTCAATTTTGATCATTTCTATAGTGACCATTCTTTCGACAAGGCGCTGGAAATCGTTTTCTCCAAAGATACGAAACATCTGATGGATGTGGGTGGAAATACGGGTGAATTTGCGCTTCGTTGTGTGGATGACAACCCACAGGTAAATGTCACCATCGTTGATCTGCCCGGACAGATAGGAATGATGAAGAAGAATATTGAGGGAAAAAAGGGAGCTGACAGAATCCATGGTTTTCCTACGGATATTCTGAAAACAGAAAACCAGTTTCCTACCCTGAAAGAGATGGCTCCTGCAGAACAGGGCGACAACTGGGATGCGATCTGGATGAGCCAGTTCTTAGACTGCTTTTCGGAGGAAGAAATATACAGCATTCTGGCAAGAGTGAGCCAAGTGATGTCGGAGGATACTACCTTATACATCATGGAGACTTTCTGGGACCGGCAGAAATACGAGACTGCTTCGCTCTGCCTGACCATGACAAGTGTCTATTTCACGGTCATGGCGAATGGAAACAGTAAGATGTATCATTCCGACGACATGATCAGACAGATAGAACGTGCCGGACTCAAGGTAGTAGCCATCCACGACGGAATAGGCCACGGCCATTCGATACTGGAAGTAAAAACAAGAAAGTAAACATTCATATAAAATTCGAACTATCACATGGAAAGAAAAGAAATAGAAGAAAAAGTAAGAAACTTCCTCATTGAGGATTTGGAGATTGATGAAGAAAAGATTGCTCCTGAAGCTAAATTGAAGGATGACTTAGGCATAGACAGCCTCGACTTCGTAGATATTGTGGTAATCGTGGAGAAGAACTTCGGATTCAAGATCAAACCGGAAGAAATGCAAGGGGTTACTACCCTCACCCAGTTCTGTGACTATATCGAGAGTAAAGTGGGATAAAAGGGGAAGTGAAGAAGAATACGACTTTCGGTAATGCCTGGATGCATCGCCAACTCATCAATATGCTCAGGTTCGTGGACGAGCGTTTCATCTATGTTTTCGCATGGACGATGATCATGCCCGTCTGTTTACTGCTAAATACCAACCACAGCCGCAGCCATGCCTACCGGTTTTTCCGAAACCGTATCGGTTTGGGCAGATGGAGCTCTGCATGGCACACTTACCTCAACCATTGCCTGTTTGCCACGGTTGTGATAGACCGCTTTGCCATGTTTGCCGGCAAAAGGTTTGATATTGAGCAGGAGGGTACCGAATATCTGAGAGAGCTGGCTTTTCAGGACGATGGGTTTCTGATGTTCAGTTCACACATCGGCTGTTATGAGGTGGCTGGCTATTCTCTGACTCCGCCTGGAAAACGCTACAACGCACTTGTATATGGTGGCGAAAAAGACAGGATTATGGAAGGAAGACAGAAACAGTTTTCTGAACACAATATCACGATGATTCCTGTAAAAGAGGACATGAGCCATCTGTTCAAAATCAACGAGGCTCTGGTCAACCATGAGATTGTCAGTATGCCTGCCGACCGGGTGATGGGTTCCTCGAAAACCGTCCCAACAGAGTTTTTAGGCAAAACGGCTCATTTCCCATCGGGTCCATTCGCTGTTGCTACGATGCGCAACCTGGAAGTTTTAGCCATCAACGTGATTCGCATTTCCAGAAAAAAGTACAAGATCTTTGTGGTTCCCCTCGCCTATGACAAGCAGGCGCCTCGGAAGCAAAAGATGGAGCAACTTGCCAAGAAATATGCAGAAGAGCTGGAATGTCTTGTACGACAATATCCAGACCAATGGTACAACTTTTACGATTTCTGGGCAGATAAAAAATGCAGAACCATCCATCGCATGATGTAATCAAGATAAAGACATGAATTCAGATATAGATAATCCGGAAGGATTGGAACTCAGCCAAATAGATATACACGAGCTTCTGCCTCAACAAGAGCCGTTTGTCATGATAGACCGGCTCGTCTATTGCGATAAAACCGTCACACTTGCAGAGACAGAAATCAGGAACGACCATATCTTTGTTGAGAACGGACACCTTTCTGCATCTGGCCTGATAGAGAATATTGCACAGACTTGTGCAGCACGGATTGGATATTACAACTATATTCATAAGAAGGAAATCCAGATTGGTTTTATCGGGGCCATACGCAATATGGACATTCTACAGCTTCCACCTGTGGGGGAAATCCTCACCACCCGTGTAGAAGTGAAAGAAGAAGTCTTCGGAATGACCTTAGCAGAGGCAACCGTTTCGTGGAGAAATCAGGTTTACGTAACGACTGAAATGAAAATTGCCGTTAAAGAGTAAAAAGAAAGAAAGATGAAAGAACTGAAAGAATCCAAAGAACTTGAAATACGCTTCAGCGAAGTCGATTCGATGAACGTAGTTTGGCATGGTTCCTACCCGCTCTATTTCGAGGATGCCCGCGAGGCTTTCGGCAAGAAATACGGGCTGGAATACATGACTTTCTTCGATCATGGCTATTTTGCTCCTATCGTAGAACTCAGTTTTCACTATAAGAAGCCTATCAGATATGGAATGCGTCCACGCATCGACATCATCTATCGCCCTACTGAAGCGGCAAAGATTGTGTTCGATTACGAAATCCACGATCAGGAAGACAATTCTCTTATCGCAACAGGTCATTCCGTACAGGTTTTCATGGATTTGAATTACCAGCTCGTCTGGGATAATCCACCTTTCTATCAAGAATGGAAAGAGAAACAATTGGCAAATGAGAAATGACAAATGAGAAATGAGGTTGAATCATGGCTTACATTATAGCAGATAATATTATTTCTCCATTAGGGGAAACATCCGAGGAAAATTACCTGTCAGTAAAAGCTGGCAGGTCGGGCATCCGTGCTTATGAGCCTGGAACATGCAATATTCCAGAAGGATTCTACGCCTCTCTGCTATTCGAAGACTTCGAGACTTTGGCCCTAAGATCTGCACAAAAAGCCATTGCTAATGCGCAAAAGAATATTGAGAATGCGCAAAAGGATATTGGGAATAAGCAAAAAGCGATTGGGAATGGGCAACTTGAACTGAAAGGAAAGCGCACAGCTTTTATTCTCAGTTCTACGAAAGGAAATATTGAGGAAAATATTTCCTTGGCAGATTCTGCGCAAAGAATAGCCAGCCAGTTGGGAATAGACGCCAAACCTATTGTCGTTTGTAATGCTTGTATTTCCGGACTTTCTGCCTTGATTTTGGGCAACAGACTGATAGATTCAGGCCTGTATGATGCTGCCATCGTATGTGGTTGCGATACGCCCCGGCAATTCATCCTGTCCGGTTTTCAATCCGTGAAAGCGCTTTCCCCAGAACCTTGTCGCCCATTTGACATGGAACGGATGGGACTCAATTTAGGCGAAGCTGCTGCTACCCTTATTCTGAGCAAAAATCCTATCCAGGGAAATTCCTGGCGAATGGGGGATGGTTTCATCAGAAATGACGCTTTCCATATCAGCACCCCCTCCAAGACTGCAGATGGTCTGTATCTGTCCCTCCAAAGAACTTTGGAATCCTTCACGAAAGAGATTTCATCCACTTGCGAACAGATAGACTTGAAAGAGCAGCTGGCCTTCATCAATGCTCATGGTACAGCCACGCTTTTCAATGACCAGATGGAATCTGTTGCCATCGGAAGAGCAGGACTGTCAGATCTGCCCGCCAATGCCTACAAAAGTTTCTGGGGGCATACGATGGGAGCTGCCGGCATTCTCGAAACCATCATCAGCATGAAAGCAATTGATGATGATACGATTTTGGGAACCAGAGGTTTTTCTGAACTGGGAGTTTCCGGGAAAATGAATATCTGTGCTAAAAACCGACCGACAGACAAGAAAGGCTTCATCAAGATGTTGTCTGGATTCGGAGGTTGTAATGCTACAATATGGGCAGCCAAAAACCCAGAAAGAGAGAATATCGCTTTAGCGCAAATTGAACAACAGAATCGTAAATTCACGACCACTCACACGATAAGGATTACGCCCGAAGAGGTCGTATTAGACCATCAGAAGCTTTGGGAAGGAAATCAAAATGCGAATGAGAAACTGGAGGAACAGGAAGGAGCCGGACATCACTCTCTCCTAACATCCCTCTACAAACAGATGATAGGCAACTATCCGAAATTCTACAAAATGGATGGACTCAGCCGCCTGGGGTTTGTGGCCTCAGAAATCCTGTTGAATGCAGAAAAGGGAGATACGGACAAGGAAAGGGCAATCATCTTTTTCAATCATTCCTCTTCCATCGCCTCTGACAGGAACTATAAGGAATCAATAAACGATAAAGACAATTATTTCCCAAGTCCTTCCATCTTCGTCTATACGTTGCCCAACATCGTAACGGGCGAGATTGCCATCAGGAATCATTTTCATGGTGAAACCTCCTTCTTCATCCTGCCCGATAAAGACGAAAGGATGATGGAGGAAATCCTGCAGGCTTCCTGTCGGGACGCTCAAAGCAAGAGTTTCCTGACAGGCTGGATTGATTATGAAGACGAAAGGCATTTCGAAGCGGATCTGAAGATCAAGAAAATGAGAAATTACAAATGAGAAATAAAATATTAAAATCATATAAATAAAATCGTATGGAAGAATTGATTAAAGAACTCAAGGAGGAAATCATAGAGGCATTAAACCTCGAAGAAATGACTCCTGAAGATATTGATGAGAACGATGCGCTCTTTGGAGACGGACTGGGACTGGACTCGATTGATGCGCTGGAACTCATCGTCTTGCTGGATAAAAAATATGGAATCAAGTTGGCTAACCCTGCTGAAGGTAAGGCTATTTTCAAAAGTATTGCCACGATTGCAGACTATGTGAGCAAGAACAGAAAGAAATGAATATTGCTATCACAGGCGAAGGCATTATTTCTGCCATCGGCACCAATAAAGAGGAAGTGTTGCAGTCTCTGCTCGCCCATAAGTCGGGAATCAAAGAGATGCAATTTCTACAGTCGGTTCATCACGAACTGCCTGTAGGAGAGGTCGCTTTGTCTAATGAGCAAATGAAAAAACGGCTCGGCATTCCAGAAAAACAACTGATGAGCCGCACAGAACTCATGGGAATCCTTGCCATCCGGCAAGCCCTGGAGGATGCTGGAATCGACCTTTCTTCTGTCTCTGCTTCCAACAAGAAGATCGTCCTCGTTTCGGGAACGACGGTTGGCGGAATGGACCTTACCGAACAGAGTTTCAACCCTCTCTACGAGCAATTTCAGTCACAGCAGGAAACAAAGGTGGAAGAACTGGCTTTTCTCAACCACCACGATGGAGGCAACTGCACACAGAAGATTGCTGATTATTTCAGAAATGAATCAGCAACAGGACAAAGTGGATTTGATGAATTGACCACCATCTCTACAGCCTGTTCTTCTGCCGCCAACGCCATCATGTTGGGAGCCAAACTATTAGAAACCGGTGAAGCAGACATCGTTGTTGCCGGAGGTTCAGAAGCTCTTTCCCGCTTCCATCTCAACGGTTTCAATTCCCTGATGATTCTCGACAAGAAGCGCTGCCGCCCGTTTGATGCAACCCGCGCAGGATTGAACTTGGGAGAAGGCGCTGCATTCGTTGTCTTGGAATCAGAATCTGCAGCCCGCCATCAGGGGAAAACGCCCCATGCTTACCTTACTGGTTATGGCAATGCCTGCGATGCGTACCACCAGACCGCTTCGTCTGAGAATGGAGAAGGAGCTTTCTTGGCGATGAAAGAAGCCTTGAATATGGCACACATAGAACCGGAGGACATCCAATATGTAAATGCACATGGTACAGGAACTCCCAATAATGACCAGAGCGAATCCGAATCACTCAAACGGTTATTTGGCAAAAAGATGCCTTGGATTTCAAGTACAAAATCATTTACCGGACATACTACCAGCGCCTCGGGAAGCATAGAGGCGATCATCTGTCTGCTTGCCATGCAGCATCATTTCATCCCAGCCAATCTCGGTTGGGAAAAACAAATGGAAAACGGTATTATTCCTTGCACAGGCATCGAAAACGTAAGGCTGGAAAATGTACTCTGCAATTCCTTTGGATTTGGCGGAAATGACAGTTCGCTCATTTTTTCTACTCATCCGACAGAAGAGGAAGCAACACAGACAGAAGAGGAAGCAACACAGACTGAAGGAAAGCCTCAACGATCAGAAAGGGAGCCTCAGCAGACTGCCAGCAACATCCGTATTCTTTCAACTGTAGAGATTAACTCAGAAGAGGATTTGTCCGACATCCGCAAATATGTAAAACCGATGGAAGCCAGGAGAATGGGCAAGATCATGAAAAGTTCATTACTCTCCTCCTTAGAGGCTTTGGAAAAAGCAGGAATAGCCACCCCGGATGCCATCATCACGGGCACTACTTATGGATGTTTGGAAAATAGTGAGAAATTGCTTGTCCAACTGAAAGAAGAAGGGGAAGAAATGCTCAAACCTACTTATTTCATGCAGAGCACCCACAACACCATAGGCAGCAATATTGCGATCAAGACCCATTGTCATGGTTACAACATCACCTATACGCAGGGCGAAGATTCTCTTGACTGGGCCATCCGTGATGCGAAAATGCTATTAGCAAGTGGAAAAGCAAAAACGGTTTTGGTGGGCTGCCATGATGAAAGCACCCCGCTATTAAACCAGTTAAGAACACAGAGTGGAGAAAAAGCCTTGCCTTCCATCCATTCTATAGCGATGGTATTATCATGTGGCGAGTAATATTTCTGGCTATCACGCAGAGCATGCTTTTAGCAGCAGGACAGGTATGTCTGAAGTTTGCCCTACAGAAAATGCATCCCTTCGGTTGGACAAGAGATTTCTGGCTAAGTCTCCTGTTCAACTGGCAGTTTGCCTGCTGTGGACTTTTCTTCGGCGCAGCCTCTCTCCTATGGATGTATATTGTAAAACATTTCCCGCTCAGCGTTGCTTACCCGATGGTGAGCATCACATACATCTTCGGAATGCTGGCAGCCATCCTGTTCTTTCATGAACAAGTGTCTGTCTGGAAATGGTTAGGTATTGGGTTCATCATGATAGGTTGTTGCCTCATCGCAAAATGATGGGCTCATCAGTATAGGCTCATCGCAAAATAGATTAAACGAATAATAGATAATCAAGATGAAAAAGTTATTGTTTTTAATCATGTTTATCAGCTTATGCCTTTCTTCCATCTCTGCCCAGCAGAAGGTGAACGAGGCACAAGTCAGGCAGCAGATAGGCGCTGTTGCTTCCCGCATGAAGTCGATGCAATGCGATTTCGTACAGACCAAGCATCTCAGAATGCTCAATGAGAAAATGGTTTCGCGGGGCAAGATGTATTACCAGCAGGGCAACAGACTCAGATGGGAATACACCTCTCCTTATGCTTATACATTTGTAATCAACGGATCCAAAGTTCTCATCCGGAAAAATAAGCGGAGCGATGTGATCAACGTGAACCAAAGCAAGATGTTCAAGGAAATAGCCCGCATCATGATGAATAGCGTTGTGGGAAATTGCCTCAACGACAAGAGGGATTTCAAAGTCTCACTTACCGGTTCTTCTTCTGAATACATCGCCACGCTCTATCCTCAACAGAAACAGATGAAAATGCTGTTTCAGAAGATCATACTCCACTTTCATAAAACAAGATCTGTGGTTACCCGGGTGGAACTCATAGAGAAAAAGGGAGACAGAACGATTATTGAACTGAAAAATATCAAGACCAATGCTGCCATCAATACGAAAGTTTTTCAAGTCAATTAGTCTTTGTGGACTCTTTTCTATGAGTCTTTTGGGACTCTTTTCCCTATTTCCCCTCCTACCCATTTCAGCCCAAGATATCGCAGACCAGCATCCTTTACCCGACAGTATCGGGTGCAAGATGAAATATAATGCGTCGATTGAGATGAAGAAAGGTTATCTGAGCGGAATTTGCATGCTGATAAGAGATAAGGACGGCTACAAGGGAAGCATTTTCAATGAATTTGGAATCTCTGTTCTCGACTTTACCTACCAGCCGGTCACAGGAAAGGTGAAACTGGAAAATGTCATCCAGTTGCTTGACAAATGGTACATCAAACGCCTGCTCAAGCAAGATCTCTCCCAGGTTATCAAAAACCTTCAAAATGGCATTTCCATATACGATAATAAAAAATACAAAATCCATTATCAATTCACAGAAATGGAAGAAAAAGAGGAATTGGAGGATAAAGAAAGAATGGAGGAAAAAGAGGATTTGAAGGAAAAAGTGGAATTGAAGGAAAAAGAGGAATTGGAGGAAAAAGAGGAATTGGAGGAAAAAGTGGATAAAAAACAAAAATAAACAGGACGATGCAACTGAAAAATCATCTTTATACAATTGTCGAAGCAGACAAACAGGGAAACTTGCAGCAGAAAGAAGCAGCAGGCTTACAGCAGAAATGCCAAGAAGTTCTTTCGAGCAGAAGCAATACTTCCTTTCGTCTTCGCCTCAACCCTGAGCATTTCATCTATCAGGCTCATTTCCCTGGCGAACCTGTTACGCCGGGAGTCTGCATTCTACAAATCGGAAAGGAATTGTTAGCAGAACTTCTCCAGGAATCTTTGGAGATTACCCACGTCAAAAACGTGAAATTCCTCTCTGTTATTTCTCCTCTTAAAGAAAAGGAAATCTCTTATACCTTCAAGAAAATTGAAACTTCAGAAGATTCCCAAGAGGTTAAAGCACAAATCATCGTTGCTTCCGATGAAGAGACAAAAGCTAAAATCTCTTTCACGTGCAGAAACAAATGAGAAATGACAAATGAGAAAGGGAGGAGGAAATTAATAAAGGAATAAATGGAAGATAAGTTGGAACAACAGAAAAGACTTTTAAGAGCAAGAGGAATCTGCGTGATTATCCCTACTTTCAATAATGAGAAAACCATTGGGGAAGTAGTGAAGGAGACGCTCTGCTTTTGTGATGATGTCATTGTCGTCAATGATGGCTGTACAGACAGTACTGCTCAAATCATTGGGGAGATTGACAACATTACTGTTGTCGCTTATTCTCAAAACCGAGGTAAGGGCCACGCTCTCCAACAAGGTTTCAGAAAAGCCTTGTCCATGGGATTTGCCTACGCCATTACATTAGATGCGGATGGCCAGCATAAGCCTGAAGATATTCCGCTCTTTCTGAAAGCCAATCAGGAACATCCGGGAGCTCTCATCATTGGAGCAAGACCACTCCAAGGTGTTGAACGTTCCAAGGGAAGCGATTTTGCCAATCAATTCTCCAACTTCTGGTTCTTCGTACAAACTGGCAAACGATTGGAAGATACCCAGACCGGTTATCGCCTCTACCCTCTGCACAAGTTCCACGGCTTATCCCTGCTCACCAACAGATACGAAGCCGAATTGGAACTCTTGGTTTTCGCCTCCTGGCACGGAACGGAGATTGTTTCCATCCCTATCCAGGTATATTATCCGCCACGCAAAGAACGGATAAGCCATTTCCGACCAGGCATGGATTTCGCTCGCATCAGCCTCCTCAACACCCTATTATGTGTGTTGGCAATTATCTATGGTCTGCCTTGCCGTCTTTACCGCAAGATGGCAACATTTCTGAGAACGGCTTATTCCCTGTTGTTCTTCCTCTTCTTTATGATGGTCATCATCACGCCCTTAGCCTGGCTCTACATCAAAATCGGAAGGATGACCGAAAAAAAACAGGTTCGGCTCCATGAACTGATCTATCATGCAGCCAGATTTGTGATGATTCATCACGGCATCCCCGGCACCAAATTCATCAGAAAAGTAGGCGGTATAATCATCAAGGGAAAAGAACCGGTAAGATTCGATTTTGATAAGCCCCGAATCATTATCTGCAACCACCAGTCGCATTTGGATCTGATGTGCCAACTGGTCTTTACACCCAAGATTGTGTTTCTGACAAACCAATGGGTTTGGAACAATCCTACTTATGGTTTTCTGATTCGTCATGCAGAATATCTTCCCGTCATAGAGGGTCTGGAACCGCTGATGCCGCAACTCCGTTCGCTGGTAGATCGGGGCTACAGTATTGCCGTTTATCCCGAAGGAACCCGTTCCAAGGACTGTCGTATAGGCAGATTCCATCAGGGAGCATTCTATCTGTCGCAGGAACTCGGATTGGAAATATTGCCTATGTACCTTTATGGACCAGGCAAAATCCTCCCCAAGAAAACCTACCATCTGCGCAAAGGTATCTTCTATATCGAAGTGGGAAATCCGATAAGCAGGAAGGAATTGCAAGCCATGGGAGAATTGAGAAAACAAGCCTCCACATTGCGCAAACAATATAAGGAGAAATACGAAGAAATCGCAAACGAAATAGAAAAAAGAGTCTGAATTGAAAAGAGTTATTATTATAGGAAGTGGACTGGGAGGTCTGTCATGTGGCGTGATTTTAGCCAAGAATGGTTATCACGTTACGCTGTTGGAGCAGTCGCAGCAAATAGGCGGTTGCTTACAATGCTTCTATCGCCATGGGGCAAAGTTTGAAACCGGAATGCACTTTATCGGAAGTGCTGCAGAAGGTCAGACTCTGTCCAAACTGATGCGCTATCTGGAGATAGACAGGGATGTGCAACTTTCCCAACTGGATCCTTCCGGTTATGATGTGGTAGCCTTGGCTGGCAAGAAATACAAGTTTGCCAATGGCAGAGAGAATTTCATCCAGCAGATGACAGAATACTTTCCAGACCAGCATGAGAATCTCATCAGATATTACAATCTGGTGGAAAAAATCGCCCAGGCTTCTTCCCTGCACGCTCTGAAAGATGCAGAATCAGATTCCGTCATCAACACAGAATACCAGCTGCGCTCCATCAACGAGGTAATTGACGAACTGATTACCGACCCTACCCTGGCGAAAGTACTGGTGGGCAATCTCCCCCTCTATGCAGCAGAGAAAGACAAGACTCCCTTCTCTACCCATGCCTTCATCATGGATTTCTACAACCAGAGTGCTTACCGCATAAAGGGAGGAAGCGATTCTGTAGCCCAAGCTCTTGCCAATACGCTCCAGAGATACGGAGGAGAAATACTTACTCTCCATCAGGCAAGACACATCGTCTGCGACGATAAACAGGCAACGGGAATAGAGGTTTGGAACAAAAAGGAAAAGAAAACCGTATTCTTCCCTTGCGACTACGTGATTTCAGATGCGCACCCCAAACGCACCTTAGAAATGCTCGACACCAAACTGATACGGCCTGCCTACAGAAACCGCATCAACAGCATTCCACAAACAGCAGGCTGCTTCTCTATTTTCCTGCGGTTCAAGGAACATGAAGTGCCCTACCTCAACTACAATTACTATGGTTATCAGGGCAATACGCCATGGAATTGTGAAAATTACTCGGAAGCATCCTGGCCCAAAGGATTTCTGTACATGCATTTCTGTGCAGATTCCACCCCTCACTACGCTTCATCAGGAGTTATTCTCTCCTATATGAAGATGGAAGAAGTGGCCCGCTGGAAAGGTTCTTCCGTAGGAAAGAGAGGAGAGGAATATGAAACTTTCAAGCGCCAGAAAGCAGAAAAACTGCTGGACGTACTGGAAACTCATTTTCCTGGGCTCAGAGATCATATTGCGGAATACTATACTGCCACCCCACTCACCTATCTCGACTATACGGGAACAGAGGACGGAGCCATGTATGGTATTGCCAAAGACATCACGAAGGGAGCAGCATACAGGGTGCCCCAACGCACCAAAGTGCCTAATGTATTTCAGACAGGACAAAACATCAACTCCCACGGAATGTTGGGAGTCCTGGTAGGAACCATCGTAACTTGCTCGGAGTTTCTGACTGCCAGGACCATTTACGAACAGATAAAAAAATGTAACGAATGAAGACGGCTATCATCATAGGAGGAGGTTTGGGAGGACTGTTTACTGGAGCCATCCTTGCCAAGGAAGGCTTACGGGTTACTGTGCTCGAAAAGAACGCTACGGCTGGTGGTGGACTCCAGAGTTTCCATCGCTTCGGTGAATCCTTTGATACAGGAATGCACGTCATAGGCGGAATGCAACCTGGCGGAAACATCTACCGCATCTGCGAATACTTGGGCATTCTGGACCAGGTGAAAATCAAAGATGTAGATGCAGACTGTACAGACTGCCTTTACTTTGCAGAAGACCAGCAGACCTACCAGCTCCAGAAAGGAAAAGAAGGTTTCATCAACTCATTATCCGCTTATTTCCCGGAAGAACGGGAAAATCTGCAACGCTATGTAGATGCCATATTTGCCATTAGCGACTCCATCGACCTGTTTCATCTCCGTCCTACGACCGATTACCTTCAGGTTCATACCGATGAGTTTCTGATGGCAGCAGATGCTTTTGTTGCAAAATTCATCCAGAATCGCAAGCTCCGAAGCATCGTTTACTACATGAATCCGCTT
>ERZ1023858.128-NODE-128-length-14804-cov-9.074581_pt1 | contig 14804 bp, 15 predicted proteins | sample MGYA00380387_ERZ1023858 | MGnify/ENA primary metagenome ERZ1023858 (study PRJEB33179, sample SAMN07449010) | human gut metagenome | biome: Human-gut; feature: Human associated habitat; material: Faeces | host: Homo sapiens | place: India: Bhopal | collected...
GTTGTTTCTGAACTCGCGTGCATCCTTCGGGAACTGGAAGAGCATTGCGTCGTTCTGGGTGCGGGCGAGCAACGGGTTGTTCTTGTCGGTGAGGGCGCCCCACATGCCCTTCACAGAGATATACTCGCGCCACTTCAGCTTCTTGATGAGCGGAATGCGGTTGAGCAACTTGCCGTTCATGTCCCATGCTACTGATGCGAACGCATAGCGGTCGGTGAGGAACTCCATGTTCTTCATCATCGAGAACGTACCCTCCCACTCAAGGAACGTGATGTTGACGGGCGGCATGATGAGCAGCGGGAACGGAACCTTGTTCCACTGTACGCCTCCGTCCAAGTGCGTATCGACATAGCCCCACGAACCGAGCCAGAAGCGCTTGTATATCTTAGCCTCTGTGAAGTTGAGGTTGTACTGTCCGCCCAACACGTTCTTCACGCCCGTAGTGTGGCTGAGCGAGAACTCAGGCGCATCGAGGTTCACCGGCCAGCGGTGCTGCTTGGTGTTGATGAAAGTCTGTCCCGGGCAGTAGCGCAGCATGAGCTGTGCCTCCGTAGTGCGTATCTTTCGCACGTACTCATTGCCGTCGGGAGCAGGGTTGAGCGTTGCGCCCGGCATCTTGATGAAAGCAAGGTCGCCGGTTGGCTCGTTGCTCTCCGCCTTCAGCGACGTGTGGAACGAGAGTCCCCAGTCGGTCTCGTACACGAACGAGAGCTTCTGACGGTTGTAGAAGTACATCTGGTCAACCTTCTGCGTGCGGAACGACATGAACATGTTGTCCTTGTTATGAATAAGGAACTTGTCGGCAGGCGACATTACGTCGTAACCTGTCTCGAAGATGATGTTGCGCTGAGGGAACTCAAACGGCACATTCTTCTTCTTGTTGAGCGAATAGGTGACCTCGGTTCCGTAGTAGTGCTTTTGCGACTTCGTGCCATAGGCATAGTAGCCCTTCCAGAAGAGATGGGGGTTGAGATTGGCTGTGGTACGTCCGCTCACACGCAGACGATACTTATCTACGAAGTTGGTGGATATGAGGGTGTTCACCGGACCGAAGTCGAACTTCGACTTAGTGCGCATAGATCCCGTCTCAACGTAGTTCTCGAGCAAGGCACGCAGACCGAAGATTATCCACTTGAAGTTCTTCGATTGCTCGATGCGGTGGATAAAGGCATTCATCGACGACTCGCCCTTTGTCAGCTCCACAGCACGGTATTGATTCCAGAAAGCCTCGTCGCGCACCATGGCATCGGCCTCATGCTTCACCTTTGCCTTGCCCTTAAAGAGCTTCTTGGGCAGGTCGTCGAAGGCGTAGTCATCGTAGCGCGTGGTCTTGGTCACGAGCACTTCGCCAAGCATCTTGTTTATCTTAAGCTCGGCTGTAAGGTCGTCTACCGAGAGTGCCCACTCGCCATTTGGCAGTTTGGTATACTCCTGGGTGATCTTCATATCCTCAACAAAGTTCACGTCGGTGCGCTTAGGCAAGGTGAACGTACACTTCTTTACATGTAGCGAGGAGTCGGCAAGCACGAACAACTCTCCGCGGAAACCAAAGTCCTGCTGGTTGTTGGGGATGAACTCAAGATGGTAACACAGGTCGCGGTCAACATACACCGTGTCCTGGATATAGTAGCGGTAGAATGAGATGGCTGTCTCGCCAATGGGCGACACAAACTGATACTGCATCAGGCGCATGTGGTCGTCGTAGATGTCGACATCGGTGAACACCTCCTTGAGCATAGTGTTGAGTATCTCGCCTGTCTGCAAAAGGTTGTTCACGCCTTCCTGGCGCTGACCCTTGATGATGTCCTTCTCCTCGCGCGGGTTCTTGCGGTAGATGTGCTGTGTTACGGTCTCGTCCACCGACACTGGCAGGATGAGCTTGCCGTTGTAGGGCGATGTCTCTATCTGGTCTTTCACATACGACTTGTTCTTATACTTGCCCGTGGTTAAATCCTCGGGCTTGATGTCGTTCAGGGCGAACGATATCTTCTGGTACTTGTTGTACTGGTAATAGTCGTTGTTTTCAAGATGCGTGCGTTTCTTGGCGGCAATGACACGCTTCATAAGCTCCACTGCCGGATTGTTCTTACGCGAATAACGCTCACGCTTCTGCTTGATGACTACCTCGCCGAGAGCGCGCGAGTCCTCTTTAAGCACAATCTTAAGGTGCGACGGAGTATTGGGACCCACCTTTATGGTCTGAGGTTTAAATCCCACACTACTGAATGTAAGCTCCCACCCGTTATGGCGTGCAATGGTGAACTTGCCGTCCATGTCGCTCGCCTCTGCCACGTGATGGCCCTTGTATATGGCACTTGCCAAGGGTATGGGATAGCCCTGATCATCATAAATCTCACCTGTAATCTGCGCTCTCACCACTGTTGTCAACAACAGCAGAAGCAATGTAATACCAAAAAATCTTTTCACCTGTAAAAACTAATTTATCCTTTTATAGATTTCGTGCAAAATATCACGGCTGACGCACTTGGCGCCAAATCCACTTGCAAAGTTATATATAATAAATGAAAAAAGGCAAGAAAACTTTTTTCATTTAAATATTTTTCTATAATTTTGTACCCTCGAATGGGGCATCAGGCTCTAAGCACTTGACTTCAAGGCATTGGTAACCATGCTCCCACATTATATATATAATAAGAACAAAAGAATTTTTATACGTAAATTAGCGCGATGGGCAATCTGAAGACAACAGTTGTCACATTCACCAAGGCGCAATGTTCGGCATGGGTGGCTTCGTGTGTTGACTTCGGAATGACACTTATGCTTGTTAGTTTATGCGGTGTGTGGTATGGCTACGCCACATTGATAGGAGCATTTACAGGAGGATTGGTGAATTGCGGCATAAACTATCGTTGGGTGTTCCACGCCTTCGGGCTCAAGAAGAAGTATGTGGCTCTGCGCTATGTGTTTGTATGGGTGGGAAGCATAGCCCTCAACACATTTGGCACATGGCGGCTCACCGAGCTTGCGGGCATCAACTATGTCATCTCAAAGACTATAGTGGCTGTGCTTGTGGCTGTGTTGTGGAATTATCAGCTGCAAAGCAAATTTGTTTTCAAGAGCAAAGCAGCATCGGATTTTCCAAACAGTAATCAGGAAGCAAAAAAAATAACAACATAAAAGAATATGAATTATAGGGATTTTCTACAGAAGGTGATTTATGTCATTATCAACCCTCTGATTAAGGGAATGATAAAGATTGGCATCACTCCCAACTTCATCACAACAACGGGCTTTGTGCTCAATGTTGTTGCCACAGCTATGTTTATCTATGCCGCCAACATGTCTGAGCAAGAGGCTTACGCATGGATTGGTTGGGGCGGCGGAGTGATTCTCTTTGCCGGACTGTTCGATATGATGGACGGCCGACTGGCGCGTATGGGCAACATGTCTTCCACTTTCGGTGCTCTGTGGGACTCTACCCTCGACCGCTATAGCGAACTGTGCACTCTCTTTGGCATTTGCTACTATCTGCTTCAGGTAGAAGGATGGGAGTGGGCTGGCATTGTGACTTTCGTGGCTATGGTAGGCTCGGTGATGGTGAGCTACGTTAGAGCGAGAGCCGAGGGCTTGGACATTGAGTGCAAGGTGGGACTTATGCAACGCCCCGAGCGTGTGGTCGTGACTGCCGTAGGTGCCATCTTCTGCGGCGTATGTGCCAACATCTGGGTGCTTGTAGTGCCTATGATAATCATTGCGGTGCTTGCCAACATCACGGCTTTCTGGCGTGTGGCTCATTGCTACAAGGAACTTAACAAATAAACTTCAACATAATAGATAATTGCCGATTGGCAATTATCTATTTTTCAATAAACTAATTATGTTCAGCATCTACATCATCATCTTCTGGCTCGTGCTGCTCGCTGTGCGCCCCACACGCAAGATTGCACTCGCCCTGCTGCCGTGGCTTCTCTTTGCGGTATGCTACGACTCGATGCGCCTCTACCCCAACTACAAGGTGAACCCCATCGACGTGCAACCGCTCTATGAGGCAGAACGCTCGCTCTTCGGCATTGCTACGGCTGAGGGAACCAAGATAATTCCTGGAGAATGGTTCAGCTTGCACAACTGCAGCGTGGCCGACTTCATGGCTGGCATCTTCTATTTGTGCTGGGTGCCGGTACCATTGGCTTTCGCCATATATCTTTATCTTAAGGGCAAACGCGAAATGTATCTGCGCTTCTCCTTCGCATTTCTTTTTGTCAACCTCGTGGGCTTCGCAGGCTACTACATCCATCCTGCCGCCCCACCATGGTATGCTCTCAACTACGGATTCACTCCAGTGCTCAACACTCCAGGCAATGTGGCAGGCCTTGGACGCTTTGATGCCCTTACGGGACTAAACATATTCCATTCCATCTATGGCAAGAACGCCAATGTGTTTGCTGCCGTACCGTCGCTCCACGCTGCCTACATGCTTGTGGCTACAATCTACGCCGTGTGGAGCCGCGAGTCGAAAACGACAATCGCCATATTCGCCTTCATCTGCTTGGGAATATGGTGGACTGCTGTCTACACCACCCACCACTACATCATTGATGTTATGCTCGGCATACTTACAACTATTGTGGGAACAGCCGTGCTTGAGGGATGCATTCTACGAACTTCAGCGGTGAAGAGACTTATGCGGAAATATATCGCTACGATTTAAACACATATACAACATGATAATCAAAGGGTTTGCCAAGAACGCTGTCTTGACAAACCCTTTAAAAATTTTATGAAGCTTCTGAGCAGCCATAGAACCACAAACTGCCATTAAGGCAGTTAGCCTTCAGTTTTAATCATGATTTATCAAGCTTCGACATTTCTTGAGCCTCCCAGTCTTCCCACTGTTTCATGGCTTCCTTCCAGTCGGTCTGCTCTCCTGCCTCAACAGCCTCTTGCTGACGTTCGGCCTCATCACGCAATCTGTCACGCTCGCGCTTTGCCTTCATCGAGGCTATAGTCTGGTCGTCGAGTATCTGTATGGCACCACGATGTATGGCATCGTAAAGCTCCTGCTCGCCAAAGGCACGTCCCGGCTCGTTAAAGTCGGAAATGTTGAACTCAAAGTCAACACGCAACTTATGGCGTATCTCTTTTTGTTTGGCACGATTGGCAGAGTTTTTCAGCCTCAGAAGTTTGGCGATGGAGTTTATCTCGCCGTTGGAATATTTGTTTCTACCCATTGCTGTTATGTGTTTAAATCCTTAATAGCCTACAAAATTAGCTTAATTTGTTAAAATATCAACTTTTTAGCTTAAAATATTTGCTTTGTTCGAAAGAAAACTATATATTTGCGGTATCATTTTAAAGATTTCGATATTTTTTTAACGAAATCGACTTTATGAGGTTGGTAGCATCCTGCACCAACCTCTTTTTTTGTTCCTAATTTCACCAGCCTGTTCACCCACTTGACACAATCTTAGGATTCTAACATAGAATAAAAAAAAGCGCATATTTTTTGGCAGTTTCGTTAAATTATTTTACCTTTGCCATGTTATATTAACAAGACACATTATATTATTAATACAAAAAACAACGTTTGCCTATCGAAGCAGATTTACTTCATTAAAAAAACAACGTAAGAAGATGAAAAAATTGGAAGATATGACCGACGAAGAGTTGGCCTTATCATATGCCGATGGCAACAACCGTGCTTTCGACTTATTGCTACTTCGCAATCAGTCGAAACTGTTCTCATACATATTGTTCGTGGTGCACGACCGCGATACTGCCGAGGATCTGTTCCAGGAAACTTTTGTGAAGGTGATCACACGCCTTCAGGAAGGACGATATACTGCGAGCGGAAAGTTCGGGGCATGGATTATGCGCATTGCCCACAATGTGATAATGGATTGGTATCGCGACCTCAACGCACAAAATATCGTTGACACAGCAAATGGCAACAACCTTTCGAACATTGCAGGCAACGACCTGCACGTGAGCAGCATCGAGAGCCAATATGTCAACCAGCAGGTGCTGAAAGATGTGCGCCGTCTGCTCGACACATTGCCTCCAACGCAACGCGAAGTGGTGTATATGCGCTTCTACCAGCAGTTATCCTTCAAGGAGATTGCCGATACTACCAATGTGAGCATAAACACTGCGCTTGGACGTATGCGCTATGCGCTGCTCAACATGAGACGCATGGCGAAATCATATGACATGGTGCTACAGTTGAATTGAACTGTAGCACCAAGCCTTATGTCCCTACCTTACTCAACCCTCACCTTGTCATAACCCATAGAGCGCAACATTTGTTCAAACTGAACACGTGCGTTGTCGCGTGCCGACTGATAATTCTTCTTGGTAAGGCAACGTCGGCGCATCCGCTGCACCGCACGGTTGTACATGGCCTTACGGTCGTGATGAGTCCACTTGCCCGTCTCTATAAACGAGCGAGTGCGTGTCTCGTCGATGAAGTTGTTGTCGAGCAAACGCACTGGTGGCAGTATTGCACACAACGTATCGTTCTGCATGGCAAGCCAACCCTCATGAGCTTCCTTGAGGTTTATGCCCAGACGCAAAGTGCCATAATAAATGCGCACAAGCTCGTCGTCAGAGAAGAAGCCGTGGCGAACGGTGTCAATAAGTTCCTCATCGTTGATTTCGAGAAACGACCACTCGCCTATCTGCTCTATCGAGCGTATCTGCGACGGCGTTATGTCTATCTTCTCGTTCTTAACCACCTCGGTCATGGTGGAGGTAGACGACACCTTATTTATATAATGACGCGCCACAAGCACCACTACAACCACAAGCACCACAATGAGCAATGCTTTAATCAAGAGCGCACGCAGCGGCATCAGCAGCAAGCTGCGACGCGGAGGTTTATTGTTCTGTCTCATAATTCCTATTTCTTTTTCTCAACCGTTGATTTGTCGATAAGCTTAGTTATGTCGCCACGCTTAAGGTCGTGACGGAACGAGATAGTGATGTTCTCAGCCTTATAGCCCAACTGCTGCAACATAGGCACAAGCACGTTGGCAGCTCCTATGCGAGCCGACTCTAAGATGTCGGTCCTCGCAATGTCGGCTATGATAGCCTCCCTACCCTGCTTCTCGTACGACGACAACTCAGCGTCGCTGAAGTTGCTACGCGTCAGAGCCACATATTCCTTTATGTCGTCATGATTTATGCGCGTGGCAGAAAGCACTATGTGTGGGTCTGGCAGAATTATCTCTATGCGGGCCGTATCGCGACGCACGTTATTCTCCGTGAAATCGGCGAAGTCGACATACGCCTTAACCGTAGCGTCCACCGGTATGGCTATCTTGCGGCTGCCCAATGGCAATGGTACATTATAGTCGTGACCAAGAAGCTTACCCTTCATGGCGAGCTGGTCGTCGTGGGTTATCACCTTGTGGATATGATACTCCGTGGTGTAGAGCTTTGAGCATCGCTGGGCCTGCATTACAAGTGTGGGTATGGTGTCTATCTTGGGTTGCTCGGCTTCCGCCTTGGGCTGCTGCCTTTCACCACACGAAACAAAGGCAAACACAAGCAGCACTAACGCAACCATATTCAACAATCGGTTTGTCATAATTAAGAAGTTTTGTTATGCAAAGTTACATATTTTACATTGCACCACAACACTTTCCTCCAAAAATATAAATGGTCGGCAACGAGTCTGCATCAAAAAAACAGGGATTTCATTTTGTATTGTCTACTATTTGCATTAACTTTGTCCCCTATGAAAACCAACAGAATCTCTACACGAATAATTGTCGCCTCGGCGTTATGCGCTACTGTCGCTGCCTTTATGGCTTGCACAAGCAAACCCAAGAGCAACGACATAATAGCCAAGAAGCCTGTGAAGACCGCTCCCAAGCCTACACAGAACATGGGCGACTACAACCAGAACCGCTCGGTAGAGTGGCTCGGAGGTACATACAGCATTAGCATAGAGCGAAAGGCTGACTCTTCGCTCCCACTCGCCGTGGACGAGAGTGGCAACAAATACTACGACAACCGTGTGACGCTGACCATATCGCGCAGCGACGGATCGGAGTTCTTCAAACGCACTTTTGCAAAAGCCAACTTCGAGGAATATGTGGGCGACGAGTATAAGAACGGAGGTATGCTCGGCATTGTGTTCGACCATGTCGACGGCGACAACATATACTTTGCCGCATCAGTAGGTTCGCCCGACAAGATGAGCGACAACTACGTGCCACTTGTATTGAAAATCTCACGCGTGGGTGGAGTGACTATCTCTACCGACACCAAGCTCGACACCACGAGCAACGACGATGACGACGAGGTATAAGTAAAGAAAGAAATATGAAATACAAATTTTCCATCATCCCCCGCACTCTTCATTTCAAGCAGCCGGCTGGCACATCGCGAGGTGTCTACACCACACGACAGTCGTGGTTTGTAGAAGCTACAAGCGACGATAAGCCCGGAGTGAAAGGTGTGGGCGAATGTGCTCCATTGCCCGACCTGAGCTGCGACGCTCGACCTGAATATGCCACAACCCTCGCACAGCTATGCCGGATGATTGAGCTTACGGGCAACGTGAACTACGAAATGCTTCGTCCCTACCCCTCCATCCTTTTCGGTATAGAGACGGCCTTGCTCGACCTTGAGCATGGAGGCAAAGGCTGTCTGTTCGACACGCCCTTCACACGCGGTGAGGAAGGCATCTGCATCAACGGACTCGTATGGATGGGCAACTTCGACGAGATGCTCGCCCGGCTTGAGGAGAAGATGAAGGCTGGCTTCCATTGCGTGAAACTTAAGATTGGAGCCATAGACTTTAGTCGTGAACTCGAACTTGTGAGACACATACGCTGCGCATTCAGCAAAGACCAGATTGAACTGCGTGTGGATGCCAACGGTGGCTTCACATTCGAGGACGCTCCTAAACGCTTGGAGCAACTCGCCAAATATGACATCCACTCCATCGAGCAGCCCATTCGCCAGCACCAATGGGCACGCATGGCTGAGTTATGCGCCTCATCGCCCATACCCATCGCGCTTGACGAGGAACTGATTGGCGTGAACATGACGCAGATGAAGCAGGACTTGCTCGACCGCATACGTCCTCAATACATCATACTAAAACCATCGCTTCACGGCGGAATGCGCGGCACACGCGAATGGATCGACCTTGCCAATGCCCGCGGAATAGGCTCATGGATAACAAGCGCACTGGAAAGCAACGTGGGACTGAATGCTGTGGCTCAGCTGGCTGCCGACATCTACGGTCCGGACATAAGAATGCCTCAAGGCTTGGGCACGGGACAACTCTTCACCGACAACATACCGATGAACCTTGAGATAAAGGGCGACAAGATTTGGAAAACAAAATAAAGACTGCGCAATAAAGCAATAAAAAAATCTGGCTAATGCAGGAGAAAACAAAGTCTCCTACATTAGCCAGTTTCTTTTATAAGCCCCCAAAATACTTATCACTTTTCTCTTTAGAACATTGGCGGGCGATGACCTCCTCCCATTGGCGGACGCATTCCACCGAATCCGTTACGTCCTCCACGCGGACCTGGACCATAACCAGGTCCGCCATTACCACGACGTGCCATCTTGCCTCCAAACAAGTTGAAGCGATAGATGACGTGAAGCATAGCATAACTGTTGATTGAGTTATACTGCACATCACTGCGGCTCATTGCCGACACTGTGCGCGAGAAGTTGCTCTGGTTGGAGAGAATGTCGTTGAACTGAAGCGACACCGTGAGCGAACGACTACGCAAGAAGCTCTGCGACACCTGGGCGTTCCATATCAGCTCGTTGGTGTTCATCGAGTTGTCCGAATAGCCACGGCGTGAGTTCTGGTGCAAATCGGTGGAAATACTTGTGCCCCAAGGAGCCGTGATGTTGATGGTTCCACCATAAGCAAACTGCCATGTGTCGAGGTTGGAAACCGGCTGCAGGTTGTTGCGGGTGTGCATATAGTTGAGCGAACCGTCGAGTTCCACCTCAAGCCATGAGTTGCGGTAGCTCATTGCGAGACGCTCGCCAATAGTAGTTGACTTCGTCACATTGCGCTGTGAGTCGGCATTGCGGTTGAGCGAGAGATAGCCCACACGGTTCTGATAGTCGAGGTTGGTGAATGTGTTCACATTCCAATAGCCCGTTGTGTCGATGGCCATATTGAATATGAACATACCGCCAGCGTTCCAGTTGCCGTTGATATTCTCCGGTCGTGTGGTTCGTCCACCGGTCTGCTCGTCATAGGTCACCTTGTAGCCTATGCTGTTGCGCGTGTTAGAATAGTTCACACTCGCCATTATCGCCATCTGACGCTTCTCTATATAGTTGTTGTATTCAGCGCGGAAGTTGTTGGTGAACGATGGTTTCAATCCCGGGTTACCCTTTGTGATGTTGAGCGGATCGCTGTCGTCGGTGATGTCGAGAAGGTCGGTCATCGATGGCTGCGAGGTGGTGCCCCGATAGTTGATGCGCAGTCGGCTCACGTTAGAGAATCTGTAGCGGAAGTCGAGCGTAGGTGTGATGTTCACAACATTGCGCACAGTGTCGGTGTAGACACCCTGGTAGTCCTGAATGAACTTCGATGTCTGAGGCTGAAACTTTACGCCGAAGTTGAGTTGGTATTTCTCGCGAAGCATACGCATCATGAGGTCGATGTCGTGGGTGTAGTTGCGATACTCCGAGTAGCGCGACAAAGTCTTGTCCTCGTAATCGGTGTATGGACGGTCGAGACGCATGAGCCAGTCGTCCCAACGACGATACTGTGGCGACAGTCCTGTGAAGAAATCCTCGCCAAGGTTGGAGAAGTCGTAGGTGGCACGGTCGCTCTTTGAGTAAGAGTAGTTGAACTTATAGCTCAGCTGCAAGAATGTGCCTCGCCACAGAGGCTCGCTATATGTCGTCTGCACCGAATAGTTGTAGTTCTTTGTCGGTGTGAGGTTGTAGCGGTTGGTCTGATAAGTGGAGTCGTTGCCAAAGCGGTCGAGTATCTGATACAGATGCACGTTGTTGGCAGACAGCGACTTGCTTGTGCCGTCGGTGTAGCTGAAGTCGCCGCGCAATGTCACGTTGCGTCCCTTGGAGTTGAGCTTGCGGTTGAGCTGCAACATACCTCCGAACTTCTTTGAGTCGGAATAGCTTATGGAGCTGTTCTTTGACGTGTTCACCATCTTTCCCTCCTTGGCCATCTGCTTAATGGCATCTGCCGAGAGCGGATCGCTCACGTAGTTGTAGGGGTCGTCATTGAATTGTGCCGAGGTGGAAGAAGAGCTGCCGTCGGATTTTGTAATGCTCATGTTCGGACGGAACATTATGTTGGTCATGGTGTCGGGTTTCCATTCGAATCGCATCTGAGCGTTCCACGAGTCGCTGCGGCTAAAGTCCTGCTTGAAAGAGTTGCTGAACGACGACGACGAGCTTACGAAGTTCTCGGATGACGACTTTGTGAGTGCGTCGCCGTCTCTATGGTTCCAACGCACCGAACCATCCCATGAGAATGTGCTGCCATTGTCGTAGTTGAAGTTGGCTCCCAGCATCTTTGCTGCATTAAGGCCGTTGTTTCCACGTCCGAACGAACCGCCTCTGCCACCATGAAATCCCATGTCGTTGGTATTATTGAAGGAGCCAAAGCCCATCACTCTCAGCTTTGAGTTGAACATAGCTCCCATAAGTCGCTCCGAGTAACGGTCCTTCGTGCCCGCCGAAAGATCGGCATTGGCAAACATGCCACGGTTCATGCCCTTCTTCAGTCCGAAATCGAGCACAGTCTGCTCGTTGCCGTCATCAATGCCAGTCACCTTGGCAAGGTCACTCTTCTCGTCGTAAGCCTTAATCTGGTTTACGATGTTGGTGGGAAGATTCTTCATGGCAGTCTTTGTGTCGCCAATCATAAACTCCTTTCCGTCTACCTTGATTTTCTTCACCTCCTTGCCATTCACCGTAATCTTGCCGTCATCGTCAACCTGTGCTCCAGGCAAACGCTTCACAAGTTCCTCGATGGTAGAGCCTTCGGGTGTGCGGAACGCCGTTGCATTATATACAAAGGTGTCCTTCTTCAGCACCACCTTGGCTGCCTGGGCTGTCACAGTAGTGCCTTTAAGAGATATGGCTGATGCCGAAAACTGTATGTTGCCAAGGTCGATGTCCTTGTCGGCATTCACGTTTACGTTGCGGAATAAGGTCTTGTAGCCCACACTCGAAATCTTGACAATGTACTTGCCATGCTTGGCCACCTGCAGGCGGAATGCGCCATTGGCGTCGCTCACAGTTCCTGCAACATAGGAACTGTCTGTGCGCAACAGTTGCACAGCTGTCTGCTCCATAGGTTCCTTTGTGTCGCGGTCGACGATAGTGCCAATCACATTGTTCTGTGCAAAGGCAACCATCGACACAACAAGGAACAGAAGAGTGGAAAAAATCTGCTTCATCTTTTCTTGTTATGATTTATTATATTTTATGACTCACGGTTCTGTTACTCTGACTTTTTTCAGAGCCGTTCGATAAAATAGACGCGAAGCAGCCCAAAAGGTTTAAAAACGAAAGAAAAATTTAGCTATGTGGTCATTTTGTCATTGTCATATTGCCATTGTCATATTGTCATTTACAAAAACAAAATATGCACGATATATGCATATATCTTTCAAAAAATGACAATAAGACCAATGACAAAATGACAATCTACGACTTATTTTATTCCACGTCCTTAAAGTATTCTTTTTTACTCCCTGCCGAGAGAAAAATTTTTCCTGCCGAGGAAGTAAAAAAGTCCTAACCTTTAAGGTCGTGAATAGTCTTCACAGGATCAGAAGCCTTGAAGATATAGCTTCCGCTCACAAGCACGTCGGCACCAGCCTCAACAAGTCGCGGAGCTGTCTCATCGTTCACTCCACCATCTATCTCAATCAAGGCCTTGCTGCCCGAACGCTCTATGAGTTGGCGCAAGCGGCGAGTCTTATCAATAGTGTTCTCAATGAACTTCTGTCCACCAAAACCAGGATTCACGCTCATAAGCAGTACCATGTCCACATCGCAAATGATGTCCTCAAGCACACTGACGGGAGTCGCAGGATTGAGCGTAACGCCCGCCTTCATCCCAGCAGCATGTATTTCCTGTATGGTGCGGTGGAGATGAAGGCAAGCCTCATAATGCACATTCATCATCATCGCGCCCGTGGCAGCCACCTGCTTGATGTAGTTCTCTGGATGCACAATCATCAGATGCACATCAAGAGGCTTGGTGCATGCTCGCGCCACAGCATTAATCACGGGGAAACCGAATGAAATGTTTGGCACAAACACACCGTCCATAATATCGAGGTGCAACCAGTCAGCCTCGCTACGATTTATCATGTCGATGTCGGCTTTCAAGTCCAGAAAGTTTGCCGACAGCAACGAGGGTGAGATTAGAGTTTTCATTTATTTGTTGTTTTGTTTAATAATTATATAACTTCATTTAGTTCAGGCAATAGCTATCTACGTTGCCCGTAGCCTTAACCACACGATAGGTGTAGGCTATGCGCCGTATTATACTGAGCGTCTGCTCCGACGGCTTAACGTCTTCTGGGGTAAAATGCTTCATAGGCAATTATTTACAGTGTTTTGTAGTTGTCTTTTCATTATCTATAACGGCTGTTATCCGATTTTATTACATTCTGAACAAAAAATAACTTCTACTTTGACACACCCTCATAACGCAATAGCGGCACAACTCTCAACGAGCTGTACCGCTATTGTTATGTTTAACTTAAAATAATTTTTCGTAATCAATGAACATTCTCACGAATATTCATGCTACCTGTTAAACAATCGTTCAATTTACCTTAAACCTAATAACTAAAAACCTAAATCTATTACTACTAACCTAAACAATCTATTAACCTTTTGACGATGCAAAGGTACTAACTTTTCGGCACCCTACAAACAATATTCATACTAATATTCATTAAATATGCCTTTTATTGACTTACATCAAAACTGTGTGTTCGGACACAACTATTTGATTAACTTTTATTTAATCATTATGGTTATAATCTGTAAGTTTGTTAATAGATTTGGCTAACAATCCAGACTCATACCATATTTACCCTATTAATACAAAATTATGGCGACAACAGAACGTTAATCGAGAAAAAATGAGTAAGTTTGCGAAATATAAAGAACAACTATGAGAGTACTCATCGTAAATACAAGCGAAAAGACTGGCGGAGCCGCTGTTGCAGCCAATCGCCTTATGGAAGCACTGATAAACAATGGTGTGAAAGCCAAGATGCTTGTCGGAGATAAAAAAACCGACGAGATAAGTGTTGTGCCACTACCACACAAATGGGCTGTGAAGTGGCATTTTCTTAGAGAAAGGCTATCAATATTCCTGCGACTTCATCTGCAGAAGAAACATCTGTTCGAGATAGATATTGCCAACTCGGGCAGCGACATCACACGTTTGCCTGAATTTAAAGAGGCTGACGTAATACACCTTAATTGGATAAACCAAGGTATGCTGTCGCTGAACAACATACGCAAAATTGTGAAAAGCGGCAAACCTGTAGTGTGGACCATGCACGACCTGTGGGCTGCTACGGGCATATGCCACTATGCTCGCACATGTCCTTCGTTTAGAACTGGATGCCACAACTGTACGCTATTGCCTTTGCACGGTTCAGCAAATGACCTATCACGACAAATATGGGAGCGCAAGAAACGCCTGTATCAAGGCAGTAATATCCACTTCGTGACTTGCAGCAGATGGCTTGAGGATCAGGCTAAGCAAAGTGCACTGCTATCTGGACTACGCATCTCTGCCATTCCAAAGACTAGAGACACCCGCTTTTTCTGCCCTATCGCCAAAAAGG
>ERZ1023858.129-NODE-129-length-14655-cov-26.880959_pt1 | contig 14655 bp, 9 predicted proteins | sample MGYA00380387_ERZ1023858 | MGnify/ENA primary metagenome ERZ1023858 (study PRJEB33179, sample SAMN07449010) | human gut metagenome | biome: Human-gut; feature: Human associated habitat; material: Faeces | host: Homo sapiens | place: India: Bhopal | collected...
TGCTGGCAGTGATGCCAGCAGGATTCTACGCTTTTTGATACAGAAGCATACACATGGATTTCTATAAAGCAAGCCAAAAGTTTAAATCTATTAAACATTCCCGTTTTTTGTCATTAATGACACTTTTCGGGAATGACTATGATTATAAAAAGAGATTATCATTAAAATCATAACATGACAATAATGACTTTTAAGATGTCAATGGTGCAGTACAGAAACCGATACAGCGCCATCTTATCAGACCATTGCGTAGAATTCCTGCACCTTGTTATGGAGCATAGAAGCATAGAGAAGACCATTTCTCCATTCGTCAGGAATATGGCATATTCCAAATTTAGCACCCAGGATAGCTCCTGCTACTGCAGCATTGGTATCCGCATCTCCGCCTGATAAAACAATCTTCAGGATATTCCCATGCCTCCGTTCATCATCCATTCCTTAAACCTTCTGGCAATATCAAGAATATCTACCTTTTGACAAGCCACAAAGGAATCCAAGATGCATAGCATCATGTCGGTATCATCAGTCCAGTCGCCTCTTTGCCAACGACGACGATGATCATCCTGCACGATTTGTGAATAGTCCTCTATCCCATTAGGATAAAAACGATCCACCTCTTGCTTGGACATAAACTCCGTGCTCAGTCCCAAAGCATCTCCTACAGCTTGTCCGAAGATTGTGCCGAGGAATCTTTCTTTTATAATTTCATTTTCCATTTTTTCTATTCATACAACCAACAAATCGTAAAGTCATCCATATCTGGTAATAGTGCTGTACCGATTACACTGCTCACTTTTTTAACGACAACACATATCATATTCCCTTTTATGCTCCTTCAGATACTTTTAGTCTAAGCCAAGAAGGGAAATATTTCCAAAGCTGATATCCCATTTTGAGTTCGACTAAACGTTTTAAAGTTCAACTAAGTTAAGCTCCATCATCAACAACTGATTTTCAGAGCATTACAGCGAAGAAGTAAGCTAAAGATTAACTAACTTCGACTAAAAGTTCGGCTAACTTCGACTAAACTTCGACTAAAACCCACCTCTTTCCAACAGTTAATTTTATGATTCCTTTTTTCTTAAGCGTAGAGAGGAAATTACCTACTTTACGTTTTTTCTGTTCATCAGTCAACACATCAGACAATTTTGATTGTATAAGAGTGTTCAGTTCACTTCTGGTAGCTCCACCAAAGGAACGAAGATAAGATATTATCATTTCTCTAAAGTGATGATCGTTGAAACTACGGTTTTTAATGTATTCAGTTTTCAACTCATCATTATTTGCAGTTTTTGCCACATACTCCGATAAAAATAATTTTGGGTATCGACCTTCCACAAGGTGTAGCTTTCTCAATCGTGTGGCAGTTTCCTTATCTATTGTTTCATGTTTTTGTACCATATCCAATGCAATACAATCATAAAGCGATAAGTTTGGATTAGCTTTCAATAAACGATAATATTGCTCATTGATAAGCTTGCCATAAATTTTAACAACAACTTCTCTCTTAGCTTGATCTATCTGATAGTCAGGCATAGGGAAAAAGCGTTTTTGCTGTTCTGTAAAAACCTTGCGAATACCTCTTCCTATCGTATCTATCATGTTAAAGTTAACCATACCTTGACATAACACATAATTGCGATAGAACTTCTGAGGTCCATTTTGTTCAATAGCATTTCTTACAGTACCTGGCAAGAAGAATCCTCCATTAGCAAATGTTACAGAGTTAGGCTCTTCTACCATAGTAATACGTTCTTGCATAGTATAATCCTGGTGCGCTATACAATTATGAAGTACTTCACGAATGCTGTATTCATCATATTGCTTGACGACATCAGGAAACAGTGTTCCACCTGGCAAGATGCGCTGGTTCAGATTACGAATTTTTGACAACGCTTCGTTAACCGTCAAGATGAAAGGAGTATAGAAATGCTCATAATCTATCTTTTCATCATGCTCATCAACTAACACCCATGTGATAGTTGCTACAGCAGGACTAATAAGATAAGTAGAAGTCTCTTTGCCTAGCAAAAGTATAGCCGCACGAGTAAGTTTGCCCTTTATTGCAACACCAGCACGACACAGCAATTCCATATCATCCCAAGCATCGACTTCTTCTGCCAACCGAGGATGAACTGTTTTATATTCTGTTCGAGCTTTAGCCAAAGCTTTGGCATCAAGATCTTCCAAAGTGGCATTTTGAATTATTTCTGCAGACCAATCAAAAACCGGGCTGTTTTCTTCAAGGATGGCATTTAACCTTTCTTGGGTCAACTCCACCAAAGAATCCTCAATACGTTGCCATGCCTTGTTGTGGGCATAAACTGGAAGTTTTGGACGATGCTTAGGAATATGTATTATCCAAACTTTCTTGTTGGTATCATCAGTTATGAATTCTTCCACATCAAGTCCTTCCGTAGAAAGATTAACACATCGTTCTGTCAATCTTAGAATCGCTTTCTGGCGGTCGTAATTATAGGCATCAGTGCCTATAATCTCTAAAGACTGATCTTGCACACCTATTACAAGATTTCCTCCCTCCATGTTGGCTATTGCCGACACGTAGGAGATGACATCATCTTTCTCGTCACCACAGAACGAGTTCTTCAGATTCTTATATTCCTTCCATTCACAGCGAGCATTCTCTTGTGGGTACTTGCGGAGGAGGTATTGTTGTAATTCTTGTTCGAGCATGGTTAATCAAATAATGATGGTTCATTCTTGTAGCTCATTACAAGTTTAAAGCAGCATTCCATTGTCTTTAAACCTATACCAGGATAGTTTATCAACGAAATCATTGACCGTAAATCATCTGATTTAACAGCTGAATCTATCGTGTCAATCTGCTTTTGAGTACGAATTTTTGTAACAGCTTTTTTCTTGTTGTCTGGTATCGCAAGCCATCTACTTTTGAATGTTTCGTATAAATCGTCTGATGCGGAAGGATCATAATCATAGATTTCAACAGGGATATTGCATTCTGAGAGATAGTGGACCATCATGTCTTTAACAACCTGTTTGTCTAATCCTCCATTATTGGTACCTAATAAAGGGAATGCCACAGATTTGATTCCATGACTTTCGTAAGTCTCAACGAATTTAGCTAATCCTTTTTCAATGTATTCATATTTGCTTGGATATTTCCAATGAAACTTTGTTGGAAAATTGAGGACCCATGGATCTTTTTCGTCTCCTTTGTAAATCCATAATTTACCAATGTTTATTAGATGCTGGTGACAATAGTCCTTATATATATCAAACATCTTAGGATAGCGCAGTTTGTAAACTAGTGCTATCCCTTTTCCCATAACTCCGACACAGTTCACTGTATTAACTACAGTTTGTGCTTTTGTATTAAATATGTTGCCTTTTACAAATGTAATATTACCCATATAATTATGATTTATAAATAAGCCACTGCTTAGTATCAGCTCTTGGATTTGGGTCCATCAGATAGATTTCTGAAGGAGGATTTTTCTTATCGAATTTTACCGATGGATATATAATTGCTCCTGAAGATATGAAATTCTTTATTGATCCTTTATTGATGATAGTACCGCCTTTGACCAGAATATAAGCACAACCATTCAAGTCGTAGTCAGAAGAAATTGTTATTGTATCTTCATCTTCTGACATATCAAGTGATCTATTATCATGAGAGTACATAGAATAGCTTACTTCTATTTTATCAATAATTTCATCATTTCCAAGATATTGAACTAACAAATTCTTCTGAAATTCATCATAACAATAAATCTTAAAAGAGTCAAGACAACTAAAATCTAACTCGCCAAGTACCAAAAATTCCTGCTGAGACTGTTCTTTTATATGTCCCATATACGTATGATGTAGGGCATGGTCAAACCCACCATGCTGCTTTGTCATATAAAATGCGTCCGAAATATCATTATAAAGATAACTTGTTCTGATCATTGATGGCTCAGAATCTACCTTATATATCGACGCAAAGTTTGTTTGAAGGTTTCCGCTACTATAATAGCATTTATCAGGCATTTTTGCAATAATCTCACGTATGTCAAACTCAAAGAATACAGGCATAGGACACTTAGGCAAATGTAAATTACATGCCTGAAGATAATATGATTTATCCCACATAGTCAATGAGTCATCCCATCCTAAACATTCATTATAGAATTGTGTAGGAGTTTTTGGACGATAATAGAATCTTGCATAAGGGTGAGCTTTGTTTGTACGATGTACAACAGCTCCTGCAGCATCGTATCTCAAAACTTTGTTTTCCTCTGCTTTGTTTCTGCTCATTATCTTTCTGTTCTTGATAATTTCTATTGCATTGAACATGTGAGAGAAATGGTATACTTTGAGTCTATTGTAGCCATTCGTGTCACATTTAGACAATGTCTCGATAAATTTTACTCTATTTAATTCAGGAACAAAGTCTTTATATAAGTCAGCAGTAAAGTCAACAGATTCATTTTTGCTAAAAGCATACCAATCAATCAGATTTCTGTATTGATACAAGAAATCTTCTGTAAATATAATTGAAGATGACGAAAGCTTAGTCCAATCAATTTTGTCCTTAATGCTATCAATGACAGAAAGGTCTAACTGATTATAATCAAATCTGTTGTTTATTGATTTCCATATCAGATAATCCTTATACTTTACCAAAATTGGGTTTGTAAGTTCAATGTGCTCTGAAACATATGACCAATTGAGGAACTCAATAAATTCATCAAGAATCTTTTCTTCCTGAATCTTAATAACGTTCTTGTTGGATGTAAGTATCTTCCAATCTAAGAAGTCTCTATATTCTCTGACAAAAGATAAATCAATATTCTGATTCTTTGATAGAGCACTCCAATTAATCTTTGCTCCCTCTTCGATTGCTCGCTTCAAGCTCTTAATAGAAGGGGAGAACGACGGATTGCCTGATAACTCAAACCAATTAATGTCAATGCCATCCATTAACTTAATAAGTGTGTCATCAATATGCAACTCTCTCTTTGCTACTACATCGTCCCAAGATATGGCGGCTTTTATAACTGGGTCCTTGAGAATTTCACGCAGTTTTGTATCATTCCATTTTATCGTTGAATTTTTAGACAGGGCACTCCAATCCCATTCTTTTTCTCTATTCTGGAAGATAAAGTCGAAAGTGATATTCGTACCAGTATTTGATGATAATGCTTGCCAATCCCATTTTTCTTCGATGAAACTGCTAACCATATTATCATCAATGTTTATATCTTCTCTCGTTGATATAAGCTTAAAATTCAGGCGATCTCTGTACTTACGTAGATACTTTCCGTTATGAACTGGGGAAAGACAAATACCAAACTGACTTATATAATTCCAATCCCAGCGTTCAGGTGTAAGCTCATAGAATACGTCATTTTTCTGCTGAATGGAATCAAGTTTTGTCAACTCAGAAAAATTCCAATTGTATTTTCCATCATTAAGTTTTGATTTAATGATAGCTTTCCATGTTCTAAATACATAAGTATCAGAATCATAGGCAAACATGTTGTTGGCAGCTTGAGATGCTGATAACGCTTTATTATCTACATAGCTGTGCTCTTTGCTGACAAAGTCGTCAAGATCAAAAATGGCTTTATATATATAACTATAATTCCATTCGTATCCATTAGTAGGATTGTATTGTTCCGATAATTCCAATAATTCAGCAGGAGTATACAAAGATGTGATTGTTTTCCAACACTGTTCCTTTGTGTCGGATTCAAGATCAGCTATAGAGTCTTTTATATGTTCAAGATTGTCCTTGACATATGATCGATTGATTTTCTCATTTAATATAATTTTCCAATCCCAATATTGAGCATATTTAGCCAGATTATCAACGATAAAACCGGTATCAAATCGTTTGGTTATAATGTTCCAATCCCATACAGCACTTTGAAGATCCTTGAATTTAAGAATCTCTGGTAATGGCATATCTTCATTCAAAATACTCCAATCAAGATGCTCTGCTAAGCCTGGTGTGTTCTCAAACAATAATCCAAAATCTATATCCTTCATATTAGAAATACGAGAAGACACGATGTCCCAATCAAGATAATCTGCTTTCTTGGATAGAATATTCAGTAATACTTTATCTGTAACTGATTCAGATAGCAGATACCAATTCCATACACTATCCAATTCATGATCATTAAGATCGTTATTATTAAGCAAAGGAGTAATTCTGCTTACTGCTGTATCTTTATCCCATAAAGACAAATAGTCCTTAAAGTGGACATGCAAGAATGCTGAATTAACTCTATTAGTTAAAACAGACCAGTTCCAATAATCGACATATTTCGAGATGTATTCTTCGATGAAACTTACATTAAAATTATTAGAAAGTATTGTCCAGTCTAGTGCGGTTTTGCAGTCGTCCAAAGAATCAGGCATTTCTTCTAATAGCGGAATCATTCTTTGGGATATGATCTTTTTATTCCATTTTTCACTTAGATGATGGAAAATGAAATTGACGCTAAGATTTCTAGATAGTTTATCCCATATATTGTTGTTTGCGAACCAACTATTTGTTATTGATGTTCTTTCCGCAATTTTGTTTATATAAACAGATAGTCCTAATGTATCAAAATAACGCTCGATTAAATCATATGATGTTGTGTTGAGCCAATTTGTAATAGCATCAGTGTGAGAGTTTAATAATGCGCAAAATCTCTCATCTGTAGAGATAGTTTTATTCCCTGCGAGTTTATTCCAATTCCAAGGAAAATCAAAAAACTTTATCACAGTGTCATAATCGTTAACTATTGATGATACAAACGATGCATTTTCTTCACTTCTCATCCATTGGTTGTGAGAGGCAAAGAATTCGGATGTAAACTCGGTTAATGAACGTTTCATCCATTCACTGTATAGTACTTTGTCTTTACCAATATAAAGGATGTCTTCCGATTCTGCAAAGTGTGGATTTTTTGACAAGCCACTCCAGTCCCATGAAAAATTAGGGTATTCTGTTATAAGTGATATATCATTAATATTTTCTGAAATATAGGCATAGTCTCTGACGGAATTGATTTTTGCATGATATTTATTGAAAAACTCTGGAGTCCATTCGATATAAGGGTATTGTGCGAAGCCAGTGACAGAACCGATAGTGTTCCAAATTAACAGGTCACATTTTTCTAAATACTCAATAAGTTCATCAGACCATATATAATTTTCCTTAGTTCCAAGATTGTAAGAAATCAAATATCCTTTTCCTTTTATAGATTTTACTGCCTCTGCAAACTCTTTGTTTGTGATAATTGATTTTGTAAGGTTATTATCAGAGAATATTTTATCGAGAACTGGCTCTATATATACAGCAATATAATCCTGCAATACACTAATGTTCTGTATTACAAGATTTACATCTGCTTCTCTAGTAAAATAAGACCAATTCCATCTCTTATGATAATATTTTACTATAAGGTCCTGGTTGGATGATGGTAGCCAGCTAGTAAGATTATAAAAATCAATGTTTAGATGTTCTATGTTGTTAACTACAAAATCGACATCAAGGAAAGGTTTTATGATATCCCAATCCCACTCGATAATTGTGTTTCCATCACACAGCATTAATTCCTGCGCTTGTTTCTTGGTAATATCATTTCGCGAAAGAACGACATTCATTTCCCAAGCATATTTTGCACATGACTCAATAATGAAACTAACAGGCAATCTACGAGAGAGAGTAATCATGTCAAATTTTGAACATGATTCTCCAATATGCTGGATAATAATATCTTCAGGACAATATTTTGATATGTAATCCCAATCATTGTTATTGCAAAAATCATTAGAGACAATATAGCTATATGTATCTACATCGCTCCAGTCGATTCTAGAATCTCTTACTATAAAATCAAATTCATCTTGCTCTATCTCGTCTTCAAAATAGCGTATTTCATTATAATTAATTGTTGAATTAGCATTATTGATCAATTTTGAATATAACGCCTTCTTTATTTTCTTATTTAGGAGATACGTATTTTGCTCTCTATATAAAATGTCAGTCGCTGCAACAGATGCCCTGTCTTTTAACAAAATAATTGGATAAAAATCATCATTAAGCTTATAGAGACAAACATCAACACTTTTAGAAAAGTATTTCCATTCAGAAAGTGTATTTGCTTCAAAAACGTTTGTTGTTTTATTAGACTGAAGATTTATTCTATTTATCAAATCATCAGTATGATCTATATTGATTTCGTCTGGATCAAAGTCTGTAACCGCCTCCATGTCTGTAATTTCAGAAAAGAAACCTAACTCTTCGTAAAAAGGGAAATCAACTGTGTCTATTGATAGTTCTGACTTATTGACATTTTCGAGCAAACGTTTCTTTCCTTTATAGAATGAGAATTTGCAGTTCATTTCCAAAGCCTTATTACCCAATCTAGTAAGACGGATATATTTTATGGTTTCTTTTTTTGCAGATATTTCCTCATTAGCTTCTTCTGAATTCTCAGAGTCTGAGCATTTTTCAGAACATAGAGCAACGCTATCGGACTCTTCAACAGCGAGATGCCATTTAAAAATGGAATCAATCATACTGTTAAAAAGAGATACCTCTGCTTGATCCCGATAGAAGCGTTTGTCGCCGAATGTTTTTTCAGCAACATCAAAACCGAGAGTTAAGGCTATATCCTCCTTTGTTATTTTATTGCTCTCTAATGAACTAATCAATCTAAGTAAAACTAACTCTAATTCGGACAGATCTTTTGTCTTATAGAATCGTACGGCGCATAAAGTTTCTTTTACAGGCCATTCACGAAGTTTACTATCTTTGAGTAAAGACTTGTAAACTAGTGTTCCATTATTTATAATATCACTATATTGCATAATTAATTGTCTGCGATGTTATGTAAATGTTGCAAATAAATACCATACCATAGTCCAGTGCCACTCACATGGATTTCTTTTATATTGAAGCGATCCATAAGCGACAAGAACATTGGGAGGCCAAGACGCATTGTTATCTGGTCATCAAGTCGTTTACTTCCTCTTGATGATTCAAAATCATACTCATTCAACTGATCAACAGTATCAAACTGGTCTAGAATCGCCTGAGTACATGTCTCGATGCAAGCTTCGATCTTCTCACGAGTCATAACTCTATCATGTTGAGCTGCATTATTCTTTCCGCCTGTAGCATGAGTGATAGCCGTTCCAACGCTAATACAGAAACTTTCAGTTTCGGATGTCATTGCATCTCCCATATTCTTGTAGAATACTACCAATCGTTCCTTGATTTTTTGGTCACTACGTTTTAATGCCTCATATACAGGTGTATCTCGATCCGAGTCCAAAAATAATATGTTTCGTAAAGCTGTAGTACCAAGATTGATACTATATGAACTTACAAGATCACTATTTTGGAATACAGACACCTCGGTTGATCCACCGCCTTGGTCTATCATGATAACATGCTCAGAAGTAAGCATTTGCTGCTTGTACCTGGAGCTAAATAAGTATGCAAACATTGTAGAAACAGATTCTTCCTTCTTGGAGAGAATGCGAACATTAATGCCAGCTCTTTCTTTAATGAAAGCTACAATCTCATCACGATTCCTGGCAGTTCGATACGCTGCAGTAGCTACTGTATATACGACATCTACATTCTCTTGCATCATTACTCGCTTCCAATTGCGAATAGTCGGCAGTACGTTCTTCTCGAAATAACGCATGTTCATGTCATTTTGAGAGTCTAATCCCTTACCAGTTTCTGTTTTGTTAGCGTTTCTGATGAAATTCTGGAAATTGAACTCGTCAACATTTGCGTTTCTTATTAACTCTTGATCTTTGCCAATCAGACATTTTACAGCCTTGGTTGAAAGTTCAAGAACTGCAATTTTTGGATTGGTTCTATTTGCATTTGGACGCAACCAAGTTTCAATTACTCTAAGATGTCCATCTGTTTCCGGATTAATATCGCGAGTATTGAGATTTGCAGAGCGATTCTTTGATATTGGTCGTGGACGCTTCTTCATTAACTTGTGCTCCCAGTGAATTATTTTTCCATTAGGATTTGTCTTGATACTTTCAAAAACATTCTTATAAATAGCTTCACCTTCTTTGTTTTTATAAGAAGAATAGTGAGCACTATTACCGACAATTATTAAAAGACGCTTTGCACGTGACAATGCTACATTTAATCGGTTTGGTGATTTAGCGAAGCCAAAATCCGTTTGCTTCCTAAATCCCAGCTCTTTGTAAACACGATAATCTGGAGCTTGTTTCTCGTTTTCAGCAATACAATTACTTCTGACAAGAGAGACAATAACAATATTCCTCTCCATACCTTGGAATCTGTCAACAGAACTTGGCTTTAATGTCAGTTTACCAGAGTATTTCCCTTGTAATTGTCTTAATAGTCTTAGCTGAGCACCGTAGAAAGTGATCAATCCAATTTCCTTGTCTTCTTCGCTTGAAAATTTGTTATTATATGCTTCAAAGGAATCAGAAGTTGCCAGCTGTGAAAGCACCCATTCAATGGCATCAACCTCTCCACGGTTGGTACGTGAGGTTCCTTCCGCAATTTCAGGCGAATTTGTATCAATCCATATCACATGATTTTCAGGTGATATAAGCCCATCTATATTGATTCCATGATAACGAGAGAATGGAGTACCCTCTGATTCGTAGTCTTCATTTATAAAACCACATTCCAAACCTCCATCTTTGGTATAGAATTGTTCAATGACTTTATTGATGTCAGGATGCATTCTATACTGCTTCCTAAAGGTGCCCTTGATGGAGTTGTCAGCCTGTGTAAAGAGCCGTTCAAAATGAGATTTTTCAAGTTGATCAAAATGGTATCTTACAAATTTTTCCAACTCAATTATCTGTTCTTTCTCTTCTATATCAACAGCTTGGAGTGCTTGATAATGAAGTTTATATAGAATATCTTCTCTGTCAAGATTAGGAGGTAATTGACGATGATCTCCAATGAGTATAGACTTTGTTCCATAAACCAAAGGCATAGATAATTCAGAAGGAGTTGCTTTCGAAGCTTCATCTTGAACTACTACGTCAAAAGCTAAATGCTCGTCATCCTTAAAGACATTTTTGTATCTTTTCATAAAACGACTCTCTACATCTTCTTTCTGAGATTCTATAGCTGCATAGTTCTTCTCGGTAATAGAACTACATGTTGCGCCAATAACATTACAATTATTACGATAAGAATAGAATACTTTTTTACGAAACTCAACAGGAAGATTTAGCATAAAATGGAACCATGCTCTTTCAATCGTTTCATCTTGAATTTGAGAGCGGTTGATAATATTCTTCATCCATCTAACTAATACATTATTGTCCTTGTTAAAAAGCTTATATTCATCTGATTCTTCAATTGCTCTGTTGTCCTCTGAAAGAATGTAGTTCTTTGAAAAATCAATGTCAGCCCACTTCATCATCTCGGTGATGGCGTATGGCAAACCTTCTGATGAAAATTTATCACCAGCTCCAATTCTAATAGGTTTTACTATGTTATGGTCAGAGAACTTCAATCGATCTAATGCGTTATCAACAGCCAAGTTCGCTTCAGATGTAAGCAGAGTTCTGCCCTTTGGATTAGCCAATGCTAATTGCCATATCAATTCTGCAATAGCAGTTGATTTTCCTGTTCCTGGAGGACCCTGAATAACTGCAAGGTCTTTAGCTTCCACAGCTTTAGCAATGGCTTCTATCTGCCATTCATTAAGATGCTTATTAAGTTGATTGGCTTCAATATGCTCAATTCTTTCCTTAACTTTTTTCTCATCTGTAGGAGTTGCTTTGCTGGCATCAAAAAGATAACTTGCAAGCATCGGATTTCTAAGCTGCTCAAAATTCTCAGTGATAAATTCAAAAGATTCTTGCAAGCGATTTACTTTTTCAGAATCTCCGGTCAGATCTGTTGATACCATAGTTAGTCGCTTTTCGCTAACTAATTTTTCCACAGCATCAAGTTTCTCTTTCTCAACCACAAAAGTAAGAGCAGGGTAGTTGACATTTTTTAGCTTGCCAACTTCAATTCCATCACAACAGAAAATATCTCCACGGAGCGTTCCAATTACTACAGCCTCATGCTCTTGCTGTCCAAAAATATTTCGTTCGATATAAAACTTATCCTGTTCCTCTAAAGGGAATATTTCAAAGTCAAAAGATATTGGCTCATATTCTTTTATTTCACCAGTATCTTCGTCTTCAACGGTAGAACCCTCCTGGATCTCTTTCAATATATCACGAAGTGCAATAAAGAAATCTCTTGCTTGAGAATGAGAACTATAAGCTTGACGGAAAGATAATTCTCCTTGCCTATTTGCGACAATTACGATATTAGGGAAGCAGTCACCTAACTGTTTTTCAATACCTTCTCTTTTCTCTTTCTTGTAGTTCCAAATTTTTCCTTCTATATATGGTTGTGGAAAGAAATTCATATAAAGACACTCACATTCTTCTTCAAACGCCTTTAATGATACAGTAGAAATGGTATCTATGTTTGCATAAAAGTTCCATGAATCTTTACCAACAGGGATTAGCTCAGTATTGAATCTTTGTTTGAACGACTTTTGAAAAAGTTCAAATTTTGATTCGGTATTAGCTTTAATAACCAATTTGCCATCCGCACGATGAAGTTTCGCTGAGTTTACATCAAGCAAAATTGGCTGCTTCATATACTGAAGCAGACACTTGTTAATCTGAGTAAATATTTTCCAGATTTCACGAATTGATTTTTCTTCTCCTGCAAGATTATCAATATCAACCGCAACTTGTTCCTTTATTGCTTGTTCGTCAACTTTCTTTTTACTGAGATTGTATCGTGGGTTTCCAAACTTATCGGGTTTTCCAGGTCCAAGGATAATGACCTCAATTTTCTGACCGACCGCAAGATAGTTTGATATTTGGCCGAACTTGCATGGAACTTCTGAATAATGAATCATTCCAGATGCTCGATCTTCAAGTTTTACAAATGCACCAATATCGTTAATATTAGCAATTTGAACCTTTATTTTATCTCCTTTATTGTATCTCATATTATTCTGTATTTTTATCTATCATCATAAATCCAATTGGTATATACGCCGTTGCCACCAAGCATCCATCAAAAAGTTCCACCACCACTCTCTGTTGCCCAGCAATCCTTGTCACTCTACCACGTATATCCTTAAACTCACCCTCTGTAATCACTACTTCATCCCCTAATTTGTATTTGATGTTCTCCGAAGTAACAGGGATGATGTGAGGATTATGTATGGAGGTTAAACGGATGAAATTATCCATAGCTGTATCGGCAATGATAAGAGGAGGATTCTTGGTTGGCGCATTTTCACAATGTGAGGTATGGTCGTAATAGTAACTCAACAAAGCCCTATTTTTAAAAGACTTGATGCTCTTATCTTGCAAAAGAGAGTCAACTTGTTCTGCTGTAGCATAAACAAAGAGGAATGAGGAGAGTAGAGGCTCTGTAATGATTCTCTTCTTCCCATGCTTCCTTACCTCTTTATATCGCAAAGGAACATAGCATTCCAATCCTTTAGCTTCAATAAATGCTTTTGCCTTGATGATTCGCCCATACGAAACTCGTAGCACAAACCATTGCTTGTTTGCATCAAGCACGTTCTCTACCGACACCCCATCCTTGTTATTTTGGATGGAGGGCGTACAAGAGGTAAGTCTTGCACTTGGACACGATGAACCTGTGTCAGTAGGTTGCCCATTATACAATGAAGCATCAGCCATAAGAGACTGATTGGCAGAATCTTCCATTTTCGTTAAAGAATTAGATAAAACCAGTTGGTCTTTACTTTATAGAATTGCCGTTATTGAACTACAAAAATAATAAAATAAAATTAGACCAAAGAAGAAAATAAGGAAAAAAGTAGAGATATCCGAATAATTTAACGTTTGTTTATGGTTCAAATAATAATACCTAATAAAGTCTGCTGGGGCTATGCTGAAACAGATACAGCAATTGCCCCAGTCGTTGTTGTTTCGATTTTTACCTACTTGTTGTTGGGAACACAACTTATAAAACAACGAAACTGGTTTATTTCATTTTACAAGATAACACCAGCTACAACAGCATTTATATCTGCACCCCCTCTTTGCCTATGTCATCAAGAACCTGAGAGTAACATTGCTTGGTTCTGAAAAAGTCATTAAGAATCGCAGCAAGATAGGCTTTTGTATTTGGAATGTTGTGCATTAGCAAACATTGCAACTTAGACAGAATATAATAAGACTTTTCTTCCTCATACGACATATACAAGACCATATTATGCACTAATTGATTAGTACGATTAACAGTCTTTTTCATATTCTCTACATTCTGGATATTCGCCTCAAGCTTATACTCTATCATAAATATACTATACAAGGATCATTAGGATTGTTTTCCTTATATTCCTTTATTTTTTGTTCAAAAGCATGTTCACCTTGTTTGTAATAATATATACAAAAACAAGTAGATGCAATAGCAAATATTAAAGAGATTACGCATCCAAGCCAATCTCTTAATCCAGAACAAGCAGCAGCTAAAACATAAAGAAGAACGCCTAAAACGCCAAAGATTCCAGCCTTTGTCATTTTGGAATCTTGGTATTTAATTTGTATTTCGGCCTTTATTTTCTCTGCCCTTTCGCGATTTGCTTCTTGTTTAGCTTTTTCTGCAAG
>ERZ1023858.131-NODE-131-length-14464-cov-8.997918_pt1 | contig 14464 bp, 10 predicted proteins | sample MGYA00380387_ERZ1023858 | MGnify/ENA primary metagenome ERZ1023858 (study PRJEB33179, sample SAMN07449010) | human gut metagenome | biome: Human-gut; feature: Human associated habitat; material: Faeces | host: Homo sapiens | place: India: Bhopal | collected...
CCCATACCGATGAAGAGCATGATGGTTCCTCCCGGCTGGTGGGTGAGCTTGAAGAGTGCGCCGAGGATGACGATGGCGGCACCCCAGCTATAGGCATAGTTCAAGAATGTCTGACCCGGCACACTGTCCATCCAGTGTTGCAGGCGAACGACGAAATTGATTTTGATGGCCATATCTTAAGTAGGTATTCTTATGATTGCTTGATTGTTGTTGCAGACGAGAGAGCGCAGGCGTTTGCACGGGCGTTTCTCCGGGACTCCCTATCTTCTGCGCTTCGTGTCGGAATTACTGCTCGTTGTGACAGCCTTTGAGCGCACGCAGCGGAAACCGATATAAGAGCGGGGCTGGTTTTGGTATTCCCATGCACGCCAGGCCGAACGGATCATGGAGAGAGGGTCTTTCCATGAACCGCCACGAACGCTCTTGCGCTTCAACACATAGGGGTCTTCCTTGGCGGCGTTGTATTTCAACTGCGGGTTGAGGTCGGCCATAGCGTCGACACCCGATTCGGTGAACACCGTGCTCGTCCATTCTGCCACGTTGCCCGCCATGTCGTAGAGACCGTTGGAGTTGGCACCGTAGATGCCCACCTTCGAGGTGATGAGGTTGCCGTCTTCCGTATAGTTGCCACGGTCGGGCTTGAAATTGGCAAAATAGCATCCGTTGCCGTTCTTCGATTCCTGTCCTTGCCACGGGAAGGGGTTGCCCTCCTTGCCTCTGGCGGCATATTCCCATTCAATTTCTGTCGGGAGGCGGTAGCGCTGAATATAGCGGGCCTGCGGGCCCATGCCTCTGAGCAGATATGTTGTACGCCAGGCGCAGAAAGCCTCTGCCTGTTCCCACGTCACGCCGACAACGGGGTAGTCGTTGTAGGTCGGCGACGTGAAATAGAGTTTCATGTAGGCTTCGTTGTTGGCATTGGGGAAGTCGTTGACCCAGCACGTCGTGTCGGGATAGACCCTGACGATGTAGGTATTGAGGAAATCATAGAGCGAAGAGAGCGGGCGCTCGATGGTCTGACGTATGATTTCTCCGTTTTCGTCCACGTAAGCCGTGTCCTTGGAAATCATCACGGGGTCGTCCGACGTCTCCAAATCGGTGTTGAGATTGCGCTCGGCTGGATTGAGACGGTATTTTCTCAGCGCCGCCTTTTCGTAGTCGAACACTTCGTAGCGATAGATGAGCTGCTTCGTGTCGAGCATCACCGACCCATCGATGGGGTGCTTCACATAGACGCTCTTGATGGCCTGTTCTTCGTCTTCCGTCGGCTTACGCCAGGGGATGGGCTTCGCCCAGTTGAGATGCGGCGTGACTGGTTCGCCATAGCGATCTTCTGTGATTTTGAAAGTCTCGTCGCCGCTTTCGGCCAAGCGTTCGCGTATGATGCTGTCGCGCACCCATTCCACAAACTGCCTGTACATGGAGTTTGTCACTTCCGTCTGGTCCATCCAGAAACCATCGACAGAGATGTCCTTTTGCGGCGCATATACGCCCCAGAGCGAGTCGTTGTCCTGGAGTCCGGCCTTGAGGTAGCCGCGTTTAACCTCCACCATGCCGTAAGGAGCTGGCTCGGTAAACGAGGCAGCGCGTACCCCCGTCACTTCGCCGCCGCTTTGCATGGCGTGTCCGCCGCCCATACAGGCAGAAAAAGCCAGCAGGGCCGCGAAGGTGAAGGCAACGCCCAGGGCATGTTTGAATATTGTGTTCATCGTTTTATGGTTGTTGTGCGTCATACGTTATATATATAATAAGGAGTACGGCCATTGGAGCCACACCTTCGTTTGTTCTTTTTCGTCCTACATTTTCCTCCGCAGGCTGTTATGCCATCGGCACTAACTAATGGTAAAAAATCACTAAAGCCAACGGACGCTACGGTGCAGGTTGCGGCCGCGCTTGCCGAGGTTGAGGTCGAGGCTGTAAGCCAGCGTCACTTCGTGCTGTCCGCTTTGCAGCCCCATGCCAGAAGTGTTGGCCTCGTAGGAATAACTGATATCTATGCCGTGGAACGTTCCGCCGACAAATCCCGCCACACTGTGACTCGGACTGAAGTTGAGACCGCCGTAGAGGCATTTCTTCTCGCGCTTGTAAATCACCTGCGCGGTGATGTCGGCGCGAAAATCCGTCCCGTCGTAACGGAGCATTGTGGAGGGGGCTATTGTTAATAACGGATTGTTGGTGCGAATATTGTATCCCGCCGTGAAATTATACATTGATTTCACGTTTATTTCGTTGGTCTCGCCGAGGAGGACGGTTGGGGCGGTGAGGTGTTGCGCAGAGATGCCTGCATACCAATGCTTGTGGGCATACCAGAGACCTGCCGAGGCATCGAATTTGGAACCGCTCATTTGCGAACTGGGAAAGGCGGGGTCGTTGGCATCGCCGAGCTCGGCTTTCGAGCCGTCCACTTTTTCGTTGAGCATGTCGGCCTCTACGCCCACGGCGAGCTGTCCGCCGAAGAGTTTGAAGCGATAGGCATATTGCACAGAAAAGCGCTGATGGGAGAAAAGTCCGAATTCGTCATTCTGAAAGACAGCACCGATGCCGTGCAACGTGTTTCCCAAGCGGAAGGCCATGTCGGCACCGGCGTACATGGTGCCTCCAGCATCTTCAAAACCGGAAGCATGAGCCTGATAGGCGCCGTTGATACACAACTGCGGGTTGCGTCCGACGGCGGCGGGATTGTATTGCGGCGCAAGCGACCAATAATGCAAAAAAGCCGGGTCTTGCTGGGCGCAGAGCTTTTGCGGCAACAGGGTGGCGAGCATGAAGAGGAGCCATACGGAAACGGCCGCCAAGGTGCCCCGCTTTCTCCTGAGGGACACCTTGGCGGTGCTGAGTCTGTATTCGTTGGCTACGTGAGCGGCTTCGGTCTTCATGAATGCTTTCGTTGGTTAAGTAGGTGGCCAGAATTATTTTTACATTGGAAATGTTCTATCGGGATGCAGGTACGCCACCTTGGGTGAAGGAGCAATGCGGGCATTGCGACTGAAAACAAGGTAAGTAGATGCGCCCGAGAGAGCGTTTCAAATTAAAGAATAATGCTCTTGGCATCTATAAAATAATTTTGACCACCTACTTACAATGCACAAAGATAGGAAAATCTTCTGAAAGGGAAGGACACAGGAGTGATAAAATGCCGAAGGGATATGAAACGCAGGAGGTACACTGGAAAAACACAGGGAAGACAACTGGCTATAAGCAATTTGATTTCCCTGCCACCCTTCTGCCATCGCTGTTTTTCAGCGTCCTTCGCGCCTCAGAGCGTTCCTTCGAAATTCTTCCAATGGTTGACAGTCACGCCAAATGTCTGCTCTGAGCGGCGCACAACGCCGACGGGCATTTTCGGCACTGGCACGCCACATCCCAAGAGGCGCGTGGAGAGTTCTTCGCGGGCTTCATCCCAGAGACCGCGGTCGATGAACGACTGGATGGTCTGGGCGCCGCCTTCCACCAAAAGCGACTGTATGCCCTGTTCGTGGAGCGCATCAAGCATCGTTTTGATGTCGGCATAGGCCACAAAGCCCGACGGCAGTTCGCTCTCCCCCACCGTTCCCAACACCACGCGCAAAGGGTCATTGCCGCTCCAGTGGCGAACGGTGAGCGAGGGGCGGTCAAGGCGCAACGTGTTGTGGCCGACAAGGATGGCCTGGTTGGTGGCACGCAGATGATGGACGGCCACCAAACTGTATGACGTTGAGAGCTGGGCGGCCTGTGTCGGCTTTTCTGCTTCGTCAAACGGGCCTTCGCGCCAGGCGTCAAGGAAGCCATCGGCCGAAACGGCCCATTTCAGGGTGATATACGGGCGGCCCTTCGTCTGCGCCGTAATGAAGCGGCGGTTGAGTTCAAGGCATTCTTCCTCCAACACGCCCACCATCACCTCAACACCAGCCTTGCGCAAAATGTCAATGCCGCGACCCGACACGCGGGCAAAGGGGTCAACACATCCCACCACGACACGCGGGATGCCCGTTCTCACGATGAGTTCGGCGCAGGGCGGCGTGCGGCCGTAATGGGCACAGGGTTCCAGACTGACGTAAATGGTACTATCTTTGAGAAAGTCGCGATCGGCTGGGCGTACACTGCCAATGGCCCTTACCTCGGCGTGTGCTTCTCCGCAACGGATGTGATAGCCCTCGCCGATGATGCGTCCCTTATAGACAATCACGGCACCCACCATCGGGTTCGGGGCCGCTCCCATGCGTCCGCAGCGTGCCAGTTGCAGGCAGCGGCGCATCCATTTCTCGTTTTCTGCCCGTTCCAAGCGGTCGGCCTCCGTGGTTTTCTCCACTTCCTTTCCGTTTCCTTCCTGCAGAGGCGTTGATGGTTCAACGCTATTTTTGTACATTTGCACCATGATTCCAACAATTTATCTTGAATTAAAAGAGGCCCTGTCCTCCCGTTGCGACGAACGGGAAGCCCGCGCCATCGCCTTCCTCGTCTTGGAAGAAGGCTTCGGCGTGTCGCGCCTCGATGTCTATGCCGACAAAGTTAGACATTTTTCAGAAGAAGAGCAGCAGCGTTTGCAAAGAATCTTGCAGCGCCTCCGCCACGGCGAGCCCGTTCAGTATGTCCTGGGGCGAGCCAGATTTTGCGGCATGGATTTAAAGGTAAGCCCCGCCACGCTCATCCCCCGTCCGGAAACAGAAGAACTCGTTGCACTGGCGGCGGGCTTTGCCAGACGTACCGCCAATGGCGGACGCCCGTTACGGGTGGTTGACGGCGGCACAGGCAGCGGCTGCATCGCCATCGCTTTGGCGGCTGCACTGCCCACGGCGCACGTTGAAGGTTGGGACATTTCGGAGGCGGCCTTGGCCGTGGCGCGTGACAACGCGGCGGAGCAGGGCGTGGCAGTGACGTTCTGCCATGCCGACTTGCTCAACCCGCCAGCCGAACCGCTCGAGATGGACCTTCTCGTGAGCAATCCGCCTTATGTGACCGACAGCGAGCGGAAGGACATGGAGCGCCACGTGCTCGACTACGAACCCGAAACGGCCCTCTTTGTGCCCGACACTGATGCCCTCCGCTTCTATCACGCCCTGGCTCGCTTGGCTGCCGAACGTTTGGTGCCCGGCGGATATGTTGCGGTGGAAATCAACCGCGCTTACGGTGCCGAAACCGCGCAGCTCTTCGCCAGTGTTGGATTGTCATCGACCACCGTCCACCGAGATGCCTTTGGCTGCGACCGCTTCGTCTCGGCCCAAAAGCCTCCCATTGCCTAAGATTGAAAGGGCAGGCTCTCCGCTCTCGCCCCTCCCTACCCTTTTCCCGCCGCGGCTTCGATCGTCAGCTTTTTCGGCGCTCTCCGTTGGAAGACAGAGGGAAAAGGGGATGGAAATATTTGGGGGAATCCACGAACAGACGTTATTAAATCATAAATAAGTAATTTTTTTCAATTAACGCCAAAAATAATGGGTTGCCTTCATCGTTTTTTAACTTGAATGAACTATCTTTGCCCACAGATAACATGCATTGTTAAAACGAAAACCCGAAATTGGTATATCCAATAGCGGATTTTACAACCCTTACTTCTAAACGAAGTGAAATTCCTGCAAGGGAACTTGAATTCAAGAATACACACACTTTATTTAAGATTATGAACAACATTCTGAAGACGTTTTGTATCGGTACTGTCTTTGCTTGCGGCATCAGCTCCTGCAGCTCAGATATCGAAACAATCAATCGCGAAAGCGGCGATGAGGTGGTGTTTAATGCATCGGCAGACCTCCGCGCCACTGCAACGAAATGGGACGCAGGTGACCGCATCGGCGTTTATATGAAAACCACGGGCACAACGCTCACTGGTACAGCCCTCTCGGGCGCAACGGCCAACGTTTCTTATACCACCACTGCCGGCAACGGCTTTTTCACGGCAACCAGCAACAAACTTTTCTTCCCGCACGACGGGGCGAAGGTTGACTTCGTGGCCTACTATCCTTATAATGCCAACATTTCGGCAGGCATTTATCCTGTAAATATCAAAGACCAGACGAAGGAGGCCAACATCGACCTCATGTATGCCGACAATGTCAAGAATGTAAATGCTTCCAGCAGTGCTAACGTGCTCAACTTCAAGCACCAGCTCGCACGTATAAAATTCACCATCAAATCAACCGACGGAAAGAGCCTTACGGGCTTGACCGCCACACTCAACAACATGTCGACAACGGCCGATTTCAAGCTCGCAACAGGCGAGTTTGCCAATCTTTCGGCAACGGCCGACGTGAAAATGAACGTCACGGGCACTGGCGCTTCCGTTGTGGCAACGGCCTTCGTCATCCCCAACGCCTCTCTCTCTGGCACGAAGCCGCTCAACGTAACGCTCACCATGCCTAACGGCAAGTCACAGAAATTTACGCTCGTTTCCGACCTCACGCTTGAGAAAGGAAAGAACTATACCTATCCGATTAACGTAAAAAACGCAAGCGACACGCCTGACAAACCATCGGTTAGCTACACACACTGGATGGAGACGCCAACCATCACCGATGCCCAACTCAAGGCAACGAACCTCAAATATGTGACACACTACTTCACCAACGGCTCGAAGCAGGTGCGCAACTACTCCTTCCTTTACGACACCGACCTGAAGATGGCCTATTGGGTGGCCTATCCGCTCTGCAACTACTACACTCACAAAGGTGTTAGCCGTACAGACGACTGGGGCTACGACCCGACTTTCTCCACTTCAGAACAGCCCAACATGACCAAGGGCATCGCTGGCTACGACCGCGGACACCAGTGCCCGAGCGCCGACCGTCTCGTTTGCCGTGAAGCCAACGCACAGACGTTCTACTTCACCAACATGACGCCGCAGATTGGCAAGCTCAACCAGCAGGTTTGGGCCAATCTGGAAGACCAACTGAGAGCTTGGTCGTCAAACATCGACACGCTCTACGTTGTGACGGGCGCCATGCCATCGGCCGTTGGAAGCACCAGCATCAAGTACACCAACGACGTGTCGAAGAAGAAAATCTGCGTGCCGGCCTACTATTTCAAGGCGCTCTGCCGCATTGACCGCGAATCGGGAATTGCCTACACCATCGCCTTCAAATTCGACAACCAAGCTTTCAACGGCACCTTTATGAACGCTGCACTGAGCGTGGCCGAACTGGAGCAGATGACGGGCTTCACCTTCTTCCCAGGCATCGACAGCAAGTATAAACAAAGCTTCGACAAGACGAAGTGGTCAACGAAATAAGACATAGCGGCGGCCACACGCCGCCAATCAAACAGAAATAAAACCAATAAAATAAACCAAACCCCTGAGGCCGATTCCCCCATCGGGCGCAAGGGCTAATAAAAAAACCAAACAATTATACCTATGAAACAGACAAAGTTTATTCTCGCAGGTGCAGTTGCAGCTTTGACGCTGTCTTCTTGCTCCAACAACCTCGATGACAACAGTTCATGGGGTTCAGATTCTCAAAATGTGAAGTTCTCTTCTTACATTGAAGGTCAGAAAACAGTGAAAGCCTCAGGCACAACTTGGACAACCGGCGACAAAGTAGGTATCTTCATGAAGAAGGCTGGTGCCGACCTCGGCGCTGCAACTGCCGCCAACAAGCAGTTTATCGCTGACGACCGTGGCAACCTCACCGCTGCCGCTGCCGACCAGGCCCTCGTTTACCCAGAAGGCGCCGTTGACTTCGTTGCCTACTATCCTTACACTGCCAGCGTAACGGAGAACAAGGTGGCCGTTGACGTTAAGAACCAGTCGAAGCCAGAAGCCATCGACCTTCTCTATTCAAACAATGCCACCAACGTGACGGCTTCTGCCAACGCCGTTAACCTCGGCTTCAAGCACCAGTTGGCCACTGTTCGTTTGAACATCAAGACTCAGGGCATCGCTTCAACAGCTGGACTCACTGCCACTCTGACGGGTTCTAAAACGGCTGGTTCTTTCAACCTCGCCGACGGCTCTCTCGCTGTTACCGACGCTTCTGCCGCTGACATCGCATTCACCGTTAACGCTGCTGGCACTCAGGCTGAAGCCATCGTATTGCCTCAGAACGCTGCTAACGTCAAGGTTAAATTCACGCTCAACGGCAAAACCGTTGAACAGGCTCTCCCAGCTGCATCTGCAACTTGGGCTGCTGGCAACCGCTACGCCATCGACGTTACCTTGAAGGGCGAATCAACGGGTGAAATTTACGTAAACTTCGGCCAGGCAACCATCACCGACTGGACTGACGTTCCTGGTGGCAACATCAATGTTGACTTCAACGGCGGCACTGGCGGTGGTAGCACTGAAGAACCCAGCACTGGCACCGAAACTGTCATCTTCGAAGAAACCTTCGGCGCAAGCGTTGCCAAGGTCAACAACTACTGGCCAAGCATCTACGACATGAGCAATTGGAGCAACACCAGCGGCATGACTTTCAAAGATCCGATTGCAACAGCCAACGGATGGAAATTCAGCAGCTGCTCAGTTCGTCAGACAAGCGCTTTGAAACCACACGTATGGTTTGCTGCCAACAAGGAAAGCTCTATGGAAATCTCTGGCTTCACCACTGCTGGCTACAAGACTCTGACGCTCTCTTACAAGTTTGCTTCTCAGGATCCAGGTGCTAAGCAAGAAGACCTCGTTATCAAGATGGGCGAAACAGTGGTAACTGTTCCTGCTGGCACAACTGCAACTGCCAACACCTTCCAGGATGTTGTCATCAAGAACATTCCTGCAGGTGCCAACACCCTCACGTTCTACTCCAGCGCAACTGCCAACAAGATTGGCTGGCGCGTTGACGACGTGAAACTGGTCGGCGTAAAGTAAGACCAACGCCTTAAAGTAACAATAAACAAATGGGCGCAGGGTATGGACTAATCCCGATACCCTGCGCCCTTTTTTATGTTTCTATAATATATGAATAAAAAAATCATCTTGCTCGGGGCACTGCTCTTTCCTTGTATGACGTTCGCACAGAACATCCAGCAGGAACAGCGCGACTCGATCATCGAGGAGGACCTCTCGCTTGTGGGCGTGATGGACGCTTCGGTTTTTGACAACGACGGCGAAGAAGGCGACAACTCCACTTCGCAGGACATCAACACCACCGTCCTGACCTCACACGACGTTTACCTCAACAAAATCGGCTACCAGCTCTCAAACATGCGCTTCCGTACGCGTGGCTATGAGAACATCTACAGCCAGACATACATCAACGGTGTGCCGTTCAACGACCAGTTGCGCGGCGTGTTTAACTTCTCTTCCATCGGTGCCATCAACGATTTCACGCGTAACGGCGATGCCATCAACTATTCCCAGCCAGGACAGTTTGCCTTCGGCTCCATCGGCGGCGGCGAAAACATCCGCATGCGTGCCGGCGACTACGGCCACGGCGGAAAAGCCACGCTGACTTATACCAACCGCAACTATTGGATGCGCGCCATGATGTCGTACCACACTGGCCTTTCAGACAAAGGATGGGCCTTCTCGGCACTCGTTGGCGGACGCTACTCCAACGAAGGTGTCATCGACGGTACCTTCTATCGCAACTTCTCATACGCCCTCATGCTTGAAAAACGTTGGGGCAACACCCACAGCCTGACGCTCACCACCTTCGGCTCGCCCGTCTGCCGTGGCCAGCAGGGCGGTACGGTGCAGGAAGTCTACGACCTCACGGGCAACAACCTCTACAACCCCAACTGGGGTTATCAGAACGGAAAGAAGCGCAACGCCCGCGTCGTGCAGTCTTTCGACCCCACAACGGTGCTCGCCCACGAGTGGAACCTCTCGCGCGACATAAAAATCAACACGGGCCTCGCCTTCCACTATGCACGCTACGGCAACAGTTCGCTCAACTGGTATGACGGAACGGACCCGCGACCCGACTACTACCGCTATCTCCCATCCTATTATCTCTACTACAACACCAGCGGCCCCCTCACCGACGCTGCAGAAGACTATGCTGAGCGCTGGCGTTCGGGCGACCCCTCTTTCACGCAGATCAACTGGGACCGCCTGATTGCGGCCAATGCCCAAAACAAGCGTATGGGCAACGGCAACGCTGTCTATATGGTGGAAGAACGTCGTTCAGACCTCTACGAAACGACGTTCAACTCAACCATCAACGCCAAACTGGGCCGCCATTCAAAGCTCACGGCAGGCGTTGTGGCAAAACACACGCTCTCAAAGCAGTTTAAGACTGTCAAGGACCTCCTCGGCGCCGACTATGTGCTCGACATCGACAAATACGCCGACACCGACTATCCCGGACAGCCCGACCAGAAGCAGAGCGACCTCAACCGCCCCGACAGAAAGGTCTATAAGGACGGCGTTTTCGGTTATGACTTCGACCTCAACATCAATTCGCTCAAGGGTTGGATCATGAACAATTACAGCATCGGACACTGGGATGCCTACTATGGCATGCAGGTGACTTACACCGACTTCTGGCGCGACGGAAATATGCGTAACGGCCACAACCCCAACAACTCCTTCGGAGCAGGTGCCCACCATTCGTTTACCGACATGATGGTGAAGGGCGGACTGACCTACAAGTTCAACGGACGCCACCTCCTGGCCGCCAACATCACCTACGGCTCACAGGCTCCGCTGCCCAACGATGCCTACATTTCTCCGCGTGTCAACGACGCCACGCCCGACGGACTCAAGAGCGGACGTATCTTCTCCGCCGACCTGAGCTACATCTTCTCAACCACCCGCTTGCAGGGACGCATCTCGCTCTTCCAGACCAACTTCTTCGACCAGCTGGTGCGCAACAGCTACTACTATGACGGCGTGACCTTCGTCAACCACGTCATGACGGGTGTCAACAAGGTGCACCACGGTATGGAACTCGGTTTGAGCTACAAGCTCGACAGCCACTGGACCTTCGACCTCGCAGGAACGGTTTCTGAATACTATTTCTCAAACAATCCGATGGGTCTCTACACCAGCGAAAACGGCAAGGACGTGGGCGAATACTCCCTCAATCCTCAGGAACGCGTTTACCTCAATGGTGTCTACGTTGGCGGAACGCCACAGGTGGCCGGAACGTTTGGTGTGCGTTATTTCATCAACTACTGGTTCCTCGGTGCCAACCTCAACGCCTTCGGACGCAACTTCGTGGAAGTGGCTCCGTCGCGCCGAACGGCATCCATCTACAACGGCTACACCAGCGGCTCAACCACCATTGCGCCAGTCAATCCCGCAGAGCCGAAACTCTGGAACGCCTACCAGGAACTCACAAAGCAGGAAGAAATCGACCCGGCATGTACCGTCGACCTCTCAATCGGCAAGGTGTTCTATCTCGGACGCAAGAACTCCATCAACCTCAATTTTTCTGTCAACAACGTCCTCAACAAGAAGAACGTCCGCACGGGCGGTCGTGAACAAGGACGTGTGCGCGTTGACAAACCTGAGCTCTACAAGACGAAGTTCTATTACATGCAGGGCATCAACTGCTTCCTGAATGTCAGCTACAAATTCTAAAGTATAAAACCAACCCTATATAAAAAACAATATGAAAATCCTTCATAAAATCCTCTGCCTGCCGGTGATCCTCATGGCGCTCGCTTTTACGGCTTGCGACCGCGACTATGACATGCCGCCGCTCAACGAACCGAAGTTTGAACTCCCGGCCGACGCGCAGACCATCACCATCAAGCAGCTCCGCGAGAAATATGCCGCTGCAACGCAAAACGATCCCATCACCATCGAAGATAGCCTCTATCTCCGCGCCCGCGTCAGCGCCGACGACCGCTCTGGCAACATCTTCAAGACCATCTATCTGCAAGACGAAACAGGCGGCATCAGCGTCCTCGTCGACCAGAGCAGCGTCTACAGCGACTATCCTGCCGGACAGGAAGTGATTGTTGACCTCAAGGGTCTCTGCGTTTCTGTCTATGGCGACGAGCAGCAGCTCGGCCACCCTGCAGGCTATCTCTACCGCACGCCTTACGAGAAGTTCAAACAGCACATCCACCGCAACGGCTGGGCCGACGAAAGCAAGGTGGAACTCAAGGAATTCTCCAACATCTCGAAGCTCTCTGACGACCCCGATGCCAACAAGTTCACGGTTGTACGCCTCATCGGTGTCCACTTCACTGATGGCGGCAAGGCCAACTTCGCTGAAAACAGCGGCTATGGCACGCACGACCTCGTTGACCAGTACGGCAACTCCATCTCTGTCCGCACGAGCAACTATGCCGCCTTCGCTGCAACGAAGCTCCCCGTCGGAACGGGTAACGTCATCGGCGTTCTCGGCCGCTTCCGCGGTGCTTGGCAGCTCACCATCCGCAGCGCTGAAGACATCTATGGCTTCGATGGCGTGACACCGGGCGAACCCGAAACTCCCGACCAGCCGGGCGACAACACGGAAGGCACGGTCATCTTCAAGGAAAACTTCGGCAACTCTTCTGTCAGCAAGGTCAACGGCTACTGGCCGTACCTCAGCGACTACACGGCCTTCACTTCTGGCCTGACCTTCACTGATGTCGTTGGCAAAACGCTCTCAATTCGTTCCAGCAACGGCGTCAACAACGTGTGGATTCCTGCAGGCAAAGACAGCGACCTCAAGATTGAAGGCATCAAGGCTGCTGGCTACACCACGCTGACGCTGAGCTACGACCTCGCAGCGAACCTCTATGGTGGTGTGGGCGAACAGGACGTCGCCGCCATCTCCGGCACATTCAACGGCCACGAGTTCACCACGCCAAGCAAGGTGCTCTCAGGCCCTGCCGGCGATGACAGCAAGTTCTACACCTTCACGGTGGAACTCCCAGCCGCTGATGCCACCGACGCTTCCGAACTCCACTTCAAGGCAACGGGCAGCGCCATGAGCGTAGGTCTCCGCTTAGCCAATATCAAGTTGGTCGGCAAGAAATAAAGAAACATCTGAAGCAGGTGTTCAGCATCGGTTTTGAACACCTGCTTTCTTTAGCGACCTTCAAACCAAGCGAACATTTATCATGAAAAGAATCATTCTCACCTCAATCCTGCTGCTCTGTGCCGTTGCCCCCACACTGGCGCAGCGCATGGGCGTTTGGGGCGTGGCCTTCTACAACCTCGAAAACCTTTTCGACTATGAAGACGACCCCAACAACAAGGGCGATGACGAATACCTGCCGACCGGACCATATAAGTGGACGCAGGAAAAGTATCAGCAGAAGTTGAACAACATGGCACGCGTCATCGGCGACCTCGCCCGTCCAACCTGCCCTGGCGGTCCTGCCGTCATCGGCATTTCGGAGGTTGAAAACGAACGTGTCGTGCGCGACCTCGTCAACACGTCGCCTGCCAAGGAGATGAATCTCAAGTACGTTCACTACGACTCTCCCGACCGACGCGGCATCGACGTGGCCTTGATCTACAACCCGCGCCTCTTCCGCTACACGAAGTCGAGCACGCATCCACTGATCATCCCCGACAACCCTAACTTCAAGACGCGCGACCAGCTCCTCGTTGAAGGCACAATGGCTGGAGAACACGTATGCATCCTCGTCAACCACTGGCCCTCACGCTACGGCGGCGCGAAATCATCGCCGCTCAGAGAGGCTGCCGCTGCCCTGAGCAAGCACATCGCCGACTCGGTGCGAACGGCCAACCCCTCTGCCAAGGTCATCATCATGGGCGACCTCAACGACGACCCGAAAGATGCCAGCGTGGCAAAGGTGCTCGGAGCAACGCGCCACAAGAAAGACACCCCTGCCGACGGCTATTTCAACGCCACATGGGGACTCTACGACAAAGGCATCGGAACGTTGTGCTATCAGGATTCATGGTGTCTCTACGACCAGCAAATCCTCTCTGCCAACCTTCTCGGCAAACCGGCCAACGGCCTGTCGTACTGGAAGACGGAAGTGTTCAATCGCGACTACCTCGTCACCCCCGACGGCAAAAAGAAGGGATACCCCTTCCGCGCTTTCAACGGAAACATCTGGCAGAATGGTTATTCTGACCACTTCCCGACCATCACTTACTACGTGAAGCAACTGAAATGACCAGCCGAACGGCATGGCGGAGAACAGACAATGCGTCCTCCATCAGCGCGGACAACGGATGCCGCCGCCGCAAACGACTGAAAGTCATACAAAAAGCAGAGTGACAGGCCCACCTTCGGGCGCGTCACTCTGCTTTTGTTATATAAGGATATCAAACTGTCAAAAGAGTTTTTAAATCAAGTTATATATAGAAATAAAAATCAGGTAACACCTTTCTTTTTGAAAGGATATACCTATATTTGCAATGTGTTTTTCATAGTATTAGATTTAAGGTTAACAAGGTCGGGATACAGAGGTATCCCATTTTTTTTGCCCTTTTGTCAACCCGAAAACGTCCACAACGAAAAACGCTAACATCCACAAAACAAACAATTTATCTCTGGCGCAACAGCCACACGCCGCCGCCCAACCACCCCAAAGAGGAACGCGAAAGGAATACGCGCTGCGCGAACATGCAGCGAAGACCTAAGGCGAAGCACTGTAGCTCACTTTGCTCGCAAAGTGAGGGGGACGAATATTGTGG
>ERZ1023858.143-NODE-143-length-14041-cov-34.776991_pt1 | contig 14041 bp, 10 predicted proteins | sample MGYA00380387_ERZ1023858 | MGnify/ENA primary metagenome ERZ1023858 (study PRJEB33179, sample SAMN07449010) | human gut metagenome | biome: Human-gut; feature: Human associated habitat; material: Faeces | host: Homo sapiens | place: India: Bhopal | collected...
CGGCTTGAACCTTAGCCTTATATTTTGATACCTGTTCGGCGTCGTCGTTTTCTGAGTCAAAGTAGGCGTCTGGTCGTGCATAAACCTGTCCGGTTACTTCCAGTCCGTTGTGTCGGTTGACGGCGAGTTGTTCGTGTGCCGTCTTCGCCCAGTACAGGGAATCCGTCTTTTTGATGTCCGCTGTATGTTGTTTGTTGAGTCCCAGGTCAATGACCGGTGATTTTACCCATATTGGGTTATTGAGTAGGGTGTCGAGTTGTGCGAAGCGCTGTTTGAAGTGTCTGAGCACGTTGTTGTTTTTCAGATTTTCATATACGAGCATTTTAGGGCTAAAGCTCTTTTTCTTCAGCTGTTGCTGCCTTTGAGCCTGAGCCATAGCGCTTTGTCCTCCGAGTGTAATGAGGAGAGCAGTAGTCGTATATAGTATCAAATTTTGCTTCATTGTTTTTTGGTTTAAACACTATGAATGCAGCCGCAAGCTGTTGCAGCTGCATTCAACTAGTGTCTTATGAATATTATTGTTCAATGATAATTATTGTCTATTTCTTATGAATTGAACATATATCAGATTCCTTATTTAGTAAGAAATCTCAGGGTCCGCATTCTTGAGTTGGAATACCTGCAGTCTGTTCTGACCGTAGGCAACGTAGATATAGCCCTTGTATTCTATTACATAGTTGGCAGAGTGGACTAAGTCGCGGTGTGCAACCACCTTGTGAGTTTCCTTGTCGAGAACTACAAGTCCGAATCCGCCGTATGCGATATATACATACTTCTTTCCTACGTAGCAGCCATTGGCATGACCCTTATACTTACCGGCATTTACACCCTCTGTGATAGTTGGGCTAGGCATCTGGTAGTGCCAGAGTTCATTGCCTTCCATATCGTAAACATACATACCGGCAGCACCGCGGCAGACGTAAATCTTGTTATCATCTACACGAACCACGTTTTTACCGTTGTTTGGTTCAATGGTGCTGATAGCGAAGCTCTTGATCGGGTTGCTGAGGTCTTCTGCCTTCTGGTCGAAGATTTCCACGGTAGCAGGGATAGCCTCTTTCTCGTTGGCGTTGGTTGCTTCTCTGTCCAGATAAACTGTAACGATCTTACCATTGCCGATAGCTATGTGCTTTACCTTTCCTGGCTTGTTGATCTTGTCAAGCTCATTATAGGTATCTGCATTGTAAACCAGATAGCCCTTGGTGGTTGCAACGATCAGATGGTTGGTTTCTTCGTTATAGACCACGCAGTTCTCATCATAACCCTTTTTCGCAAATTCTGCTGTTGCAGGATTCATCTGGATGAACTGCAATGGCTTCTCGTAGATCACGGTGTCCTTGCCATTGATGGTTGATGTGATAGACTTTGATTGGTCTGCCAGCAGATGATTGTCCTGAATAGGGAGGTATGCGAGCATAGCACCCTTCTTGTTGGAACTTCCTGGTAAGTAAACCATGCGCTTGCCTGAATTGAGCTTCACTGCCAACAGATGGTTGAAGTCGAGGTCTTTCTGCTCATCGCAGAGATACTGCTCCAGTGTTACCTTGTTGTTTTCTACAGGGCTGAATACCTCAATACAGCCACCATGCTTCTTGTCACGGGTATGGTAAGACATATACAGTCTGCCATTGAGTACCTGTACGCAAGTCGCAGAGATGTCATGGTCGTGATTATAGTCAATACTTGAAATCAAGTCGAGTGTAGGCTCCTTTGTAGGCTCCTTGTCTGCATTGTAACCATTAGGATTGCATTCTGTCTTCTTAATGACACAATTGTTTGCTCTTTCGTCTGATGACCAATATACATCTCCAGATGCCCAGATCACTCTAGTGTTATCTTCTGTAAGTTTCTTATTTGTGTCACTATTAGAGTAAATGCCGTCGGAACAATCTACAATGATAGTTGCGTGATCTCCACTTGTAGTCAGAATATTACAATCTACAGTTTTCTTGGTTGTGCTCCAGTCCTGATAAGAGCTTGCTTCTGCCTTCTTACTTGGTGCATTGTAGATGATTCTTTTGCATTTGATGACGGCTACACCATCCTTGTCTCCCAAGTCTGTACAACCCAAAGTATTATTGAGGTTTTGGTAAATGTCATCTACTTCAACCATTGATTGGTTATGTAAAACCATCTTTGAGTTCGAGTCTTGGTAATAGTTGGCTGCCTTCAGATACAAGGTCTCTATCGTAGCTCCGTTGGTGATGTAAACGTCACCGCTGGTTTTTACGGAACATCCTGCATGTAGGGCTGTTTGGCTGTCTAACTTTATACCTGTTTTGGCATTGAGAGTTCCATTTATTGTGCCATAGGTATTATTAGTCATGTAAAAGTCCTCTGTCAGTTTAACATCACCCATGCAGGCGAATTCTGTTTTTGTACCACTGATTTTGATGTTCTTGGCTTTTACATTGCCACCTACATATACTTGACAGCCATTCTGAATATCAAGAGTCTTTCCTTCGATATTTAAATCACCATTATAATTATGGAAATCATTCTTAATGGTATAGTAGCTTTGGCTTGCAGGAAACTCAATGGTTCCGAAGTTATCTATTTTGTTAATGCCAAATACCTCGCCAGAGTTTGCGGCAATCAGTTTTCCGCCCTTCATGACGATTATGTTTGTATTGCTGAAGTATGTATTTCCGCCATCATATTTGAATGTACCTTTCACATAAATGGTCATACCTTGAATGTTCATGTTATTGGTAGTTACAACATCTCCTTCTTTTACGTAGTAATTACCAGGATGTGCATTCCAAGGTTCTTTTACTGTTGCCAAGTCTTTTGCATTAGCAGGTATAGTAACTTCTGGAGTCTCACCGGCTCTTGTACGTGCCTTGTTTACCAAAGGAGTGATTGATGCCCCTTTGATGGTTTTGTAATTGAACACTCTTGATGCTAGCTGGTCTGCATACTCTGCGGTTACGTTGGAACCAACGATAGTAGTAGCTTTACCGACTGGGTCTATAATAGAATCTTCACCGGATGTTCCGCTATCGCTACAAGATGCCAGGAGCATTGCAGCAAATGAGAACGTTGCAAGTTTAATATTTATAGATTTCATATTCATTTACTTAACTTTTATCGTTAACATTCTTGTTGAACGTATTCCTTGTTTCAGCTAGTCAATTTAGCTATAATAAGGTGATTGTTCCCTCCTGCTCACTGTGAGCAGGAGAGAACAATGAATATTACTTTTATTCGTATTACTTTGTAGTTGCAAGTGCAAATACCTGTACACGGCTCTGGCCGTATGCCACGAATATCTTGCCGTCTTTAACAGTTACGAAGTTTGCAGACTTGCCGTTGTAAGCCTTACGATGGCAAACTTGCTTACCTGTTTTGTCGAGAACTACAAGACCGTATGAACCGCAAGCTACATATACGTAGTTTCCAGAAACACAAACGCCATTAGCGCAACCCTTCACGTATTCCTTTCCTGCTTCCAAGTTCTGAGCATCTTTTGATGCAGTGAATGTTGGGCATTCGAAGAACTGGCTAACTGTACCATCGGCAGCTACCTTAGAAATACCATTCTCGCCCTTGCAGACGTAGAGGTCACCGTTAGTATCAGCTGCGATAACAGTCTTGTTGCCCTTAGGTGAAATCTCACCAACGTTGTATGTTCCTGCAACTTCCTCCATTGCATTGTCGTTGTATGCAGTCAAAGTACCATCAAGAGTCAAAGCGTAAAGCTTGTCATTGGCAGTAAGAAGATACTTGCCCTCTGTGTTGCCCTCGTTCCACTTGTTCATCTTAGCATTGAAGATAGTGAAGCCCTTTGTTGTTGCAACAATGTGGTTGTCCTTGAAGCTTGCTACGCAGTTAGCATCCATATTCTGGGTCTTTCTGTCGATAGCATTGAGACGAATTGAGTCAGCGAATGTACCATCGCTTTCCAAAGTAATCTTTCCAAGGAAAGTACCCATACCTGTTGTTGTATCGGCATGGTTCTTGTTTCCTCTCTGGCTACCAGCAACCCAAAGGGTGTTACCCTCTGCCAAGATGTGGTTGTAATCATTGGTAGCGTTATTTGTAGCTACATTCTGCTTGATAGACAATTGGTTGCCTTCCAATTTGATAGCCTCGATGGCACCATTAGAAGCCTTGCCGTTTGTATGGTAAGCTACATAGAACATGTCGCCGTTTGTTGCTGGCTGGATGCAAGTAGCAGACATACCATTGTTAGGAGTCTTATCCTCTGCAATCAAGTCGAGCTTTGGAGCAGCGATGATTTTGGTTGGATCACCAGCCCACTCATAGCCATAAGATTTGTAATCTGCACCATTCTTTTTCTCTGTTACACCCTTACCATCTGTAGCCTTATCGTAGTCGAGGTAAGAAGCTGCAATATCGAGATCCTCGAAAGTCTTCTCCTTCTCTGAGCCTGTATAGCACTCTGTGAACTGGAGCAGGAAGGTTGCGTTTGTTCCAGTTGTTGCTAAAGCCTGAATCTGGTTGGCACCTGTGTTGGTGAACTTCTTAGCCTTGATAACAGCGATGGCGTTATTATCGTTCAAGGTAATCTGACCACGACTTGCGTTATCAGTTACGATATTGTTGGTGTAGATGTCGCTCTGGTTGTTGATATTAATCTGGCAGTTGCCCTTCAGGTTGAGAGTTGCATCCTTGGTATCGTTGGTAACGTTGATGTAGTCAGCTGTGATGCGTGAACCTGCTTCTGCGTTGAATACCTTTGAAGCCTTGATGGCAGATTTCTCGCTAGCAATCATCTCGCCCTTAACATTCAATGTCTCTGTTCTCAAGAAACCGCCGAACTGCAAAGCACCATTCACGTTAACTGTTGTAGCGTTCATGATGTGCTTGGTAGCATTTACTGAAGCACCTTCCTCGATGTTCAACTCTACAGCGTGGAGAGAGCCGCCGATGTAGGCATCAGAACCCTGCTTGAATGTGATGTTGTGTTTTGGAGTGATGATGGCTTTATCGTCATTCTTGTCGTAAGGGTTGACAGAACCGATACCGCCACCATTATTTGTAGTTTTAACGTACAGCTTACCTGCTACAGTGATATCTGTGTCTGCAATGATAGAACCGCCATCGTTGATGATGGTTGCATTTGCTGGAATCACCAAAGCATCTTTGCCCTTATACTCCAATGTTGCACCGCCGTCAACGTAGATGGTGCAGCCTTCAAGTGAGCTAGCGAAAATCAACTTAGATTTACCCTTTACGAAGATAGTAGCACCTGCAATCTTGTTTTTACTCATGTCGAGTGTAGTCTTGCTGGTTACCAAATAGGTCTTGCCGGCAACCATGTCCTCAGGATTGTTCCATGTTCTTGCGTTCGCTGGAACAGCTGGGATAACAACTTTGTCAGCAGAAGCAAATGCTCTTGTCTGTGAAGCTCTAGAGAAGAACTTTCTTGCGTTGGCTGTTGTGTTCTTGTAGTTAGCCACACGAGAAGCCAGCTCTGCAGCTGAGCTGCTTGTAAGATTTGCAGTGATAGCCTCTGCAACTTCCACGTTAGGGGTTGGACCCGTAGGATCGCTGTTGCTGTCGCTACATGATGCGAATACGAATGCTGCCAAACCGATGGCAGCAAGCTTAGAATTGATTACTTTCATATCTATTATAAGTTTAAATTGTACTTACGAATTTATTATCTTTTACGATCTTTATCTTTGTTTCTGGTTTAACATTCAGTAGTTTATGCGCTTGATAGTGTATTTAGTTGCTACGCTATTTTACTCATGCTTGCTATTATCGGGTGCAAATTTAATGTAAATTTTCCAAAACTAGTCAATTTATTGCGTTAAATAAGTTTAATTCTTCATGTTTTGTGCTGATTGCTACCATGTTGACTTGTTGTGCACGATAACGAGGGGGGAGCCATTAGTTCAAATTGAATTTTTGTCGTTGTTCCTTTGCCATTTTTTGCATGTTGGCAAAGAGCTTGTCATGGGCTTCCTGGTTTTCTCTGTTGTAGATTTGCGCAGCCTCATGCATAATCTGGGCCAGCATCTCGTCTGTTGGTTCTTCCATGCTTGTCAAGCGATAGCTATTTAGTTCTTTTTCTGAAATCATAATTCTATTCATTTTTGTAGTCGAACGACTCTGGTGAGTTGATGCCTTTAGTCATGGCTGCAATTCTTGGGTCTATAACTAAGTCTGCCCTGGTTATTTTCTTAGTCTTTGTCTTGTTGATAGACACAGCCTTGTTGGGAGACAATATTTTCTTCAGTGCTTTGACTGCCTTACTTATCGTCTCGTAATCCTCGTTGGCTATTCTGCTGACGAGTGATTGGTATTCTGATTGTAACTCTAATGCTGTCATAATTCTCTTCGTTTTAAAAACCGCTGCAAATATACGATTATTTTGTGAAACCTACAAGGAAAAGCGGCTTTTTTTCGAGAAAAACTGGTTTTTTATGGGTTGGGGTGTTGATTGAGTACCCCTGTTTTTGCCTGTGATGTGAACCCTATGCTTCCGAACTTTGTATATACAGCGTGTTATTAAAGGTAAAGGAAATGAATATCAGGGTTTTAGATATAGGTTTTTATATGAAATAATATAGTTTTTTTTAGGGAGTAGGGTTCACATCACACCCTGCCTTCACCATTTTCGTCTTGTTTTCGCCTCTGTTTTAAGTTAATTTCGTCAATGGCTTGTTGGGGATTCTCTGTTAGTCACTGGGGATTCTCTGTTAGTCACTGAGAAATTTCTGTTAGTCACTGAAGATTCTCTGTTAGTCACTGACAGAACTTTCAACCACTTGTGAAATGATACGAATGCAGCCAGAAATCGGAAAATTCTGTGTTTTATGTTGTTTTCTTCTTGAAAAATTTGGTGGTTACGAAAAAGCAGCGTATCTTTGCAAAAATGTTTTTAAACAGTGATGATTATGAGACTATTAGATTATAGCAATATAGAATCAACTCCAGTTTGGAATGAAGTGAAAAACTGGAGTGACGATGAAAAGAGTGCCCTTATCACGTTGCTTTATACAACGATGAATAAGGTAAATCCTTATGTCGTTCCAGAGTCAGAAGAGGTTGATGCTTTTGTGAATGAGATACCTCGTGAAGTCTTGGCTGCTAGTGTTGAGATGGCATTGAAGGATCATGAAAGTGGTAATGCCATTTCCCATTCTGATTTTATGAATCGCATCAAAGAGGAAAGAGGATGGAAATAGAATGGTCATTGCTAGCTTCAAGACAAATGGACGAGATTTTGGATTTTGTAGAAGCAGAATATGGTTCTATGACAGCAAAAAAAGTCTTAGACAAGTTTGATGCTAATGTATGTAGCTTACAGAGAAATCCGAATCGCGGTATATTAGATTCAGATTTGTCGGATTCTCAATTCACAGTTAGGCATTTGCAGCTGTTTCCTAATGTGCTTTATTATGTAGTGAAAGGTGATTTTATAATAATTACAGCTGTTATGCATTATAAGCAGTCTCCTAAGACTGTGTATAAAACTGTTATGCGGTCATTGGAAAGTTATAGATAGCGAAAAGAACCATTGTTTGCATTGTAAATGAATCAATTGATAAAAAATCTGCTTATGGGAAAGATAGTAGATAAAACGGAGACTAAGATAGTTACGCTTGATGGTGTTGAGATTATCAAGCAGGTAACCAAGGTGCTTATGCCGAATGGGAAGTACCGATATCCTACTGTGTATTTTACGGTTAACGATGATGTCAAAGCTTTGACTACAGAGCAATTAGATAAGATTCGTATCCCAGTTTATAAACAGTTAATTTAAAACATCTGTGGAAGAAGGTGAAAGAAGATTTAAAAGCAGTCTCTTTCTAATCAAAGATTACTGCATCATATATAAACAAGTAAATGAACTCGGAAGCCCTGGTGCGAGATGCATCGGGGCTTTTTTAATGATTCTATCTTAGTCACTGGCGATTCTCTGTTAGTCACTGAGATGGGGCTTACTTGAAGCTGGAATGAGGCTTAAGTAAAGGTTAACTGAGACTCACGTAAAGGTTGAATGAGGCTCAAACCAACTTGGAATGAGGCTTACTTCGATTCGGAATGAGGCTTACTTCAAATCGGAATGAGGCTTACTTCTTTTTTTCTGAAGTTTCGCAAGTAGCATTCTACCGTCCCCGAAGGGGGCGAATGTGAATAACCGCGGGTGGAATGACCGAAGGGAATGGAACCTGCGGATAGTTACAGATACTCTCTTATCGTCCCCGAAGGGGGCGAACAGGAGCAAGGCTGGATGTGGTTCGCCCCCTTTGGGGACGCTTTCTCCCTACTATTGGTTGTCCGCAGGTTCCATGACCTTTGGTCATTCCACCAGCGGTTATTGAAAGTTGGCCCTCTTCGGGGACCGGAGGTTACTTGCGAAACTTGAATTCTTTAAATTTCTTCTTTTCCATGCAACTTTCCTGCAACTTCTATCGTCTAACCATCAGATTTTAGAAACGTAAAATTGGAAAGATATGAAGAAATTTGGTTTTTGGGCGGTGGCTGCCGCCTTGTTACTTGCCCCTCTGGGCTTCTGTTCCTGCAGCATGGGGTCTACTACCACTTCAGAAATGAAGGGAGGACTGGACTATGTGCAGGATGATTTGAGAGAGAAACCTTTCAAGGCTATCGACGTGGATGTGGTTGCCAGTGTTTATTATACCCAGAACAATGGCGATGAATGCAGCGTTCGATTGGATTACTCTGCCATCAAGGATGCTGAGTTCGTACAGAAGCTCAAGGAGAAACTCAAGGTGGTTTATCGTGACGGCGAGGTGAAGATCGGACTCAACGGAAAGGTCAAGGTGCCTGCCGCGTGTAACTCTGAAAAGAATAGACTCAAGATTTATATCACCAGCCCCGACCTGGTGAAGATTACACAGGAAGGCGTGGGCTCCTTCTATGCCAAGACCATCAACAGCGACCGACTGGAAATCGATAACGAGGGCGTAGGCTCCGTTAACATCGACAAGATTCTTGCCAACAAGCTGGATGTTACCAATGAGGGCGTGGGCTCCGTCAGCATCGATGATGCCAAGGGCGATGTGATGAAGATTGATAACGAAGGCGTAGGCTCCGTAAAAGTGGGCCGTGTGGCTATGGGCGACCTGAAGGTGGATAACGAGGGTGTTGGCTCCGTGACGCTCGATTTCTTCAAGGGAGGCAACCTGAAGATTACCAACGATGGTGTGGGCAAGGTTAGCGCCAAGGTGGATTGCCAGATTCTGAACGTTGATCTGGATGGAGTAGGCGGCGTGCATCTGAGCGGCGTTACCGGCAAATATACCCGCCATAAGGATGGCGTGGGAAGCATCTCTGATCGAGGACTGAAAGTCGGAAGATAAGGAAGACTGAAAGTCGGAAGATAATCTGACTTTCAAAAAAACAAACGAGCAAGTTAGCTTCCGCTAGTATAGTTATATATTTTCTTTTATATATAATATATTATTATATACTAGCGGAAGCTAACTTGCTCGAATTTGAGCAAAAGTTGTTCGAGAGAAGTAAAAAATGCTTATTTCAAGCAATTCTCGTCAAGCTATCAGCAGTCCTTAGAAGTCCCACTTCATACCCAGGCAAGGGCGAACCTTGGCTCCGTCGGTGCTGCCGAAATTATTCGTAATCTCTACCTCGCCACCCAGACTCAGGTTCTCGCAGCCGAAGTGCTGACCTACATTGTACCAGAGCTGTGGCTCGGTGATGAATACCGTGTGGCGGGTCTTTGCCTGTCCGTCGCCATCGAATGTGGCGTGAGTCTCCCACCAGAAATCAGCGAAGCCGTCAAACTTCAGTCCCTTTACGCCGAAAAGGTCGTTGCAGGTCCATACGGCTGTCAGCTGCATCGGAACATTCTGGTCTTTTTTGCGGATAGTCTTGTAGAGCACATCCAGATTCAGGGTGTTCTTGTAGGTGGCATCGTGAATGAGATACTCCACACCAAAGAGCCATGCGTTGTTGATAGGGTAGTTCTTGGTGATACCGCCATTGTACTCAGCATGCAGACTCCAGTTTTTCAGGCTTGAATCCTTCCAGAAATTCAGCGCACGCGAAATCTCGGTGTAGGTTCCGCCCAGGGAAACATTGTCGCTGTTGGGGTCCATCTTGTCGTAGTTGAAGTCGTGGTCAACGAAGAAATAAGTGCTTCCCCATTTGTCCTGCTTGAACATCTCCAATGTCAAAGTTACATACTTGCGGTCGGTGCCGAAATCATAGAGCACCTGAGCGTTGGTCTGGGCTAATGCCTTGCTTGCAGGAAGCAATGCCAATGCCATGAGAACCAGGCTTTTCAGCTTTTTCATAAATCTTTTTCTTTAAATATTAAAATGTTGTTTGAAATGATATCTTGAAAATCAAAAAAGAGGCCACGGATATCACATCCACAGCCTCTCAAATTCTACTAAAAACAACGTGTCGCCTTAATAGGCGAATAGAGGATAATCCTTCATGGTTTCGTTCACCTTCTCGCGAACACGGGCAATCACCTTCTCGTCTTCAGGAGCATTGAGCACTTCTTCGATGAGTTCGGCGATGAGGTGCATCATGTCTTCCTTGGCGCCACGGGTTGTCATGGCTGCTGTTCCGAGACGGATTCCTGAGGTCTGGAAGGCTGAACGTGAGTCGAACGGAACCATATTCTTGTTTACTGTGATATCGGCAGCAACGAGTGCATTCTCAGCTACCTTACCTGTAAGATCTGGATATTTTGAACGCAGGTCAACGAGCATGGAGTGGTTGTCTGTACCACCGCTCACGATGCCGAAACCGCGACCAATCAGGTCGTCAGCCAGCACGGCTGCGTTCTTCTTCACCTGAGCTGCATACTCCTTCCATGAAGGCTGCAGGTTCTCGTTGAAGGCCACTGCCTTGGCTGCAATGACGTGCTCCAGCGGACCGCCCTGCTGGCCAGGGAATACGGCTGAATTCAGGAGCATGCTCATCTTCTTCACCTCGCCCTTCTTGGTAGTCAAGCCCCAAGGATTCTCGAAGTCCTTACCCATGAGGATGATACCGCCACGAGGACCACGCAGGGTCTTGTGGGTGGTAGAAGTAACGATGTGTGCATACTTCAATGGGTTATCGAGCAGTCCGGCTGCAATGAGACCGGCAGGATGAGCCATATCAATCATCAGGAGGGCACCCACCTCGTCGGCAATCTTGCGCATGCGGGCGTAATCCCACTCACGGCTGTAGGCGCTACCGCCACCGATAATCAGCTTAGGCTTGTGCTCCAGCGCCAGCTTCTCCATCTCGTCGTAATCCACGCGGCCCGTCTCCTTGTTCAGGTTGTAGCCGATAGGGTTGTAGAGGATGCCCGAAGTGTTGACGTGGCTACCATGAGAGAGGTGACCACCATGGTCGAGGTTCAGTCCCATAAAAGTATCGCCCGGCTTCAAAACGGCGAGCAGAACGGCTGCGTTGGCCTGTGCACCTGAGTGAGGCTGCACGTTGGCATACTCAGCGCCGAAGAGTTTCTTGACGCGTTCGATGGCGAGGTTCTCCACGATATCCACCACCTGGCAGCCACCATAGTAGCGTTTGCCAGGCAGACCCTCGGCATACTTGTTGGTAAGGTAAGAACCCATAGCGTTCATCACCTCGTCACTTACGAAATTCTCAGAAGCAATCAGCTCCATACCCTTCAGCTGACGCTGATGTTCTCTTTCGATTAAGTCGAAAATCTCTTGATCTTTTACCATTCTTTATACTTTTTATGGTTGATATTAATGAATTCGGGTACAAAAATAAGCAATATCTCTCAAACTACCAAATAAATTGAAGTATTTTGAGTGATATTGCTTACTTTTTGTTATATTTCTATTGAAAAACTACTTGCAAAGCTCCACTTTGCCCAGTTTCTGCTCCTTGTCGCAGTAGTGGCAGCGCACGATGCCCTGCACCTTATCTACGGTGTGGAAGAGGGTCTGCATAGGCTCGTTGTTGGTGATGCACTTAGGGTTGTTGCACTTTACGATGCCCTTCAGTGTGTCAGGAGTCTCTACGGTCTTCTTCTCCACGATTTCGTAGTCCTTGATGATACTCAGTCCGATGTTAGGAGCCACCACGGAGAGGCGGTTGATTTCCTCGTCGGTGAAGTACTTGTTTGCCACCTTGATGATACCCTTCTTGCCAATCTTCTTGGAAGGAAGGTTGTAGCCGATGGTGACAGGAGTATCCATCTTCTCCAACTGGAGCAGATTCACTACCTGATAGGTCTTTTCGGCTGGTATATGGTCGATTACGGTACCGTTCTCGATAGCCGCAACCACTAATTGACTTTTATTGTTTCCCATCTGTCTATTAACTATAAACTATTAACTATAAACTACTCAATAATGGTCTTATCGTTCTTCACATCCTCCAGTGTGATGCCGAGGCAGTGGCAGAAGATAGCCTCACGGGCGTAGAGACCGTTCTGGGCCTGCTGGATGTAGTATGCGTGTGGATCGTCATCCACATCGTATGCAATCTCGTTCACACGTGGCAGCGGATGCATGATCTTCATGTTCTCCTTCGCCTTGCAGAGCATGTCGCGCTTCAGGATATACACGTTCTTGACGCGCTCGTATTCCATCAGGTCGCTGAAACGCTCCTTCTGCACACGGGTCATGTAGAGAATGTCGGCGTCGGCAATCACGTCTTCGTTGAAATCCTCATGCTCCACATACTTGATGTTATGCTCCTTGCAGTAGAGTTTATACTCCTCAGGCATGGCAAGTTCCTTAGGTGCAATGAAGTGGAAGGTAGGGTTGAAGTGGCGCATGGCGGTGATAAGTGAGTGAACGGTGCGGCCATACTTGAGGTCACCCACAAGATAGATGTTCAAGTTCTCCAGGGTACCCTGGGTCTTGAAGATAGAGTAGAGGTCGAGCAAGCACTGTGATGGATGCATGTGTGCACCGTCGCCTGCATTGACGATAGGCACTGGAGCCACCTCGCTGGCATACTGTGCTGCGCCTTCGATGAAGTGGCGCATGGCGATAACATCGGCATAGTTGCTCACCATGAGGATGGTATCCTTGAGCGTTTCGCCCTTGGTGGTGCTGGAAGTCTTGGCATCAGAGAAGCCGATGACACGGGCACCGAGGCGGTTGGCTGCGGTTTGGAAACTGAGCTGTGTACGAGTAGAAGGCTCGAAGAAAAGGGTCGCTACGACCTTTCCCTTCAACAACTCCCTGTTAGGATGCTTTTCAAACTCCTGCGCCATTTCGAGGAGGTACATGATTTTCTCCTTCGAGAGGTCTGCAATTGTCACAAAATTATGTTTTTCCATTTGAATTTTGATTGAATGTTCTAAAATCGCCCCCAAAGTTACATATAATTTCTGATTTATGTGCGATATTTCAAAAGTTTTATGTATTTTTGCACAAATATTAGAAGAAATAGACAAGGTATTTGAAAAAATAGACGAAAAAATAGACAATGAGAAGACATTTTATCTATACGTTATGGGGCATTTTTGCCGCCGGAATCGTGAGTGTGGCACTTGCCTTCATGGCCGTCTGGTTTGGCTGGATTGGCTACATGCCCGACATCGAGGATTTGCAGAATCCTATCAGCAGATTCGCCACGCAGGTGTACTCTGCCGACGGGAAGGTGCTTGGTACATGGAACCTGAACAAGGAAAACCGTATCGTGATTCCTTACAAGAAGATGTCACCTTATTTAATAAAGGCACTCGTTGCCACGGAGGATGAACGATTCTACGAGCATTCGGGCATCGACTTCCGTGCGCTGGGGCGTGCCATCGTGAAGCGCGGCATCCTGGGACAGACCAATGCCGGAGGTGGAAGTACCATCACGCAGCAGCTTGCCAAGCAGCTCTATTCCGAAAAGGCATCGAGCACGCTGGAGCGACTGCTGCAGAAACCGATAGAGTGGGTCATCGCCGTGAAACTGGAACGGTACTATACCAAGGAGGAAATCCTGGCTCTCTATCTCAACTACTTCGACTTCCTGCACAATGCCGTGGGCATCAAGACGGCGGCGAACACCTATTTTAATAAGGAGCCGAAAGACCTGACCCTCACCGAGGCGGCTACGCTCATCGGACTCTGCAAGAACCCGTCGCTCTTCAACCCGG
>ERZ1023858.144-NODE-144-length-14030-cov-9.662469_pt1 | contig 14030 bp, 10 predicted proteins | sample MGYA00380387_ERZ1023858 | MGnify/ENA primary metagenome ERZ1023858 (study PRJEB33179, sample SAMN07449010) | human gut metagenome | biome: Human-gut; feature: Human associated habitat; material: Faeces | host: Homo sapiens | place: India: Bhopal | collected...
TCCTGCGCCATTGCTGCCATTGTGCACGCCATGACGCATACAGTTGTCAAGACCTTCTTTATATTCATCTTTGTTTGCTTGGTTTCGGTTCTTTATCTTCTATGTTGTGGCGGGTGTCTTGTCTGATAAGGAGCTGTTCCTTATTCGCCGTCGTTACGGCTTCTGCAGTTTCTCCTCTTCCTCCACCTGCGCTTCGGTCTTTCCGAATCGGCGCTGGCGGCTCTGATAGTCTGCTATGGCACGATGCAGTCCTTCCTCGTCGAAGTCAGGCCAGTAGGTTTCGGTGAAATAAAGTTCGGAGTAGGCTATCTGCCACAGCAGATAGTTGCTGATTCGCTCCTCACCACCTGTGCGTATGAGCAGCTCGGGGTCGGGCATGAAAGCCGTGGCCATGTGCTCGGAGAGTGTCTCTTCGCTGATGTCCTCGGGCTTCAGCTTTCCTTCAGCCACCTCCAAGGCGATGTCGTGCGCCGCCTTCGTTATCTCCCAGCGTGAGGAATAGCTAAGAGCTATGACCATTGTCATGGCAGAGTTGGCAGCGGTATGCTCCATCGTCTGCCTGAGCTTCTGCTGCACCTCCACGGGCAATCTTTCTATGTCGCCGATAACCTCGAATCGCACGTTGTTCTTCATGAATATCTCGTCCTCTAAGGAGGTGAGCACCAGTCCCATGAGAGCAGCCACTTCCGTGGCGGGTCGGTTCCAGTTTTCGGTGGAGAAGGTGTAGAGTGTGAGGTATTTCACGCCGAGACGTGTACATTCCGACGTAATCTTTCTCACAGCATCCACTCCAGCCTGATGGCCGAAGCTGCGTGGTTTTCCCCGCTCTGCCGCCCAGCGTCCGTTGCCGTCCATGATGATGGCAATGTGCTTTGGTATGCGGTTCATATCGAGTTGTTGGGTCATAGCTATAAATAATAATTAATAAATAACAATTAATAAATGTCACTCGTCCTCATTGTGGCAAGTCCTGCATTTCGCCGAGAAGCTGTACGTGAGGGTTATCTGCAGTGTGGAGTAGCAGTCGGTGTTCTTGAACAGTCCGGTGCTCTCTATGCCGTACGGGTCTTTCTTTCCGTCGAGGTTGTCGCTGAGCGAGAAGTGCTCCGCCCACTCCACTCCGAGGTTGAGTCTTGGTCCTATCTTGTATTTCACGCCCACGCCGAGTGGCATATTGGCGGTGAAGCAGTTGTCTGCGTCGCCTCCGGATGCGAACGTTGCACCCACTCCCACGAAGACGAAAGGTGTGAGGCGCTTTGCTCCGCGATAGTCGCGTCCGGTGCCGTATGGCCAGAAGTTGTATTCGTATACGGCGCTTACGTCCACTAATGAACGGCTGAACTCATACGGATTGTCCTTCAGTTCGGGATAATACGTCTTGACGTCCTTCGACGTTCCCTTCAGCTTGCCGTAAGAGCCCGAGAACTTCAGTCCCATGTACGGGCTCCATATCCTTCGCAACACCAGCGAAGCCATCGGCTGCTGGTTTTTCATTATGCTGCCGTTGAAGTCGCCCTGATACGACATCAGGCCCGCTCCCACACCTATCTCCATGCGATACTGGTCGTCGGTCTGCGCGTTAAGGGCAGAAGCGGCGGCAAGGATGCACATTGATAAGGTAAGGCGTTGCTTCATGATTTATTCGTAATATTCGTATTGTTCTTTCTTCCATCCGAGGCGGTTGGTGCGTCCGCGCCATGTCTCGCCGGTATTGCCATTGACAACCCAAAGGAAGTTGTTGCTGTCTACGCAGGCAGTATAGGCTCCTGAGACGAAGAATCCGGTTGGTGCAGTCACCACTGAGTCGGTCTGCCATGTGATGCCTCCATCGCGTGAAGTATAGAACTTCGGCAGGAAGACACGCTCGTCGTTGCCCATTACCATTATCTTTCCGTCGTAAGCCACGGCAGAGATGTTCTGCAAGAGCGGCAGTTCATGGCGGTTGAGCGAATTGTGGTCGTAGAACATCCACGGCTGGTTCTCGCTGTATGCTGTGCCTTCGTCTATCTTGCCCCAGACGCTGAAAGCCGTTGTGCTTGCTGCGGGCACTGACCCGATGAGCAATGTGCGGTAAGCGTTGGGGTTGGTGGCGAGGGGAAGTGTGGCGTATGCTATGTCGCCGTTGGGGAGGAGCGAAGCGCTCTCGTCAATGGAGGCTGCCTTCCATGTCTTTCCGCTGTCGTCAGAGCTGAGCATAACGCCCTCATTATTGTATGCGTAGAGGCGGATTGGGTTTGCAGCGATTATGCGTGCCACGCCAGCCTCGGCAGTTGTCTGTTGTGTCCATGTATTGCCGTCGGTGGTAGCCATCACCACGCCGTTGTCACAAACGAAGAGTGTGTCGTGCTTTACGGCTGCGGAACGGTAGGTTTCGGCAGCGAGAGTATGATTGAAGTTGGGTGTGGCGGCTGTCCATGCGTTGTCGCCGTCGGCTCTGTAGACTGTTGTCGTCGTGCCGTCGGAAGCGAGGAGGAAGCGGCGTGTGGTGCCTGACGCTGTGGTTACCACGAAGCTCTTCACGCCGCGGGCGCTGGTGAAGGCTGTGGGGTTAGGAAGCTTTGTCCAGTTGAACTTATCCGCCGGTTCCTGATGTACGTTTACGCGCACCTCATACTTGCGCACGGCGGCACCAGAGAGACTGTAAACCTGCAGCTCTCTGGGTTTAGAGAAGTCGAGTGAGTCGGTGGTGCTGAGATATGAGAGCGAGTCGCTGGTCATGCTCTTCAGTACCAGCGAACCTGAATTGACGCTGTTTGCGGATACGAGAATCTTGGTTGGGTCGACGCCGTAGGGCAGCGAGTCGGGATTGTAGATGACGCAGCGCTGCTGGTCGATGACAAACTTATATGCGCTGAGCTTCACCGATGTGGTGAAGACGCTGTCCGCGCCGTTGCTTGCCTTGACATGTACCGTCTTCTTGGCTGAGGTAACCGAGAAAGCCGTCACGGCGCTGTCGTCGGTGTATACATAGTCGCCGTCGTTGGTGTCAAGGCACGAAACGAGTGAGAAGAGTGCCGCGAGGAGCACTGCTATGTTAATGGTCTTGCTTTTCATTCTACTCAAAATATTCCCAATCTATAGTTTTTAGCTGCAAATTTAATCAGAATTCTGCAAATAGTGTGGTATTTCGTCTCTTAATTATGCAATTTATTGATTAATAGTATGATTTTTAAGGTTGTTTAGGGTTTTAGGGCGGGTGGCGAAGCCGAGCGGTGAGCTTTGAATTACAGCAGCCAAGGCAAACATAGGAGGCTATGGCGTCCCGCCGTAGCCACGCAGCCTCCCATAACATAACATCAATTAGCACCAGGTACAAAATTACGTATTACAGCCGTGTCCCGAGGGGACACGTATACATCAGAAACCCACTGCAAGCTGCGAAGCAGCGCAGCTGTGGGATAAGCATCCCCTCACCCTCTCTTGGTTCCGCAAAGCGGGACCGACCATCATCCTCAACATCATACGGGATGCGTCAGTCCCCCTTCGGGGAACTATATGGGTGGAGGTGTCGCACGTACCCACAGCTGCGCTGCTTCGCAGCTTGCAGTGGGTTTCATTATTATAGGTCCCGCTCCGCGGAACCCGCAGCTCATACGATTTGCATTATCTTCCTGTCTAAAGACCCTGTCTTCCCGTCTAAACACAAAAAAGGGCTTCGCAATCTTATATCGCGAAACCCTTTTTATTATGTCAATGCTATGCGGCGATGCCGCTTACATTCTTTCGTCTTATTACTTAACGACAACCTTGCGAGTTGTACCGTCAGAGAGCTTGAGGATGTTGATGCCCTTAACAGGAGCAGAAACCTCTGAACCGTCAGCAGCGTAGCGAGCTACGACTGTAGCGTTCTCTGAAGTCTCAACGCCCTTGATAGCTGTTGCCTGACCCTTCGGGAGCTCGAGGAACTGGCACTGGTTAACCCATACGTTGTTGAGGTCAGCGTTGTAGTAGTTCTTGCCGTCAACTGTAACAACGAACGGAAGGCTTACGAAAGCCACTGCGTTAAGAGTGTTCTTGTTTTCGTTGTAGTTGTACTGCTTCTTAGGAATTGTAACCTCGTAAGTCATCTCGAAGTTGTCACCGTTCCATGTGATCACATCACCCCAAGGATTCTGAGTACCGATTACGCGGAGAACATTCTCGTGGTTGTATGTACCAATCCAGCCGTTGGGGCTGTACTGCTTTGACTTAACGCCGTTCTCAGTAACGTAGAGACCGAGAGTTGCGCCCTCAAGAATCTTGCCAGCACCCTTAACACCCTTACCCGTAATGGTGATGTTCAGAGTAGCGTCCTTAAGGTTGGGGTTGTCACCAACAGTGAGGTTGGTCTCCATCTGGAGGTTAACTACTGAAGGAGCAATCTCATCCTCCTGGTCGAGGAGGTTACCCATCTGTGTAGCGAAGCCGTCTGTATCCTCAGTAGCGATGTTTGTAGCGAGCTGATTGCCGCCCAAGTTAAAGCGGTTGAAGTTAGCTGAAGGATAACCAGATGTAGAGTAGCCGAGCAGAGGCTCTGCATTAGAGTTTGTGTAAGGATCCGGGTTTTTAGGATCGAGGTCACCATGGACAGCTACCCAAGCAACGTCCTTACGGCTCTTAGCGAGAGCGCGGAGAGCTTCATAACCCCACGGGCAGTATACGCAGCTTGTGCTGGTGAACTGCTCTACGAGGTTGTACTGACGAGGAGTAGTCTCAGTGTAAACACGGAACTGTGCAGCAGCAAGGTCGTCGCTTGTGTCGCCAGAAGGATCCTCACCGTTAACTTTCTTCACCTTAACGCCAAGAACGTGTGCGCCGTTCTCGAGGTTGTACTCAGAGAGATCGAGGGTTGCACCCAACTTCACATACTCGTCGCTGATAGAACCATCCTTAGGCAATGTAAGCTCTGCTACTGCCTTGTTGTCGAGAAGAACGTCGAAGGAAGCGTTTGTACATGCCTTAGAACCAGAGTTGTTAACATAGAACTCGAACGGAAGCTTCTCGTCGGGCTTGAGCATCGGGTTGGTAGCAACCTGAGCAATGCTGAGGTCGTCGGGGAATCCGCCTTCCTTCTCAACGATGAGCTGGATACAGATAACGAACTCATTAGAAACCTGGTACCAACCAGTTCCCTGACCGAGGTCACCATAAGCGAGAACGCCTGTTGTGCCCGAACCAGCTGCGATAGGATAGCACTCGTCTGTGTACTTACCACCGCTCTGAGTTGACTTCTGTGTGTATGTGTAACCAAGTACAAGACCTGTTGTAACGTCGTTTACGTCAAGAGCCTTGTCGAAAGTCACCTCGTTCCACTGCTGGTCGAACTTGCCAGTTGTCTGGTCCTGTGTAGAAACCTTCTGTGAAGAAGCTGCCTTGCTTGTATAGAGAGTAGGAGTAGATTTACCGTTCACTTGCTCGATAGTGTAGAGCTCTACGTTAGCAGAAGAGCCAAGAGAAGCGTAGATGAGGTAACGAGCACCAACAATCTTAGCGCCCTTGAATTTAGCGAGGTCGCTTGCGTCCATTGCGTTGTAAACGCCCTTAACCTTATTGCCTGCAGAAGGAAGACCGATACCGCCAGCCATTGTGCCTGATCCAGCAACACCTACTGTCTTCTGATTGGCGTTAAGCTTCTGGGGAGCAAGGCTCTTCTTAGCTACGTTAACCTGTGAAGGATCGACGACGTTGTGAAGCTTTACGTTGCCTGCCTTTGCTGTCACCATGTTGTGCTTGCTTAACTGAACCGAAGAGGTCAGATACTGCGCATTAGCTGCAGATGCACTGAGCATAAGCGCGCAAAGTGAAAGTAAAATTCTGTTCATAATAATAGAATTATTTGGTGAATAATAGTGAAAATTTTCTGTTTATATTGCTCTTTACTTGACAATCTTGACTGTCTTGCCGTTAGAGAGCTTCACGATGTTCAGACCCTTCTGTGTGGTCTGGATCTGCTTGCCAGTGGCGTCGTAGATGCCAGTAACCTCAACATTCTGACCGTCCTTGATGCCGTTGATGGCTGTAGCGCCCTTTGTGAAGATGATGGTGATGTAAGGCATCGGATTGTCAAGGTCTTCCTCGTCTACGCGTTCATAAACCTCTTTGGTCCAGATGCCGGTCTTCTGTATCTCAATATTGTAATACTCAAGCTTGATGGTTGCTTCGCAAGTACCGTCTGCCTCAGGGAACCACTCTGTCTGGAGGCTCTTTGTCTGGTTAGGCTCCATGGGACCTCCTTCAGTTCTGCCCATACCCAACTTGTTGGTTGCAGGAATACATGATGCAGGGAAGCAAGTCTGGAAGCTACCGTTATCCAGTCTCTTCAAGTCAAACAATGTTCCAACACCCTTCTTTTCGTTGGTGTTGTTTCTTACGAATACTTCGCTGGGTACCTGAACAGCACCGAAGTCATCCTCCTCTACGTGGTTGGCAGTCCAAACTGTACCGCTCGGAATCTCCTTGCCGTCCTTGTCAATGAAAGAGAATGTTTTGTCCACCTGAGCGTATGAAGCTGTAGTGAACATTGCTGCTGCGATGAGCAGGAGTGATTTTATAGATTTCATAATAGTTTTTCCTTTGTTTTGTTGATTGTATAAAGTTTACTTTTCAGTTTCTCCCTTGTGCACCACGAGGTACTTCTTGGCTACGTTCTCCACACCGCTGTCGTTGTAGACGAATGCTACGACAGCGATGTTGTCTGCATTCCAAGCCTCGGGCAGAACGTAAGAATACTGCTTTGTTGTGGTCTCGCCTTCCTTTACGGTGACATCCTCGCCCCATGTGCCGTTAACGGCAGCACGGAATACGTGGTTGTGGACATACTCCTTATTGGCGCTTCCGTCCGGCATCATCTGCAAAGCCGGTACGCCGTCCTCCACAATCCATACCTGAAGCTTGCCGTTCACTGTTCCGTTAACGCCGTCAGCTCCCACAGTTGTGGTGAGTGTGCGTTTGTCAGCGTCGTATGCGTTGGCGATGTTCACGGAGAGGTTAGCCTTTTCAGAGATGATGGTGCTCACCTGGGCAGCCCAGTTGTAATATTGGCTGTCTGGCGAGGTCTTTCTGTTGAAGATCACCCAAGGCTGTCCCATCTTGTTTTCCTTGTCCCAACGTGTGTAATACTCGTTGCCGGTGTCGGTCATCAGACCCACAGCCTTCGAGTTGCCTGCGAATCCGAGCGGACCGCTGTGGATGCCCACTGCGATGACGTTGTCCTCACCGTAAGCCTCCACGATGCCGTTGATGATTTCCGTACCGGTGGGGCAGTTGACGCAACGCTGTCCTGTGAAGTCCTCAATGAGGATGGCGCGTCCCACTTCCTCCGGATTTACCGGATTTACTTCTATGAATCGGTCCCCCTCGTCAATGTTGCTGCACGAAGCGGCAGCCATTGCCATAGCGGCTGTTGCCACGCCGAGGAATATGTTCTTTATTTTCATGATGAGAATGATCAGAAGTTATAGTTGTAAGATACTGTCACGCCCTTGCTTGCGGGCACATAGCGGCAGACGCCACCCGAGCAGTTATATCCTGCACGTGTCTTGCCGTAGCCCACCTGTAGACGGTGTGCGCCAGCGGTGAAGGTCACAGAGCCGTTGATGTAGTGCTCCTTGTGTGTGCCCTTTGTCTCGTCGATGGCACCCGTAGCGTTATAGTAGTGCTCCGCTCCGTTATACTGGTCGCTGATGGTGAACATGAAGTGCGGGAGGAACGACAGCTCGAGCAGTCCGAAGTACCAGTCGCCCTGGTCTTGCTCAGTATGCAGATACTGTGCCTCTCCACGGAGTGTCAGCTTGTTGTTGATGCGATACTTTCCTTCTGCGATATAGATGTCAGAATGGATGAGTCCGCCCTCTCCCTCTACTACAGACTTGTTGTAGAACTGGTTCATGTACATGAGGTTGAGCTTGAACGACTTCGACAGCTTCTTCTCAATCTGCACGTTGAGGTCCTGATAGTATGTCTTGTCGCCCCACTTCCAGAAAGCCGATCCGTATCCGTCCGTACCCGGTCCGCCTCCCTTCTTCTTGTTCTGCTCGATGGAGTGAACGTGTGAGAAGTTGAGCTTAAGGCTTGTGCCGTACTTGCCGCCGAGCGCTGTGTGGCGCTTGAACTTATATCCGAACTCTGCCTGATAAGCCCACTCGCCGTTGAACTGTGTGGCGTAGGGATAGAGGGCAGCGAGAGCGTATGTCTGCTGGAAGGCGAATGCGGGAAGGTGGTTGATGAAAGCCGCCGTACCGTTCTCCGTGCGCTTGCTGCGGAAGCCCATGTTGTCCGAGCGCTTAGCCTGGAGCAGGAGGCTCATGCCGCTGCGCGAGTAAGAGGTGGAGAGCATTGCCACATAACCCTTGCGGTAGATGTATGGGAAGTTCTTGTCGAACGAAGGATCCTCTGTCTTCTGTGCGTATTCAGCGAGGACGCTGAAGTCGCCTGCCTGAAGGTTGGCTCTCACGTCGAAGGCGTTGGTGTTCTCCGGCAGACGCAGCTTGTGCGTCGGGTCTGCCATGATGTCGTCGTCAGCCTTCTCATGCTTGTTCACCCACGAACCGCCGAGGGTAAGGAATGTGCCCTTCTGCTGCATCTTCTCGAACCACTGGTCAACGCTTACCTCAAGGTCAGCACCAGAGACGAGCGATGTATGGTCCCAATAGCGGCGCTGCTTACCTGCGAGTGCCTTCACCTGCACGCCCTTGAAAGGACGTACCACGAGGCGTCCGCCGAGCAGCGAGTTGTCGATGCCGAGTGAGCGCTCCTCATAGGTGCGGAGGATGAATCCCGAACCGAACTGCTCGTAGAAGTTACCGAGTGTGAGTTCTGCGTTCTTGATCTTACCTTTTACATAATAGAACGGTACGCCCCATCCCTTGAAGTCCTTTTCAAAACCTGGGAGCGGATGTTCGAGATATTCGAGACGTGCGCCGGCGTCCACATACTTAGAGAGTGCGTGCACTTCGGCGTAGGTGTTGGTAAGCACCTTGTCGTCGTACGTGCCCGTACCGATGTTGTGGTCTTCCTGCGGCACGAGGATGTCGCTCTGAACGCTACCAGTGATGGTGACGTCGTAGTCTTTCGTGAGCTTTATCTTCTGTGCGTTGACCGCAGCCGACGTCATCATGCCAGCGAGCATGAGCGCGAGAGTCTTGTTCATTTATTCCTTCTGTTGTTGATTGTCTTTACTTGTTAACGAGTTCTCTTACCTTCTCGATAAGTTCTTCCTCTGCACCCTCAGTGTAGCCGTTGTGCTTAGCCACGATGTTGCCCTCGCCGTCGCAAACGATTACGTAAGGAATGGTCTGGATGCCGAGTGCGCGCTTGAAGTCGCTGTTGGGATCGAGGAGCACCTCATACTGCCAGCCGTGGTTGTCGACGAGGGGCTTCACCTTATTAATATTCTGTGCCTGGTCGATAGACACTGCGATTACCTTCACGCCGGTCTCCTTCTGCCAGTCCTCATACACCTCGCTGATGGCAGTGAGCTCGCGGTTGCAGGGCTTGCACCATGTAGCGAAGAAGTCGATGATGAACGGCTTACCGTCGTTGCGGAGTGTGTCTGTAGACACTGTCTTTCCGTCAATGCTCTTAAGGACTACCTTAGGAAGCTGGGCGCTTGCTGTGGTGAAAACTGCAAGCATCAAAAGAGTAGCAAGTATTAATTTCTTCATAGTTGTAAGTATTTTGTTGCAAAATTATATAAATATCTCATTGCTTGCACGATATTATGGTTAATTTTATCTAAAATGTATACACATCGCATTGATATACAGGGATGAATTTTCAAAATGCGCGATGTTTGCGAAAACAAATTGCTTTTTGATTTTTTTGACAGGAAGACGGGGAGGGTTGGACAGGAAGACAGGTTATTTAGACAGGAAGACAGGATTTTTAGACAAGAAGACAGGAAGACATGTTATTAGGGAATGGGACAAACATAGGAGGCTATGGCGTCTCGCCGTAGCCACGCACCCACGGACAGTTAATCAATAATATGCTGATTGGCGGTCTGCTATGGGAGGATGCAAGCAAATGAAGCATTAGCTGCAGGTTCCGCGGAGCGGGACCTATATCATGAAACCCACTGCAAGCTGCGAAGCAGCGCAGCTGTGGGTACGTGCGATACCTCCACCTAAATATAGTTCCCCGAAGGGGGACTGACACATCCCGTATAATGTTGAGGATGATAGTCGGTCCCGCTTTGCGGAACCATGAGAGGGTGAGGTGATGCTTGTCCCACAGCTGCGCTCCTTCGGAGCTTGCAGTGGGTTTCTGACGGATACGTGTCCCACCGGGACACGGCGCTGATTGATGCTATGGGAGGCTGCGGGGCTACGGCGAGACGCCATAGCCTCCTATGTTACTCCTTTTCTGCTGTACCGGGCTGCGTGGCTACCCGTTTGTGTTTTTCTTTGTTTTTGTCAAAGCCCTGCCTACCTATAATATAGCTTAGAAGTGATACTTCGTACCGATGCTCAGCCTTGCTTCGCCTTCCAGCGGGTGGTGCTTCACCGGCTTGAACTCTACGTCCTTGCAGTAAATCACGGCGGACGGCTCTACGTAGACTTCCACTGCCTTGCTGACGCGGAAACCGGCTTGGAGAGCCAGCTTGCCACCCATCGTCACCTTCATCTTCTTCTCCTCTCTGTTCACACCCACGAGGGAGAGGTCGGCGATGCCGGTGAGCTGGAAGAGGTCGTCCTCGGTCTGATCGCCCGTCATGGCAGCCTTCATATTCATCATATATCCGGCGCTGAGCGCTGTGATGTTCTGGTTGCCCTTGGTGTAGGCACGCTGTACGGTGGTGTTGGCAATGCTGGCGTGCACACCGCTCACTCCGTTAAGCCAGTGTCCGTAGCCCACCTCGCCTATGAAGGAGAGGCGGTTGCGGAAGGGATGCATCTCGCCGTAATTGCCGGTGTAGACGCCGGTGCCGATGGATGCCGAGACAAAGTTGGCGCGTTCTGCCTTCTCCACCTTCTCGCCCTTGCCGTTTCCGTGCTGCATGCTATACTCTAAGCCCACCGAGAGCGACGGCATGAATCTGCCTACGCGTGCCGGGCTAAGACGCTTGGAGAGCTGGTATGACAGCTGCGGCTCAATGACGAAGTGTACGTCGTCAGCTATGCGCGTTGTCATCTGTCCGCCTACATGAACGTCAGGTGAGAAATAGTTGGTCTTGCCGCCACTCTTGGCGTAGTCCAGACCGAGACTGAAACCAGCCACCGTCTTGAACGAGAGAGCGCGTGAGCGGTCGTAACCGCAGCTGAGCGCCGTCAGATCCGTCATCCAGTCGGCAAAGACCGCTGCCTGAGCGTAGTTATATCCCGTGGCTTTTCTGCCATGCACCATACCCTGGAAGCCCACTCGCCAGCCGAGAGCAGGAGCGTGCCACTGTGCGTAGCTGATACGTCCGATGGGCATAAGCGTGCCGCCCTTGTCCATATTGTTGAGATAGTTGGCAAGTCCTCCTGTTACGGTGAGCGAACTGTGGCGGATGTCGTCCACGTCCTCTATCTCGTCCACGCGGCGATCGTTGTATGTATAGGTAAGACCGGCGAGGAACGACACGGGGATGTCATACTTGCGGAACGACCATGTGCGCGGAGCGTAGTCCTCGGTGTAGACATCGAAGCGCGGCTCAAAGGAGAGAGCCAGTCCGCGTGCCAGTCGGATGTTAGCCTGCAGTCCGGCTCCCACGCCGAACGAGTCCTTCGGCTTGCGGAGGTCGTCGGACGTGCGGTTGTAGCTGATGCCACCCACGAAGTCCACCCAGAACGGGCGCTGCTTCGGTCCGCCGAACACGTTGTTGAGGTTAGCCATATAGTCGAGCTGCAGTCCGAGCGCCTTGATGTGGTTCTTCGAGTCGTACTGGTCGATGCTTGTGGCGTTGGCTGTGAGACGCAGGGCGTTATAGTCGTCAAACCACTTACCGATGCTTCCTGCCACTCTTCCTCCCAATCGTCCGTCCCACGTGGTGGGATGTTCGTTGGCGAGCATAGCAGGACCGCCCATCACGCTGAAGAACAGTCCGTCAGCGAAGGGATGGGCGACGCGCGGGGCGCTGAGACGCTGCTCGGGGAGACGATAGCCCATACCGAGGGTAACGCTGCCGAAGGGACGATAGCCGTGCCACGTGAAAGCCTGCGACACCTGGTCTTCCATCAGACCCACACGCGGCTCCAGGTAAAGGTAAGCGTATCTGGCAAGTGCCAGCTGTCCGCGCATTCCGATGTGTACGCCCCATCCGTCCTGCTGATAGCCGTGGTTTCTGGACCAGGCGTGCTCAAAGCCGGCAATACCCATAAGTTCGAAGGTGTGCGGTGCATAATAAGTGCCCGGCGAGGCAATGGCTGTGATGTTGATGAGATAGTCGAGCGAGAGGTCGGCATACTTCACCTTCTTGCCGTGCAGACGCCACATACCGGCGTCCACGTTGACGCGAAATCCGTGTTCGGGCGAAATCCAGTCGCCGATGCCCATCTCCGCCGTAGGACCGAGCTTGTATTTCTTCGTGCCCATGACATTAAGACCTGCTCCCATGTCGATGAAGAGATGGTCAAAGGGGCGCTTGTGCTTATATACCTTCATGACGCGCGGACGCTGGAGCATATAGTCGAGCGCGCTGCCCGGCACCTGAGCCTTGGCGAGTGAAGGGAATGCCACAGCCACAAGAGCGGCTGCCAGCTTGCTATATATATTATAATGTGTATTCATAATTGTCTGGTTACTTCTTGTACTTGTCCTTGTCGAGGAGGAGGTTGTTAACGTCACCGTCCACTTTTGCCACTTCCTCAAGTGACAGATCCAGCTCGAACGCCTTCATCAGTTCGTCATACGCACCCACTGCGTCGTCCTTTCTGTTAAGGCAGATGGCGCGGAGGTAGTGAGTGAGTCCTTCGTCCTCCGGCAGCTTCTTAGCCAGAGCCATAGCCTCATCGTTGCGCTTCATGGCAAGGAGCAGACAGCATTCGTTGCGTTCTCCTGTGGCAGCCACCGTCTCATAGTCGTCATAGCGTCCGTTGAGCACGTCGTTGACGGCGAGCAGGAGGCGGTTGTCCTCGTTCTTGTTGACGAAGGCAGCCACGGAGTCAGCCTTCGAGAAGTGTCCGGCATTGAGCAGGGCGATGAGCTGGTTGGTGTTCACCTCCTGCGGAGCATCCTCGCCCACGAACTTCTCAAGGAGAGTCTCGTCAGACATGCCGTGGCTGAGCAGGCTCACCTGCAGGTCGTTGGCGGCAGCGAGGAACGAGGGATAGACCTCAAGGGCGCGGCGCTGATATTCCTCGCGGCGTGCCTGGTCAGACTCGTTGGAGAACAGTTCGTAGAACTCAAACTTCGAGAGCTGCTTGTAGTCCTTGTCGTAGAGCTGCTTTATCTCGTCGTGCGTGAGCGAACGGAAGATAGAATAGTTGAGCGTATAGTCCACGCGGCGCAGCTGCGGCAGATACTTCGCCTCCAGCAGCGAGCGGAAGAACGGCAGACGACGTATGGCAACGCCCTGCGCGTCAATGTTCTTCGTGCGGTTAAGGATGTTCTCCATCTGCTCTGTCTCCGCCTTGAGGCTGTCCGCCTTCATCAGGCTTACCACGGCAGACCACGGAGCCACCTTGGCGCTGCTCCTGAACGTAACGTCACGGCTGAGGTCGGAGGGGATGTGTGAGCGGATATATCTGGAAGCGAACGCCATACGCTTCTCCGCGAGGCGTAGGTTGGAGGCATACTTGCCGTCCGGCGACGACGTACCCTCGAGGGAGAGCGACTGTATGGAGGCGCCGTCCGAATGGGCGATGTCCTCTATCTGGCGGCGCAACTTGTCTATCTCAACTGCGTTCTGCGGGTCGGCAGCGTCAAAGGCAGCCTTGCCGATGGGGAAACGGAGCTTCACCTCTCCGCGGCTGTCGCGCAACTGCTTCTCGGGCTTCGGCAGGAAGCGCGGGTCAGAGAGCTTCTGCGCAGCGAACGAATAGTCGAGCCAGCGGAGCGGATTGACGGTTCCGCGGGCGATGATGGTGGTGTCGCGGTAGAGGATGTGCGTATAGTCCTCGATGGCCATATAC
>ERZ1023858.147-NODE-147-length-13989-cov-8.738697_pt1 | contig 13989 bp, 10 predicted proteins | sample MGYA00380387_ERZ1023858 | MGnify/ENA primary metagenome ERZ1023858 (study PRJEB33179, sample SAMN07449010) | human gut metagenome | biome: Human-gut; feature: Human associated habitat; material: Faeces | host: Homo sapiens | place: India: Bhopal | collected...
AGCACTAGCCTTCCAAGCTGGGGGTCGCGGGTTTGAGCCCCGTTTTCCGCTCAACTTTTTAGTTTGCTGTTATAGCTCAGCGGTAGAGCACTTCCTTGGTAAGGAAGAGGTCGTGAGTTCAAGTCTCACTAACAGCTCTCTTATTTGTGAAGAACAATCCAAATTAGCAATTCATTCATAAAAAAAATAAATAAAAGCTATGGCTAAAGAGAAATTTGAACGTACCAAACCGCATGTAAACATCGGTACGATTGGTCACGTAGACCACGGTAAGACTACTTTGACTGCCGCTATTTCTAAGGTGCTCCACGAGCGTCTCGGAACTGGTGAAGATGTTAAGTCTTTCGATCAGATTGATAATGCTCCTGAAGAAAAAGAGCGTGGTATTACTATTAACACTGCTCACATCGAATATGAAACTGAAAAGCGTCACTATGCTCACGTAGACTGCCCGGGTCACGCCGACTACGTTAAGAACATGGTTACTGGTGCTGCTCAGATGGACGGTGCCATCATCGTAGTTGCTGCTACTGATGGTCCGATGCCTCAGACTCGCGAACACATCCTTCTCGCTCGTCAGGTAAACGTTCCTCGTTTGGTTGTTTTCTTGAACAAGTGTGATATGGTTGAGGACGAGGAAATGCTCGAACTCGTTGAAATGGAAATGCGCGAATTGCTCGAACAGTATGACTTCGAAGAGGATACTCCTATCATTCGTGGTTCTGCTCTCGGTGCTTTGAACGGTGTTGCTAAGTGGGAAGATTCTGTAATGGAATTGATGAACGCTGTTGACACTTGGATTCAGGAACCGGTTCGTGACGTTGAAAAGCCTTTCTTGATGCCTGTTGAAGACGTATTCTCAATCACTGGTCGTGGTACTGTTGCCACTGGTCGTGTTGAAACTGGTGTCGTTAAGGTTGGTGACGAAGTTCAGATCCTTGGTCTCGGTGAAGACAAGAAGTCAGTTGTAACTGGCGTTGAAATGTTCCGCAAGCTCCTCGATGAGGGTGAAGCTGGTGACAACGTAGGTCTTCTCCTCCGTGGTATCGATAAGTCTGAAGTTAAGCGTGGTATGGTTATCACTCACCCGGGTGTTATCACTCCGCACAAGAAGTTCAAGGCTTCTATCTACGTATTGAAGAAGGAAGAAGGTGGTCGTCACACTCCATTCGGTAACAAGTATCGTCCTCAGTTCTACCTCCGCACTATGGACTGCACAGGTGAAATTCACTTGCCAGAAGGAACTGAAATGGTAATGCCTGGCGATAACGTTGAAATCACTGTAGAATTGATCTACGCTGTAGCAATCAACGTTGGTCTCCGTTTCGCTATCCGTGAAGGTGGTCGTACGGTAGGTTCTGGCCAGATTACTGAAATTCTTGACTAATACCTTTCCTATAAGGATTAATCAATAAAAATGGATTCTCGCGCTTCTGCGAGAATCCATACTTACGGGAATAGCTCAGTTGGTAGAGCACTGGTCTCCAAAACCAGGTGTCGGGAGTTCGAGCCTCTCTTCCCGTGCTAATACAAAAAGCAATGTTTAAGAATATATATCTATATTGTAAAGATTCTTATGAAGAACTAGCTCATAGAACCACGTGGCCAACACGTAAGGAGCTAACTCATAGTGCGATTGTCGTTTTAATTGCTTCCGTGATAATCGCAATTGTGGTGTTTGCCATGGATAAGGTCTTTGAAACTCTCATGCAACTTATTTACAGCATTAAATTCTAATCTCACAATGGCTGAAGTTGAAATGCAATGGTACGTTTTGCGTGCCGTTAGCGGAAAAGAAGCTAAGGTGAAGGAGTACATTGATGCAGAAATTAATAATGGCCGCCTTGGCGGTCATGTTTCGCAGGTGCTCATTCCAACCGAAAAGGTCGTTCAGATTCGCAACGGTAAGCGCATCGTCAAGGAGCGCAATTATTTGCCAGGCTATGTCTTGGTCGAAGCGCGCTTGGTTGGTGAAATTGCCCATGAACTCCGCAACACCCCGCAGGTGCTCGGTTTCTTAGGCGGTCTTGACCATCCTACGCCTCTTCGCGCCAGTGAGGTGAACAGAATTTTAGGCAAAGTTGATGAAATGGAGGTGGATGCAGTTGATGCAGAAATCCCATTTGTTGAAGGGGAATCTGTCAAGGTTAGCGACGGTCCTTTCAGCGGGTTCACCGGTGTCATCGAAAAGGTTGACGCTGAGAAGAAGAAGGTTACGGTTACGGTCAAAGTATTTGGCCGCAGCACGGGCTTGGACCTTGGTTTTACGCAGATAGAGAAGGAATAACGGTTGCTGTTACGAACCTCCGTTGACCTTCATACAATTTAAAAATAAAATATTACAATGGCTAAAGAAGTTGCTGGATTAATCAAATTACAGATTAAAGGTGGCGCTGCAAATCCTTCCCCTCCCGTAGGTCCTGCCTTGGGTTCAAAGGGTATCAATATTATGGATTTCTGCAAGCAGTTCAACGCCAGAACTCAGGAGAAGGCTGGTAAGGTATTGCCAGTTGTTATCACTTACTATAATGACAAATCATTCTCATTCGTAGTTAAGACTCCTCCTGTAGCAATTCAATTGCTCGAAGCAGCCAAGAAGAAGAGTGGTTCCGCTCAGCCTAATCGTACTAAGATTGCTGAAATCACTTGGGATCAGGTTAAGGCTATCGCCGAAGACAAGATGCCAGACTTGAATTGCTTCACTATTGAATCTGCCATGAAGTTGGTAGCAGGTACTGCCCGCAGTATGGGTATCACAGTTAAGGGAGACTTCCCTGGTTAATAATTAACTTCAATTTTTGAACTGAACATGAGTAAACTGACAAAAAATCAGAAGTCTGTAGCTGGCAAGATTGAAGCAGGGAAAGCTTACACTTTGAAGGAAGCATCTAGCTTGGTTAAGGAAATCACCACGACTAAGTTTGACGCCTCTTTGGATATCGACGTTCGCCTCGGTGTTGACCCTCGTAAGGCCAATCAGATGGTTCGCGGCGTTGTATCTCTGCCAAATGGTACTGGCAAGACAGTTCGTGTGCTTTGCCTCTGTACGCCTGATGCAGAAGCTGCTGCTAAGGAAGCAGGTGCAGATTATGTAGGTCTCGATGAATATATCGAGAAGATCAAGGGTGGTTGGACTGATATTGATGTAATCATCACTATGCCAGCTATCATGGGTAAAATCGGTGCTCTCGGCCGTGTTCTCGGTCCGCGCGGATTGATGCCTAACCCTAAGAGTGGTACTGTTACCATGGATGTTGCCAAGGCAATCCGTGAGGTTAAGCAGGGTAAGATCGATTTCAAGGTTGACAAGACCGGTATCGTTCACACTTCAATTGGTAAGGTTTCTTTCACTCCCGAGCAGATCTTCGGCAATGCAAAGGAATTCATCGCTACCATCAACAAGTTGAAGCCTGCTGCTGCTAAAGGTACATATATCAAGAGCATTTATCTTTCCTCCACTATGAGCAAGGGTATCAAGATAGATCCCAAATCTGTTGACGAAATCTAAAATTTGACGGCAAATCATGAAAAAGGAAGATAAAGGTTTGATCATCGAGCACATCGGTGAAACATTAAAAGAATATGCTCACTTCTACCTGGTTGACGTAACCGGTATGAACGCTGAGGCTACAAGCAATTTGCGCAGAAAGTGCTTTGGCGCAAACATCAAGATGCTTCTCGTGAAGAACACCTTGTTGCACAAGGCTCTCGAAGCTGCTGAATTTGACTTCTCTCCGCTCTACGGCTGCTTGAAAGGCACGACGGCTGTCCTCTTCTGTGACACTGCCAACGTTCCTGCAAAGTTGATCAAGGAAGAAGGTAAGAGCGGCGTTCCAGCCCTCAAGGCTGCTTACGCTGAGGAAGGTCTCTACGTAGGTGCTGATCAGCTTGATACGCTCTGCGCTATCAAGAGCAAGGCAGAAGTTCTTGCCGAAGTTGTTGCATTGCTGCAATCTCCTGCAAAGAACGTTATCTCTGCACTCCAATCTGCAGGCCAGACTATCCATGGCGTGCTGAAAACTATGGGCGAGCGCCCTGAATAATCGGATATATCCGTACCAATCAAACTGAATAAAAACAATAAAAATACATTACGAAAATGGCAGATATCAAAGCTATTGCTGAAGAATTGGTAAATTTGACAGTGAAAGAAGTAAACGAGTTGGCAACAATCCTGAAGGACGAATATGGTATTGAACCCGCTGCTGCAGCTGTTGCTGTTGCTGCTGGTCCCGCTGCTGGTGGCGTTGCTGCCGCTGAGGAAAAGACTGCTTTCGACGTTGTTTTGAAGAGCGCTGGCTCTGCAAAGCTCCAGGTTGTTAAGGCTGTTAAGGAAGCTTGCGGCCTCGGCTTGAAGGAAGCTAAGGACCTCGTTGACGGTGCTCCTAGCAAGTTGAAGGAAGGCGTTGCTAAGGAAGAAGCTGAAGCATTGAAGAAGGCTCTCGAAGAGGCTGGTGCTGAAGTAGAACTCGCTTAATAAGCTACCTCATATTTATTGGGTTAAGGATCCTCTGATAGAGGGTTCTTAACCTTTTTGTGTCTATAAATTAAGTCAGATTAGAACTTCTTTTTTAGGGATGTTTGGGTATGCCGATGTGGCTGGCGCCTTGCGCTCTTGCTCTGCTTTTCCGCTGGCGTTTCTGCTTCGCATTCCTGTTCGCATTCAGATGTTTTGTTGAATCGGCTGATGCCGGTTCATTGTTCCTCCCCGACACATTTCGCAAACAAATGGTTCGTGGGGGCTTTTGTGCAAAAAAAATACAGGGCAACGGCTGCTGTTTCGCGAGAAAACAGCCTGCGTCTTTCCATTTACTACAGCTTGCTTGGTCTTGCTTGCTTGGTCTTGTCCGCTTGGCTTGTTCCATTTCGTACGTGGCGAGCGTTTCCAGCATAGCATGCACACATATTATAAGCCTCATTAAAGCATGGTGTCTCTATCATAGTGGAACACCCGCTCTTTTGCACAACGCATTTCCAATCGGTGAGCGCCGCCCGGAATGAAGTTCTCATCCTAAATCATATTTTTCACGAATGTCTTCCAGAGTTATTAACCAACGTGTAAACTTTGCCTCTGTCAAGAATCCGATGCCTTATCCGGATTTCTTGGACGTACAGTTAAAGTCTTTCAAAGACTTCCTCCAGCTTGATACGCCATCGGAGTTGCGTAAGAACGACGGTCTGTACAAAGTTTTTGCCGAGAATTTTCCTATCGCAGACACTCGCAACAACTTTGTGTTAGAGTTCCTCGATTATTATATCGACCCGCCCCGTTACAGCATCGATGAATGCCTTGAGCGCGGACTTTCTTACAGTGTCCCCTTGAAGGCCAAATTGAAGCTTTACTGTACCGACCCCGACCACGAGGATTTCGACACGGTTGTGCAGGATGTTTTCCTTGGCCCGATTCCTTATATGACCGACAACGGCACTTTCATCATCAACGGTGCCGAGCGTGTTGTCGTGTCTCAGTTGCACCGTTCGCCGGGCGTGTTCTTCGGTTCGAGCGTGCATGCGAATGGTACGCAGCTCTATTCTGCCCGTATCATTCCTTTCAAAGGCTCTTGGATTGAGTTTGCAACGGACATCAACAATGTCATGTATGCTTACATCGACCGTAAGAAGAAGTTGCCTGTGACAACCCTCTTGCGTGCCATCGGCTTTGAAAACGACAAGGACATCCTTCAGATTTTTGACTTGGCTGAAGAGGTCAAGGTCAACAGAACCAACCTCAAGAAACTGGTGGGCCGCAAGCTCGCTGCACGTGTCTTGAAGAGTTGGGTGGAAGACTTTGTTGATGAAGACACGGGTGAAGTTGTTTCAATCGAGCGTAACGAAATCATCCTCGACCGCGAGACCGTGCTCGAGGCTGAACACATCGATGAAATCATCGAAAGCGGTGCGCAGTCGATCTTGGTACACCACGAAGAGGCCAGCTCGTCGGACTATTCTATCATCTTCAACACCCTCCAGAAAGACCCGTCGAACTCCGAGAAGGAAGCTGTGCTTTACATCTATCGCCAGTTGCGTAATGCAGACCCTGCCGATGATGCCAGTGCACGCGAAGTTATCAACAACCTCTTCTTCTCAGAAAAGCGTTACGACTTGGGCGAGGTGGGCCGTTACAGAATCAACAAGAAGCTCGGCTTGACAACCGATATGGATGTTCGCGTATTGACGCGTGAAGACATCATCGAGATTATCAAGTATCTCGTCGAGTTGATCAACTCAAAGGCCACCGTCGACGATATCGACCACTTGAGCAACCGCCGCGTACGTACCGTTGGCGAACAGCTCTCAAATCAGTTTGCCATCGGTCTGGCCCGTATGAGTCGCACCATCCGTGAGCGCATGAATGTCCGTGACAATGAAGTGTTCACCCCGACCGACTTGATCAACGCCAAGACCATTTCCAGCGTTATCAACTCGTTCTTCGGTACGAACGCCCTGTCGCAGTTCATGGACCAGACCAACCCGCTGGCCGAGGTGACGCACAAGCGCCGTCTTTCAGCCTTGGGTCCTGGCGGTTTGTCTCGTGAGCGTGCAGGTTTCGAGGTTCGAGACGTACACTACACCCACTACGGCCGTCTCTGTCCTATCGAGTCGCCTGAAGGTCCGAATATCGGTTTGATTTCTTCTCTTTGCGTTTACGCCAAGATCAACGAACTTGGTTTCATCGAGACACCATACCGCAAGGTGGAAAATTCTGTTGTTGACTTGGACAACAATGATGTTGTTTATCTCTCGGCAGAAGAAGAAGAGGCCAAGATTATCGGTCAGGGTAATGCACCGCTGAACGACGACGGTACATTCATCCGCGACAAAGTCAAGTGCCGTCAGGACGCCGATTATCCTGTTGTGCCGCCTTCAGAGGTGGAACTCATGGACGTGGCTCCTCAGCAGATTGCCTCTATCGCTGCTTCTTTGATTCCGTTCTTGGAACACGACGACGCCCACCGCGCATTGATGGGATCGAACATGATGCGCCAGGCTGTTCCTTTGATTCGTTCCGAGGCTCCTATCGTGGGTACTGGTATCGAAAAGCAAGTTTGTGAAGATTCTCGCACGATGATTACGGCAGAAGGCGAAGGCGTGATCGACTTCGTTGATGCCACCAGCATCGTGATTACATACGACCGTAGCGAAGAAGAAGAGTTTGTCAGCTTCGACTCTGCTACCAAGACTTACAAGATTCCTAAGTTCCGTCGCACCAACCAGAACATGACCATCGACCTTCGTCCGATTTGCGAGAAGGGTCAGCGTGTGAAGAAGGGCGACATCCTGACGGAAGGTTATGCCACTGAAAACGGCGAACTCGCCCTGGGCCGCAACTTGCTCGTTGCCTACATGCCTTGGAAGGGTTACAACTATGAGGATGCCATCGTGCTCAACGAACGTATGGTTCGTGAAGACATCCTGACTTCTGTTCACGTCGATGAGTTCTCTCTCGAGGTGCGCGAAACGAAGCGCGGTATGGAAGAACTGACCAACGACATTCCTAACGTCAGCGAAGACGCTACTAAGGATCTTGATGAAAACGGTTTGATCCGTATCGGTGCCCGCGTCACTCCAGGCGACATCATGATCGGTAAGATCACGCCGAAGGGCGAAAGCGACCCGACTCCGGAAGAAAAGCTCCTCCGCGCCATCTTCGGCGACAAGGCTGGCGACGTCAAGGATGCTTCTTTGAAGGCCAATCCTTCGCTCTCTGGTGTTGTCATCAACCGCAAGCTCTACGCCAAGGCTGTCAAGTCGCGTGCCGACAAGGCTGCCGACAAGGTGGTTCTCCAGCGTTACGACGACGAGTTTGCCAAGCAGGCTGAGGAACTCAAGGACACGATGATTGAGAAGTTCCTGAAACTGGCCGGCGACAAGACCGCTTGCAGCGTCAAGGACAACATCGGTTCTGAGGTGATTGCCAAGGGCGCTACTTTCACGCGCAACTTGCTTAAGTCGCTCGATTATACCTCGCTCGACCTGAGCGCTTGGACGGAAGACGAGCACACCAACAAACTGTTGCGTCAGCTCATCATCAACTACTTGAAGAAGTACAACATCATGGATGCCGCTTTGAAGCGCAAGAAGTTTGCCCTCACCATCGGTGACGAACTTCCTTCCGGCATCCTCCAGATGGCCAAGGTTTACATCGCTAAGAAGCGTAAGATTGGTGTCGGTGACAAGATGGCCGGTCGTCACGGTAACAAGGGTATCGTCTCAAAGATCGTGCGTCAGGAAGATATGCCGTTCTTGGCCGACGGTACGCCGGTCGACATCGTGCTCAACCCGCTGGGTGTGCCTTCACGTATGAACTTGGGTCAGATTTTCGAGGCCGTGCTCGGTGCAGCTGGTAAGAAACTCGGCGTGAAGTTCGCTACGCCAATCTTCGATGGTGCGAAACTCGAAGACTTGTGTGAATGGACAGACAAGGCTGGCCTGCCGCGCTACTGCTCTACGCAGCTTTATGATGGCGGAACTGGTGAGGCTTTCGACCAGAAGGCAACGGTTGGTGTGACTTACATGTTGAAACTCGGCCACATGGTTGAAGACAAGATGCACGCACGTTCCATCGGTCCGTACTCGCTCATCACGCAGCAGCCTCTCGGAGGTAAGGCGCAATTTGGTGGACAGCGTTTCGGAGAAATGGAAGTCTGGGCCATCGAGGCCTTCGGTGCATCACATGTGCTTCAGGAAATCCTTACCATCAAGTCGGACGATGTCACTGGCCGTTCAAAGGCTTACGAAGCCATTGTCAAGGGCGACCCGATGCCAACACCGGGCATTCCAGAATCGCTCAACGTATTGCTTCATGAGCTCCGCGGCTTAGGTCTCAACATTACGCTTGAATAACAGATACACATAGTAACTCTTTACATAGGTAGGCGTTTTCCAAACACCTATTTATAGGACAAGTATTGGCATCCCGCCCTCTGCGGCGGGAGCCAATGGCTTCCCAACCAATATTTCATATAAAACATGGCATTTAAAAGAGACAACAAGATAAAGAGTAACTTCACGAAGATTACCATTAGCTTGGCTTCTCCTGAAGAAATTCAGGCCAATTCTTACGGTGAGGTCCTCAAACCTGAGACCATCAACTATCGTACGTACAAGCCAGAGCGTGATGGTCTCTTCTGCGAACGCATTTTCGGTCCGACGAAGGATTACGAATGCCACTGCGGAAAATATAAGCGCATCCGTTATAAAGGCATTGTCTGCGACCGTTGCGGTGTGGAGGTCACTGAAAAGAAAGTACGTCGTGAGCGTGCCGGACACATCCAGTTGGTTGTGCCTGTGGCCCACATCTGGTACTTCCGTTCTTTGCCAAACAAGATTGGTTATCTGCTCGGCATCCCGACCAAGAAACTCGATACCATCATCTATTACGAGCGCTATGTCGTTATCCAGCCAGGCGTTTTGAGCGACGACGTGGCTCCCAACGATTTGCTGACGGAGGACGAATACCTCGACTTGCTCAAGAAGTTGCCAAACGACAACCAGTATCTAGAGGATTCCGATCCAAATAAATTCATCGCCAAGATGGGTGCCGAGGCCGTTTACGACCTCCTGACCCGCATCAATCTCGATGAACTCTCGTATGAATTGCGCGACAGAGCCAACTCCGACTCTTCCGTTCAGCGCAAGAACGAGGCTTTGAAGCGTCTGCAGGTGGTTGAGTCTTTCCGCGCAAGCAAAGACAAGAACCGTCCTGAATGGATGATTATGAAGATCATTCCTGTCACGCCTCCAGATTTACGTCCGCTCGTTGCCCTCGATGGTGGCCGTTTTGCCACTTCCGATTTGAACGACCTCTATCGTCGTGTGCTCATCCGCAACAATCGTCTGAAGCGTTTGCTCGAGATCAAGGCACCAGATGTCATTCTGCGTAACGAAAAGCGTATGCTTCAGGAAGCTGTTGACAGCCTCTTCGACAACTCTCGCAAGAGTAGCGCCGTGAAGAGCGACAGCAACCGTCCTTTGAAATCCCTCTCCGATTATCTGAAGGGTAAGCAGGGACGTTTCCGTCAGAACCTCCTCGGTAAGCGTGTTGACTATTCTGCACGTTCCGTCATCGTCGTTGGTCCTGAATTGCGTATGGGCGAGTGCGGTCTGCCAAAACTCATGGCTGCAGAGCTCTATAAGCCGTTCATCATCCGCAAGCTCATTGAGCGCGGCATCGTGAAGACGGTGAAGAGCGCCAAGAAGATTGTCGATCGTCGCGAGCCTGTCATCTGGGACATCCTCGAACACGTCATGAAGGGCCATCCTGTGCTCCTCAACCGTGCACCGACACTTCACCGTCTCGGTATCCAGGCCTTCCAACCTAAAATGATTGAAGGCAAGGCCATCCAGCTCCACCCGTTGGCATGTACGGCATTCAACGCCGACTTCGATGGTGACCAGATGGCAGTCCACCTCCCTCTGAGCAACGAAGCAATCTTGGAAGCTCAGATGTTGATGCTCCAGAGCCACAACATTTTGAACCCCGCCAACGGCGCTCCTATCACTGTGCCTTCACAGGACATGGTGCTCGGTCTGTATTATATCACCAAGCTCCGTCCAGGCGCAAAGGGCTCAGGCCTGATTTTCTACGGTCCGGAAGAAGCCCTCATCGCCTTCAACGAAAAGCGTGTTGACGTACATGCCCCAGTGAAGGTCATGGTTGACGATGTAGACGAAAACGGCTTAGGCGTCCGCCATTTGGTTGAGACCTCTGTCGGCCGTGTGATTGTCAACGAAATCATCCCTGTTGAGTGTGGCTTCATCAACACCGTCATCTCAAAGAAATCTTTGCGCGACATCATCGCCAAGGTTATCAAGACAGTTGGTATGGCCCGTGCCTGCGACTTCTTGGATGGTATCAAGAACCTCGGTTACCGCAAGGCATACGAGGGCGGTCTGTCCTTCAACCTCGACGATATCATCATCCCGCAGGAAAAGGTAGACATCGTTAAGCGTGGTAACGAAGACATCGAGCAGATCACTGCTAACTATAATATGGGTTTCATCACCGACAACGAGCGTTACAACCAGGTAATTGATACTTGGACGCACGTCAACACCGACCTGAAGAAGACCCTCATGAAGCAGATGACTGAAGCCGACCAAGGTTTCAACGCTGTGTTCATGATGCTTGACTCTGGAGCCCGTGGTTCTGCCGACCAGATTGCACAGTTGGCAGGTATGCGTGGTTTGATGGCCAAGCCTCAGAAAGCCGGTGCAGAAGGTGCTCAGATTATTGAAAACCCGATCCTTTCTAACTTTAAGGAAGGTATGAGCGTGTTGGAGTACTTTATCTCTACCCACGGTGCCCGTAAGGGTTTGGCCGACACCGCCTTGAAGACGGCCGACGCCGGATACCTCACCCGTCGTCTTGTCGACGTATCCCACGACGTGATCATCACGGAAGAGGATTGCGGAACGCTTCGTGGTCTCGTCTGCACAGCGCTCAAGGATGGTGACGAAATCATTTCGTCTCTTGGCGAACGTATCCTCGGCCGTGTGTCAGTACACGACATCGTTCACCCAACAACCGGCAAGGTCATCGTTGCCGCTGGTGAAGAAATCACCGAACCGATTGTTGCCGAAATCGAAGCCTCTCCGATTGAGAGCGTCGAAATCCGCTCGGTTCTCACCTGCGAAAGCAAGCATGGTGTCTGCATGAAGTGCTACGGCCGCAACCTTTCAACAAGCCGCATGGTGCAGAAGGGCGAAGCTGTCGGTGTCATTGCCGCCCAGTCAATCGGTGAGCCTGGTACTCAGTTGACACTCCGTACCTTCCACGCCGGTGGTATCGCTTCGAATGCTGCAGCCAACGCCACCATCGTGGCCAAGAGCGACTGCCGCCTTGAATTTGAAGAACTCCGTACGGTTGACATGACAGCCGAAGACGGCACAGCCTGCAAGATCGTTGTCGGTCGTCTGGCCGAAGTCCGCTTCATCGATGAGAACACAGGTATCGTTCTTTCTTCACAGAACGTGCCTTACGGTTCACAGCTCTTCGTCAACGATGGCGACAAGGTTGAAAAGGGCACCGTCATTGCCAAGTGGGACCCATTCAACGCCGTCATCGTAACAGAAAGTGCTGGTCGCATCCAGTTTGAAGACGTAACGGAAGGTGTCACCTATCGTGTTGAAGAAGACGAAGCAACCGGTCTCCGTGAAAGAATCGTCGTTGAATCCAAGGAGCGTGGCCGTGTTCCATCGTGCCATATCATGGATGAAAACGGTGAGTTGATTCGCACCTACAACTTCCCAATCAACGGTCACATCGTTGTTGAAGACGGTCAGCAGCTCAAAGCTGGTGACATCCTCGTCAAGATTCCTCGTGCCGTTGGTAAGGCTGGTGACATCACCGGTGGTCTGCCCCGTGTGACCGAGCTCTTCGAAGCCCGCAACCCGAGCAACCCCGCTGTCGTTTCAGAAATCGATGGTGAAATCACGATGGGCAACATCAAGCGTGGCCACCGCGAAATCGTCGTTACTTCTAAGCTGGGCGAGGTCAAGAAATACCTCGTGCCTCTGTCAAAGCAGATTCTTGTTCAGGAAAACGACTACGTGCGTGCCGGAACGCCGCTCTCCGACGGTTCAATCACGCCGAGCGACATCCTCGCCATCAAGGGTCCTACCGCTGTTCAGGAATACATCGTCAACGAAATCCAGGACGTTTACCGTTTGCAGGGTGTAAAGATCAACGACAAGCACTTCGAGGTTATCGTACGCCAGATGATGCGCAAAGTTCAGATCGACCAGCCGGGCGATACGCGCTTCTTGGAACAGCAGATTGTCGACAAGCTCGACTTCGCTGAAGAGAACGACCGCATCTGGGGCAAGAAAGTTGTTGTTGATGCCGGTGACAGTGAGGTAATGAAGAAGGGTATGATCGTGACGGCCCGCAAGCTGCGCGATGAAAACTCTCAGCTCAAGCGCCGCGACCTTAAGCTCGTTCAGGTTCGTGATGCCAAGGCTGCCACTTCAACCCAGATACTCCAGGGTATCACGCGTGCTTCTCTCCAGACAAAGAGCTTCATGTCTGCCGCATCCTTCCAGGAAACAACGAAGGTGCTCAACGAAGCAGCCATCAGCGGAAAGACCGACTACCTCGAGGGTATGAAGGAGAACGTTATCTGCGGTCACCTCATTCCTGCCGGTACCGGTTTGCGTGAGTTCAACAAGATTATCGTTGGTGATGCCGACGAGATGGAGAAGAACAAGATTCCTACAACGATTTGATAATTCGCTCAGACAATAGTGGCCTCCGTGCCGCAGTCTGTGATACATAAACCATAAAATCCCCGCCATGCAATATCCAACAGGTATTGCGTTGGCGGGGATTTTTGTATTATGATGGTGGGATTCAAAGGCAGATGGGACTTCCTTCTTTATGTTGGCGGCAGTTCGTTATTGGAATAATGAGAATGTACAATAATATGATACACTGATTGTTTCGTACTTGTGCGAATGAGTGCTAAATTTGCGGTATGTAATTTTTAAAAATAGTGATTATGAAAAGTACAAAAAGTAAAACCATTGGCGATCTCATCAATGAGGAAGTGCGCCGTCAAGAAATGCCCGTGACAAAATTCGCCAAAGAAATAAACTGCCAACGTAACAATGTTTATGACATATTCAATCGTAGCAATATGGATATCGACTTGCTCAAACGGATATCAAAAGTTTTAGGTGTAAATTTTTTCCAGAAAATTGCAGATGATTTGGATTTGGTTTGCGAGGAGGCTGACAATGTTAATCAGCAGGAACAAAAAGCCGTATCACAGTTTCTTGATGTTGTACCAAAGCTGCTTGAAAAAATGGGGAAAAACGCTGCCATATTCATGGGGAATCCTTGCCCATTGGATATAGACTCAGATTGCCTTCCTGATTTTAGTCTACCAGACTAATCTATATCTTTCACGTTTGGGAAAACTCTGGAAGAAAGGATCAGAGATAACAGCTATTTATCATTCGAGGTTGTGCGGAAAAATGCCGGCTGTG
>ERZ1023858.161-NODE-161-length-13673-cov-20.873697_pt1 | contig 13673 bp, 10 predicted proteins | sample MGYA00380387_ERZ1023858 | MGnify/ENA primary metagenome ERZ1023858 (study PRJEB33179, sample SAMN07449010) | human gut metagenome | biome: Human-gut; feature: Human associated habitat; material: Faeces | host: Homo sapiens | place: India: Bhopal | collected...
ATTTCGCCAAGGATGCCTCCATCCACCTGGAAACCCTTCGTGGCGAAGGATTCAAGATGTGGATGGAAGACTAGTTACTTAATAGGGATAATCTGCATTATCCGGGTAATATGGCTACTTTGATAACCCCATCCTTGCGGTTCTCAAAGACATCGTATGCTTCTTCTATTCTTGAAAGCGGGAAACGATGGGTGATGAGCGGGGTGGTATCTATCTTGCCCTGTGCTATCAGATTCAGAATCTCCTCACAGTCGCAGCCATCTACTCCGCCCGTCTTGAAGATGAGGTTCTTGCCATACATATCCGGCAGAGGGAGCAGCTGAGGCTTGTCGTACATGGCAACGATGGTGACGATGGCATTAGGACGGGCACATTTCCAGGCCAGCTGGAAGGTATCCTTACCGCCCGCTACCTCCATCACCACATCGGCTCCCCCATGCTGGCTGTGCTTCCTGACGAATGCCTCGCAGTCCTCTGGCTCTACAACCATCACCTGCGGATAATGCTGCTGGATGAAATCTCTTCTTGCCTGCGATTTCTCGCAGACGATGATGTTTCTCGGATTCTTGAGCAGGGTGCAGAGCAGACTGCAGACACCCGTTGGGCCGGCACCGATAATCAGCACCGTATCCTCTTCCGTGATTTCTGAAATTCTCGTAGCCCAGAATCCTGTGGCAAGGATGTCGCCAACGAAGAGCGCCTGCTCATCGCTCACGGAATCAGGAATCCGGTTCAGGCCGGTGGTGGCGTATGGAACCCTCACGTATTCCGTCTGGCCGCCATCAATTCTGCATCCCAGCGCCCAGCCGCCATGTGGCGAAGTGCAGTTGTTCACGTAGCCATGCTGGCAGTAGAAGCATTCGCCGCAGAAGGTCTCCACGTTCACGGTCACTCTGTCGCCCGGTTTTACATGGGTCACCTTCTCTCCCACTTCCTCCACTACGCCCACCATCTCGTGGCCAACGGTAATTCCCGGCACGGCACGAGGCACGGAACCGTGCTTGATATGCAGATCACTGGTGCAGATGCTGCTCAGCGTTACTCTAACGATGGCATCGTGCTCATCAGTCAGTGCAGGCTTCTCCTTCTCCGTGAAGCCAAACACTCCTTGTTTAATATAAGTAAATGCTTTCATTCCTTGAAATTATTAAAGTAATCTTTTTACGTAATTATTTCTTGTAGAACCGGAGCTTTCCAAGCTTCCTGATTTCCTTATCGTATTTCGCAAATCGGGCGTTGTCAGCAGGATGTGAAAGGAGGATGAACTCCCGGAGCAATACCTCGGGATGGAAACTGGTGATTTCGAAATAGGGTTCGCGGCTGGTATCTACCTGGTAGATTCTACTTGAACCAAAAGCAGCAAGCGACTTGTATCCAGCGTATTCCTGAAGCAGCTGAGAACGGCTCAAAGGCTTGCCTCCAAAATACTTGAATGCCCAAACATCGATATTCTTTGCCTTTGCCAGAATCTGTTCAGGGCTCATCGCCAGACTTCCACTGTGTTGATCCTCTGAGAAGATATAACGGGCGTTGGCATCCTTTAACAGAATACCGATAGTGCTCTGACCGCCAGGAACATACCATACGCTGCCAGTCTTTCTTTCTGTCAATACTGATAGACCTGCTGGCAGTTTCTTAGCAGCAGCCTTCAGATTCAGATATTCCTTCTCAATCTTTGCAAAAAGCGAATCAGCTTTACTTTGGAATATACCTGCTTTACTATCCTTCGCATCAGATTTCTCAAACAGCATGCCGTAGAATTTCATCCATTCCGCCCTGCCCAATGGTGATGTTTCCATGTAATCAGCCACCTCTATCAGCGGAATATGAAGCTTGTCGAGCTTGCCGTATCCTCCGCTATTCTCAAAAGGAGAAACCAGGATAGCCTCGGGTTTCAGGGCGATGATCCGCTCGATGTCGGGAGCCATGCTCGAACCGCAATCTGCGATAGCAGATGAAGAGCCATGATTGCCAGCTGAAGCTGCACGCTTCTTTACATCCGGAATATTGATGTAATCCAGATCGCAGACGCCACGGATAGCCTGTCCGCAGCCCAACTCATACAGCAGTTGGCAATGAGGCGAAGTAAAAACGGCACTGTTTTCCACTGGTGTCCGCACGGTATCAGTAACGCATCTTGCACCCGCAGAACGTTGCATGGCAAGTCTTGCCACCGTCTTATTCCCCTCTTCTCCCTTAGGAACCAGAATATATCGGTGGAGCAGCGTTCCCTCCTTCCAGGGGTTGGCGATGGTCACTTCGGCATATTTGCCATTATACTCGGCATACTCTCCATCATGTTCTGCATACTCTCCACCATGTTTCACGATGGTAAGCAGTTGGGCATACTTCATCTTCACGGTATCGCCCCCATCTCCGTCTCCTGCTCCCGTTTTTCCGCCTTGGCAGGAAGTAATAGCCAGCGCCAGAAGCGCCCATAACAGATATCTTGTTCTCATTATTCTCATTATTCTTGTTTCTTATTTAAACGTGCTAATCCTAAATTCCGCAACACTATAATTTGATATTTGAGTCCACTTGAATTAGTGGGTTCTATTTGAATTAAACAAATGCCTCAAAATGAGGGCTATTTCTTAATAGGGATAATGCGTAGAGTGGCAGTATGGTAACGTGCCTTACTGCGCCATCGGCTTGATTGTCAATGTAATCGAATGCGCCGAAATTTTTCTTTGTATGTATTCTGCCATAATTTTAACTGTTTGAATAACAAACGCAAAAATAGCGAAAATACTTAAATCCGAGAAATAAATCGCGTTAAAATACTCAAATCCGAGAAATAACCTTCGCTAAAATACTCAAATCCGAGAAATAATTTGCATTATCCGGGTAATATGGCTACTTTGATAACCCCATCCTTGCGGTTCTCGAAGACATCGTATGCCTCTTCTATGCAACCACTGACTTTTTGTTTTATCTTAATTTAATCGAACTTAGATAACACGCAATATCGGTGCATGTTATTACTTATGTTTTAAAGGAGTGATTTCGTTATCTATAGCAATAGTATCTTTTTGTATTTCAATTGGCTCTATTTCCAACTGATCAAAAATTATTTTATCAGAATTGCAAATTTCATTTTTAAATTTAGAGATGTTTTTATTAGAAACATTATTCAAATATACAACAATTCTGTTTTGAATAGGTCTAATACCAACAGCAACCCATCCAATTTCGTCTCGCAATGCGGTTTTCTTGGCTAAAGATACTTCTAGCTTAGCATTTAAGTCTTTTAATTCTTGAAGAGAATAAGTACAAGATTCAAATATTACATTTGAATCTGTTCCTAATCTTTTCTTTACATCTTCTATTCCTTTTGGACTTCTACTTTTGACCATAACAATAAGTTTATTTGCCTTGACATATGAGCCGCCAAAATATTCTGGTGTTATTATGTCATCAGATGTTGTATTGTTTCCTCTCGTTGCAATATTTGCATAAGATTCATATAGCTTTTCATTAAGTTGTTCTATATTGCTTGCATAAGAAGGACTACACGTGTTACTATTCTCTGTACAAGAAGAGATAATTCCTAAAAGGATTAAAGAGAAGATTGTAAAGTATAAATTCTTACTATTCATTGTTGTTGAAATTTTATAATTAATAAATATTTCGCAAAGATAATTGTTTTTTGTGTTTGTTGTATTATACGCAGTGTATTCTTTAACATTGTTTACACAATAACATTTGATTCGTAACTACTCTTTGACCTTAAGGATACCTCTCTTGAATTTCTCAAACTCGTTATCTAAATGCGTGAGGCTTTCACCCAAGAGGTTCTTCATCTTAGTCTTCAGTACCTTTATCTTTCTAGAGGTGATGTTATCCTCTCTTCTGAGATTTATAGAGTGTTCTATCAGATGGATGAATCTCCGTGACCAGTCCTGGTTTGGATCCTGTTCCAATGCAGATGCTTTCCTACCGCAGCACCAGTTTCATCAGTTCCTACGACTAGTGCTGTTTCCAGCCCTTGCGTATTTTTATTATTGTTAATATTACAAAAAAATATAATTCAAAAATACATATTTGCCCCTAAAGACTTACCTTTGCAGTATAAACTAAGAGTCCACTTGAATTAGTGGGTTCCAGAATCATATGGCGCACATTATTATTATAATAGCCAAGAATATGATTATTTATCCACAAAATTATGGAAATGTGGCTATAGATAGTAAATGATTAAACAAGAAGACAATGAAAAAGTTAGCAATTATCAGTTGTGTATTAATGCTTATCATTAATTGTTGTACACAAAAAAAAGAAAAAGCAGAAATCGTCGTAGGAAAATACTATGACAAAGACTATATTTGTCATGTGCAAAAACAGAATGTTCCTACGTCTATTTACTTTTCCTTTTCGTATGGGAGGAAAAATACTCCATGTATTGGTTTCTTGTCAAGAGATGAATTTGAATATTGGACAAGAAAAAAAAGAGTCTTTAGAAACGTAAAATTCCCCCATGGAGAAGAAACTTTGCATCAATTAGATTTGTGTCTAAAGCATGCGTCAAATTTATATCCAATAAAAAATATAAAATACATTTTTGGTGATACTTTCGTGTTTGCTGATTACGCTCTATTGGATGCAGAAAAAATAGACTACCATTCATTTGATTATTATGTTGACTATTGCCATGCTGTAGATCATACCTTATGTAATACTCCCCTTTATGAGAAAATGAACAAATTGTTGTATAAATATGGTTTGACTATAGATACTATTAAGGCAGAAGGTGATAGTCGTAAATATTTTGCTGTTTCAAGAAAAAAAATAAAAGATAAATGCAATATAAACAAGGCCACATTTATACCAGATAGTGTATTGGTTACTCCAATAACTATATACATAAAACAACGAGAAGGCATGCTATGAGCAACTAGTTTTGTTTAAACATGATGATACATATAGCTACCTTTTTGATAAAAATTCGGGCACTATTGTAAAATATTGCAGCATACATTGTAATTTTAACTGTAAAAATGGTAATTATCACTAAAAAAGTGTTATCTTTGCAGCAACAAAAGTAATATTAAAACGAGAATAATCAATTTAGATTGTAACTTTATGCAAATAAACGATTTAACTCCAAGTGCTTGCCGCTGGATTTTGCTGAGTTGTTGTCTCACTCCTCCATTCTTTCACTCTGCATGCGCACAGAACGTTAACGGAGAGACAACTGCACAGACAGAACTTACCGTGAAGCAAGGATTTGTTGAGGGTAAGGTATTTGATGGCGGTGATCACGAGCCGATGATTGGCGTTACCGTAGCCATCGAAGGTACTACTCATGCAGTAACAACGGATATCGACGGTCATTTCTCCTTGCCTGTCAAGAAGGAATGCAACATCGTACTGTCATTTATCGGCTATAAAAAAACGGTAATCCGATATACGGGTAACAACCAGGCCGACTTTGCCCGCATCATGCTGAAGTCTGAAGCTCAGAGTATCAAGGACGTGGTGGTTACCGGTGTCTATCGACGCAAGAAGGAGAGCTTCACCGGTTCTTCGGCTACCTTCAAGGGCGATGAACTCAAGAGCGTGGGCGCACAGAACGTGCTCCAGAGCTTGAAGACCCTGGACCCTTCGTTCAAGATCATGGACAATGCCCTCTCTGGTTCCAACCCTAACAAGATGCCGGATGTGGAAATCCGTGGCAAGTCGAGCGTGGCGGGACTGAAGGAGGAATACGGCTCCGACCCTAACCAGCCGCTCTTTATCCTCGACGGTTTCGAGACAACCCTGGAAACCGTGATGAACCTCAATATGAACAGAGTGGCATCGGTTACCCTGCTCAAGGATGCCGCATCCACAGCCATCTACGGTTCCAAGGCGGCCAATGGCGTGGTGGTCATCGAGACCAAGGCGCCTGTAAAGGGTAAGCTGCAGATTTCCTACAAGGGAGACTACAGCATGGACTTCGCCGACCTTTCTGATTACAACCTGATGAATGCCCGCGAGAAGCTGGAGTTCGAAAAACTGGCTGGCGTATATAAGGATAATGCCAGCGATCCTTTCAACCAGATTAAGTTGGATAATCTCTATAATTCCCGCCTCCGCGACATAGAGCAGGGCGTAAACACCTATTGGCTCAGTGTGCCGCTGCGTACTGGTTTTACCCACAAGCACAATGTATATGCCGAGGGTGGCGAGGGCAACGTGAGATATGGATTGGGATTGAACTATGGAAAGGTGAATGGCGTGATGAAGGGGTCCGACCGTCAGACCCTGGGCGGAAACCTCGACCTCATCTACCGCACCGGAAAGTTCCAGTTCAGCAACAAGCTCTCCATCGACTATCTGGAGACCAACAACCCTACGGTGAGTTTCGCAGAATATGCGCAGGCCAACCCTTACTACAAGAAGTATGGTGCAGATGGCAAGATCAACAAGTATCTCTATTATCCTGAAGATGGATTGAACGATAATCCTGTTTCGAATCCGCTCTGGAATGCTCATCTCAACAACTACGATAAGGGCCAGCGCTTCGGCTTTACCAACAACTTCATCGCCGAGTGGTTTGCCACTGAAGAGCTCCGCGTGCGTGCCAAGTTTGGTATCACCAAGTATGATGATACCCAGGATCAGCGCCTCTCGCCTGAACATACCGATTTCGACGATAAGGAGGCTACCCAGAAGGGACTCTTCAAGCACAGCCTGCAGAAGTATCTCTACTACGAGGGCGACCTTTCTGCCACTTACGGTAAGCTGATAGCCGAAAAGCATCAGATCAATGCCGTGTTGGGCTTCAACTTCAACAATACCACCAGCAAGACCAATGGCTATTCGGCTACCGGTTTCACCGACGATCAGTTTGCGGCACCATCCTTTGCCAACAACTACCCTACCGGTGGCAAGCCAAGTTATCGGGAGAACATCAAGCATGCATCCAGCTTCTATCTCAACGGCGGATATGCCTACGACAACCGTTACCTGCTCGATTTCAACCTGCGTAACGACGGTGCCTCCATGTTCGGTACCGACAACCGTTTCCGCACCACCTGGTCTGTGGGTCTGGGTTGGAACATCCACAACGAGCAGTGGATGCAGGAGAATGGCATCTTCCAGATGCTGAAGCTGCGTGCCTCTGTGGGTAACCCTGGAAACCAGAATTTCTCGGCTTATCAGGCTTACACCACCTATATGTTTAACAGTTTGATGACCAACGTGTTTGGCACTGGTGTTGTTATCAATGGTTTAGGCAATAACGACCTGGCTTGGCAGGAGACCATCAACTACAATGTGGGTGCAGATATCACCACCCTGGGCAACCGTCTGAACCTTACTCTTGATTACTACATCAAGAATACCGACCCGTTGCTCGCCATCATCACCACCCCAGGTTCCATGGGTGTAACCAGTGAGGCTTTGAACGCCGGCAAGCAGAAGACCAATGGTTGGGAAGCCACCGTCAAGTTCTCGCCTATCTATATGCCGCACGAGCGCATCAACTGGAACATCTCCGTGAGTGCCACCCACTCCAAGTCGAAGTATGCCAACATCGGCAATGCTTTCAGCGCCTTGAACGAGAGCGGCAAGACCGGTCTTCACAACACCACCCGCTATTACGACGGTGGAAGTCCTACCGCCATCTGGGCAGTACGTTCTGCGGGCATCGACCCAGCCACGGGTAAGGAGCTTTTCATCAAGCGCGACGGAACCTATTCGTTCACCTACGATGCCAACGATGAGGTGGTATGCGGCGATACCGAGCCGGATGTAGAAGGCCTGCTGGGAACCACCTTCTATTACAAGGGCTTCTCGTTCAGCTGCTTCTTTCGCTATCAGTATGGCGGCCAGCTCTTCAACAGTTCGCTCTTCGACAAGGTGGAGAACATCGGCACTGCCGACGTATATAACAACCAGGACCGCCGTGCCCTCTACGACCGCTGGAGCATCAGCAACCGCAATGCCCAGTTCAAGGGCATCTCGATGGTGCAGAAGACCGACAAGTCTTCGCGCTTCGTGATGGATGAGAACACCCTCACCTGCGAGTCTATCAACCTGGGTTACGAGTTCCCGCTCAACATCGCCAAGAAGTTGGGCATGCAGGCCCTTTCCGTTCAGGCCAACATGAACGACATCTTCCGTTGGTCAACCGTAAAGGCTGAGCGAGGCATCGACTATCCGTTTGCCCGTACCGTGTCATTCTCAATAGGTGCAACATTCTAAAAAGCAAGAAATGAAAAAGATAATATATTCAATGATCATAGCCTGCAGCACGCTGATGGTTTCGTGCGACAGCTGGCTGGAGGTAAAGCCTTACGACCAGATTTCGGAGGGCGAGCTTCTCAAGTCGGAAGAAGGCTATCAGAAAATGCTCAATGGCGTTTATATCGACCTCAACAGCGAGGCACTCTATGGTCAGACCCTCTCGGTTGAGATGATCGAGGTGATGGGTGGTGCCTACTCCATCGGCAGCGACAACAGTGTTTGGGGCAACTACAAGGATCTGGCGTCATATCAGTATGCCACAGAGTATTGGCGCAATCGGTTAGACCAGACCTGGAACAAGGCATACGCCCTGATTCTGAACTGCAACAAGATTCTGGAGACCATCGATGGCAACCAGAATCTCTTCACAGGCGGCAACTACTACGCCATCAAGGGCGAGGCGATGGCCTTGCGTGCCATGCTCCATTTCGACATGCTCCGCCTCTTCGGTCCGGTTTATGCCAAGGACAGCGACAAGAAGGCGATACCTTATTATAATAAGCAGACCAATTCGCCTGAACCTATCCTCACCGCCAAGGAGGTGGCAGAGAAGGTGGTGGCTGATTTGGAAGAGGCGCGCATCCTGCTTGCCAACGACCCTGTGAAGACCGAGGGAACCCTGATGAGCGGTTCGCAGGATGGCACCAGCAATTTTATGCGCTATCGTGCCCTCCGCATGAATTATTATGCCGTGGAGGCACTTCTGGCACGTGCCTATCTCTACATGGGAGACAAGGCAGATGCCTTCAAGTATGCCACCGATGTAATCAAGACAGCCGACCAGGGCATCTTCCCGTTCGTGGATAAGAGTCTCGTAACCGGTTCACCGGCCGACCCCGACCGCATCTTCTCGTCGGAGGTTATCTTCGCTCTCACCAACACCAGTCGGGGAACCATCCACAAGAACTTCTTCGACCCATCCCGTCTGCCAAACTATGTGTTCCGCATGGACGACAACCTGATGAGCAACATCGTGTATGGCGGAGCAGCCACCACGGGCGGTTACCAGGACGACTACCGCTATCGTGCCAACTGGATTGCTACTGGCAGCAACCGCTATTTCTACAAGTATAGCGACATGGTGGCCAATGGAAGCATTCAGAACACGATGATTCCGATGATAAGGCTGGGCGAGATGTTCCTGATTGCCGCAGAGAGCCAGAGCGACAATCTGGCTAACGGCCTGAAGTATGTGAATGCCCTGCGCAGAAACCGCGGTGTGGCCAACCTGCAGACCCTGACTCCCGACTTGCTGAAGTACGAGTATATCAGAGAGCTGTATGGCGAGGGCCAGCTGTTCTATCTCTACAAGCGATTGAACTGCGACATCATCACCTCTTCCAACAAGAACAAGAATCCAAAGGCAAGCGACCTCATCTTCGTGGTACCACTGCCAGATTCTGAGACAGAAAATTAAATACAGAAGAATTATGAAATATCAGATAAAGACTCTTTTGTTTGGAGCGATGGCAGCCTTCCTGCTTGCCTCTTGCAGCGAGCAGGAACCGGATGTATTCCAGGATATTAACGGCGTTTACCTCAACAATCGCACCAATACCAATATCCTGCAGGATACCACCAGCGTAACCTTTGTTTACGAGAAGGGCGACGAGATGCAGGTGCCAGTGAAGATTCAGCTGGTAGGCCGTCCTTCCGACCAGCCCCGCGAGATAGCCCTCACGGTAAGTTCGGAGGATGCCAGGGAAGGCATTGATTACGTTCTGCCTGAGAAGGCTGAGATGCCTGCGGGCGAAACCACGCTGGAGTATATGATTACCCTGAAGCGTACCGCTATCCTGAAATCACAGCAGAAGCACATCCAGGTAAGTCTGCAGCCTAATGCATTCTTCACCCTGCCTGTTACCGAGGAAACCAACGCCAATGGCGATGTGGTGACCACGCTGCAGTACAAGATCACCTTCTCCGACCAGTTTACCACCGCCCCAAAGGCATGGAAGACAGATCTGCTCGGTGCCTTCACCCAGCAGAAGTTTGAGTTGGCCTGCAAGGTTCTTGACCTGGATCCAGCCGATTTCAACGACGATTCGAAGATGACGCTTGCCATGCAGAGCTACGTAAGTTCCGAGATGCAGAGCTACGTGAAGGAGCAGCAGAAGCTTCGCAACAGTGGCAAGGCATACGATGCCGATGCCTTCGATGCACAGGGCAATGCGCTGGCATTCTATGGTGAGTAAAGTCATGGGCATACAATTACTCTCAAAGGGAATCATTTTTAAAGAGAATCCCTCTCAAAGGAGATTAAATAGAAAAACTTTAAGAATTATGAGAAATTATAAAATATGGGCTGCGGCTCTGCTGATGGCTACGGTGTTCGCCGGCTGCTCTCAGGACGAGGGCAACTACGATTACCACAGTCTCAACGAGCCAACTATCACGGGCGTGCCTGAGAACATCTCGGTGCTCACCCATGCCAACATCGACCTCGACCCATCCCTGGGCGACAACATCACCGACCTCGATGCCTACACCTACGAATGGAAGGTAATCAACAAGGCGGGCGACAACGAGGTAACCGTGCTGGGCAACGAAAAACATCTCTTGCAGGAAATGACGCTTCCTGCCGGAGAATACACCCTCTTCTTCACCGCCACCGAAAAGAAGACCGGATTGTTCTGGCGACAGAGCTATGCGCTCACCGTGAGCGATACCTCTTCAGAGGGCTGGATGGTGCTTTGCGATGTGGATGGCAAGACCCGTCTCGACATCGTATCGAAGATTACAGACAAAACCTATCTCGACATCCTCAAGACCACCGGAATGCCGGAGCTGGATCATCCTTATCGCATCCAGTATGCGCCCAACAGCGGATATTCTGACTCCCCATTCTATCTCTTCACCGCCGATGGCGCCACCCGTCTTTCCAAAAACAGTTTCATGTGGCAGAAAGACTACGCCTTCAAGTACGAGGTGGCAAAGCAGCAGGAGCTGCATCCGCAGGGCATGGTATGCGACCAGAGCGGCATGATGAGAATGATCGTAAGCGACGGCTATGCCTACTCCGCTTCCAACATGGGAATCCAGGGACTCTTCGCAGCCGTGAACAAGCAGCCGGTGCTTGCCCCAGCCGTGGGAGCCAACATCGGAGCCGCCTCTTATGCATCCATCTATCTGCTTTATGATGATGTGAATAAGTGCTTCATGTCGTGCTGTCCGTTCCTGCCAGGATTGTCGCTTTCTGATGCCTCCTATCACACCATGAAGGAGATGGAAGAGATTGCCACAGGCTATAAGGGTTCTGAGATGGTAACGGGAAATGCCTTTGCCGACTACCCTACCGGCATGGACTTCGTTTATATGGAGAATACCAAATACGACCCGGGAAATGCCAAGATGGGCATCACCTATACCGTGCTCCGCAGCGGCAGGAAGTATGAACTCTATGGCATCCAGCTGGGCGATATGCTCTGCTATGCCGACTGCACCTTCGCCTTGGGCAAGGCCTACTATGGCGACCTGAGCGACTGCACCGACATCGCCAAGGCTTCCTGCTTCGCCTTCAGTTCGCTGAAAAACTATATGTATTATGCAGTGGGCGGCACGGTTTACCGGGTGAATCTCTCGGAGAAGCCATTGAAGGCAGAACGCCAGTTCAGCTTCAGCGGCGAGACCATCACGATGATGAAGTTCAACTTCTATCAGAATTCGGCATCAGCCAATGATTACGATCTCATCGTGGGCACAGAGAACAGCAAGGGTTCCGGCACCCTCCGCATCTACGACGGCATGAAATCAGAGGGCGACTTCTCTAAGGTAACCCCAACCAGCTATTCCGGCTTCGGCAAGATAGTGGATGCCACCTATCGTGAGCGTACCAACTAATATCGTAGATTACTTGCGAAAGTTGAAAAAGATAAGTTTTAAAAGAAAGAAAACAAGATGAAGAATAAGATAGTATCATTGCTTCTGTTCCTGCTGGCAGCAGTGAACATGCACGCCGCAGACGGCATCACGGTGAAGTTTGATGTCAGGAATGCGGTGCTGAACAATGTGGTACTGGTTTACCACATGAGTGTAAACGAATTTGCGCTCACCAACGGCAAGGCCACGGTGCAGCTCGACGGCATGGATGCCCTCTATGCCAACGTATATTATGGCGAGAAGTTCAAGGTAGTCTATCTCCAGAAGGGTGACGAGATGAACATCTCCTTCGATGCCAACGATTTCGACAATACCTTTGCCGTAAAGGGCGGTAACGAGAAGGCTGTGGATTACTTGAACAAGATTCAGCTAACCGGCTTGCCTAACGAGGCTTATACCCAGCCATGGGGCGAGTTCAAGTCCACCGTAGATAAGAAGATGGCATCGATGAAGCGCCTGCTGAAGGCACGCAAGTTTGCAGCCGACGACAAGTTCCTGAAGATGGAGGAAGGCCGAATCACCTACTTCTATGCCAACATGATGCTGATGTATCCGGTGAGCCATACCTATCTTACCCAGGACACCACGATGGTATTGGGCAAGGAGTATTACGATACCCTTCGCCAGTATGTGAAGGAGGATGATGATCTTGCCGACATCGACGAGTACCGCAACTTCATGATAGAGGCGGCACATATCTTCGATGAGGCAGGCAAGAACATCCGCCAGTATTATCCAAAGGTAGTGGCAGAGATGAGCTACATCGGCGAGAACATCCAGAGCGAGAAGGTTCGTGAATCCCTGATTCACTTCCTGGCGTTCACCTACGTAGAGGGCAATGGCGTGGAGAACATCACCGACCTTCAGAACCTCTATTACACCTACGTAACCTCGCCACGTCTCAATGCCATCTTCAAGCAGGCATGTGCCAAGTGGGACAAGGCAGCCGTGGGCCGTCCATCGCCTATGTTCAAGGGTGTGGATGTAAACGGCAAGGAAATGACGCTGCGCGATTTCCGTGGCAAGTATGTATATATAGATATGTGGGCCACCTGGTGCGGTCCATGCCAGAAGGAGTTGCCATTCCTCAAGAAGTTGGAGGAGAAGTTCAAGGGCAGAAACATCGTGTTCGTGGGCTTGTCGATAGACCAGGACAAGGCGAAGTGGACAGCCCGTGTAAAGGGCGGCGCCCTGAGCGGCACGCAGCTTTACATAGGCAAGGGCACCAAGTTCCAGAGCGACTATCGCATCAGCGGAATCCCTCGCTTCATCCTCCTCGATCCAAACGGCAGAATCGTGAATCCGGATATGACACGCCCATCCAGCGAGGATACCGAGAAGCTATTGAACAGCCAGCCAGGGTTGTAGTATAAAATCAAGAACGCAAGCCCCGCCAGGCGTTCCGCCGGATTTGCAATCCGGCGTTAAAAAATGTCCTAACCTATTTAGGCTCTGCGGATTTGAAATCCGCAGCAAGCAAGAATGCAGTCGAAAGATTGGGGGATTCCAAATCCCCCGTTTTAATAGGTCGAACCTTTTTTTACGGCGGATTTCAAATCCGC